>Ga0182012_10000476_pt1 | contig 44554 bp, 38 predicted proteins | sample 612S2SmetaG_FD_120486 | JGI IMG/M metagenome (GOLD analysis project Ga0182012, IMG submission 120486) | Permafrost microbial communities from Stordalen Mire, Sweden - 612S2S metaG | ecosystem: Environmental > Terrestrial > Soil > Wetlands > Permafrost | place: Sweden: Stordalen | collected... | reverse complement strand
CTGTCCCGTCGCCTGTCTGGGCCCGGGACCGTCGGCCACCAGGACGTCGACATCGCCGTCGGCCGCGCCGACAACGGCGGCTTCGTCCGCCGGGCCGGTCGTACCACCCCGCCTGGGTGTTGTCCGACGGCGGGCCGCCACCTCAGGGCCCCGGACGCTCGGGTGCCGGGTGGCCGAGTCCAGGAGCCGCCGGCGCCGGGCCAGCTCGCCCACCCCGGCGCACAGCCGCGCCCCGCCCCGGTAGCCCGCCCCGCACACCGCCCGACCAGCCTGGGCGACAGCCCGGACAGGCGTGGCCGTGATGATCAGGCAGGCGACGAAGAAGACGACGGCGAGGACCAGTCCCGCCCCCCACCCGGCCAAGCCGGCGCGCAACGGCACGCCCACGACAGCGCCCACCATCCCACCCGCCTTGGCCAGGGCCCTCACCGGCTGGTGCAGAGTGCTCTTGCCCAGGGCTATCTCGAGCATCCCGGACACGGCCAGCATGGCGATGCCCAGGCCTACGGCGACGCGTCCGGGCTGGGAGCGCAGGTGGCGCCACAGGAGATAGACGCCGAGGATGGCGAAGCAGACGGGGAGGCCGAAGCGGGCCTGGCCGAGCACGTCGGCCGCACCGGTGCGCAAGGCGCGGCCGGCGGGGCCGATCACGTGGGCGTAGATGCCCAGGGCCGCCAGTACGCCGAGCAGCAAGAAGGCCAGGCCCCAGATGTCGTCGGACTGCTCTTCCACCATGGCCGCCAGGGCCTGGCGCCACCGGGGCTGGGGCCGCGCTACCTCCGCCGGGGCCCGGCGGCTGGGGCGTGGCTTCGCCGTCGGAGCCTTGCCGGCCCGAGCCTGAGCGGTGCCGCGAAGAGCTCTGGTTGCCACAACAACGTCAAAGCTAACATCCGCGCCTCCCCCAACCGGTGACCGTGGGGCCTCAACCGCCGAACTCAGACCTCCATGACGACAGGCACGATCATGGGCCGGCGCCTGGTCCGCTCGTTGACGAAACGCCCCAGTGCCGTACGCGCTCGGCGCTTGAGCGTCTCGAAGTCGGCCACGGCGGCCTCGGCTCCCTTCGGCTCCTCGATGGCGTCGAGGACCACAGAGCGCGCCTCGTCGAGCAGCTTCTCGGCCTCGGGGGCGTACACCCAGCCCCGGGTGATTATCTCCGGCCCCGTGAGGACATGGCCGGTGCGGGAATCGACGGTGACGATGACGACGATCACGCCCTCTTCGGCCAGCAGTTGGCGGTCCCGCAGCACCCCCGGGCCCACGTCGCCGACGATCCCGTCGACGTAAAGGAAACCGGCGGGCACGTCACCGGCGAACTCGACCCCGTCGGAGGAGATCTCGACCACGTCGCCGTCCTCGGCCAGGAAGACCGAGTCCTGGGCCACCCCCACCTCCACGGCAAGGCGGCCGTGGTGCATGAGGTGGCGGAACTCGCCGTGCACGGGTATAAAGGCCTCCGGCCGGGCGATCGTGAGCATCAGCCTGAGCTCGTCGCGCATGGCGTGCCCGGAGGCGTGCACGGCGGCCAGGCCCGAGTGCACCACTTCCGCCCCCGCCCGGCACAGGCCGTCGATGACCTTGCCGACGTTGGTCTCGTTGCCCGGAATGGCGTGGGAGGACAGCACGACCAGGTCGCCCACCCCCACTTTGACCCATTTGTTCTCGCCCGCGGCCATGAGCGACAGGGCGGACATAGGTTCGCCCTGCGAGCCCGTGGAGAGGACGCAAACCTGGCTGGGAGGCAGGTTGAGCGTCTTTTCGATGTCGATGAGGCGCTCCTCGGGGATCTGCAGGAGACCCAGCTTGCGGGCGAAGGCGACGTTGCGCCCCATCGAGCGCCCGAGCGTGGCCACATAGCGCCCCGAGGCGATGGCTGCGTCGGCCACCTGCTGGACCCGGTGGACGTGGCTGGCGAAGCAGGCCACGATCACCCGCTTGTCCCGGTGGGCATCGAACAAGCCCGCCAGGACCCGGCCCACGTCCTTCTCCGAAGGCGTCCGCCCTTCTTCCTCGGCGTTGGTGGAATCCGACAGCAGCAGCCGGATGCCCTGGCCGTCGCCTAGGGCGCCGATCCGGGCGAGGTCCGTGCGCCGGCCGTCCACCGGGGTCAGGTCGAGCTTGAAGTCACCCGTGTGCAGTATGACGCCCTGGGGCGTGTGGAAGGCCAGGGCGAAGCCATGGGGGACGGAGTGGGCCACGGGGATGAACTCGATGTCGAAGGGGCCGATCTTTCGGGTCTCGCCGTCCTTCACCACCACCAACTGCGTGCGGTCCAGCAGGCCCGCCTCCTCGATGCGGTTACGGGCGAGGCCCAAGGACAGCTCGGAGCCGTAGATGGGCATGCTCACATGGCGCAGGAGATAGGCCAGGCCCCCGCAATGGTCCTCGTGGCCGTGGGTGACCACACAGCCTTCGAGGCGGTCCTGGTTTTCGATTATGTAGGTGAAGTCGGGCAGGACCAGGTCGACGCCGGGCATCTCCGGCTCGGGGAACATGAGCCCGCAATCGACCAGGACGGCGCGGCCGTCCATCTCGAACCAGGCGCAGTTACGCCCGATCTCGCCCAGGCCCCCCAGGAAGGCGATGCGCACGACCGGCGCCGCCGCGGGTTCGGCCATCGCTTTACGGGGCAGCGGGGACTGCCCGGGGGTGGAGGTTGCTCCAGACCTGCTCGGCCCGTGCCACTAAGCCCTCGGGGGTGGGCCCCATGGGCAGGCGGCACTCGCCGGCGGGGAGGCCGAGAGCCCTCATCATGGCCTTGGTAGGCACGGGGTTGGGGGCGGCGTCGCTCGTCTGGAACTCCCAAGACTCTCCCAGACGGGCGTTGAGGGCGGTGGCCGCCTCGGTGTCGCCCTTGGCGAAGGCGGCGATCATTTCACCGATCTCAGGGCCCGCCCAGTGCGACGCCACGCTGATGACGCCTACGGCGCCCACGGCCAGCAGGGGCAGGGTATAGGAATCGTCCCCGCTATAGACCTCGAAGCCGCTCGGCGCCTGCTCGATCAGCACCGCCGTCGCCGCCGGTGACCCCGCGGCGTCCTTGACCCCGGCTATGGCACCGTCCCGGGCCAGGTTCACCAGCGTGGACGTCTTGAGCTCACGCCCGGTGCGCTTGGGGATGTCGTAGGCGATGACGGGCAGGGCGGAGGCGGCGGCAATGGCCCGGAAGTGAGCGTCGATGCCGGCCTGGGAGGGGCGGTTGTAGTAGGGGGTGACCACCAGGGCGCCGTCGACACCGGCGTCCGCGGCCATGCGCGTCAGCTCCACCGAGTGGGCCGTGCTGGCGGTGCCCGTCCCCGCCAGGACGGGGGCGGCGACGGCTTGGCGCACCGCCTTCCACAGCTCGACCTTCTCGCTGTCGGACAGGGTCGTGGCCTCGCCCGTCGTCCCCGTGAGGACCAAGCCGTCGTTGCCGTTTTCCACCAGCCACCGGGCCAATTTCACGGCCCCGGCGATGTCCAGGCCCCCCTGTTCGTCAAAGGGCGTGACCATGGCGCAGATAACGGCACCGAAGCGTCCAGGCGCAGGCATCAGGCTCTCCTGTTGGGCGGCATTGACGTTAACCCTAGCCACCCGGCGACGTGCGCCAGGGCCAACTCCGTAGCCGGGCCTGGCTCAAAGGCCCAGCAGGGCGTCGAGGCCGACCGTGAAGCCGCGCCGCCCGGGCACGGCCTTGACGGCCAGTAGCACGCCGGGCATGAACGAAACGCGGTCCATGGAGTCGTGGCGCAGCGTCAACACCTGGCCCGTCGTGCCCATCAGGACCTCCTGGTGGGCCACCAGGCCCCGCAGGCGGACAGAGTGGACCTGGACGCCGGGCGCCGCCTCCATCCCCCGGGCCGGGCCGTGGTCCCCCGCACCAGTGCTGGCGGCACCAGTGCTGGCGGCCCCGGGACGGGCGGCGTCACGGGCCGCAGCTATGCGCCGGGCCGTCTGGAGCGCCGTGCCCGAAGGAGAGTCGAGCTTGCCGTCATGGTGCAGTTCGACCACTTCGACGGTCTCGAACCAGGGGGCGGCCAGCTCCGCGAAGCGCATCATGAGCACGGCCCCTATGGCGAAATTGGGGGCGAACACACAGTTGGCGGGGCCGGGGGCGAAGCTCCTCTCCATCTCCGCCAGCGCCTTGGCCGTCAGGCCGGTCGTACCGATCACGGCATGGACGCCATGGGCGGCACACCAGGCGGCATTGGCGGGCACGGCCGACGCCAGGGTGAAATCGACGGCGACTTCGGCTCCCGCCTCGACCAAGGCGTCCGGGCCAGGCGCGGCCACCAGCCCGCCCGGTCCCAGGGCCGTCCCGGCATAGGCGGGGTCGACCGCCGCCACCAGCTCCAGTTCGGGATCGGCCCGTACGGCGGCGCAGACGGCCGCGCCCATGCGGCCCCCGGCCCCGAAGACGCCTACCCGCAGCACGGGCCCGCCCCCGGCCCGCTCACGGCGGCCCGTTCACGCCGGCCCGTTCACGCCGGCCCGGCCCACTCGGCGAAGGCATCATCGTCGAAGGGGCCGAGGACGACCAGGCTGCGGGGGCCGCCCAGCACCTCGGCCGCCACCCGGGCCAGGTCGTCGACGGTCACGGCGGTGATCTCGTCGTCCAGCTCGGTCAGGGACGGGACCCGGCCCTGGGCCAGCTGAGAGCGGCCCAGGCGGCTCATGCGGGCGCCCGAGTCCTCCAGGCCCAGAGCGGTGGCGCCCCGGATGTGGCTGCGGGCGGCGGTGAGCTCGCTCTCGCTCGGGCCGTGCGCGGCCATCTTGTCCAGCTCCTCAGTGATGAGCTTGAGCACCTCGGGGGCCTTGGCCGGCGCCGTGCCGGCGTAAACAGCGAAATCGCCGGCGCCCTGGTAGCCCGTGCGGTAGGAGTAGACGTTGTAGGCCAGGCCCCGTTCCTCCCGCACGGTCTGGAAGAGCCGGCTCGACATCCCCCCGCCCAGGATGTGGTCCAGGACGTTCAGGACCTGGCGGTCGGGATGGTTGCGGTCGAACCCGGGCATGCCGACCATCACGTGCGCCTGCTCGGTGGGGCGGTTGACGACCAGGCGCCGTAGCGCCGGGCCCTGGGGCGAGCGTCTTTCGGGGCGGCCGCCGCCGGTCAGCACGTGGCGGCCGATCTCCATGGCCGCCCTGTCCAACCTGGTCACCACCCCGTCCACGATGGCACCATGGTCTATCAGCCCCGCCGCGGCCACGACGACGTTGCCCGTGCGGTAGTGCCGACGGTGGAAAGCGACGATCTCGTCGCGTGTGGCGGCGCTCACGGTGGCTTCGAGGCCGAGGACGTCCCGGCCCAGCGGGTGGCCCGGGTACATGGCCGAATTGAAAAGGTCGTGGACCTCTTCGGCGGGTTCGTCGCCGTGCATCAGGATTTCGTCCAGGATGACCTGGCGCTCGGCTTCGAGCTCATCGGGGCGCAGGGCCGGGGCCCAGATGATCTCGGAGAGGATGTCGAGGCCGAGGTCGACCGAACCGGCCAGCAGCCGCACGTAAAAGGCGGTGTGCTCCTTGGTCGTGAACGCGTTCATATCCCCGCCCACGGCGTCGACGAGCTCGGCTATCTGGCGGGCGCTGCGCTCCTCGGTGCCCTTGAATAGCAGGTGCTCAAGGAAGTGCGACGCCCCGGCGGTGCTCTCGGGCTCGTCGACCGAACCCGTCCCGACCCAGAACCCCAGGCTGACCGAGCGGACGTCGGGCATGTGCTCGGTGACGATCGTGAGACCACCGTCGACGACGGTGGTCTCCACAACATCCCTCGGGCCCTTCTTGGCGTCAGGCGGCGCGGTCATGCCTGCTCCGTCCCGGGACGGCCGGTGCTCAGTGCCGGCGGCGGGGGTTGCGCCGCGGTCCCTGGCCCCGGGCCTCGCCGCTGCGCGACGGTGGTGCCGCCGAACTGGCCGCGCCCGCCGGGGCGTCCAGGCCCGACGCCGGGCCGAGGTCCCCGAAAGTCGAACGGGCCTCTTGCTCCCAGGTCTCTTCGAACGAGACGGTCTCGTACTTCTCACCACCACCACCACCAGCAGCACCACCGCTGGCCGCGGCGGGCGCCGGGCCGTTAGCGGCCGGCTTGGCGTCGCCGGCCTCTTCGAGCGAGAGCGATACCTTGCCCTGGGGGTCGACGTCGTCCACGCGGACGTCGAGGTCCTCGCCGAGCGACAGGACGTCCTCCACCCGCTCGACGCGCTTGCCCTGGGACAGCTTCGACAGCTTGGAGATGTGCAGCAGCCCGTCCCGGCCCGGCAGGATGTTGACAAAGGCGCCGAACTTGGTGATGTTGACGACCTTGCCCCGATAGGTGGCGCCCACCTCGGCCTTGGGCGGGTCGAGTATCAGCTCGATGCGCCGGATGGCCTCCTTCACGGCGGCGCCGTCACGGGCGCCCACGGTGACGGTGCCGATGACGCCGTTGTCGTCGACGTTGATGTCGGCCCCCGTCTCCTGCTGCATGGCGTTGATCATCTTGCCCTTGGGCCCTATCACCTCGCCGATCTTGTCCAGGGGGATCTCGATGGTCACGATCTTGGGGGCCGTGTCGCGCACCTCGGACCGGGGCTCGGAAATGGCGGCGTTCATGACGTCCAAGATGATGAGGCGCGCCTCACGGGCCTGGCGCAGGGCGTCGCCGAGAACTGTCGCGGGCAGGCCGTCGATCTTGGTGTCGAGCTGGAGGGCGGTCACGAAGTCGGCCGTCCCGGCCACCTTGAAGTCCATGTCCCCGAAGGCGTCCTCGGCCCCGAGGATGTCGGTCAGGGTGACGAAATTGTCCCCATCCTTGACCAGCCCCATGGCGATGCCGCCGACGGCCGCCTTGATGGGCACACCGGCGTCCATCATCGACAGCGTGGACGCGCACACCGATGCCATGGAGGTGGACCCGTTGGAGGAAAGGACCTCCGACACCAACCGCAGGGCGTAGGGGAACTCCTCGAAGGGGGGCACCACCGGCAGCAGGGCGCGCTCGGCCAGCAGGCCGTGGCCGATCTCCCGGCGCTTGGGGCTGCCCACCCGGCCGACCTCGCCGTTGGCGTAAGGCGGCATGTTGTAGTGGTGCATGTAGCGCTTCTTCTCGTCGATGCCCACCGTGTCCAGGATCTGGTCCATGCGCGGCATGCCGAGGGTGGTGAAGTTGAGGACCTGGGTCTCGCCCCGCTGGAACAGCCCCGAACCGTGGGCCGTCGGGATCAGGCCGACCCGGGCCGACAGCGGCCGCAGGTCACGGGTGCCTCGGCCGTCGATGCGGACGCCCTCTTTCACGATGCGCTGGCGCACCAGGTGCTTAGTGAGCGACCGTACCGCGTTGGCGATCTCCTTCTCCCGGCCCGGCAGCTCGGCCGACAGCTCTTCCAGCAGCGACCGGGTCACCGCCGCCAGGGCGGCCTCGCGCTCAGACTTGAGCGAGATGGTCGTCACCTTGGAGAGGCGCTCCGTCCCCGACGCCTCGACCCGGGCATAGACGTCGGCGCCGTAGTCCTTGCGAGGCTCATAGGCCAGCGGCGGGCGGGTGCCCGCCTTGGACTTGAGCTCGAGCTGGAGGTCGATCGACTCCTTGATCCAGGTCTTGGCCGCCTCGAGGCCCTCGGCAATGACCTCTTCGGTCACCTTGGGGGCGCCTGCGGCGTAGAAGGACCACGCCTTTTCGGTCCCGCCGGCCTCAACCATCATGATGGCAACGTCACCATCGGGCAACGCCCGCCCGGCCACCACGAGCTCGAAGGTCGACTCGTCGCCTTCGGCGTAGGTCGGGTGGGGGAACCACTGCCCGGACTGCGAGTAGGCGACCCGCACGGCCCCGATCGGCCCTTCGAAGGGCAGGCCCGAGATCATAAGGGCGGCACTGGCGGCGTTGATGGCCAAGACGTCGTGCGGGTTGACCTGGTCGGCGCCCAGGACCGTGATGACCACCTGGGTCTCGTTGCGGTAACCGTCGGCGAACGACGGCCGCAGCGGGCGGTCGATGAGCCGGGCGGTGAGGATGGCGCTCTCGGTGGGGCGGCCCTCACGGCGGAAGAACGATCCCGGTATCTTGCCCGCCGCGTACATCCGCTCCTCGACGTCGATGGTGAGCGGGAAGAAATCGATGCCTTCGGGCGCATGGCCGGCGGCGTTGGCCGTGGCCAGCAGGATGGTGTCGCCTATGCGGCCGACGACGGCACCCTGGGACTGCTGAGCCAATAGGCCCGTCTCGAAACTTATGGTTTTGTCAGTGCCGGAAATAGGCGCTGAAACTGAACAAGGCTCCCCCATAGAGGTGGTGTTCTCCTTTCGGGCTGTGGTGCCCGGCGGTGCCGGGACCACAATACGGGGACCTTCGGCGATCGAAAGTCCCTGGCCGGGGAACGGGCCTGAGCCAGTTGTCAGTGGACGACCTCCCCGAACCGGTCTTCAGCCCTGGTAGGAAGCCCTCGACTGGCAGCTGACGGCAGCCTGCCCCAAGCACGTTTTACTTCAGCGTCGCAGCCCCAGCCGTCCTATGAGCTGCCGGTAGCGCTCGACGTCGTTGTTACGGACGTAGTCGAGGAGCCGGCGGCGGCGCCCGATCAGCACCATCAGCCCGCGACGGGAATGATGGTCATGGTTGTTGACCTTCAAGTGCTCTGTCAGGTGAGCGATCCGCTCGCTCAGCAGGGCAACCTGAACCTCGGGCGAACCCGTGTCGGTCTCATGGAGGCGGTAGGCCCCGATTGTCGCTGCCTTTTCGGCCATGCTTGTAGTTCCTCGGAGTGGGCTGGCTTACAACGGACAAGGCGTCGCGCCCGCCCCGCTCGCAGACCTGGAACAGCTCCGGGTCGCCTGAACGGCTGCACTGCGACAACGCCAGCGCCGATCTTAGCAGCTAAACGCGCCGGAACCGCTCAGGCGTAACGGGCGCGGGGACGTCTCATACCGGTGACGCCCCGGCCAGGGCCCGCCTGGTCTGGGCCACGTCCACGGTCATCTGGTCGACCAGAGCGTCCACCGAGACGAACTTGACCTGGCCCCGCAGCTGTGAGACAAGCTCGACGGTCCCCATTTCGTCGTACAGGTCGCCCTGGAAGTCGAGCAGGTGGGCCTCGACGAGCGAGTAGGGCCGGGACTCGAAGAAGGTGGGCTGGCGGCCCACCGACACCGCCGTCTGGTGGCGGGTGCCGTCCGGGCGCAGGTACCAACCGGCATAAACACCGTCGGCGCAGAGCTGCATCTCCTTGTCCACTTCGAGGTTGGCGGTCGGGAACCCGAGTTCCCGCCCCCGCTTGTCGCCGTGGCCCACCACCCCCCGCAGCTGGTACCAGCGGCCCAGGAGCTGGGCGGCGGCCCCGACGTCGCCGGCGGCGATGAGGCCGCGGATCCTCGTCGATGACACGGCTTCGGCCTCCCCCGCCTCGGCGCCGGCGGAGCGGAACAAGCGGATACCGGTGACATCGAAGCCGAGCCGGGCGCCCATGCGCTGGAGCAGCGCCACGTCGCCTTCCCGGTCGCGGCCGAAGTGAAAATCGTGGCCCACCACCACGGCCCGGGCGTTGAGGCAACCGACGAGCACTTCGGCCACGAAGTCCTCGGCCGGTTCGGCCGCCCGTTGGGCGTCGAAGTGCAGCACCAGGGTGAGGTCGGCCCCCGCCCCGGCCAGCAGGGCCAGCTTCTGGTCGAGGTCGGTGAGCAGGAGGGGGGCCGAGCCGGGCCGCACGACGCTGGCCGGATGGAGGTCGAAGGTGACCACGGCCGACAGGGCGCCGATCTCGTGGGCCGTGGTGCGCACGCGCTCGATCAGGCGGCGGTGGCCGAGGTGCACGCCGTCGAAGGCCCCGGTGGTGACCACGGTGCCGCCCGGGGGGCTGGCCAAACCGACGTCGTCCAGGCTTTGCTCGCCGGCCCGGGCGGGGTAATAAGCGACCTTCACGGCTAGAGCGCGGCGGGCAGGAGCGTCTCGCCGACCAGGTAGCGGTCGGCGGCGGCGGCGGCCGCCCGGCCCTCGGCGATGGCCCAGACGATGAGGCTCGCCCCCCGAGTGGCGTCCCCACAGGAGAACACGCCGGGCACGTTGGTCGCCCAGTTGGCGTCGTGGGCCAGCTCGCCCCGCTCGCCCACCTGCACGCCCAGCTTGTCGACCAGCTGGCGGTCGGGGCCGCGGAAGCCTATGGCCAGCAGGACGAGGTCACCCTCAAGTTCGAGCTCGCTGCCGGGCACGTCCACGTACTGGCGCCGGGCCACCTCCTGGACCCGATGGGCCCGCAGGCCCCTGACACGGCCATGGCCGTCGTCGAGGAAGGCGTCGGTCTGGACGGCGAAGACGCGCTGCCCGCCTTCCTCGTGGGCCAGCGAGTCCCGCAGCACCAGCGGCCACAGCGGCCAGGGCGTGCTCTCGTGGCGCTCGTCGGGCGGCCGCTCGTGGATGTCGAACTGATGGACCGACGCCGCTCCCTGGCGGTGCGCGGTGCCCAGGCAGTCCGCCCCGGTGTCGCCTCCTCCGATGATGATGACCTTCTTGCCGACGGCGTCGATGGGCGCCCGGGAGAGCAGCCCGGCCTGCACCCGGTTGGAGGGCACGAGGTAGTCCATGGCCAGGTGGACGCCGTCGAGGTGCCGGCCCGGGATCTCGAGGTCCCGCTGCCACAGGGCGCCGATGGCCAGGACCACGGCGTCGTAGGCCGCCCGCAGGTCCTCAACGGACAGGTCGACGCCGACGTCGACGCCGCACTCGAAGACCGTGCCCTCGGCCTGCATCTGGTCGACCCGGCGGTCCAGGAGGGCCTTGTCCATCTTGAAGTCGGGGATGCCGTAGCGGACGAGGCCGCCGGGGCGGTCGTCGCGCTCGTAGACGACGACGTCGTGCCCGGCCCGCGTCAGCTGCTGGGCGGCCGCCATCCCCGCCGGCCCCGAGCCCACCACGGCGACGCGCTTGCCCGTGTGCACGCTCGGGCGCAGCGGCGTCACCCAACCATGCTCCCAGCCGTGGTCGATGATCTCCTTCTCGATCGCCTTGATGGTGACGGGCTGGTCGTTTATGGACAGCACGCAGGCGCTCTCGCACGGCGCCGGGCACATCCGGCCCGTGAACTCGGGGAAGTTGTTGGTGGCATGCAGGCGTTCGACGGCGTCGCGCCAGCGGTCCCGGTAAACGAGGTCGTTCCAGTCCGGTATGAGGTTGCCGAGCGGGCAGCCCGACAAGCTGTTACAAAACGGGATGGCGCAGTCCATGCAGCGCGACGCCTGGGCCGCCAGCACGCCGCCGTCCACGGGCTCGTACATCTCGCCCCAGTCTCGGACCCGTAGGTGGACGGGACGGTGCTCGGGCTCCTGGCGCTGGTGCTTTAAAAAGCCGTCCGGGTCAGCCACGCGCCGAAGCCATCTCCTGGCCCGCGCCGACCTGGCCCGCGCCGACCTGGCCCGCGCCGACCTGGACCGCGCCGACCTGGCCCGCGCCGACCTGGCCCGTGCCCGCCTGGGCGGCGCCGGACTCGAGCGCCAGGCGGTAATCGGTGGGCACCACTTTGACGAACGAGGCCCCGAAGCCGGCCGGGCCGGCCAGCAGCCGGCGGGCCACCTGCGAGCCCGTCTCCGCCAGATGACGCTCCAGGACCGACGCCAACCACTCGCTGTCCCCGTCGTCGAGAGGCGCCAGTTCGACCATGCCCATGTTGACGCGCGAGGTGAAGTGGCCGTGGGGGTCGTAAACGTACGCGTACCCGCCCGACATGCCGGCGGCGAAATTGCGCCCGGTGGGCCCGAGCACGACCACCCGGCCGCCGGTCATGTACTCGCAGGCATGGTCGCCCACGCCCTCCACCACGGCCAGGGCGCCCGAATTGCGAACGCAGAAACGCTCGCCCACAACGCCGCGGATGAAGATCTCCCCACTGGTGGCGCCGTAACCGATGACATTGCCGGCGATTATGTTGGCCTCGGCCACGAAACCGTCCGGCCCGTCGGCCCCCGGCTGCACCACGATGCGGCCTCCCGACAGCCCCTTGCCGAGATAGTCGTTGGCGTCGCCGAACAGGCGCAGGGTCACGCCGCGGGGCAGGAAGGCGCCGAAGCTCTGCCCGGCCGAGCCGGACAACTTGAGCTCGATGGTGCCCGGCGCCAGGCCGGCTTCCCCGTAGCGGCGCGTCACCTCGGAGCCGAGCATCGTGCCCACGGCGCGGTTGGAGTTGGCCACCGGCCATGATCCTCGCACAGGGCTGCCATCGTCCAGAGCGGCCCGGCAGGCCTCGATCAACTTGGCGTCGAGCGTGCGCTCGAGGTCGTGGTCCTGCTTGCGCACGCAGGTGAGCGGCACACCCGACGGCGGCGGGCAAAGGATGCGGGAAAGGTCGAGCCCGGCGGCCTTGGGATGGTCGAGCGGGGTCACGGCGGCCAGCAGCTCGGCGTGGCCGATGGCCTCCTCCAGGGCCCGCACGCCCATTTCGGCCAGCAGTTCCCTCACCTCTTCGGCGATGAACTCGAAGAAATTGACCACGATGTCCGGCGTGCCGCTGAAACGCTTGCGCAGGACGGGGTTTTGCGTGGCCACGCCCACCGGGCAGGTGTCGAGGTGACAGACGCGCATCATTATGCAGCCCTCGACCACGAGGGGCGCAGTCGAAAACCCGTACTCCTCGGCCCCGAGCAACGCCGCCACCACCACGTCGCGGCCCGTCTTCATGGACCCGTCGACCTGGAGGACGACCCGGTCCCGCAGGCCGTTGCGCAACAGCGTCTGTTGCGTCTCGGCCAGGCCTAGTTCCCAGGGCCCTCCGGCGTGCTTGGTGGAGCTCATGGGCGAAGCCCCCGTGCCCCCGTCGTGGCCGGAGATGAGCACGACGTCGGCGTGCGCCTTGGCCACGCCCGCGGCCACGGTGCCCACCCCCGTCTCGGCCACCAGTTTTACGTTGATACGGGCACGGGGATTGGCATTTTTTAGGTCGTAGATCAGCTGGGCCAGATCCTCGATCGAATAAATGTCGTGGTGGGGCGGCGGTGAGATGAGGCCCACGCCCGGCGTCGAATAGCGCGTTTTGGCGATCCAGGGGTAGACCTTCTTGCCCGGCAGCTGGCCGCCCTCGCCCGGTTTGGCGCCCTGGGCCATCTTGATCTGGATGTCGTCAGCGTTGACGAGGTAGCCGCTGGTGACCCCGAAACGGCCCGCCGCCACTTGACGGATGGCACTGCGCCGGCTGTCGCCGTTGGCGTCGGGCACGTTGCGCTCGGGATCCTCGCCGCCCTCGCCGCTGTTGGACTTGGCCCCCAGGCGGTTCATGGCGATGGCCAGGGTCTCGTGCGCCTCCTGGGAGATGGCCCCGTACGACATCGCCCCGGTGGCGAAGCGCTTCACGATCTCGCTCACCGGCTCGACCTCGTCCAGGGGCACGGGCTTGCGCCCCGTCTCGGACGCCGGGAGCACCCGCAGCAGCCCCCGCAGGGTGGCCAGGTTGCGGACCTGGTCGTCGACGGCGTGCGTGTACTCCTTGAAGATCTTGTAGCTCCTGGCCCGGGTGGCGTGCTGGAGCTTGAACACCGTCTCCGGGTTGAAGAGGTGGTACTCGCCCTCCCGGCGCCATTGCCAGTCCCCGCCCGGTTCCAGGTCGCGATGAGCGAGCTCGCTGGGCCGCTCGGGCCAGGCCGTCCGGTGCCGGGCCAGCGCCTCGTTGGCGATCCCCTCCAGGCCGATCCCCTCGACCTGGGTCACCGTCCCCTGGAAATAGCGCTCGACCACGTCGCTGGCCAGGCCCACGGCTTCGAATACCTGGGCGCCGGTGTAGGACGCCACCGTGGAGATGCCCATCTTCGACATGGTCTTGAGCACGCCCTTGCTGAGCGCTTTCACGTAGTAGCGCAGGGCCTTGCGGTCCGACATGCCGGTGATGGCGCCCCGGCGCACCTGGTCGACCACCGTGTCGAAGGCGAGATAGGGGTTGACAGCGGCGGCGCCATAGCTGATCAGGCAGGCCACGTGGTGTACGGCGCGGGCCTCGCCCGTCTCGACCACGAGGCCGACGCGCGTCCGCAGTTTCTTGTCGACCAGGTGGTGGTGCACGGCCGAGACCAGCAACAAGCAGGGGACGGGCACGAAGTCGGCGTTGGCGTGGCGGTCCGAGAGCACCACGACGCTCGCCCCCCCGAGGATGGCCTCCTCCACCTGGGCGCACACCTGCTCGAGGGCCTGGCGCAATCGTTCCCCGGCCGGGACCTCGCCGCCGGCGGCGAAGAGCCCGTCGACGGCGAAGGTCCGCCAGCCCGGCACCAGGCCGTCCTCGTCCACATACAGCAGGGTGGCCAGCTCGTCGTTGGTGAGCACGGGCCCAGGCAGCATGATCTGGTGGCAGGAGTGGGGACCGGGGGCCAGCAGGTTGCCCTCGGGACCGACCGAAGACGACAGCGAGGTGATGAGCTCCTCCCTGATGGCGTCCAGGGGCGGGTTGGTGACCTGGGCGAAGAGCTGGCGGAAATAGTCGTAGAGGAGGCGGGGCCGGCGGGAGAGCACGGCCAGGGGCGTGTCGTCGCCCATCGACGCCAACGGTTCGGCGCCCGTGCGCACCATCGGCTCGAAGACGAGGCGGATCTCCTCCTCGGTGTAGCCGAACTGGCGCTGGAAGCTGACCAGGCGCGAGTACTGCGGTGTGAGGGCGCGGCGCAGAGGAAGGTCCTCAAGGTCTATGCGCCCCGCGGCCAGCCACTTTTCGTACGGGTGCTCGGCGGCCAGGCCGTCTTTGATCTCGTCGTCGTCGACGATGCGCCCGGCCGCCGTGTCGACCAGGAACATGCGGCCCGGCTGGATCCGCCCGCGCAGCACCACCTTCGACGCCGGCAGGTCAAGGACCCCGACCTCGGACGCCATGACCACGAGGTCGTCGTCGGTCACCCAGTAGCGCAAGGGCCGGAACCCATTGCGGTCGAGCTGGGCACCCACGACGGTGCCGTCAGTGAAGGCGATGGCCGCGGGGCCGTCCCAGGGCTCCATCAAGCAGGCGTGGAACTGGTAGAACGCACGGCGCGACGCCGACAGGTCGTCCTTGTTTTCCCACGCCTCGGGCACCATCATCAGCACGGCGTGGGGCAATGACCGGCCGCTCAGGTGGAGCAGCTCCAGCACCTCGTCGAAGCTCATCGAGTCGCTGCCGCCGGGCGTGACTATGGGGAAGACCCGGGACAGGTCCCCGGGGAAGAGGTCGCTGGCCAGCATGGCCTCCCGGGTCCGCATCCAGTTGCGGTTGCCCTGGACCGTGTTGAACTCCCCATTGTGGGCGACATAACGGTAGGGGTGGGCCAATGGCCAGCTGGGGAAGGTGTTGGTCGAGAAGCGGGCGTGGGCCAGGGCCATGCCCGACTCGAAGAGCGGGTCGGACAGGTCGTGGTAAAACTTCCCGAGCTGGGGCGCCGTCAACATCCCCTTGTACACGAGCGTCCGGGAAGACAGAGAAGCGAAGTAGAGGCCGGGGATCTCATGCTCGGCCCGGTTGCGGGCCAGGTAGGCCCGCCGGTCCAGGGCCAGCCCGCTCTCCCCCGCCGGGCCTGCCACCACCACCTGGCGGAAGGCGGGCATCACGGCCCGGGCGGCCGAGCCGGGCAGGCCCGCCTCCACCGGCACGGTCCGCCACGCCAGTACCGACAAGCCTTCCTCGGCCGCCAGCTCGTCAAAGCGGGCACAGGCGTCGTCAGCCTCCCCGGTGCCCGAGGGCAGGAAGGCGATGCCGGTGGCATAGGCCCCGGGCTCGGGCAGCTCTATGCCGAGACGGGAGCGCAGGAAACGGTCCGGCACCTGCACGAGCAGGCCGGCGCCATCGCCGGTGGCCGGGTCGGCTCCCTTAGCCCCGCGGTGCTCGAGCTGGCACAGGCTGGCCAAGCCCATTTCGACCATGGCGTGGCTCGGGCGGCCGTGCAGATGAGCGACAAAGGCGACACCACAGGCGTCGTGCTCGAACTCGGGCCGGTAGAGGCCCGGATGAGGACCAAAAGCATTCGGCATCTTTGACTGCGCCTTTCAGTTGTCTTCCAACTCTTGGGGTGCAGATCGGGACACCATTGGCCCACCTGGCACTTAACCTCTCCCTCCGATCATACATGGGCCCGTCATACCTCGGCCCGCTCCGGGGCCACGACGCCCTCCGGCACGCCGTCAACGGACGGGGCCGCCGCCGTGACGGAGGGACGGTAGACGTAGCGCTTGCCCCGGGACCATGAGGCAATGGCGGCGACGGCACAGCCCCCGGCGGCGAAGTCGAAGGCGGTGTGCAGCCCGTTGCCGAACGGGGGGGCTATGAGGCGGGGGAAGAAGGACCGCCCGAGCAGCGTCGCCGCCTGGGCCGGTTTCAGGCTGGACAGGGCCCCGGCCGGCAGGAGGTGGGCCATGGGGTTGTAGCCGAGGAACGCCGCGAACAGGGTGGAGACCGGCGGCAGGGCCGCCACCCGGGCCGCCACCAGCTTGGAGACGCCCTCGGAGATCAGGCCGTGGGACATCGCCTGGGGCAGGGTGGCCGACAGCCCGACGATCACCAGGGTGAAAAAGATGCCGATCGACAGGACCTGGGCCGAGTTCTGGAAGGTGGAGTTCATCCCCGAGCCGGCGCCGCGGTGCTGGGGCGGGAGGCTGTTCATGACCCCGGCCCGGTTGGGACTGGCGAAGGCGCCCATGGCCAGGCCGTTCAACAACAACAACAGGGCGAACTGCCAGTAGGGGAAGTTGATGGGCAGCTGCTCCATGAGCACGAAGCTGCCGGTGGCCACCAGCATGCCGCCGGTGGCGAACGGCCGGGAGCCGAACCGGTCCGAGAGCACCCCCGACACCGGTCCGGCGATGAGGAAGCCGGCGGTCAGGGGGAGCATGTAGATGCCGGCCCACAGCGGCGTGCGGGAGAAGCTGTAACCGTGTTCGGGCAGCCAGATGCCCTGGAGCCAGATGATGAGCATGAACATGAGGCCGCCCCGGGCCACGGCGGCGAGGAAGCTGGACAGGACGCCGGCGCTGAAAGCCCGGATACGGAACAGCCGCAGGCGGAACATGGGGCTGGCGCTGGCCCGTTCGATAAAGCCGAAGGCCACCAGCAACGCCGCCCCGACGCCCAGCTCGCCGAGCACCGTAGGGCTGGTCCAGCCCATGGTGTGGCCGCCATAGGGCTGGATCCCGTAGGTGATGCCGACCATGACCAGGATCAGCCCGATGGCGAAGGTGATGTTGCCCGGCCAGTCGATAGCGGCCGGGCGCCGGGGGGACGTGTCCTGCAGCTTGAAGTAGGCCCACAGAGTGCCGGCCAGCCCGAAAGGGACCGAGACGAGGAAGATCAGGCGCCAATCGATCGGCCCCAGGATCCCGCCCAGTACGAGGCCGACGAAAGAGCCGCTGATCCCGGCCACGTTGTTGATCCCGAGGGCCATGCCCCGCTGGTTCTCGGGGAAGGCGTCGGTGAGGATGGCGCTGGAGTTGGCCACGAGGAAGGCGGCCCCGACGCCCTGGAAGACCCGGCCGACCACGAGGTACATGGCACCGGCCGGGCCTGTCAACCAGTCGACGGTCAGGACTAGGGACGTGAGGGTGTAGATGGCGAAGCCGAGGTTGTACATCTTCACCCGGCCGAACATGTCGCCCATGCGGCCCAGCGAGACGACCAGGACGCTGCTCACGACCAGGAACGACAGGATCATCCAAAGCAGGTAGAAGCTGTTGCCGGGTTTCAGCGGGTCGATGTTGATGCCCTTGAAGATGTCCGGCAGGGCGATCAACATGATCGAGGAGTCGATGGTCGCCATGATCACGCCGAACGTGGTGTTGGCGAGCGCCACCCACTTGTAGTTGTCCCCCCGCTCCGGCCGGGCGGCGGCGGGAACGGCGGAGGGGGACGAGGACAGCACCACCTGTTTAACTACCGGTTACAGGTGCACTTGCAGGGACGGGCGCTAGTCGGCGCGCCAGGCGGCGCTTAGCTTGGCCGCGCTTTCGCTGAGCGGCTCAGGCAGCACGCGGGCATCGGCCACCGTCGTCATGAAATTGGTGTCCCCGGCCCAGCGGCCGAGCACATGCATGTGGAAATGGCCCGGGACCCCGGCCCCGGCGGCCCGGCCCAGGTTGGCCCCCACGTTTATGCCCTCGGGCTTGTAGGCGCGCTTCAGCGCCCGCACCGAGGCGGCCATGGTGGCCCACAGATCGGTCGATTCCTCGGTGGTGAGCTCCTCGAGGTCGGCCACGTGCCTGGTCGGCATGGCCATTACGTGCCCGCTCGTGTACGGGTAGGCATTGAGCAAGGCCACTACCAGCCCGGAGGGTTGGCGCCAAATGATGTGGGTCTCCTCGTCGGGGAGCCCGCTGGCCAGGATGGCGCAGAAAACGCACTCCCGGCCGTGCCCGTCGTTGCCCGCTCCGACCGAGCCGGTGATGAACTCGGACCGCCACCCGGCCCAAAGGCGGTCAAGACCGGCCATGGTCGCTCGGCTCCTCGTCCGCCAGGAGCGCACTGACCTCGGACCGCAGCCTCTCGACGAGGTCGGAGACCTTCACTCCCCGCTCGGGCCGCTCGCTCTGGCGGGTGTTGACGCCGACCGTCCCGGAGGCCACGTCGTCGTCCCCGACGACGAGCACGTAGGGGATCTTCTCCAGCTTCCCCCGCCGCACCCGCGCCCCCAATGGCTCGTCGGCCGGCCACGTCTCGGCCCGGAACCCGGCCGCCCGCAAGCTCGCGACGACCGACGCCGCGTAACCCTCGTGGCTGTCGCGCACGGGCAGGACCTGGGCCTGAACGGGAGACAGCCACAGGGGGAAGGCGCCGGCATAGTGCTCGACCAGGATGGCGAAAAACCGTTCTACCGAGCCGAAAAGTGCCCGGTGCACCATGTACGGCTGGTGCCGGCCATTGTCGGCCCCGACGTACTCCATGTCGAAACGCTGCGGGAGCTGGAAGTCGACCTGGATGGTCGAGACCTGCCAGCGCCGGCCGATGGCGTCGCGCACGTGCACGTCGATCTTGGGGGCATAAAAGGCGCCCCCACCCTCAGAGACGGTGTAGTCGATGCCGGCGTGCTCCATGGCGGCGCGCAGAGCCTGCGTGGCCCGGTCCCATTCCTCCAGCGACCCGAGGAACTTCTCCGGCCGGGTGGAGAGCTCGGCTTCGTAGTCCGTCAGCCCGAAGCGCCGCAGCAGGCGCAAGACGAACGCCAGCAGGCTGGCCAGCTCATCTTCGAGCTGCTCGCGGGCGCAGAATATGTGGGCGTCGTCCTGGGTCATGCCCCGGACCCGCAGCAAACCGTTGAGCACGCCTGAACGCTCGAAACGGTAAACCGTCCCGAACTCGAAAAGCCGCAGCGGGAGCTCCCGGTAAGAGCGCTGGCGGGCTTTGTAGATCAGGATGTGCATGGGGCAGTTCATGGGCTTGGGGTAATAAGTGGCCCCTTCCATCTCCATGGGCGGGTACATGGCGTCGGCGTACCAGCCCAGGTGGCCCGAGATCTCGAACAGCGTCGACTTGGCCAGGTGCGGCGTATAGACGAACTCGTAGCCGTTGCGCTCGTGTTCTTGGCGCGAATAGTCCTCCATCAACTTGCGCACAAGCCCGCCCTTGGGATGAAAAACAGCCAGCCCGCTGCCGATCTCGGGCGGGAAATGGAACAGGTCGAGCTCCACCCCGAGCCGGCGGTGGTCGCGCCGCTCCGCCTCCTGTAGGCGGTTCAGGTAGTCCTCGAGGGCGGCCGCCGACTCCCACGCCGTGCCGTAAATGCGCTGCAGCTGCGGGCGGTGCTCGTCGCCCCGCCAGTAGGCCGCGGCCAACTTGGTCAGTTTGAAATGGCCGAGCTTTTTGGTAGAGGGCACATGGGGCCCCCGGCACAGGTCGATGAAATCGGGCCCGTCCCCCGAGCCGGGCCGCGCATTGCGGTAGGTGCTCACGCCCCCGGTCCCGGCACCCCCGGTCCCGGCACCCTCGGCCGCCGGTCCCTCCGCGGCGTCGCTGACGCCCTCGATTATCTCCCGCTTGTAGGGCTGGTCGGCGAAGATCTCCAGGCCCTCGCCTATCGAGTGCTCCTCGCGCACGAAACCCTGGTCCTCGGCGATGATCTCGCGCATCGTCTCTTCTATGCGGGCCAGGTCCTGGTCCGAGAAGTGCTCCCCGCCGGGAAGCTCGAAGTCGTAGTAAAAGCCATCCTCTATGGCCGGCCCGATGGCGTAGCGCGCCCCCGGCCACAACCTCGTCACGGCCTGGGCCATGACGTGGGCGGTGGAGTGGCGCAGTATGTCGCGTCCCTCGGCCGACGACGGCGTCACGATGCTGACGGCCGCCCCATCGGGCAACGCGGACCCGAGGTCGCGCTCCGAGCCGTCCACCACCACCGCGATGGCCGCCTGGGCCAGCTTCGGCCCGATGGACGCCGCCAGTTGGGCGCCCGTCGTCCCCTCCGGCACCTGGCGGACAGAGCCGTCCGGAAGAGTGAGGGATATCAAGCTCGGCGCCGTGGGCGTTCCTGTGGACATCCCGCCCATGATAGGGAGCAGGCCACCACCGCCGCAGCCTACGACCCCCGGCCATGCAGGCCTTGGCCGCGGCCAGGCCGGCCCGGGCCCCGGCGAGGCACGCGAGCGTCTCAGGAACGGCGTCCTAGGAACGGCGTCCTAGGAACGGCGGCGGGCCACGAAGACTGGGATCTGGCGGTCTGTCTTGGTCTGGTACTCGGCGTACGGAGGGTAGGCCGCCACCGCTCTGTCCCACCACCGCGCCCGCTCGTCCCCGCTGACCTCGCGGGCCTCGAAGTCGAAGGCCTCGGGGCCGTCCTGGACCATCAACGCGCTCGGGCGCGCTTTCAGGTTGTGGTACCACAGGGGGTTCTCGGGGGCACCGCCCTTGGACGCCACCAGCGCGTACTCCCCGTCGTGCTCGACGCGCATGAGGCCGAACTTGCGTAGCTTGCCCGAACGGTTCCCCCGGGTGGTCACGATGATGATGGGCCAGCCGGTGTCGAGCAATGTGTTGGCCCGCTGACCACCGGACCGTTCGTACTCCTCGACCTGCTCCCTAACCCACGGGGCCGAACTCGGCTCGTACTCCCCTTCTAAAGGCATGCCGCATCATATGGTCCGTACCGCGTTAGAGGACCACTCCGAGCAGGGCGGCCGCGGCAACCAGGTCCTCCTGCCCGGCGGCCCCCGCATTGGCGGCGGCGTCGATGGCCGCCAGCGCCGCCGGGGTGTCGAGGTCGTCGTCGAGCGCCGCCCTAACCTCGTCGACGACGTCCCGTACGCCGCCGTGCCGGGCGCCGTTGCCTTGTCCTCGCCACCGGGCCAAGCGGGCCGTGGCTTCGACCGGCAGGTGCCCCTCCCACTCCCAGTCCAGGCGGTAACGGTGGGCCAGGATGGCGAGCCGGATAGCGGCTGGCTCCCAGGTCTTGAGCAGGTCGCGGACGAAGACCAGGTTGCCGAGCGACTTCGACATTTTCGTGCCCTGGTAACCGACCATGCCCGTGTGGGCCCAGTGACGCGTCAACGGCTCCCCGGTGGCCGCCGCCGACTGGGCCGCCTCGCACTCATGGTGGGGGAATATCAGGTCGGACCCGCCCCCGTGCAGGTCGATGGTGAGCCCGAGCTCCCTGATGACCAGGGCCGAGCACTCGATGTGCCAACCTGGCCGCCCCGGTCCCCACAGCGAGTTCCAGGCCGGCTCTCCCGGCGCCGAGGGCTGCCAAAGCACGAAATCCAGGGGGTCCGCCTTGTTGGGGTCGTCCGGCTTACCTCCTCTTTCCCGGGCCAGCTCGAGCATCTGGGCACGCCCGTAATGGCTGACCTCGCCGAACGCCGGCCAGGACGACACGGCGAAGTACACGGCGCCCCCGGACTGGTAGGCGTGGCCGCTCTCGAGCACCATCCCGATGAAGCCGAGGATGTCGGGGATGGCTGAGGTGGCGCGGGGCTCGCTGGCCGCGGGCAGGAGGCCCAGCGCCTCCATGTCGGCAGAAAAACTCGCCATTTCCTCGGCCGCCAGGTCGAGGTAGTAGACGCCCAGTTCGCTCGCCTTGCGCAGGATGTCGTCGTCGACGTCGGTGACGTTGCGTACGAGCACCGTTTGGTAGCCCATGTCCCGCAGCCGCCGCTGCAGCACGTCATAGGCCAGATAGGTGGAAGCGTGCCCGAGATGGGCGGAATCGTAGGGGGTTATCCCACAGGTGTAGATGGTCACCTTGCCGCCCGGCCCCGCCGCCGGCTCGAAAGGTACGATCTCCCTCCTGGCCGTGTCGTAGAGGCGCAGCGGCGTCACGCTCAGACGATACCCGTCACCCGCAGCGAGGCGTGAGTCTTGTAGCGGCGGTTGACCTCGACCAGGCAGGCGGTCAGGGCCTCGACGGCCAACGCCGACCCCAGGCCCCCGACGTCGATGCCCCGCAGGCCGGGGACCAGGTCGATCATGCCGATGACCTCGTCGGTCACCGACCGCAGGTCGGAAAAGACCATTACGTCGGCGTCGAGCTGGTGGTCCGGGTCCCCCAGCTGTCCGGCGGGCAGGTGGTGGAAGGCGCCCGCCACGTGCGTGGCCGGGACGACCCTAGACAAGGCCAAGGCCACCGAGCCCGTGTACGGCATCAGGGGCACGAACCGGTCGCCCCACTTCACCATGGCGTTGACCATCGACACCAGGATCTTCCCGGACAGCTCGTCAACGAGAGTGCGGACCGTGTTGACGGCCCCCTCCACGGGCGTGGCCAGCACGACGAGATCGGCCCGGGCGGCCATCTCGTTGGTCGCCGGGACCAGGGAGAGGTCATGACCGCTCCAGCGTTTCGTGAGCCCGTCCACCACTTCGGTCGCTTTTTCCAGCGTCCGCGAGCCCAGCAGAACCTCTACACCAACCGATGCCAAACGTGCGGACACAGCCGAGCCGGCCGGTCCCGTACCACCTAGAACACCTATTTTCACGCCAAGAGCCTGGCACGACCGTGACCGGTAAAGCGAACTGCGCTGCTCGGCGGTGCTGGTACCTTCACAATCATGAGCTCACCGACCGCCCCCGGCCTGCCCGACGGCACCGTCGACGGCCCGCCCCACAGCACGGTCGACAACCTGCTCGCCTTCCTCACCACGTCGTGCGTCTCGTGCCGCGACCACTGGGGAAAAATGGGGGCCGTCGCGCTCGGGACCGCCGGCGCCGCCCACCTCGTCGTGGTGACGCCGAGCCGTTCCATGGAGGACGAGCCCTTGGCCCGCAGCCTGACCCCGGCCGGTGCCCACCTGCACATGAGCTCGGACACCTGGTTCATGTACGGGGTGGGACAGGCGGGCACTTTCGTCCTCGTCCGCAGCCGCGCCGACGGCCCGCCCCCCTGGTCCGAGCCGGGAGAGGTCCTGGGCTCGGCCGTGCCCTCCGACCTCGGCGAACTGCCCGAACTGGTCCTCGGCTGGCAGCGCCGGCCTGACAGCTGATGGCGCCCCTGACGCCCCCGCTCAGGAGCTCTTGGCCCGCCGCCCCACAATGCCGCGCAGGAAACCCACCTGGCCGAGGTGCTGGAACTCGTCCTCAACGACGCTGACCAGGCGCACGCCCAGGGTGACAGGCGGGTCCCAGCGGGTGTCGACCACCCGGTCCAGGTCGCCGGCTTTCAAGCCCTTTACGTACTCGAGCGTCCGGGCCGAGACGGCGACGCGGTAGTCGCGCAGCAGGTCGATGCCCACTTTCACCTTCGCCACTTCTTCGGACGTCTGGCCGTAGCCGTGAGCACGCTTGTCGAACGGTAGCCCGAAGCGGTCGTACCACCCCTCGGCCGTCCACGCCTGTTCGGTGCCGGCCACATCGCTCACGTGGTCGTCCTCGACCCGGGTCAGGTGCCAGACCAACCAGGCGATCGTGTTGGCCTCGGGGTCGGCCCGGAACGTGAGCTCGGCGTCGGCGAGCCCCTCCAGCGCCGCGTCCACGCCCTCTTCTATGCGCGTGAAAGCGTCCACGAAGATGTCAGCGATTTCCATGTCTCTCCTCCTCTATCGGGCCGCGGTAACCCGGGAGCGGGCGGCGGGACCGATGGGCAACGCTACCCACCCGATGGACGCCTAATAGCGGTGCGGCTTCTGCGAAGATCGAAAGCGTGTCAGACGAGTGGTACATCCAGCCCAACGGGCCCCTGATCGGCGACGTCGAGGTCTACGGCTCCAAGAACGCCGTTACCAAGCACATGGTGGCCGCCATCCTGGGGGACGGGCCGAGCACCATCTCCAATGTCCCCGAGGTCGGCGACGTTCAGATCACGGCGGACATCCTGCGGGCCGTCGGCGCCGGCGTCACCCAAGAGGACGGCAGGCTGGAGATCACTCCCCCGGAGCAGGCCAAGCCGGAGGTCCCTCTCTCTTTCACCGGTCTCAACCGCATCCCGGTGCTCATGCTGGGGCCTTTGCTGCACCTGACGGGCGAGGCCTTCGTGCCCATGGTGGGCGGTGACCGCATCGGCGGCCGGCCCGTCAACTTCCACGTCCAGGCCCTGGAAGCCTTCGGCGCCGAGGTCGACGTCACCGACGACGGCATACGGGCTCGCTGCACCCGCCTGCGGGGCGCCATCATCGAACTGCCCTTCCCGAGCGTGGGCGCCACCGAGTCGGCTCTTTTGTCAGCCTCTATGGCCGAGGGCAAGACCGTCATACGTAACGCCGCCACCGAGCCCGAGGTGCTCGAGCTTGCCCTTTTCCTCCAACGCATGGGGGCCAGGATCGAGCTGTCCCCCGACCGCCGGATCATCATCGAGGGGGTGGAGAAGCTGAGCGGCGCCCACACCCGCCTCCAAGGGGACCGCAACGAGGCCTTTTCCTACTTGGTGGCGGGCCTCATCACCTGCGGCTCGGTGCGGGTCATCGGCTGCGGACAGGACCGCCTGGTCACGGCCATAACCACGCTGCTGCGCATGGGGGCGCAGGTCCGCATCGACGAGTTCGGCATCGCCGCCTTCGCCCCGGACGGCCTGCACGCGGCCGCCGTGTCCACCGACGTGCACCCGGGCTTCATGACGGACTGGCAGACGCCCCTGATGGTGCTTTTCACCCAGGCCGAAGGCATGTCGGTGCTCCACGAGACCGTCTACGAGGAGCGTTTCGTCTACGTCCCCGCCCTCAAGACGATGGGCGGCGAGATCGGTCTGTTCGCCACCTGCCTGGGCGGCCCAGCCTGCCGTTTCCACGACACCAGCTACCTCCACTCGGCCGTGGTGAGGGGCCCGTCGAAGCTGCAGGGCGCCGAGGTGGAGATACCCGACGTCCGGGCCGGGTTCTCCAGCGTCATCGCCGCCGCCGCCGCCTCGGGCCCGAGCGTGCTGCACGGGGTGCGCCACCTCGAACGTGGCTACCACCGTCCCGCCGAGCAGCTGCGCTCCCTCGGGCTCTTGCTCGAACAACGCTGAGCTAAAGAGGGGCGGGCTCTACCCAAGCGCCTAGGCGCCGCCGCCCCACCCGACCAGGTGTTTTCTCCTGGCCCAGGGAGGCGGGACCTTAACGACGAAGGGGCCGGCGTAGCCGGCCCCTTCGTCTAGCTCAAGGAGCGAGAGGGGGGGCCCGCTCCGAACAAGGTCCTTGTGTAGCAGGGGGAGCTACGAGGACACTTAAGACATTACCGGCCCCAGGAGGATCACTTCCATAGGTATGCCGAAAAATCGGTATCTCTGTCAGAGATAAACGCCGACGAACACCGGTTCGGGCTCCAGCAGCACGTTGAAACGGGCCTCTACCGCGTCTCGGACAGCCCGGGCCAGAGCCAGGAGGTCGGCCGTGGTCCCCCCTGGGCACGCCGTCAAGGCCAGGGCGTGCTTGGAGGAGATGGCGGCGCCCCCCAGGCGGTGGCCCTTGGCGAACCCGGCCCTCTCGACCAGCCAGGCGGCCGGCACCTTGGTGCCCGCCGGGGCCGGGAACGTCGGGGCCCCGGGCGCCACCTCCGTCAGGCGGGCCAATTGGGCCTCGTCGAGGACGGGGTTGGTGAAAAACGAACCCGCGCTGCGGGTGTCCGGGTCGGCGCGGTCGAGCACCATCCCCTTGCTCCGGCGCAGGTCCAGCACGGCCTGGGCCGTCAGCTCCAGGGGGGCGTCCTGGCCCAGGTCCCGGCCCAGGTGGCGGGCGAGTTCGGCATAGCGCAGAGGCCGGCCGCGGTCGGAGCGCGCCAGGCGCATCATCACCTCGGTCACCACGTAGCGGGACCGGCCCTTGAAACGGCTGTTGCGGTAGACAAAACCGCACTCGGACGCGGCCAGCTCGCAGCTGCGGTGACCGGCACGGTCCCAGACCTTGACGGCCACGACCGTCTCGGCCACCTCCTGGCCGTAAGCCCCGATGTTCTGCACCGGCGCCCCGCCGGCCAGGCCCGGTATACCGCTCAGGCACTCGATGCCGGACAGACCTTCGGCCACGCAGAAGCTGACGAGTGCCGACCAGTCCTCGCCCGCTCCGGCCCGGACCAGCGCCCCGGCACCGTCGGGCTCAACGGCTACACCTTTTATCGCCACTCGCACCACCGTCCCCGGGAAGCCCTCGTCGGAGACGACGAGGTTGCTGCCGCCCCCGAGCACGAGCACCGGGCGACCGGCGCCATCGGCCTCCTCGAGGACGGCCGACAGCGCCGCCACCTCGTCCACTTCGACCATGACCTCGGCCGGCCCCCCCAGGCCAAGGGTCGTCCACCCCGACAGGGGCACGCCCCGCAACCCGAGGTTGGGCGTCCCGCTGCTCGTCCCGGTCATCGCAGGTCCCGCGTAGCCTAGTCCTACTCGGGGGGCCCAAGTCGGACTAGCCGCCCTGGCCCTGCGCAGCGGGACGCCGGCCCCGCCCGAACCTGCAATCGGTATCCTGGCTGACTGTGCAACAGCTGGAGCAGGAGGTAAAGCTCGAGGTCGAGCCAGAGTGGAGCCTGCCAGACCTTACGGGTCTTTTCCCCGGTGTCGCTGCGGTGGCGCTACCCGTTCTCTCCCTTGACGCCGTGTACTACGACACCGCCGACACACGCCTGGCCCGTCACCACATAACCCTGCGCTTCCGCCGTGAAGTGGCCGCCGGCCATGTCGAGGGCACCTGGACCGTAAAGCTGCCCTCCTCTGCGCCCTCCGACGGGACGGTACTGGTGCGCACGGAAGTGACGTGGCCGGGGGCGGAGCCCGGCGACGGTGGCGAGACCGTCACCTCGGCCCGCCCACGAGTGCGACGGCGCCCATCGGCGAACCCGGTCCACCTCCCGCCCCACCCCGAAGCGGCCCGGTTCCTCAGGGCCATGACCCTAGGACGGCCCCTGGCCCCGGTGGCGGAAGTGAAAACGGTCCGGGAGCGGACCGAGCTGCGGACCTCCGACGGCCGCAGCCTGGCCGAGATAGACCGCGACAGTGTGACGGGCCGGGCCCTGCCGCCCTCCGGCGACGGGGCCTCGGGCGGCTCTGGCGGCTCCGGCACCGCTGGCACCGCTGGCACCGATGGCACCGATGGCACCGATGGCACGGCTGGCACCGCTGGCAGCGTGGCGGACCAGGAGGTCCGCTTCGTCGAGGTCGAGATCGAGCTGGCCGAAGGCAGCTCCCAAGAGGTCCTCGATGCGGTAGCGCACAGACTGTGCCTGGCCGGGGCACGACCCAGCGCCCGCAAAAGCAAGGTCGCCACCGTGCTCCAGATGGCCGCCGCCGCGCGTGGCCCGCAGGCCGGGCCCGACGCGCCGGCGGGACGGGAGGTGGCGGCACCAGCCCTGAACGGTGAGGGGGCGCCCGGCGGGCCGGGCCGCACCGCTCGCCGCGCCCATGCCCTGATGTCCGACGCGCTCGCCGAACAGGCCGGCGAGTGCCTGGGCACGCTACAGGACCATGACCCGGCCCTCCGGCTGAGCGACCCCGATCCCGAACACGTGCACCAGTCCCGGGTCGGCGTCCGGCGCCTGCGCAGCATCATGCGCTCTTTCGCTCCCTTGGTGACCACTCCCTTGGGGGAGGTCGACGACAGCACCGAGATCTGGTTCGAGGACCTCCGCGACGAACTGAAATGGCTCGGCGGGGCACTCGGCGCTGTCCGCGATACCGATGTACGCCTCCAGGGCCTGGTGCAGGAGTGCTCGACCTTGCCCCACGCCGACAACATGGGCGCGGCAACCTTGCTGGCGGTGGCAGAGGACGAGCAGCGCCAAGCTCACGACGCGTTGCTGGAAGCAATGGCGACCGAGCGGTACGTGGCGATACTGCGCACCCTCGAGGGGCTCGCCTCACGGCCCCCTCCCCCGTCCGTCGAGGTCCCGGACGGGCAGGTCCCGGACGGCGACGTGACGGGCGCCCGGTCCCTCGACGGCCCGCTACCCACAGGGCTGTGGGGGGCCCTGGACCGGCCGGCCTCGGCGGGCCTTCCCGCACTTGCCCGCCGGCAGTGGCGGGCCGTCCGCAAGGCCGTGCGGAAGTTGGGCGATGAGCCGCCCGACACGGCCCTGCACCGGGTACGTATCCAGGCCAAGCGCCTGCGCTACCTATCTGATGTGGCCGCTCTGTTCGCCACGCCCGCCGCTAATCGCGTCGCGGCAAAGGCGACGTCCAAGGCCACCGCCCACCTTCAGGACGTCCTCGGCGAGCTCCACGACGCCTCCGTGACCGAACAGTGGCTGCGTGACGCGCCCAACCGTCTGCCGAGCGCTACGAAAACCGCGGTCGTCTTCGCCGCCGGCCTGGCGGCCGGAGAACTGGCTGCCCGCGCCCAGGAACGCCAGCGGGCCCTACGCAAGAAGTGGCCGGCGGCGTGGGCGCCGGTCCAGAGCCAGAAGCTGCGCCGCTGGATGAGGCCGTGAAGCCGGATGAGGCCGTGAAGCCGGATGAGGCCGTGAAGCCGGATGAGGCCGTGAAGCCGGATGAGGCCGTGAAGACAGTGCCGTCCACGGGGAGCAATAGCGCAACGCCGTCGGCTGGAGCATCGGCGCCGTCCTCGGGATAGTCGTCGGCGGCGCCATGGTCACTTACCTTTCCTGGCGCTGGATTTTCTGGATCAACGTGCCCATCGGGGCCTTCGGCGTCACCCTCGCTTTCCGGGTGCTGAGGGACAGCGGCCGCAGGACCAAGCACCACCTCGACCTGGTGGGGATGGGTTCGCTCGGCCTCGGGCTCTTCGGCATCCTGTGGGCCATCACCCGCAGGGCCCCCGGGGGATGGCCCCGATCGATGCTTCCCTGTTACTGGTACCGGGGTACGTGGTGGGCAGTGCCGTCGGGCCGCTTGCCGGGCGGGTAGCGGACCGTTTCGGCCCTGTCCTCCCGGCCACTGCCGGCCTCTCCCTCCAGGTGGTGGCGCTCCTGGTCTACTCACGCCTGTCGATCGGTACCGGTCTTTGGGTCGTGGTGGTGGCGAGCGTCCTGAACGGCATCGGCGCCAGCGGTTTCTTCCCAGCCAACACCGCCGCGCTGATGAGGGCGGTCAAGCCCCAGGTGTTCGGCGTGGCCTCCGGGATGCTGAGGACCTTCGCCAACATCGGCATGGTCTTTTCGTTCAGCATGGCGATACTGGTCGCCTCGCGGTCCATCTCGCGGGGGCTGGCATTTGTCATATTCGTGGGGACGGCCAAGATAAAGGGTCACCTCGCAGTCGCGTTTACTGCCGGTTTGCACACAGCGTTTTACACCTCCATGGGCGGCATGGCCCTCGCCGCGGCCTGCTCGGCCACCAGAGCGGCCCGGCGCCAGTCGGACGCAGGGCCGGCAGCGGCTGCCGCACCCTGATCTCCTGGGGTTATTGCAGGCATGGCAGGGGTTTTTGAAGGCGCGCCCTCGCGTCCTGCCGAACAGCTCCGTTAGAAAGTACTGAGTTGCTTCGTCTCCCGCCCGCGTTTTTGGCAGTTACGCGCAAGCGGTACCAGTGTTTTGGGGCGGCGGTTTATGCCGGAAAACGAAAGGAACTGCCAAGAGCCCTCGCGCTCGATGTAATCAACTGCAAAAGACGGCAAGGAAACGGGGGGTTAGCGTGGAGTTTCGCGCGTCTATATGCGAGAGACTGGGTTTGCGCCTCCGCTACCTGGCAGGTGTGCCCCATCGGCAACCACGCGCGCACCCACCCGACCGACAGGCCTTCACACGCCCGCCCCGCACCGACCCACAGCGCCAGCCCACAGGGCCAGCGCCAACGCGTCAATCGGATAGCTTCGCCGGTGTGAGCTGGCTATCGCGTTTCAGCCAACCGCGGGAAAGGGTGACCGGCGCGCCCACCTCGTCCAACGGTGCATCCTCGTTCCACCTCTGGTGGGACGTGCCGGGCGGCCCTTTCCAAGAGGTCAGCGCAGTGTTGGAGATCACCCGCGCCCCTGCCGTCCGCAAGCTCTACTTCTGGGCGCTGCAGGTCTCTTTCGTCGACCGGGGCCGGGACCTCGGGGCAGGGCACACCGGACTGCAATGGCACCCGGGAGCGCCGGCCGGCGCCGTCAATTGGGGCGGCTACCACGCCGGGGGCGGCGTCCTCGACGGTACGGGGTCGGACCTCCCGCCCGTCGACGGCCCTCATACCCGCCATTTCCCGTGGTCTCCCGGGCGTCCCTACCGCTTCCGGGTATGGTCCCCGAGCCCAGGCGCCTGGCGTTCGGAGGTCACCGACATGGCTACCGGGCAAGCCACCGTGATCAGGGACCTCCTGGTGCCGGCCACCGGGCTGGCCAGCCCCGTCATGTGGGCGGAGGTCTTCGCGGCTTGCGACGACCCGCCCACCGAAGCCCGGTGGTCGGAGCTCGAGGCCCGCGCCGGCCAAGCCTTAACTGCCACTTCGGTGCACCTCACCTATCAGTCTCATGCCGACGGCGGCTGCGCCAATACCCTGAGCTATGCGGACGGAAGTTCGTTTGTGCAGGCTACCGGGTTGCCGGCCGCCCGGGCACCTGGCCCCGACGTGCTCCGACTGCAAACCTGAGGGCGCCTCTATCCCTCGCCCGTGACGCCGGTGCGGCCGGTGCGGCCGGAGACGGCGGTGGAGGTTGGGTGCAGGGAGGCGTACAGGGCCTGGATCTCGCCCAGGCTGCCCGCCAGGTCGCGGCCTTCGACCCACGCCTCGGCCGCCCCCTGCATCGTGCTCAGCAAGTCGGCGTCGGTCCGCAACCGGCGGATCTGCTCGACGAGCTGGGGCACGTCGCTTGCCTCGACAGCCAGCTGGCGGCGCACCATCTCGGTCGTCGACGCGGTACCGTGCCCTACCAGGGGTGAAAAGGCGACCACCGGCCTCGGGGTCCGCAACGCCTCCAGTACCGTGACACCGGCGCCGTTGGTCACCACCACGTCGGCCGCGGCCATGAGCTCGGGCATGGTCGAGACGTAGCCGAAGACGGTCAGCCGACCGCTATGGGCTGCGGCCAACGAACGCAACCCTTCCTCCAGGGTGGCGTTTTTCCCGCACACAGCGATGGCGTGCACCGCCGGCTCCAGCTTCACCAAGGCTTCCACTCCCGGGGCGATGTCGCCCAGGCCCCAAGCGCCGCCCGTCATCAGGACGATGAAGTCGTCCTGGGGCAGCCCGAGGAGCCGGCGCGCTTCTTCCCGGCTCATGTCGCCGAAGCCCTGCCGCACCGGTGGCGCGCCCAACCGCATCGTCTGGTCGAAACCGGGCAGCAGGGCATCGGCAGCGGCCGTGTCGTACATAACAAAATGGAGGTCGATGCCGCGGTAAGCCCACAACGGATGGACGTGAAAAGCCGGGCAATACGTGACCGTCAGGGTCGAATAGCCCCTTTTTGCCCTGAGCCAGTCCAGAGCGGCGGAGCCGAAAGGGTACGTCGATATGACAAGGTCGGGATCATTGCTGGCTACCGCCTTGCCCAACCGGCGACCGAAGAAAGCGCCCACCGAAGCCCGGGCGAGGTCGGCGAACCGTTGCGAACGGGACAGGCCGTCATAAAAGGCCTCGTAGCTCCAAGGCAAGGCGGAAAGCTGGAAACCGTAAGCCCAACGCGCGGCCCGGGCGAACCGCACGCCCCGCAGCTCCATGGTGTCGAGCTTGTGCACCGTGCATTGGGGCCAGCATTCTTCTATCGCCTCGGTTAGAGCGGTGGCCGCGGCATTGTGGCCTTCGCCCATCTCCGCCGAGATGATCAGGACGCGCCGAGGGACGTTAGCGTCTGTAACTGTCATACGCGCTTTCGTGCCCTACTTTCACTGTCCCTCCGATATCCCGCCCCTAAGCCATCGTGCTCGTCGGTAGCCTACTCGCGCTCCTCTCGGGGATGCTCAATGCCACCGCCGCCTGGCTGGAGAAGCGAGAGGGCATGCGCACGGCCACCACCCGCTCGGGGATGCGCCTGTTGGCCGCCCTGGCCCGGCGGCCGGCCTGGCTGGCGGCCATGGTGCTGAGCGCCCTGGCCTGGGTGGGGGAAGCGGCTTCCCTGGCCCTGGCCCCGGTCCCCATCGTGGCCACCCTGCGTAACGCCGGGCGAGGCCTGCTCGTCGTGGGCGGCGGCCGTTGGCTGAACGAGCGCTTCAGCCGCCTCGAGATCCTGGGAGTGGCGCTGGCCAGTGGAGGCGGGATCATCACCGCAATTGGAGCCGCCAATAGCAAGGTCGTGCACAAACCGCTTTCCAACTGGACCGAGATCGTCGTGGGCGCCTCCTGCATCCTCGCCGCCGGGGTGGTCTCCGGCCTCTCTTCCCGACTATCGCCTTCCCGACTATCGCCTTCCCGACTGTCGCCTTCCCGGCTGTCGCCTTCCCGGCTGTCGCCTTCCGGCCTGGGCGCTACCGGCGACGACCACCGGCGCAAGGCGGCCGGCATAGCCACGGGAGCAGCGGTGGGCTTGCTCTATGCCGGCACGGGCGTGTTCACCAAGGAGATCGGCGACCGTTTTGCCATATACGGGATAGGCGGCCTGACCGCCGTCCTCCCCAGTGCCGGGATCTGGCTGATGGTCCTGATGTCGGTGTGGGCGCAGAGCCTCCTGCAACAGGCGTTCCGCCGGGCCAACGCCGCCAGCGTCTCGGCGGCCAACGCCTCGGTGGCCTCGCTCGGCCTCATCGGCGCCGGTTTCGCCCTATATCACCAGGGCTTGCCCGGAGGTGCCGGGACCGCCCTGCTCCTCGGGGGCATCATCGTCTCCGTGGCCGGCACGCTGTTGCTCGTGGGCTCCAAGCCCGTCCCCGCTGCCGAGCCCGTCCCCGCTGCCGCCGAAGCCCCGAGTACGCCTGGCCCGGTGCCCGGGCCCGGCACGGCATAGCGCCCCTTGCCGCCCAACCCGGGCCGGAAGGCATCGGAGCCTCGGCCCGGAAGAGGTCAACTCGCCGTGGCCGTCCCCCCGGTGCCGCCTCTCCCGCCCGCTCCGCCCGCCGAGACGACTTGCGATTTCAGGGCGTCAATGGCCTCGAGGATGTCCTTCACGCCCCCTTGAGTATGGGCGTCCAACAGGTCGATAATGCGCTCTACGTCCTCGAAGGTCTTGGCCGAGCGGGCGTCGGCGGCGATGTTCTGGAGGTTTTGGCCCACCATCAGGGCGGGCAGCAGGACCAACTGGATGAAGCTCTGGGCCGCCCATTCGACGAGGATCACGAAGCCGGCCTCGCCGATGATGCCGATGGTGGGCGTGATGACCTTCGCCTCCACCAGCGCCGCCGGCAACGCCAGCAGGGCAATGACACAGAACATCCAAAAGCACGTCATGGTGCCGACATTTTCGGTGATCCACAACGCCACCTTCTTGTTGAAGCGGGCGTATGGCGAGTGGTCCGGCAGGTGGTCGGTAACATGAGCGTGCACGGCGTGGCCGTGTTTGGTGAACCCGAACGCGGGCATATGGCGCGCCTTGGCGGGATCCGGGGTGCTAGCGGTCGTCACGGAGGGGCTAGTGGTCGTCATGGAGCCAAAGCTTCGCGCGCCGCACCTTGCCGGACGCGCCTTTCGCTACTCCTCCACCCTTTCCACCCCTATGTAGTACGCGCTCCCGTCGGCGAGGGCGACTTCCTTGGCGCCCGACGGCGGTCCGTGGACGAAGTGGATCTGGCGCGCCAACGTCTCTCCCGCCACCATTTCCTGATGGGCGCCGACGGCCCGGCGGATCTCGGGCGCATGCGTGAGGTCGAGGCTCAGCTCGACGTGGTCGGAGACGTCGAGGCCCGCTTCCTTGCGCGCTTCTTGGACCTGGCGGACGAGGTCGCGGGCCAGGCCTTCGAGCTCCAGCTCCTCGGTGATCTCCAGGGAAAGACTGACCACGAGGTCGTTGCCCGGCAACGCCCGGCTCGAGTCCTTGTCCCGGGGCACGAGCGAAAGGGAGTACTCCTCGTCGCCCAGGACGTGCCCGGCCACCTCGACCTCGCCTTCGGGCAGGCGCATCCATTGGCCCCTGCGCACCGCCCCGATCACGTGCTGGGTCGCCGCCCCCAGCCGGGGACCGAGGACCGCCGGGTTGACCTGGAGCACGAGGTCGGCCACATCGTCGACCTCCTCGACCAGGCGGACCTCCTTCACGTTGAGCTCGTCGGCGATGAGGTCCAAGTAGGGGGCCAGGGCGGGCGCCCCCGGGCCGGCCACCGTGACCGATGCCAGCGGCAGGCGGGCCCTCAGGCCTCGGGCCTTGCGGATGGAGTGACCGGCCGAGCACACCTCGCGGACGGTGTCCATATGGGCCACCAGAGCGGCGTCCGCGGGCAGGCAGGACACGTCGGGCCAGTCGGCCAGGTGCACGCTGCGCTCGCCGGTGAGGCCCCGGTAGACCGACTCGGCCAGCATGGGCAGCAGGGGGGCCACCGTCCGGCAAAAAGTGTGCAGCACGGTGTAGAGGACGTCGTAAGCGGCCAACTTGGAGGAGTCCGACGCCTGGCTGGTCCCGACCCGGCTCCAGAAGCGGTCGCGGCTGCGCCGTATATACCAGTTGTTGAGAGCGTCGAGGAACGAGGTTATGAGCGCGCACGACCGGTAGAGGTCGTAGACGTCCATGGCGTCGGTGACCTCTTCGACAAGCAACCGCAGCTTGGACAGGATGTAGCGGTCCAGCACCTCGACGGCGTCGGCGGTCAGGTGGGCCTGGTGCCCGTCGGCGTTGGCGTACATGGCGAAGAACTTCCAGGCGTTCCACAGTGGGTTGAGCACACCCCGCACCGCCTCGGAAGGGCCCTTGCGCTCCACCACGATGTCGCCGCCGCGAACGACCGGCGAGGAGAGCAGGAACCAGCGCATGGCGTCCGCCCCGAAGGCGGCGAACATCTCCTCGGGGTCGGGGTAATTGCGCAGGCGCTTGGACAGTTTTTGCTTGTCCGAGCCGAGGATCACGCCGTGCGCCATGCAGTTGAGGAACGGCGGCTTGTCGAACAGGGCCGTCCCCATCACATGGAGGGTATAAAACCAGCACCTCGTCTGGCCCACGTACTCCACGATGAAATCGGCGGGGAAATGGCCCTCGAACCAGTCCACGTTCTCGAAGGGATAGTGGACCTGGGCGAAGGGCATGGAACCGGACTCGAACCAGCAGTCGAGCACGTCTTCGACCCGGCGCATCATCGACTGCCCGGTCGGGTCGTCCGGGTTGGGCCGCACGAGCTCGTCTATGCCGGGGCGGTGCAGGTCGGCCGGGCGCACGCCGAAGTCGGCCTCGAGCTCGTCGAGGCTGCCGTAAACATCGATGCGGGGATAGCGGGGGTCGTCGCTCTTCCACACGGGGATGGGAGAGCCCCAGAAACGGTTCCGGGTTATCGACCAGTCCCGGGCGCCTTCGAGCCACTTGCCGAACGCCCCGTCGCGCATGTAGGCGGGCACCCAGTTGATCTCCTGGTTGAGCTCCAGCATCCGCTCCTTGAGGGCCGTGACCCTGACGAACCAGGAGCTGACCGCCTTGTACACGAGGGGGGTGTCGGTCCGCCAGCAGTGCGGATAGGAGTGCTCATAGCTCTCGTGGCGGACCAGGACACCCGCCCGACGCAGGTCGGCGATTATGGCCCGGTTGGCTTCGAAGACCTGGACGCCCTGGTAGGCAGGTACCTCGGCGGTGAACCGGGCGCGCGAGTCGATGGGGCACACCACACCTATGCCGGCCTGCTCGCACGCCCGCTGGTCGTCCTCGCCGAACCCGGGGGCAAGGTGGACTATCCCCGTACCTTCCTCGGTGGAGACGAAGTCGGCGGTCAGCACCACGAAGGCACCCGGTTGGTCGGCAAAGAAATCGAACAGGGGGCGGTAAGAAAGCCCCGCCAGTTCGGCACCCTCGAGCGTGGCCACGAGGCGAGCCCCGGGCAGCGCCGTTTCCAGGGCCTCGCCCAACGCCTCGAGGCGGGACTCAGCGATGACATAGCGGGCCTCGTCGGTCTGCACCACGGCGTAGGTGATGTCGGTCCCGACGGCCAGGGCCAGGTTGGAGGGCAGGGTCCACGGCGTGGTCGTCCACACCAAGGCCCGGGCGGGGAGCTCGGCTCCGAAGAGGGCCTCGGCCGGGTGGCCGGGGCCGGGGGCGGAGAGCTCGAAGGCGACCGTGACAGCGGGGTCCTGGCGCGGGCGGTAGGCGTTTTCGACCCGGGTCTCGAAGTTGGACAGAGGCGTCTCGCACTCCCAGCAGTAGGGCAGGACTCGGAAACCCTCATAAAGCAAGCCCTTTTCGTACAGCTGGCGGAACGCCCACATAACGCTCTCCATATAGGAGAGGTCCATGGTCTTGTAGTCGTGGGCGAAGTCGACCCAGCGCGCCTGGCGGGTGACGTAACGCTCCCATTCGCTCGTGTAGCGCAGGACCGACGCCCGGCAGTACTCGTTGAACCGGGCTATGCCGTAGCGCTCGATGTCGGCCCGACCGGGAAGGTCGAGCTCCCTCACCGCCTCCATCTCCGCCGGCAGGCCGTGGCAGTCCCAGCCGAAACGCCTTTCGACGCGCCAACCGCGCATCGTCTTGTAGCGGGGCACGGTGTCTTTCACGTACCCCGTCAGGAGGTGGCCGTAGTGGGGCAAGCCGTTGGCAAACGGAGGCCCGTCATAGAAGACGAACTCCTCCGCCGTGCTACGCGCCTTTACCGACGCCTCGAAGGTGCCGTCCTGGGCCCAGTAGGCCAGGATCTCGCGCTCTACCTCAGGGAACTCGGGCTTGTCCGCGACCCGCGGGTAAGCCGGCTGTCGGCGCGGTCCAGGGCTGCTGTTTGCCACTTCATCATGCTACGGGACAGGCGCAAGGCCCTCAGTCCCATTACCGTCAGTACTGGTGACTGTCGGTGCGGTCGAGCTCCGGGCTCTCCTCGACCTCCACCTCGCCATCGCCTTCCTGATCTTCCTCGTCTTCCATCGCCAGGCACCACGAGGCGTGCTCCGTGCCCGGCATCGCTCGGCACTCGGGACATGGCTCGACTACCGCTTCCACAGACCGCTTCAAACTACGCGCCTCTTCGAAGCGCCGGTGCCGTCCCTTTTTCACAATGACTCCTGAGCGAGACGTGCGAGAACCCCCGAAGCCTACCGCCATCTCGGTCCCAAATGTAAACCGCAGCCAGGGCCACCGCTCGCCCGCCAACGTGCCCGGACGCCGGCTCTAGCATGGCCCCATGCCTCAAGAGCTCGACGTCGACGCCATGCTCCAGCGCTTTCGGGACCGGGCGCACGCCGTGCGCCAACGGGGCGTACCGCCGATCGAGGGCGCCGACCGCAAGCGCTTCGTCGACCAGGCCCGGACCGACTTCATGGACTACGCCATGATCGGCGACGCCACGGCCGCCCTAGAGGGCGGGATCCTTACCCTGACTATCGACCTGCGGCCGGAAAGCGACCGCCAAGCCGAGGCGTAGTTCCGCCGCTGCGCTCAGGCCCCCGCGCCGTGACGCGGCCTGTCCTCCATGAGCAAGCGCCCGTGGCCGTCCAGGGCCAACGACGCGGCACCGCTGGCCAGCTTGCGCAGGGGCGCACCGACCAGCCCGGCCCGCCAACCTTGCCCGAGGCGCGCCTCGGGCTTGAAGGAGAGGAACTCGACCACGTCGCTGCGGGTGGCCAGGAGGGCGGCGTCAACCTCCTCGTCCCGGGCCAGCTGGGCCACCCAGGCCGAGGCCAGCGCCACCGCCGGCCGCAGCTCCTTGCTCACCTGGTCGACCTGGGCGACCCGCACTAGGTCGACGGGCAGCACCCGGCCTCTAGCCACGGCGGCCATGATCTCCTGGTCGGCCCCGCCCCGCAGGTACCGGGCGTCGATACCCCGGGTCTCGTGGAGCTTGTCCGCGTTGGGCGGCGGGCCGTGGGCGATCGAGAGCAGCGCCAAGTCGGGCAGGACCATGCGCGGTTGGAGGTCGTGCTGGCGGGCTTTGCGCTCTCGCCACGCCGCCACCTCCTGGGCCACGGCCCGAGCGGTCCCTTGGAGCTGTCGGTTGTCGCGCAGCTTCCACCACGCTTCATCGGGATCGGTGGCACCCACGGGGCGGGCCAGGAGGGCGGCACATTCCTCTTCGGCCCACACCAGCCGGCCCCGAGCCGAGAGCTGCCCGGAGATCATGTCGGTAAGGGCGAGCAGGTGGGCGACGTCCGAGGCGGCGTAGGACAGCTGTGAGGCCGTAAGGGGACGGTGGTTCCAATCGCTGAGGCGGTCGCCCTTGGCCAGGCGCACGTGCAGGAAGCGGTCCACCAACGAGGCCAACGAAGCCGACCCGTAACCGAGGAAGCCCGCCGCCACCTGGGTGTCGAACAGCGACGACGGCAGGAGCTGGCACGCCCGGGCCAGGACCTCGAGATCCTGGCTGGCGGCGTGGGCCACCATGACCCCGGGGCCGGCCAGCACCTTGGCGAAGGGTTCGAGGTCGACGGCGAGAGGGTCCACCAGGGCAATGGCCACGGCTGCGCCCGGGGTGGGCTCCCAGGCCACCTGGACCAGGGCCAGGCGCGGCCAGTACGTCCGCTCGCGGTGGAACTCGGTGTCGAGAGCGTACCGGGGCACCGAGACCAGCTCTTCGACCAGAGCGGCGAGGTCTTTGGCCGTCGTTACCAGCCAGGGGCCCTCGCTCTCGGCAGGGCCCTGGGCCGCCCAGGGTGGGACCGGGACCGCCACCTATGCGCTCTCGGGCTCCGACCAGGCCCTGAGCTGGGCCAGGCTGCGAGCCAACATGCGTGAGACCTGCATTTGGGTGGCGCCGATCAAGGCCCCTATCTGGGTCTGGGACCACCCACCGACGAAGCGGAGATTGAGCACCAGGCGGTCCCGCTCGCCCAGGCGGGCCAGCAGCGGGGTCAGTACCAGCCTCCCTTCCACCTCGGCCAGGCCCGGGTCCCCCGCCCCGAACTGGCCCCAGGCGTGGCCGTCCTCACCCGTAGGGCCGGGCGTGTCCAATGACGAGCTGCTACGTAACGCTCCGGCTTCGAGCGCCTCGACCACGTCCTCCGGGGAGGCGCCGATGTGCCGGGCCAGCTCCGCCATGGTGGGAGACCGGCCCAGCACCTGGGCCAGCTCGTCGATGGCCTGTTGGGCGTTTATGTAGAGGTCGTGCACCCGCCGGGGCGGACGGACCCACCAGGACCGGTCCCGGAGGTGGCGTTTGAGCTCGCCCAGGATGGTGGCGGTGGCGAACGTCGTGAGCTCGGTCCCCCGGGCGAGGTCGAAACGCTCGATCGCTTTCAGCAAGCCGATCAGGGCCACCTGGTTGAGGTCGTCGATGTCCTCGCCCCGCTGGACGAACCGGTTGGCCAGCGACCGGGCCAGGCCTTGGTAGGCGGAAACGATGAAATTAAGGGCGGCCTCGTCGCGCGAGTCGTGGTAGGCGGCCAGGGCCTCGTGGACTTCGGCGCGCCGGTCCGTGGCCCGGGGCCCGCTCACGGAGGGCGCGGGTGACGACACGCGCAAAGTCTACCGTGTCGTCCCCCGGGAGCCCTTCACCGAGAGGCCCGGAAAAGGTGCCCCCGGCCCGCATCAGCCTCCGTAGTTGAGCCTGGTGTCCTCGGTCCGCAGCAGGGGCGCGTCCTCGTCCGGGGCACCGCAGTCGACCACCTCGCCCACGAACAGGGCGTGGTCGCCCAGCTCCAGTTCCTGGCGCACCTCGCACTCCAGCCAGGAAGCCGCGCCGGAAAAGATGGGCGTCCCTGTGGAACCCGTCCTCACTGCCACGCCCCCGAGCATGGCCGGACCGGGCCCTTCCTCGGCGGGCTTGGTGAACGCCCTGACGATGGCCCGGTCCTCGCGTTTGAGGAAACAAAGGCTGAAGGCGCCACCCTGGCGTACGAGCTCGCAGGTCAGGGCGTCGTGGCGGATGCTTACGGCTAGAAGTTTGGGCTCCTGGGAGACCTGCATGGCCCAGGTGTGCGTCATCAGGTTGCGCCGGCCCCCGGCGGCGCTGCCCAGAAGGTAAAGGCCCGAAGGCATCCGCCACAGGATCCGCCGGCGCATCCGGTCGAGCTCGGCCGGGCCGGCCCCGGGGGGGACAGGTCCTACAGGTGATGAAGCCATTAGCGGTCCGCGCCGCGCCGTTCTGGGTCCAGCTGACGGAGAAAGAGTGCGCACCGCTGCTGCTCGTCGTCCTCCCCTATTAGCCCAGCCGTCAGCTGCAGCGCCTCCAGGCTGCGCAGGAACCCGCGGTTGGACGGGTGGCGCCAGCGAACATACCCCGATCCCCTCCACCCCGCCGCTCGCAGGGCGTCCAGGCCGCGGTGGTAACCCGTGCGGGCAAAGGCATAGGCGGCGACGACGTCATCACCGACGTTGAGCTCGGCCAGGGACGCCCACGCCTCTATGTACCGGGGCCAGCGGGCGGCCACCGGGGCCACCGCGGCCCGGGGAGACGAACTGGTCATGGCCTCCGACAGGGCCTGCGCGGCTTCGGGGGGAGGTTCGGGCAGCACGGTCTCGGGCGGTGCGTTCCCAACGGCTATATCGGGCATATGTGTCTATTGCCTTCCCTGACCTGGGCCTCAGGTCTCTGACCTGCACTTTAGCGGCTGGCTCGGGCTCGTTGGGGCGTACCGGGGCTGGATTGGCGAGGCGTGGGGCGTCAACATCGAGTGGGGGCCGTCATGAAAGAGTAGTACCGAATCCGGTACCATGGCCAAGTAGGCCAACCAAGCAAGGCCAACCAAGGGAGACAACCATGGCTATCACAGCCTCAGAAGCTCGCAGGAACCTGTTCCCCTTGATCGCCCAGGTCAACGACGACCGCCAGGCGGTCGAGATCATCTCCAAGTCTGGCTCGGCCGTCCTCATGGCCAAAGCCGACTACGACTCGCTCATGGAGACGGCGTTCCTGCTGCGCTCCCCGGCCAACGCCCGTCGCTTGCTGGAGGGCATGGAGCAAGCCCGGACAGGCCAGATTGAAGAGCACGACCTGCTCCAGTGAGGTTGGTATTCGTCCCGACCGGGTGGGAGGACTACCTGTTTTGGCAGCGGACAGACAAAGCGACTCTCAACCGGGTCAACCGGCTTCTCGCTGACGTTGTTCGTCACCCACTCACAGGGATAGGCCACCCTGAGCCTCTCCGCAATATTCTTACCGGCTTGTGGTCAAGACGGGTCGACGAGGAACACAGGCTCGTGTACAAGGTGGACGGCAACGACATCATCATTATCCAAGTGCGTTCTCATTACGGGAAATAGGCGCGATGGCACCGGCCCCGAGAAGGTTCATCGGGCACACGTCTGGAACGACGTAATGTCGTCTGTCACGTCAGCCTGCTTGTTCGATCAGCTCATTGAAGGCACCCTTCCTTCCCACACCGTGTTGGAGGAGGACGGCTTCGTCGCCTTCCTGGACAACCGGCCCGTCTTCGACGGCCACACCCTGGTCGTGCCCCGGGCCCACTACGGCACGCTGGCAGAGACGCCCGACGAGCTCCTCGGGCCCTTGCTCGGGGCCGGGCGACGGGTGGCGGCAGCGCAACGGGCGGCCCTGGGGGCGGAGGGAGCCTTCTTCGCCCTCAACGAGGTCGTGAGCCAGAGCGTCCCCCATGTGCACCTCCACGTCGTACCGCGCAGCTTCGGCGACGGCCTGCGAGGTTTCCTGTGGCCCCGCCATCGTTATCCCTCCGAGGACTTCGCCGCCGACCTGGCCGCGCGACTGCGGGCCGCGCTACCGAACAGCTAGAGGCGGGGATTTGCCAGCGACCAAAGCGGCCGTCCGACTGGCGACGAAGTCGACCATTGCCTCGGGGATCTTTGCCGACTTTGCCGCGGCAGGAATGTGCCGGTGGATCCCTTCTAGGGTGGAACTGACGACGTGCGACGCGGTGCTTTCGGGAAGACCCCAAACGGTCCCCTCCCCGACCAGGTCCTCTGCGCTGACATCATGGACACTTCGCTTGCCGTTGACCCACATGCCGAGTTTGTCGGTCATGTCTTTCAGGCCGTCCGGGGTGGGGATGTTCGTGTAGAACGTGGTCGGGGTGACGTCGTAAGCGGGCGCCAGGCGTACGGCGCCGGCTTCGTCGTGAATTATGGAGATGTTCTTGGCGTGAGCATCAGCGTTACCGACCGCGACGTTGAGGGTCGTGAGCGCCAACAACTTCGAGCGGTCCTTTATCGGAGCAAACTCCGCGAGTACCCTGGCGAAGGCCGCGAGACTGGGCCCACCATTAGATTGGTACTTCCGACGCGGTTGATCAGAGCAATCGATGCCGAGTGCCTGACAAACGTCCTCCTGATGGACCCTGACCACGCCCGTCTGTGCCCGGCGCCGATCGTACCGGGACACAACGATGACAGGCCGGCCTGCAATCTCAACCACATATGAACCAACATCTGTGAGATCTAGCTTTCGGCCGAGGTCAAGGCAGAACGCTTCAGCGGCCGCGTAGGAGCCGAAGCGCATGTCCTGTGGCTTCAGGATGTGCGTTGACGGTGCGCCTCCGAGTGGTCGGCCCCAGGAGCCGTCCGGCGCTATCGCCAACAACAGCTTCTCCTGGGCGCCAGGCAACGAGACGCGAACGTCAATGTCAGCCCCAAGAGGTCGCTCTCTTAGATGGGCAATGAGATCTTCGAGGGCGAGCTCGGAGAGCGGTTCCACTCGGCTGTCGGGCTCGCGTGCAGGCGTGCCTGCAGGGACGAGGACGATCGCGCCGGCGCAGTCTCTTCCGATAGCCGAAAGCAGCCCAAAGTGGTCGCCCCGACGGACCGAGAACTCGTCAGAGAGCGCACCTCTCGCATCACCTTCGGGTAAGAGCCCATCGAAGAACGCCCGGACCACGTCACCCCTAGGACGACGGTCGGCGTTAACCGGCATCGAAGTGGACAGGACAATGGAGCCAGGACGGAAGCGGGCTTCGGCCTCGGTGCTGTAGTCGAGGCGAAGCTTCCCGTACGTTGGTTCGCTGAGGGTGCCAATTAGTGTGTCATAGAGCCAGACATCGAGGGCGGGACGGCTAGCCAATGTTGTCCCGTGCGACGATGGCCAGTTCGTAGCCAACTTCGCGGAGGATCGCGAAGACGCGCTGTAGCTGCTCGGTGGCGAGACCGGTCTCCATTCGGGTGAGGTACGTGCGTTCGATCCCGACCCGCGTCGCCATTGCCTCCTGCGTGAGACCGGTTTGCTGTCGAAGACGGGCGAGGGCGCGGCCAAGCTCGCGCCCGTTCGATGCCCGCCACATAACCGGAGCTGTGCTCATATCAACACATTATCGTAAATCAGCCGTTGTGCTGATACCACCACAACAGGCCTTAAGTCCCCAGTGTGCGGATATCCACACGTCACCTCGGCGTCAGCAGGCCAGGCGCTTCACGTTAGTGGTCGTGACACTATGGGACGTCCCGGACGCCTCGTCCAACAGGAGTTCGGCCGCTCGGTGTCCCAGGTCGTAGGAGGGTTGCCTCACTGACGTGAGCGGTACGAACGCCAGGGCCGCGAAGGGAACATCGTCGTATCCGATGAGGGCGACGTCATCAAGGAGGCGGCGCCCACCTTCCAGGACCGCACGCTCCGCACCCAGCGCCAGCAGGTCGTTTGTGCAGAAGATAGCTGTCGGCGATTTCCGCTTCCCGAGGAGGCTCTTCGCTGCCGCCTCGCCGGCGGCGATCTCGCCGACAAGATCGTGAGTTAACCCGTCCATTGCACGTCGACTGGGACCTGGTCCCGCCCTGAGGGACCAGTACGCGTGCTGCTGCGCTGGTCGGGCACGGGGCTGTGCCCCGTTCGGGACGCAGTCCCGAGGCTCCGCCCAGCGATGTTCTCGCGCCCGCTAGGCAACATTGGCTAACCGGTAAGCGCCATATCGTCCCAGTAGATGACCGTCCCCTTCAGCGCCTTTTGAAAGTCCGGCTCCATTCCGGCATAGACCTCGGTGGAGGTGGGCTTGATCCCGCTGACCGTGAGCTCGGTCCAGGTGTTCGCGGCCAGCGTGACCCAGGGCCCGCTGGCCGTGTCCACATACGTACCGTTTGATGTCAACAAGTCCACGCCTATATCAACGCTGACCGCCGCCGTTGCCCGTACCCAAATGGCGGAACTATAGGTATAGGCCGAACTAATCGGGGCGTACCAGCTCGAATTGTCGTCGAGGTCCCATCCCCCGCTCGTAGAGGTGGTGGTCTGCGCCAGTGCCCCCGACCCCGAATGGACCACTGCTGTGGTGTGGGCGAGGGTGCTGCCCCAATAGTCGGCCGGGACCGCCGAGGTCTCAAAACCAGGGTCGGGGATGAGGTTGCTCGAGGTCACCGTCGTGGTCGTGGGCGCGACCGTAGTGGTCGTCGGGGCCACGGTCGTCGTCGTAGTGGTGGCGTGCGTGGTAGTGGTCGTGGCGTGCGTGGTAGTGGTCGTGGCGTGCGTGGTAGTGGTCGTGGCGTGCGTGGTAGTGGTCGTGG
>Ga0182012_10000474_pt1 | contig 44582 bp, 39 predicted proteins | sample 612S2SmetaG_FD_120486 | JGI IMG/M metagenome (GOLD analysis project Ga0182012, IMG submission 120486) | Permafrost microbial communities from Stordalen Mire, Sweden - 612S2S metaG | ecosystem: Environmental > Terrestrial > Soil > Wetlands > Permafrost | place: Sweden: Stordalen | collected... | reverse complement strand
GACCATCGCCGATATCGGCTGCTGGGGGCGGATGGTGTTCATGGCCGAGGGCGGCCTCGACATCACCGCGTGGCCGAACGTGCACGCCTGGTCGAAGCGGCTGGCGGATCAGCCCGGTTTCGCCCTGCCGTACGATCTTATTCCATCCAAGGACAGGGAGTTTGATCCATGCGCATAGCGGTTATCGGGGCCGGCGGCGTCGGCGGCGCGTTCGGAGCGGCACTGGCAAAGGCCGGGGCGGACGTCACCTTCGTCGCCCGCGGTGCTCACCTTCAGGCGATGCGCACCATCGGCTTGCGCATCGACAGCCCGCGCGGCGAGACCCACATCGTGCCGACGCAGGCGACCGACGACCCCGCCTCGATCGGGCCGGTGGATTTCGTGATGTTCTGCGTCAAGCTGTGGGATGTCGAATCCGCCGGCGCGGCGATCAAGCCACTGATCGGGCCGACCACCGCGGTGATCCCGCTGCAGAACGGCATCGACGCTGCGGACCGGCTGATCCCGATCCTGGGTGCGCAGGCGGTGATGGGCGGGGTGGCGCAGATCAGTGCCACGATCGCCGAACCGGGCGTGATACGGCAGGTCGGCACCTTCATGCGGCTGGTGTTCGGCGAGCTTGAGGGTGGCAAATCCGCCCGCGGGGAGGCGTTCCTGGCGCTGTGCCAAAAGGCCGGCTTCGATGCCACGCACAGCGACCACATCCTGACCGACCTGTGGATGAAGTTCATTATGCTCGCCAGCAACGCCGCGATGACCGCGGCGACGCGCACCCCGATCGGCATCCTGCGCGACGATCCCGACATCAATCCGCTGTTCGCCCGCGCCTATGCCGAGGTTGTCGCGGTCGGTCGCGCCAAGGGGATCAAGCTGCCGGAGGACGCGGTGGAGCGTACCGTCCTGTTCAACCAGAATTCGCCGCCGGCGATGATGGCCTCGATGGCGCATGACCTGATCCGCGGCAACCGGATCGAGTTGCCGTGGCTGTCCGGTAAAGTCGTCGCGCTGGGGCGGGAACTCGGCGTGCCAACGCCGGTGCACGACATCCTCTATGCGGTGCTGAAGCCGCATATCAGCGGCCGATTCGGATAATCAGGTCACGGCGGTGCGGCCGATCGCGTGCCAGCGCATCATCTGCAGGCGCCCGTCACGGATCAGCCGTCGTCGCAGCAGCCAGAGTTCGGCCTCGGCGACCATTGGCACGGCCTCCTGCCGGCTGGGCTTGCGGCCGAGGTCGCGCAGCATCACCCGCCAGCCCAGCATGGCGTGCTCCAGATGGCGCTGCGACATGTCCTCGGCGATGCGGACATCCATTCCGACACGCCCGAGCATGCGAGTGACAGCGACGGGAGCGAGGACGTGGCGGGGATCGCGACGTTCCAGTTCACCCCAGCGGCGCACGGTGGGATCGGCCGGGTTGAGCGGTGCCGGCGCGGTGAGTTCGGTGATGACGATCTGACCGCCGGGCCGCAGCGCCTTCGACAGGCTGTCCAGGATCGGTTCGGGCTGGACGCCATGAAACGGTTCGAGCGCCAGGCAGTGGTGGTGGCTTTTCGGCGGGAAGGCGGGCTTGGCCGGGTCCCATTCCTTGATGCTGACTTTCTTCGCCAGTTGGGCTCGGGCGATCAGCGTCTTGGCGGCGGCGAGCAGCGCCGGATCGCACTCCATGCCGGTGACCCAGGCGCCAAGGTTGCGGGTCACCACGCTGGCCGGGCCGCCGGTGCCGACGCCGACGATCAGCAGGCTGGACTGGTTCGATATGCCCAGCGGGCGGGTCAGGCGCAGCGTTTCGATCTCACCGCCTGGAAAGATGAAGCCGTTGCCCCACAGCGTGTGAACCAGCGCGAGGCGGGAGGGCGGCCAAGTGGGCGGCACCTTGGGTGGTTGCTGATCATCACCGGCCGGGGAGTCGGCAGCGGCGGCATCAGCGGCGTGTTCGGTCCCCGCCGCCTCGGTTGAGCGCGACGATGATCGCCTGAACAGCCTGCGCACCGCCGAAGGCAGCATGTAACGGTCTCCATCGACCGATAATAGGCTGCAACCCCTACCAAAACGTTTACAAGATGTCGCTAGGTGAACTCGGTGAGGACGTAACGAGCCACCTCGGCGCCGAGCACGCTGGGCTGGTGACGGTGCGCCCGGCCGGCCGGGATGTGCAGCATGTCGCCGGGGCCGGCCTCGACGGTGTGGGAGTCGAAGCGGTAGCGGATGCGGCCGGAGAGGATGAAGATAGAGTGGCCGGTTTCGCACCAGTCGGCTTCCGGTGCGCCTTGCGGGTTGGGCGCGCGTTCCTGGTAGCGCAGTACGATGCCGAAGCTTGTGACGGCCTCGCGGACTTTCAGTCGGTCGGTCGCGTCCTGCAGCGGATGGTCGGCGGCGCGGAAGAGATAGGGGCTGTCGGTCATGGTGTGCTTTCGGCGTGGACGGGAGCCTGACCGTAACGGCAGGCGCGGGTGCCGTGAACCGGGCGTTTCCGTGCCCCTTGCCAGCCGGACGGGTGTGGGTATTTTGCGCCGCCAAGACGATACACGTGGAAGCGCCGAGGATCTCAATATGACCCGCCTGAACCGCCGCACCCTGCTGGCCGGGGCCGCGCTGCCGCTGTTCGCCATCAACACGACGCGCGCCCGCGCGGCTGAGTTCACCCTGAAGCTGGCGAACAACTCGCCGGTGACGCATCCGCAGTCGGTGCGCCAGCAGGAAGCGGCGGACCGGATCAAGGCGGCCACCAACGGCGCCGTCGATATCCAGGTGTTCCCGAACAACCAGTTGGGGTCGGACACCGACATGCTGTCGCAGTTGCGGTCCGGCGCCATCGACTTCTTCACGCTGTCCGGGCTGATCCTGTCGACTCTGGTGCCGGCGGCGTCGATCAACGGCATCGGCTTCGCGTTCAAGGACTACGACACGGTGTGGAAGGCGATGGACGGCCGGCTGGGCGGATACGTGCGCGGTGAGATCGACAAGCGCGGCCTGGTGGCGATGGACAGGATGTGGGACAACGGGTTCCGCGAGATCACCAGTTCCACCCACCCGATCGCCAAACCGGCAGACCTGAAAGGGTTCAAGATCCGCGTCCCGGTGTCGCCGCTTTGGACCAGCATGTTCCAGGCGCTGGGCGCCTCGCCGATCAGCATCAATTTCTCCGAGGTTTATTCCGCGCTGCAGACTAGGATTGCCGAGGGGCAGGAGAACCCGCTGTCGCTGATCGAGATCGCCAAGCTGTACGAGGTGCAGAAATACGTCTCGATGACCAGCCACATGTGGGACGGGTTCTGGATGCTGGCGAACAGGCGCGGTTTTTCGACATTGCCGGCGGATGCGCAGGCGATCGTGGCGCGCGAACTGAACCAGTCGGCGCTGGATGAGCGGGCGGATATTGCGCAGCTGAACGGATCGGTGACGGATGATCTGAAGGCCAAGGGGCTGACCTTCGTGGAGGTGGACAAGCCGGCGTTCCGGGACGCGCTGAAGACGGCCGGTTTCTATGCCGACTGGAAGAAGAAATACGGCGACGAGGCCTGGGGCATTCTGGAATCCGAAGTCGGCACGCTGTCTTGACGATTGCCGCGCCCGGTATCGTCGCGGTTCGGATCGATTTTCTGCTGCGGTTGATTGCCGAAATTCCGGCGGCATTGTTGGTCGTGGCGGAAATCGTCGTTCTTTTTGCCGGTGTGATGGCTCGGTACGTTTTCCATGCGCCGCTGGTGTGGACGGATGAGCTGGCCTCGATCCTGTTCCTGTGGCTGGCGATGCTGGGCAGCGTGATCGCGCTGCAACGCGCCGAACACATGCGGCTGACGGCGGTGATCGCCGGGATGTCAGGCGCCGGACGGGCGCGGACCGAGGCGCTGGCGTCGGCGGCGGTGGCGGTTTTTCTGCTGATGGTGGTGCCGTCGGCGTGGGATTACGCGTCGGATCAGTGGTTCATCGAGACGCCCGCGCTGGGCATCCATGACACCTACCGGGCGATGGCGATCCTGGTGGGCGGTGTGCTGATGGTGATTACGGCCGTCACTCGGCTGCTGCGGCTGTCGTGGACCGACGCGCTGTTCGGCGTGGTCGTGGTGCTGGCGGCGGCGGCGGTGCTGCACTACGCCGCGCCCTGGCTGAAGGGTTTTGGGAACTGGAACCTGGTGCTGTTCTTTGTGGGTTTGCTGGGCGCCGGGGTGCTGTTGTCGGTGCCGATCGGGTTCGCCTTTGGGCTGGCGACGCTGGCGTATCTGGCGACCTTGACGCGGACTCCGTTGACCGTGGTGGTGTCGCGCATGGATGAGGGCATGAGCTCGCTGATCCTGCTGGCGGTGCCGCTGTTCGTGTTCCTGGGGCTGCTGATCGAGATGACCGGCATGGCGCGGGCGATGGTCGGGTTTTTGTCGTCTTTGCTGGGACATGTGCGCGGCGGGCTGTCCTATGTGCTGCTGGGCGCGATGTATCTGGTTTCGGGGATTTCGGGATCGAAGGCGGCGGATATGGCGGCGGTGGCGCCGGTGCTGTTCCCCGATATGAAGCGGCGGGGATTCAACGAGGGCGAACTGGTGTCGCTGCTGGCGGCATCAGGCGCCATGAGCGAAACGATCCCGCCGTCGCTGGTGCTGATCACCATCGGGTCGGTGACCGGCGTGTCGATCGCGGCGCTGTTCACCGGCGGGCTGATGCCGGCGCTGGTGCTGGCGGCGGCGCTGGCGGGTGTGGCTCGGTGGCGCGGGCGCGGGGAAAACATGACGGGGGTGGTGCGGCCGCCGTGGCGGATGATCGGGCGGGCGTTCGTGGTGGCGCTGCCGGCGCTGGTGCTGCCGTTCGTGATCCGGACGGCGGTGATCGAGGGGATCGCCACCGCGACCGAGGTCTCGACCATTGGCATCGTCTATGCGGTGGCGATGGGGGTGCTGGTGTACCGGCAGTTTCCGTTGCGCCGGCTGTATCCGATGCTGGTGGAAACGGCGGCGCTGTCGGGTGCGATCCTGCTGATCATCGGCACCGCGACGGGCATGGCCTGGGCGCTGACGCAATCGGGGTTCTCGCGGCAACTGGCGGCGGGGATGGCGTCGATGCCGGGCGGCGCGGCCGGCTTCATGGCGGTTTCCATCGTGGCGTTCATCGTGCTGGGCAGCGTGCTGGAGGGGATTCCCGCGATCGTGCTGTTCGGACCGCTGCTGTTCCCGTCCGCGAGGCTGGTCGGGATCAACGAGGTGCACTACGCGATGGTGGTAATCCTGGCGATGGGGATCGGGCTGTTCGCGCCGCCGTTCGGGGTAGGGTATTATGCGGCCTGCGCGATCGGGCGAGTGTCGCCAGATGCGGCGATGCGGCGGATCTGGGCGTATCTGCTGGCGGTGCTGGTGGGGCTGATCGTGGTCGCCGCGGTGCCGTGGTTCAGCGTCGGGTTTCTGTAGCGGCGCGGACGGCGCGCATGGTTTCCTCCAGCATCGCGATCCTGGCGGCGCGGACGGCGCGTTCGAGCAGAACGCCGGCGAGCCGCCTTGCGCGGGGCCGGAACAACCTCGGCCGCACCGCGCGTGGCGGCGAGATTGGCTTGGCGATCTGTGCTTCGAACCAGGAGCCGAATTCGGCGACTTGGGTCTTGCTCGCGGTTTAGCGCGGCAATCCGCTTCAATGCCGCCGTCCCGATCGGCGCCTTCGTCTTGGCCAGGCCATAGTAGTGGCCGTCAGACGATTTGTTTCAAAACAGCACGCCTGCGGAGTCTCCGTGGCGTCGGGGCAGTTCGCAGCGACCTTAGTGCGGCAGCTATTCTGTTGCATTACGAGCGGAATGCCGAGCATATTATGGTCCGACCATACTCCAATCGTTTTTCACTTCGATCTTCCATGGAAAGGGTTCGTCATGCCAGGGGTTTACTCTGCTAACCGCTATTCTGCTCCTGGACGAGCCGGTCTCGCGCTGCCGTTTACGCCAACGACCGGACCTGTCCGATTCGGCGCGGATGCCAGGGACTTTTTGGATGTCCCGATGTATTATCATTTTTCAGGAACTGCCAGCAAAGTCCCGGGCGGCGGACTTCAAACCCATCTGATCAGTGAGTGCGCTGTGTTCGGTGCCGCCGAATGGACTGGCCTCAACTGGGGAAATGTTTATTTCACACACATTCAGGGCGGCGACTGGAGCGGGAACTCAGCTTCGGACGAAGGAAGCAAGGCGCAGGAGCGCGCTGTCGAAGCGTTAAGACAATTCGTCAGAAAGACGAACGTGAATAATTGCTTCTCTTTTATGCTAATACCTGGCCCCTTCGGCTACAGTCAATTTGCTAATTTTCCAAAGAGTCTTGGTTTTAAGAAAGAATTGCTATCTGTCTATATCAGCAACACCAGCAGTAGTCTGGGCTGTGCCGTCGAGTTTCGCACGATGGGAGAGTTTGGTGAACTCGATTCACCTATCGCGGCAAACCGCGAAACCAACTACGGAATTCTTAGCCGGACCGGCAAATTCTCGAATTGGTGATCATGGGTGTGGTTCCGTCCGTCGGCGATTAAGAACCGCCATGTCATGAGTGTGTCTCTTAGATCTTGAGATAAGAAGTCAGCGAACGGTGCCCTAGCGTCGGGTTTGCAGTGTGGAACCTCCCTTGGTCGGAGTCACTCCGGCGTGACCAGTCACGCATGGCTCGCACCCGAGGTGCTCCGATTGTGCATAGCAACATGGGTTGTAGATCGAGGATAGTAAGCTAGCTTACGATCAATCATCTGTACGATTGGACCTGCGCCCAATGTCCCATGCTACCACTGCCTTCCGTGATGATATCGCTACCCGCCCCGCGCCTGGCCGCACGCGGTCGCACAAGAAGATCCTGCGTTACGGCCTGATGGCCGGGGGCGTGTTGGCGGTGGTGATCGGCGGCGGCTACTACTGGCTGAGCAGTGGGCGCTGGGTGGATACCGACGACGCCTATGTGCAGGCCGACAGCATGACGCTGTCCACCGACGTGTCCGGCATCGTCGCCTCGAACCCGGTGCATGAGGGCGAGGCGGTGAAAAAGGGCCAGGTTCTGTTCACCCTCGACCCGCAGAAATTCCAGATTGCGCTGGATAACGCGCGCGCAAACCTGGCGCAGGTGCGGTTGAACGTCGAGGCGGCGAAGGCCGACTACCAGGCCGCCCTGCGCGACACCGCGGCGAAGCAGCAGCAGGTGAACGCCGACCAGGCGACCTACGGGCGGTATGCCTCGCTGGTGAAGGAGCATGCGGTCACCCAGCAGGAAACCGACGACTCGCGCTACAAGCTGGCGGCGGATCAGCAGGCGGTGAGTGCCTCGGAAAGCCAGGCACGTGCCTTGCTGGCCAAGCTGAATGGCAACCCGAACATCGCCGTGGAGGACATGCCGTCGTTCAAGCAGGCGCAGGCGCAGGTGGCGGAAGCCGAACGTGAAATGAACCACGCGGTGGTACGGGCACCGTATGACGGGATCGTTACTCAGGTGAACAAGCTGCAGCTCGGCATGTATCTGGGTGCCAGCACCGCGGCGTTCGGGCTGGTGTCCACCGAACATATGTGGGTGCAGGCGGAGCCGAAGGAGACCCAGCTTACCTATGCCAAAACCGGCGATAAGGTGGATGTCAGTTTCGATCTGTATCCGGATCGGACATGGCACGGCACGGTGCAGAGCGTGGCACCCGCGACAGACCAGAATTTCTCGTTGCTGCCGGCGGAGAATTCGTCGGGCAACTGGGTGAAGGTGGTGCAACGGATTCCGGTTCGGGTGGATCTGGACATGCAGCCGGGCGATCCACCGCTGCGTGCCGGCATGAGTGCCGACGTCGACATCGACACCGGCCACGTCCGCCATCTGTCCGACCTGTTTTAGGCTTTTATCGGTATGCCCAACCAGCAAGAGCCGGTTGTACCGTATCGCGGCCTGATCACGGTGTGCGCGATGCTGGCGACGCTGATGCAGTCGCTGGATTCGACCATCGCGAACGTTGCTTTGCCGTATATGCAGGGCAGCCTGTCGGCGAGTTCGGATCAGATCACCTGGGTGCTGACCTCCTACATCACCGCCGCGGCGATCATGACCGCGCCGGTGGGCTGGTTATCAGCGCGGTTTGGTCTGAAAAACCTGTATCTGATCTCGATGGTCGGGTTCACCGTTGCCTCGATGCTGTGCGGGATCGCCGAATCGCTGCCCGAGATGGTCGGTTTCCGGCTGCTGCAGGGCGTGTTTGGCGCGGCGCTGGTGCCGTTGTCGCAAACCACCATGCTGAACATCTATCCGCCGGAAAAGCGCGGGTCGGCAATGGCGATCTGGGGCATGGGCGTGATGGTCGGGCCGATCCTGGGGCCGACGCTGGGTGGTTATCTGACTGAGCTGTACAACTGGCGCTGGGTGTTCTTCGTGAACCTGCCGTTCGGCATCGCTGCGACCGCAGGCATGGCCTTGTTGCTGCCGAAGACTGAACCGGGGTCGGGACTGAAATTCGACTGGTTCGGTTTTGGCGTGTTCGCGATGGGCATCGCCGGTCTGCAACTGATGCTGGACCGCGGCGAGACTCAGGACTGGTTCGGCTCGCCCGAAATCATCATCGAGGCGGTGATGGCGTGCCTCGGCTTCTACCTGTTCATCGTGCATATGCTGACGGCACGGACAAAACCGTTCATCACGCCGCGAATATTCAAGGACCGTAACCTGTCGGCAAGCCTGCTGGTGATGTTCGCCGTCGGCATGGTGCTGCTGGCGGTGTCGGCGCTGCTGGCGCCCTGGCTGCAGGTCCTGGGGGGTGATCCGGTGGAGACGGCGGGTATCGCGATGGCGCCGCGCGGTCTGGGCACGATGGCGGCGATGATGATCGCGGGGCGGCTCTCGAACAAGGTGGACGCTCGGTTGCTGATGGCGTTCGGGATCGTGGTGCTGGCGGGAAGCTTGTACCGGATGACCGGCTGGACCCCGGCGGTTTCGGAGATGACCGTTATCTGGAATACGATGCTGCAAGGGGCGGGCTTAGGGTTCGTGTTCGTGCCGTTGCAGGTGGTCGCCTTCGCGACGCTGGAGCCGGCGTTGCGGACCGAAGGGACCGCGCTGCTCAGTCTGCTGCGCAATCTCGGCAGCGCGATCGGCATCTCGGTGACCAGCGCGCTGATCACGCGGAACGGGCAGATCGAGCACTCGGTGCTGGCCGGGTTTATTACGCCGCTGAACCGGGCGTTCCAGGGGGCGGCGGCAGCGTTGATGCCGACGACGCCGCATGCGGCACAGGTGCTGAACGGCATGCTGACGCGTCAGTCGGAGATTATTGCCTATAACAACGACTGGAAGCTGATGATGCTGATGGCGTTGCCGATGCTGTTGTTGCTGCTGCTGATGCGTGGGCCGAAGAAGGGCGCAGGCGGCGGGGCGGAGCATCCGGCGGTGATCGACTGAGGGGGCGGGTTTGGGTGGCTTTGGCCCTTCGGTTAGCTTAAGATTAGCTAATCGGTAGGACCCACGATGAAAACTGTCAATATCCACGAGGCGAAGACGACACTTTCCCAGCTTCTGGCTGAGGTCGAGCAGGGGGAGGACGTGGTGATCGCCCGCAACGGAGTCCCGGTCGCTAGGCTGACTGCCATCCGCCCGGCGATCAGCCGCGAGCCGGGTCTTTGGCGGTCGTATCCTGGCTGGGAAGCGTATGTCTATGACCCGGCGGTTCTCTCCCCGATGACCGACAAGGAGATCGACGACGAGGGTTGGCCTTGATGTTCATCGCTGACGCCTGCGCGTTGCTGGCGTTTTTCGGGGCGGGCGATCAGGCGATGACCCCGGCGGGAGTGAACGCCATGCGGGCCGACGTTAGCGTGTCGCCGATCACAGTTTGGGAACTGACGCGGAAGGCCGCGATCGGCAAACTGCCGCCGTTGCCGATGGAACGCGGGCGTTTTGCCCGCCATCTGGCTGCACTGGGTTTTCGAGATGCGCCGCTGCTGCGGGGTGATACCGAGGCCGCCAACGCGCTGCCGCCGCATCACCGGGACCCGATGGATCGCATGCTGATCGCGACGGCGCTGCGGGCCGACATGACAGTCATCAGCAATGACGGGGTGTTTTCTGCGTATGGGGTAAGGACCGTTTGGTGAGGGGTATATGTCAATCCATATCATTACTGATATGGATTGATGGATCCAGGGCTATAATGGTCGATTATTTTTTGCATTTCCGCTTTCGCTTTTGCCTTCTGATTTATGTCTGGTATTGGGGCTGGCGTCATCCCGATTTGGCCCGAGTAATGGGTATCTTGTCTTGTTAATAGAAACGTAATATCTGGAAGGCCTTTTGCGATTTCCTCTTCAGATAATCTATCTAACATTTTCTTATTGCTAACTGCCATGACATGCACACCCAAACATTTGGCCAGGGAGCCATAGGTTACCAGTTCGACTGGATGCGCCTTTGCTCGCTTCAACAGTTCGTCTCGCACGCGCTCCCTAATTGAAGTTCCGCCGGCCACAAACGCCTCCAAACGAATGATTCGTTTCTCCGTACTTAAAATCCATGGCCGAGTCAAGCCCGGCCATGACATATCAGTATCGATCACACGCTATGTCGAATAATCCGAGAACGCCACGCCGGAGAACCGCGCCCGGTAATCCGTGCGCACATTCACCAGAGCGACCATCCCCTCATCGACTTTCTTCTGCGCGCGTTCCAAAGCCGGGCGGATGTCCTCCACCTTGGTGATGTATTCGCCGTAGCCGCCCAGCGCCTCACAGATCTTGTCGTAACGCATGTAACCAAGGTCACGGCCGGGCTTTTCGCGCTTCGGATCGCCGGTCCAGCCGCCGTTCAGGCTGATGACGATCAGCAACGGAATTTTGTGGCGGATCGCGGTATCCATCTCCATCGCGTTCATGCCCATCGAGCCGTCGCCGTGCACCACGATCACCTGCTTGTCCGGGCACGCGACCTTGGCGCCGACGCCGAACGGCAGGCCGACGCCCATCGTGCCGAACGGTCCGGAGTTCAAACGATGGCCCGGCGCGAAGGTCGGCATGGTCTGGCGGCCGAAGTTCAGTGTCTCCTGCCCGTCGACGCACAGGATGGCGTCGCGCTTCATGAAGTCGCGGACGGCTTCCAGCATGCGGACAGGATGGATGTCGCCGTCCTCCTGCAGCTTGTTGGCACCGGCGGAGGATCGTTTCGCCTGCTCACCATCCGCCAGTTGCTTGCGCCAGCCGGCGTACTGGTCAGGGTTGATGCGGCCCTTGATGCCTTGCAGCAACTGCCCGAGCACGGCCTTGCAGTCGCCGACAATGGGGATGTCGACGTAGCGGGCAGCGGTGGCGATTTCCGCAGCATCCACGTCGATGCGGGCGATCTTGGCGGTGGGCCCGAAGCGCGGCGGCGATGCGTGCCCAATAATGTAGTTCATCCGGGTGCCGAGCACGATGATCAGGTCGGCATCCTTAAAAGCGCCGGACCGCATCGACAGGAACGAGTACGGGTGGTCGTCAGGCACGACGCCGCGGCCTTGCGGGGTGGTGTAGAACGGGATGCCGGCGGCCTCCACGAAGGCCTGCATCTCCGCCCAGGCGCGTGACCAGATCACCCCGGATCCAGAAACGATCAGCGGGTTCTTCGCCTCCGCCAGCGCACCGATCAGCGCGTCGATCTGGCGCGGATCGCCCATCGGGCGACTGTCCAGGATCGGGCGGCCGGCGAACGACCAATCGACAAGATTCTCATCGATTTTCTGGTAGAGCATGTCGCCGGGGCAATCCAGATACACCGGACCCGGCTTGCCGCTGATGGCTTTCTGCAGGGCGAAGTTGATCTGTTGCGGGATGCGCTTCAAGTTGATCAGCCGGTCGACGTATTTACAGCAGCCGCGCATCAATTCGACCTGGTCGATCTCCTGGAACACCTGCCGCCCGAACTGCGACAGCGGGCTGGAGCCGCCGAGGGCTACCACCGGGCAGCAGTCGATGAGGGCGTTGGCCATGCCGGTGATCAGATTGGTCACGCCGGGGCCGGATGCGGCCATGCAGACCGACGGCACCTGTTTCAGCCGGCTGTAGGCCTGGCAGGCGAAGGCGGCCGCCTGCTCATGGCGGACGTCGATCATGCGGATGCCTTCCTTGATGCAGGTGGCCTCCGCCAGCAGCATCGGTCCGCCCATGATGTAGAAGAGGTCTTTCACACCCTCTTTCTGCAGGCATCTTGCGATGATCTCTGAACCGGTGATTTCCGCCATAGTGTCTGGTCTCCCTTGATGTGTGGGCCGATTCGCCCGGCGCCTGGACGCAGGCGGCGGGATCGGACCACGCGGTTAGCCGATGATGTGCTGGCCGTGCAGATCGCTGACCTGGTCCGGGCTGAGGCCGAGCCAGTGGCTCAGCACGTCGCTGTTGTTTGCCCCGAGTAATGGTGCCGGCTTCACCGGCGGCGGCCGGCCGGAGAAGCGCGCAGGCCAGGCGACCATCTTGAACGGACCCAGCACCGGATGCTCGATCGTCTGCATGATGCCGCGCTGTTCGAAGCTGGGGTCGTCGGTCAGTTCCTGGGTGTCGAGCACCGCCCCGGCGGGGATGCCGGCGGCGCCGATGATCTCCATCGCCTCGTGCTTGGTGTGGTTGCGGGTCCAGGCGGCGACCATCTCATTCACCTCGGCGGCGCGTTCGGCGCGGGCGGCGGGGGTGGCGTAGTCCGGGTTGCCGATCAGGTCCTCGCGGCCGATGACGCCGAGCAGGCGGCGCCAGTGTTCAGGGTTGGCGCGTGAGGTGAAAACATAGACGTAATCGTTCGGCGCGCCGCCTTTGGTGGGGAAGATGCCCATCGGCGGATTGGTGCCCGCCGCGCCGCCGTCGCCGACGCGCGGGGCCGCGGCGCCGGTGCGCGCCTGGACGGAAAAGCCGACGCGCAGGTAGTGCATCATCGCGTCCTGCATGGCGATCTGCACATGCTCCCCCTGCCCGGTGCCTTTGCGGCGGTACAGCGCGCCCAGGATGGAGATCGACAGCAGCATGCCGGTGCCGGTGTCGCCCAGGGTCGGTCCGGGTTTCAGCGGCCGGCCGTCGGGTTCGCCGGTGGTGCTCATGATGCCGCCGCAGGCCTGCGCGATCATGTCGAAGGCGAGATTCTTCTCGTACGGGCTGCCTTCGCCGAACCCCTTCACCTGGCAATAGATAATCGATGGGTTCAGCACTCGGATCACGTCAGCGCCGAGACCCAGGCGCTCGATCGCGCCGGGGGCGAAGTTTTCCACCATCACGTCGGCCTTGGCGGCAAGGTCCTTGACCAGTTGCAGGCCGCGTGGGTCCTTGAGGTTGACGGTGATCGACTTTTTGTTGGCATTGAAGTTCAGGAAATAGGGGTCGTCATGTCCGGGCTTGCCGCCGAGCAAGCGGCCAGGGTCGCCACCTTGGGGGTTTTCGACCTTGACGACTTCGGCGCCGAGCCAGGCGAGGGTTTCGGTGCAGGACGGACCGGCCTCGAACTGGGTCATGTCCAGGACCCGCACGCCAGCGAGGCAGTCGCTGCCGAAGGCGTTGGCACTGCCGAAGGCGTTGGCACTGCCGAAGGCGTTGGCGGCCGCTGCAGCGTCGGTTGACATGGTCGGTTTCCTCTTTTTATGCGCGTTGGAGCGACGCTAGAGCGAAAAATAATCGAAGGGTAGCCCCGCGGCTGGCATCCCGGACAGGGCGGGCGCATATCAGCGGCCGCAACGGCGGACGGAGACGGCATGAAGCGGCTTCTGGTGGCGATGCTGATGGTGCTGGTGGCAGTGGCGGCGGTGACGCCGGCGCGGGCGCTGGAAAGCGCGCCGGTCGCCAGCAAGCGCGCCGTCGCGACACTGGTCAGCGAGACCGATGCGTTCCAGCCCGGCACGCCGTTCCGGGTGGGGCTGCGGCTGCGGATGACGGATGGCTGGCACACCTACTGGAAAAATCCCGGCGACGCGGGCGTGCCACCGGACCTGACGATCGCCAACGTTGCGCAGTCGCCGATCGACTGGCCGACGCCGCGCCGTGTCACCGAGGGGCCGGTGATGACCTACGCCTATACCGGCGAGGTGCTGCTGCCGGTCACCGTCACCGCTGCGTCCGGGGCGTTGCACGCCCATGCGCAATGGCTGGTGTGCAAGGATATCTGCGTGCCGGAGGAGGGCGATTTTTCCCTGGATCTGCCGGTCGGGTCGCCGGCACCGTCGGCTCAGGCCGGCCTGTTCGCGGCGCATGACCGGATGGTGCCGCGCGCCTCGCCCTGGACTGCCCGGATTTCTCCGGACGGCACACTGTTCGTGCAGGGGCCGGAGCTAAGTCAGGCCACGGTGACGGACGCGTGGTTCATTCCGGATCAGCCGGACCGCATCCAGGACGATGCGGCGCAACCGCTGTCGGTGCGGCAAGGCGGCTTCACCCTGGCGCTGAAGCTGGCAAAGGGATTCGACGGGTCGGCGCCGCTGTCCGGCGTGCTGTCGGTGCGCGACCGGGCCGGGATGCAGGCGGACGTGGTGGTGAATGCGCTGCCGGGGCCGCCGCCGGCACCGGCGCTGCCGCCACTGGGACAGATCCTGGTGTTCGCCTTCCTGGGCGGGCTGGTGCTGAACCTGATGCCGTGCGTGTTCCCGATCCTGGCGATGAAGGCGGTGGCGCTGGCCAGGCATGCCGGACGCGGGCACAGCCACGCCGTGTCCTATACCGCCGGCGTGCTGGTGACGTTCGTCGCTCTGGCCGGCGCGCTGCTGACGGCGCGGGCGGCCGGCATAGCGGCCGGCTGGGGCTTTCAGTTCTCCTCGCCGGTGTTCGTGGCGTTCATGACCTGGCTGCTGTTTGCGGTCGGGCTGAACCTGTCGGGTGTGTTCCAGGTCGGCGGCGGGCTGGTCGGCGCCGGCAGCGGACTGGCCGCCAGGCATGGGATGGCGGGGAGTTTCTTCACCGGGCTGCTGGCGGTGCTGGTGGCGACGCCCTGCACGGCGCCGTTCATGGGGGTTGCGGTGGCGGCCGGGCTGGCGGCGCCGCCAGCTGTGACGGTGCTGGTGTTTGCGGTGATGGGGCTGGGACTGGCGGCGCCGTATGTCGCGCTGGCCTCGATGCCCGGCATGGCTCGGTTGATGCCGCGACCGGGGCGCTGGATGGAGGTGCTGAAACAGGCGCTGGCTTTCCCGATGTACGGCGCGGCGGCCTGGCTGGTCTGGGTGGTGAGCCAGGAGGCCGGACCGAACGGCGTGCTGGGCACGGTGGCCGGGCTGGTGCTGATCGGCTTTGCCGGCTGGGTATTCGGCACGACTCAGACCGCGGAGGTGCACAATCGGCGGTTCGGCCAGGCGGCGGCGATGATTTCGGTGCTAGCCGCGTTTGGGGTGTTGAGCGGCATTACGACTGTGCCGGTGGGGGAAGCGGCCGAGATTGCCGATTCGCATGCGGAGGCGTTTACGCCGCAGCGTCTGGCGAGCCTGAGGGCCCAGGGCAAGCCGGTGTTCGTCAACATGACGGCGGCGTGGTGCGTGACCTGCCTGGTGAATGAACGGGTGGCGATCCGGACGGAGTCCGTGCGTAAGGCCTTCGCGGCGGATGACGTGACGTATCTGAAGGGCGACTGGACGCGGCAGGATCCGGCGATCACCGCATTCCTGCAGCAGAACGGCCGGGACGGGGTGCCGCTGTATGTATTCTTTCCCGGCGGTGGCGGCCAGCCGGAGGTACTGCCGCAGATTTTGACCGAGAGCGCAGTGCTGGGCGTGTTGCGATCGTCGTAGCCGGTGCGCGGCGGCCGCGCGGTTAACCAGTTGTTTATCTCTTTCTGGAACACTCGCGCCAGTCCTGCCGCGAGGTTCCCTATGGCCGCCGCCCTTTCCTCCGCCGATGTCGCCCGACTGATGGCCGAACCGTCGCCCGACGTGCGCGCCGAACTGGCCGGGAAGGTCGCGGCGGATCTGTCGGCGAACGGGCTGACGCCGACCGAGGTGAGACTGGCGCAGGACATCGTGCGCGCCCTGGCGCGCGATGTGGAGGAAGCCGTGCGGGCATCGCTGTCGCGGGCGCTGCGGCATTCGCCGAACCTGCCGCGCGATGTCGCCCGTAAGCTGGCCAACGACGTCGAATTCGTCGCCCTGCCGATGCTGGCCGACTCGCTGGTGCTGACCGATGAGGACCTGATCGAGATCGTTCGCGCCGGGTCCTCGCTGAAGCAGGAGGCGGTGGCGAGCCGGCCTAACCTGACGACGACGGTGTCCGACGCCCTGATCACGCACGCCGAGGAACCGGCGGTTGTGGTGCTGATGGCCAACAAGACCGCTTCGATCGCCGAGGATTCGTTGCACCGCGCGGTCACCCGCTTCGCCGACAGCGACAACGTCAAGCAGGCGATGGTGCTTCGGGAGTCGCTGCCGATCACGGTGGCCGAACGGATGGTCACGATGGTGTCGCGGGCGCTGCAGAGCCATCTGGTCAAGACGCATGATCTGGCGCCGGCGACCGCCGCCAACATCGTGCTGACCTCGCGCGAGCATGCGATCATCCGCCTGAGCACCGGGGCGTCGGATGACGAATTGCGCCACCTGATCAGCCAGATGCACCGCAACGGCCGGTTGACGCCGTCGCTGATCCTGCGCGCGCTGTGCACCGGCGACATTGCGTTCTTCGAGGCGGCGATGGCCGTACGCAGCGACATCCCGGTGGAGAACGCCCAGATTTTGATCCACGAACGCGGCCGGCGCGGACTGACCGCGGTGTATCGAAAGGCGGGCATGCCGGACGCTCTGTTCGGCGCGGTGCGCGCCGCTGTCGATGTGGTGGATGAGTTGAAGTTCGACGGCGAACCGCACGACCTGGAACGGTTTCGCGCGCGGGTCATCAGCCGGGTGCTGACGCTGGTGGAAACCGTCGATCCCGCCGACGCCGATTATCTGGTGGACAAGCTGGGCGATGTCCTGGTGCATGCCCCTTCGGCCGAGGATTTGCAGCGGGAGCACGCGCCGGCCGGGTAAGGCGCCTCCGGTATTTTCGCTAAAGCGAATACTCTTGACGCTGCGGACGATGCGTATTGCGTTCGACCCGGCAAAGAACGCGCGGAATGTCATCGAGCGCGGTTTGCCATTCGACCTGGTAGCCGCGTTGGAGTGGGATAGCGCGGTCATACGGGAAGATGATCGCCGCGATTAGGGCGAGCGGCGGATGTGGGTATCTGCATTCCTCGGCAAACGGCTTCACTTGGCGATCGTCACCTTCCGCGGCGACGCGGTGCGTGTGATCCGTTTCCGCAAGGCCAGCAAGAAGGAGGTGCGGTCATATGAAAAGAGCAAAGTAAACGATGATGCGGCTTCCCGTCCGGACGATGAGAACCCGGAATGGACGCTGGAGGACTTTCGCGAAGCCCGTCCCGCCCTGGAGGTGATCGCCGAAGTCTGGGGGCCGGAAGCGGCCGAGATGATCCGGCGGCGACCGGGGCGCCCGGCCAAGGCGGACCGCACGGTCAACCAGACGCTGCGGCTGGATGCCGATGTGCTCGAAGCCTATCGGCAAAGCGGTCCGGGCTGGCAGGCGCGGATGAACCAGGTGCCGCGTGATCACATGCCGGGGGGCGGGACGGTAGGGGTTACCGCTTGACGCCTCCGAGCTGTGCCAACAGGCCGGACGGGGTCGAACCCAGCGCTTCCGCGGTCCAGTCGGGGCGCGATTGAAACAGTTCGATCAGCGCAGCCGTATCCTGGTCGCGATCCAGGCCGGCGGCGGCGATCACCTGACCGTTGCGGACATAATAAGCGAGGAACTCCGGCTTCTCCAGATCGCCGTGGACGATGATATCATCCCAGTCCGTGGCATGGCCGATATAGTCCAGGCGTTTCATGTACTGGATGGTCCAGAACACCGGGACCGCGTCGTAGCGGACCCCCAGCCCCAGCATGTTCAGCGCCGCCACACGGCCGTGCTGCTGCGCGACACGCCAGTGCTCGACGCGGATGGCCGCGTCGCGATACGGGTAGCGGGCGATGTCACCGGCGGCATAGAGCCCATCGGCCAGCTTCAGCGTGGCATCGACGGTCACGCTGGCGTCCTGGTTCAACGGCACGCCGGTGAGATAGCCGGTAACCGGCCGGACGCCGAAGCCGGCCACCACGATATCGGCCGGCAGCCGCTCGCCATCGTCCAGCACCACGGCGCGGACGTCACCTTCGCCCTCCAGCGCCGCCGCCGTCCGACCGAGACGGAAGCTGACGCCCTGTTTGCTGTGCAGGCCGACGAAGGCGTTGCCGATGCGGGCGCCGAGCTGCTTCTCGAACGGGGCGGATTCCGGGCCGATGACGGTCACCTCCAGGCCGCGTTCGCGCAGGCTGGCGGCGACTTCCATGCCGATGAAGCTGGCGCCGAGGATGACGGCGCGCTCACTCCGTTCGGCCCGGGCGAGGATGGCGTCGGCGTCGGCGCGACTGCGCAGGGTGAAGACGTTGCCAAGCGTGGCGCCGGGAATGTCGGGCCGGATGGCGGCGGCGCCGGTGGCGAGCAGCGCGGCGTCGTAGGTCATGACCGACCCGTCGGCGCAGCTTATCGCCTTGCGTTGCGCATCCAGGCCGGTGACCTGGGCGGTGCGCCGCTCGATGCGGTGCTGGCGGTAGAAGGCCTGGCTTTGCAGCGGGGATTTCTCGGCGCTCTGCTCGCCGGACAGGTAGTATTTGCTGAGCACCGTTCGATCATACGGAACGCGGTTCTGCTGATCGAGCATGACAATCCGGCCGTTGAAGCCGGTTTCTCGCAAGGTCTGCGCTGCGACGGCACCGGCTGCGCCGGCCCCGACGATGATGAAGGTGCGGGAGTCGGGCAGGCGCGCCGGTTCGGCCGGTTCGGACGGCGGCACGGTGACCAGGACACGCTGACCGTCGATCCTGGCCTCGTAGCGCGGCAGGGGGTCCATAGCCGGCGGATCGAGCAAGGCGCCGGTGCGCAGGCAGAAGGTTGCCTTGTGCCAGGGGCAGACGATGCGGTCGCCATTGCGGACGCCCTGGGCGAGCGAGGCGCCGGCATGCGGACAGGTGGCACCCACGGCATGGATGGCGCCGCCGTCGCGGGTCAGCAGGATTGTCTCGCCCTCAACTTCGACGGACAGCATGCCGCCATCGGCAAGGTCGGTCAGGGCGGCGACATCGTGTTGCGGCATAGGGTGGAGTCCTCCCGTCTCGTGCTGCAACGATGACGGTCGGGCAGGGGGGGTCGTTTGATGCCGCGCGGTATTGTGACCAGAGGGCTAACCCGCAACCAGTTTCAGGATCAGCGTCTGGGCCTCCGGCGACGACCAGTCCGCCGCCCCTTCCAGACGCGCGACGACCTTACCGTCGGTGTTGATGAGCACGGTGGTCGGGATGCCGCGGGCGTTGAAGGCGGTCGCCATCGCGCCGCGCGGGTCCAGAAGAATCGGCAGGCCGGTGATACCGTGCGCCTGATACCACCCTCGCACCGCATCCGCACCGCCGCGATCGGACGACAGCGGCAGCACCGCGACATCCTTCGGCGCCAATGCGTTGGACAGCGCCTCCAGCGACGGCATCTCGGCGACGCACGGGGCGCACCAGGTCGCCCACATGTTCACCACCATGCCGCGGCCCTTGAACTCGGTCAGGTGATGCGCAGTGCCGTCCTGGGTGACGAACGCGGCGTCCGGAGGGTTTTCCGGCGGGAAGACAGGTTCCAGACCCTCCGTCAGCGGCGCCAGGGTCTCGGCGGCCTGTGGTTTGCGCGGCAGGGCGGCGGCGGCTAGGGTGCCGGCCGCTGTCGCCAGGGCGCTTCGGCGGTGGATCATCTTCAAGCTGGAACCCCTTCCGTGACCGACACGACCGTCCCCCCGAACGAGCCGGCCAACGCGCAGTGGGGGGGCCGCTTCGCCGGCGGTCCGTCGGTGATCATGCAGGACATCAACGCCTCCATCGGGTTCGACCGCAAGCTGTGGCGGCAGGACATTCGCGGCTCGCGCGCCCATGCCGCGATGCTGGCGAAGATCGGGCTGCTGTCGGCAGAAGATGAGGCTGCGATCGGGGCGGGTCTAGAGGTGATCGCACAGGAAATCGAAACCGGACGCTTTGCCTTCGATGTGGCGCTGGAAGACATCCACATGAACATCGAGGCGCGGCTGACCGAGCGCATCGGCGAGGCCGGCAAGCGGCTGCATACAGCGCGGAGCCGGAATGACCAGGTCGCGACGGACTTTCGCCTGTGGGTGCGGGATGCGATCGACGGGCTGTCGGCGCAAATTGGCGACACAATGCGGGCACTGGCGCAGCGTGCGGCGGAGCACGCCGCTGATCCGATGCCGGGGTTCACGCATTTGCAGACGGCCCAGCCGGTGACGTTCGGACACCACATGCTGGCCTATGTGGAGATGCTGGACCGCGACCGCGGGCGCCTCGCGGATTGCCGGCGGCGGCTGAATGTTTGCCCGTTGGGGTCGGCGGCGCTGGCCGGCACGTCGTTTCCGATCGACCGGGCGATGACGGCGGCGGCACTGGGGTTCGACCGGCCGACGGCAAACAGCCTCGACGCTGTGTCGGACCGCGACTTCGCGCTGGAATTCCTCTCAGCGGCGGCGATTTCGGCCGTCCATCTGTCGCGGTTGGCCGAGGAAATCGTCGTCTGGTGCAGCGCGCCGTACCGGTTCATCCGGCTGTCGGATGCGTTCACCACCGGGTCCTCGATCATGCCGCAGAAGCGCAACCCGGATGCGGCGGAACTGGTGCGGGCGAAGACCGGGCGGGTGACCGGGGCGCTGGTGGCGCTGCTGACGGTGATGAAGGGGCTGCCGCTGGCCTATGCGAAGGACATGCAGGAGGACAAGGAACCGGTGTTCGACGCCGCCGAGGCCTGGGCGCTGTCGCTGGCCGCGACGGCCGGGATGGTGCGGGATATGACACCCGACGTCGAGCGAATGCGGGCGTTCGCGGGATCGGGCTTCGCGACGGCGACGGATCTGGCAGACTGGCTGGTGCGAGTGCTGCGGCTGCCGTTCCGCAGCGCGCATCATGTCACCGGCCGGCTGGTGGCGATGGCGGAGGCGCGCGGGGTGGACCTCGCCGGGTTGTCATTGACAGAAATGCAGTCGGTCGATCCGGGGATTTCGGATAACGTGTTTTCGGTGCTGACGGTGGAGGCTTCGGTGGCGTCGCGAACCAGCTATGGCGGCACCGCGCCGGTTCGCGTCGCGGAACAGGCGGCCCGATGGCTGGCGGCGCTGGCATGAGGGCGATCCTGGCGCTGGCAATCGCCCTCGGGCTGCTGGCCGGGTGCGGGAAAAAGGGCCCGCCCGACCCGCCAGGGCCGGCGGACAAGATTACCTATCCCAGGAGCTATCCGACGCATTGATCAGGACGGCGTCCGGTGACGCGAGCGGTTCGTGAATCGGACAACCGTTCCGCTCTGCTCTGAAGCGCGCCGAATTCTCATAAGCCGGACGGCGTGCGCGCATAACGGACCCAAGAGGACGGTGTGCGGCAAGCCCATGCCAGGGGCTGAACGCCATCCCCTCATCGATCGCTTTGATGCCCTCCGCACTCCATGCATTCTGCTGCGGGACGAACAGACGCGCGACCGCCACGTAAGGGCTTTGGTCTTCCGGCCAGGCGACCGACGCGTCCTCGATCGGCATCGTGTTCAAATCGGTGCAAAGCTGGGCGCGAATCTCCCATTCCCCGTCGTTCAGGTCGAAGAACTCCTCCACCGCCTGGCGCAGCCCGTTGGGGCGTCCCGCCATATCGAGATGCAGGCCGGTCAGCATCGTCAGCCGTTCGGAGACCGGCACGGCGGCGATCTTGGCGATGTAGTCGCCGTAGCGGATCGGCGCCTGCGAGTAGAAAGTGTCGCCCAGGATATGGGTCAGTGGCTGACCGCCGAGCGTCAGAATGGTCGGGCTTCTATGGCCGAACGCCTCCAGCAACGCCTCGGTCGTCCGAGCGACGGCGGACAGGACTTTCTTGAGGCCCTCGGCCCTGTCGGTGGTCCGAGCGAGCAGTTTCAGGTTGCCCAGAAATGCCTCGGCCGTCGCCGCTCCGAACGCCGGCCCGTTTATCAGCACGAAATCCTGGGTGGTATCGGTCTCGCTGCCTGGCAGACGCTCGCCCTCCACGCCGATCACCTTGACGGCGAGACCGCGAGGCGTCGAGACGTGGTCATCCAGCATGTCGCCCGGCAAGGTGGAGAACCGCAGCACGGCATCGTAGGTGCCAGGCTTGGCGAACATGCCCTGCGCGAGATGCGGCGGCAGGTCCGGCAACACCGTGACCGAACCGCGCAGGACGCCGTGCGCCTTGGCATGCACGCTGCGGGTGGCGTGGCCGGAATGGGCAAAGGTCGTCTCGCTGATCGAGCGCATCGTTGCGACCAGTGCGGCCTGGATTTCGGCCTCGTTCGTGGCGCTGTGCTCCAGGGATGGGTCGAAGCGAATGGGGATCGGAACGGAAGCGGACATGCGCGTGGAACTCCAGACCTGGGCTGGCGCTGGGAAAGCGATGCAGCGACCGCATTTCCGGGGTGTCGTGGCACGAAGAACAACGCGGATTGTGGGCGCCGACTTGTCTGATCGGACTGAAAACGGCTTAACTGGCCGCAATTCGGAACAAAACGGGGGAACGCCGCATGTCAGAACCTTCACGCTGGGAGTCGTCTTCGCCCATCCGCTATCCTGATCCGGACGTGGTCGTCCTGGACCCCCGTTTCCAGAAGATCGTCCTCGGCAATGCCGCGATCCGGCGCATCGCCACCGGCTTCGCCTTCACCGAGGGGCCGGTCTGGTTCGGCGACGGGCGCTATCTGCTGTTCTCCGACATTCCCAACGACCGTATCCTGCGCTGGGACGAAACCACCGGCGGGATCAGCGTGTTCCGCGAACCGTCGCACTATGCCAACGGCAACACCCGCGACCGCCAGGGGCGGCTGATCACCTGCGAACACGATACGCAGCGGCTGACCCGCACCGAGTATGACGGCACCGTCGTTGTGCTGGCGGACCAGTGGGAAGGACGAAAGCTGACCGGGCCGAACGACGTGGTGGTAAAGTCGGACGGGACGATCTGGTTCAGCGACAACGGGGCGGGGACGCGCGGCAATTATCTGGGGCACCCCGCCCCGCAGGAGCATCCGTTCCGGGTCTATCGCTACGACCCGCGCAGCGCGAGCCTGACCATCGCCGTCGGTGACATGGCCAGACCCAACGGCCTGTGCTTCTCCCCGGATGAAAAGCGGCTTTACGTGGTGGATACGCCGGGCGACCGGCCGAAACAGACGTTTGTCTACGACGTTGTGGACAACGGCACGCGGGCGGTGGACGGACGGGTGTTCTTCAATGGCGTGGGCTTTGCGGACGGCATCCGGTGCGACACCGAAGGGAACGTCTGGTGCGGCTTCGCCGGCGGTCCCGACGAGGACGGCGTTGCGGTGTTCGCCCCCGACGGCAGGCTGATCGGGCGCGTGCTGCTACCGGAGCGGTGCGCGAATGTGTGCTTCGGCGGGCGCAAGCGGAACCGGCTGTTCATGGCGGCGAGCCAGTCGGTTTATGCCCTGTACGTGGAGGCGCAGGGGGCGATCGGCGGGTAAACAGCCATCTTGTCGAAGCTGCCCGCCCGCAACACTTGGTGTGTGACGGCGGAGACAAGCGAGCATGAGGACGAGACAGGCGGGCGCCTGGGTGATGCTGGCGCTGGCAGCAAGCCTGCTGGCCGGCTGCAAGCTGGAGCAGATCCTGATCGGCCAGTGGTACACGCTCTACACACCGCCGGCAGGCGCATGCCCGGCCTTGACCTGGCAGTTTGCGGTGAACCCGCAGCGGGCGGTCATCGGCTTCCTGGCCGGCGAGCAGCAGCAGCGCATCGCGACGCTGTCGGGCGTGCTGAACCCGGATGACAGTTTTCAGATTACGGCCACCAGCGTGACCGGACCCGCAACGGCCGAGGTGACCGGGCAATTTGGTGCGCAGATCAGCACGATTTCGATCCATGGCGACGCAGCCGGCGCCGGCTGCGAGGGGCGGACGTTTGCGCTGCGTCTGGGGGGTTATTTCGCTCGGGCCGGAGGCGGCGGCGGGGGCGGCGGATAGGCAGGCCGGGGAAGCATGGGGCAGAACAGACTGGCGCTGTCAACGTAGGGTCTCCCGCGCTCCTCTGGACAATAGATACCCCAGAGAACCTGATGCTTCCATCTGGGACAGCGCCGGTGAGGTCTTAACCTCTTGTTTATCTTTATGCCCTACCGTTCCGATTTCAGAAGTTCGCCATGGTCAGTGGGATTTCTGAACGAGAACACTGGTCCTTTGTTTTCAATGGCCTGCTGGTCCCCTGCCTCGGTCGCACACTGCGACCGACGTCGGGGACATAACACTAGCTTGGACTTGGAACCAGCGAGCGCGCGAGATGAATGCATTGGTAATCAGGGCCGAACCAGCAGACCTCGGCGGCGAGACTGTTCGCCCGTGACATCGATCAGTCATGATCGTGTTGGCGTTTCCGAGCCGGCTGATCCACCGTCCGCGGTCGTAGGAACACCCGGACCAGGCAACCAAACGCGCGCAAAATCCCACCGTGGGTCGGTTTCGCTGCTGCTGGCGAGCCAGGTCCTGCTTGGCCTGCTGATTGCGGTCACCACCGGTCTTCTGCTGCTTCAATCACGCGAGCAGGCGTTGCAGGAAGCGGAACACGAACTACGTAGCCTGTCACTCACGTTGGCCGACCAGGCCGGACGCGCTTTCGAGGCGGTTGACCTTGTTCAATCGACCTTTATGGAAATGGTGCGGGCCGACGGTGCGCAAACCCCCGAGGATTTCCGCAACCGAATGGCCAGCCTGGAGGTGAACAAGGAACTTCAGGCGCATGGCGCTGCTCTACCCCAGCTCGATCTGATCGGGCTGGTTGACGCCGACGGCAAGTTCATCAACACCTCCCGTCCCTGGCCGGTACCCGGCGTCAACATCGCGGATCGCGCCCATTTCAAGGCCCTGAAGGACAATCCAGACCAGCCGACGGTGGTCAGCGACCCGATGATAAACCGGGTCAGCCAAACATGGGCCGTTGTCATCGGGCACCGGATCAGCAATCCGGACGGCCGCTTTCTGGGCATCAGCTTCGCCGGGGTGCTGATGGGCTATTTCGAAAGCCTGTATAAAACCGTTGTCAACAACGAGGACACGGCGATTTCGCTGTTCCGCGACGACGGCATGCTGCTGGCCCGTTATCCGAACTCGGGCGACATGATCGGAAAGATCTTCTACCAGGGCGGGGTGGCGGAGCGTTTTGGCGCGAGTGGCGCAGACAGTGACATCGCGGTGCAAACGAGCCGGGTCGATGGTTCGGAGCGGGTGATCGCGGGGCACAGGTTAAGCCATTATCCCATGCTGATCGCCGTCTCGACCACCACTACCTCCATTCTCAGGGCCTGGCACCGGCAGGCGATCTACCTGAGCGGAGCGGCCGGCATTCTGGAACTGGTGGTGGCGGGCGTGGGCGTCCTGATGCTGCGGCAGTTGCGAAGCCAGCGCCTGCTGGCCGATGCACGGGCCGCGCAGCATGACGCCGAAGCACAACTGGCCTTGGGGCAGGAGCGCGAGCGAGCCGACCGGGAACTGCATATCCAGGCCGCGCGCTTCGGCGCGGCGCTGGGAAACATGTCCGAAGTGCTGTGTATGTTCGATGCGGGCGACAGTCTTTTAGTGGGGAATGACCGGTTGGCGGCGCTGCTGGGCCTGCCCACCAGCAGCATCGCACCCGGCACGACGATTGAAGACATGCGGGCGTTGCTGGCAGGTAAGCCGGGCCTGCCGCCAAATGATCTGGAAGACCTGCACAGCCTGATACTGCGCCTCAGATCCGCGGGCCGGCGCGCCGCTCATGCCCTGGATATGGCGGACGGCCGCAGGCTGGCGGTGAATTTCGCGCCCATGGACAACGGCGGTTGGCTGGTGACCCTGGAGGACATCACGCAACAACGGCTTGTCGAAGCCAAGATCGCGCACATGGCCCACCATGACGCGCTGACCGGACTGCCGAACCGGGTGCTGTTTCATATCCGCCTCGACGAGGCCGTGGCCCGCTCCCGCAGGGGGCAGCGTTGCGCGGTGCTGTATCTCGACCTCGATCACTTCAAGGCGGTGAACGACACGCTCGGCCATCCGGTCGGCGATGCCCTGCTGCGGGACGTCACCCAGCGCCTGAAACTACAGATGCGCGAAATCGATACCGTCGCCCGGCTGGGCGGTGACGAGTTCGCCATCGTGCAGTCGATCAACCACCCGGAAGACAGCACCGCGCTCGCCAAGCGGCTGATCGAGTCGGTGAGCGCACCCTATGAGTTCAACGGAAACCGGGTGGTGATCGGCACCAGCGTCGGCATTGCCATTGTCCCGGACGACGGCGAAGACGGCGACGATATCATGAAAAACGCGGACATGGCGCTGTACCGGTCGAAAGCCGACGGACGCGGCCGCTACCAATTCTTCGAGCCCGAGATGAATGCGAAGATGCAGGCGCGGCGGACACTCGACCTCGATCTGCGCCGAGCGCTCGCGGGCGGCGAGTTCCGCGTGTTCTATCAGCCGGTGATCAACCTTGCCACGCGATCGGTTGCCGGTTTCGAGGCACTGGTGCGCTGGCAGCATCCGGAACGCGGCATGGTGTCGCCGGCTGATTTCATTCCGCTGGCGGAGGAGATTGGCCTTGTTGTTCCTTTGGGTAAATGGGTTTTGCGGCAGGCCTGCGCCGAGGCAGCGAAATGGCCTGGCAACCTGAAGGTTGCGGTCAATCTTTCCCCGGTGCAGTTCGGCAGCCACACGCTGCTGGAGGATGTCACGGCGGCGCTGGCCGATTCGGGCTTGAAGCCGCAGAATCTTGAACTGGAAATCACTGAAACCACCATGCTCGCTGACACCGACGCGGTGCTGGCGATCCTGCACCAGCTACGCGATGTTGGACTGGGGATCGCGCTGGACGATTTTGGCACCGGGTTTTCGTCGCTGAGTTACTTGCAGCGGTTTCCGTTCAACAAGGTCAAGATCGATCGCTCCTTCGTGGCGAAGCTTGGTCAGGGCGGCGACACCGACACGATCGTTGCGGCGGTCATCGACCTCTGCACGCGGCTCCGGATGGTGACCACCGGAGAGGGTGTCGAGACGGCGGCGCAACTGAATCGCCTGACGTCCCTGCATTGTGCCGAGGCCCAGGGCTATCTGTTCAGCCGGCCTGGCCCAGCCAGCGAGGTACCTGCAATGCTGACGAAACTAACCACGCGGGAGCTGGCGGAGATCGCTGTGTGAGCGTGTGGCGGGCGGGGCGAAGACGGGGTGGTGGTTGTTGACTGCAGCGCAAGCCGAACGGCCCGGGACATTGCGCCCCAGGCCGTTCTTGTGTTGAAAATCAGGCCGCTTAGGCGAACTGGTTCATCGTGTTGTGCACGCCGCCGGCTTTCAGCGCCGCCTCACCGGCGAAATACTCCTTGTGATCGTCGCCGATGTCGGAACCGGCCATGTTCTGGTGCCGCACACAGGCGATGCCCTGGCGGATTTCCTGCCGCTGCACGTTCAGCACGTAGCCCAGCATGCCCTGGCTGCCGAAATACTCGCGTGACAGGTTGTCTGCCGCCAGCGCCTCGGTGTGGTAGGTCGGCAGCGTGATCAGGTGGTGGAAGATCCCCGCCCGCTTCGCTGCATCCGCCTGGAAGGTCCGGATCCGCTCATCCGCCTCGGCCGCCAGCGGCGTGGCGTCATAGTCCACGCTCATCAGCTTCGCGCGGTCGTATTCGGCCACCGAGTTCTTGCCGCTGGCCTTCCAGTCGTCGAACACCTGCTGGCGGAAGCTGAGGGTCCAGTTGAACGACGGCGAGTTGTTGTAGGCCAGCTTGGCGTTCGGGAACACCTCGCGGATGCGGTCCATCATGCCGGCGATCTGCGACACATGCGGCTTCTCGGTCTCGATCCACAGCAGATCGGCGCCGTTCTTCAGCGAGGTGATGCCGTCCAGCACGCAACGGTCCTCGCCGGTGCCGGCGCGGAACTGGAACAGGTTGCTGGGCAGCCGCTTCGGCCGCAGCAGCTTGCCGTTGCGGTTGAGGATCACGTCGCCGTTGCGGGCGTTCTCCGGAGTGATCTCCTCACAGTCGAGGAACGAATTGTACTGGTCGCCCAGATCGCCCGGCGCGTGGCTGACGGCGATCTGCTTGGTCAGGCCGGCGCCGAGGGAGTCGGTGCGCGTCACGACGATCCCGTCCTCAACGCCCAGTTCCAGGAAGGCATACCGAATCGCTCGGATTTTCGCCACGAAGTCCTCATGCGGAACGGTTACCTTGCCGTCCTGGTGGCCGCACTGCTTCTCATCGGAGACTTGGTTCTCGATCTGCAGCGCGCAGGCGCCGGCCTCGATCATCTTTTTGGCCAGCAGATAGGTCGCTTCCGCATTGCCGAAGCCGGCGTCGATGTCGGCGATGATCGGCACCACGTGGCTTTCGTAATTGTCCACGCGGTTCAGCAGTTCGGTTTCCCGTGCGTGATCGCCGGCCTGGCGGGCGGCATCGATGTCACGGAACAGCATGCCGAGCTCACGCGAGTCGGCCTGGCGCAGGAAGGTGTAGATCTCGCGGATCAGGTCGGGGACCGTGGTCTTTTCGTGCATCGACTGGTCGGGCAGCGGCCCGAACTCGGAGCGCAGCGCGGCGACCATCCAGCCCGACAGGTAAATGTAGCGGCGCTTGGTGCCGCCGAAATGCTTCTTCACCGCAATCATATGCTGTTGCGCGATGAAGCCGTGCCAGGCGCCGAGCGACTGGGTGTAGTTGGCGGGGTTCTCATCGTATTCGGCCATGTCGCGGCGCATGATCGCGGCGGTGTAGCGAGCGACGTCGAGTCCGGTCTGGAAGCGGTTCTGCAGGCGCATACGGGAAACCGCCTCGGGGCTGATGCCGTCCCAGGTGCCGTTCTTGCTTTCTACGAGCCGACCCACCTGCGCGATATGATCCTGATAGGACGAACGACGGCCCTGCGGACCGGGGATGCCGCCGGACAGGCCGTCGGGGGAATAGGTGGGGGTGTTCATTTTTTTGATACCTTCGCAGTGACCCGCCTCGAGAGCGTCGGCAGCATCTAGGGTGCTGCATTTGCGAAGTCGATTTGGAAAGCGGGGATGGGAGGGGAAACTGGTTAAGGAATTACGTGAAGGATTTACAAGCTGTAAAAGTTGTAAAGCGACCGCCACGCCCTTCTCCACACGCCCGGTCCCGCGGTGGCGATCGCGTGGGCGCCGAACCCGAGGAACAGCAGCCCCGATACCCGCGTCACCCACAGCGCGTGCCGCCGGTAGAACCGCCGCACCACCCCGGCCCCGATCACCGCGATCAGCACCAGATCGGCCGCCACGAACCCGGCGCAGGCCGCCGCCAGCAGCGGGACAAACGCGCTGAAGTCCAGCGCGCTGGCATACCGCGCGAGCAGCGCTGTGAACATCGCCACCGCGACGGGATAGGCTTTTGGGTTGGACAATCCGAACACCAGTCCGCGCAGCAAAGGCCTCCGCGGTTCGGTGGAAACCGAACCGTCTGCCGCGCGCCGGGCCGTCACCGACCGCATGCCCAGCCAGCAGAGATACGTCCCGCACACCAGCCCCAGCGCATCGAAGAACAGCGTGCCAATGGTCCGGGCGCCGATGATCGCGGTCAGTGACAGGGACGCCCACAGCACGTCGCCGACGAAATGACCGGACAGGAACAGCGCTCCGGCCCGCCGGCCACGACTGGCGCCGATCCCCAGCAGCGCCAGGAAGGCCGGACCCGGTGCCAGGGTATAGGCCGCACCGGACAGCGCCGAGGCCAGCAGCAGGCCGAAACTCATGCGCCGGACGCCTGATGCCAGGGCTCCGGCCGCTTCAGATTCAAGGTCCCGGCCTGCACCATGTCGGAATCCTACAGGAAAGTCGCTTGATCGGGCAAGATGCACTGCCGTTCAGCATGGGACAGGCTCATCCGGCTTCCAATGGTCGCAAAATTCCTTGAGCCTGACTGCGGATCGGCGCATAACTGCTCCGGTCACCGGAGGATAGCGATGTCCTACAGTAATGAAATGAGCGCTACCGCGACCTATATTCAGGGCCTGAAGGATGCTCTCACCAAACTGGCCGGGCTGGCTGAGGAGAAAGTCCAGTTGCTGACATCGCCGCAGCAGGGCGCCGCCAGGGAAATGACCGCTCTCATGGATACCGAGGAAAAAGCCTGCAGCAATCTTGAAAGCTCCAGGCTCCAGCTTGCCGCTCACCTCAAGAGTCTTGGCCAGACGCTTGGTTTTGTCTGGTATGACACGAACACCACGATCACCCGGAAAGTGGAAAACACTTCCTCGCCCACCGGATTTATCGAGATCAAACTCGGATCGGTCAAGCAAGGGTTTCAAAGAGGCACCACGGTGAAACTCCGCTCCGATCTCGCGATATCGGCTTGTGAGGACCTGACCTCAACCATCGTCGCCGCCGATGGAACGGGGTTCCAAGGCGGCAAGGCACTGTCGAACCTGCTGAAATTGCTGGCGCGCGCCAGACAATAGGCCGGACGTGCCGCCACGGGTGCGGCGGCGCGCAGCCCGAACGTCACAAGCCGAACGCCTGGTCCCAGGGCTCCGGCAGCATCAGATAGCCATCGCCCGACTTAACCAGATGCGCGAAGCCGGGGAAATGCACATGCATCCCGGCGATCAACTGCCGGTCGGTCACCACCATGTCGAACGTCCGCTTGCGCGTCGCCGCCGCCTGGTGCGGATCGGTATCGAACGCCATGGTCACCTCCGGCCGCGGCACCTGCACCTCCGGCACGTGAATGATGTCGCCCCAGATCAGCAACGACTTGCCGCCCGACGCGATCATGTAGCCGGAATGACCCGGCGTATGGCCGTGCAGCGGCATCGAGGTGACGCCGGGGAAGACCTCGACGGCTTTGCTGTAGGTGCGCATCTGATTGTGATACGGGGCCATCTGTTCGCGTGCGCACTGGAAGTACAGTTGGCGACCCCGCTCGTCCGAACGCGCCATGGCGCCGTCGTCCTGCCAATGACGCGGTTCGTTCTCGTGAACCACGAGTTCGGCATTGGGGAAGAATTTCTCTCCGGTTTTCGGGTCGGTCAGGCCGGCGGAATGATCCGGGTGCATATGGGTCAGGATCACCGTATCGATATCGGCCGGATTGACCCCGGCGGCCTTCAGGTTCTGCTGCAGCTTGCCCGCCGTCGGCATCAGGTAATCGCCCGATCCGGTCTCGATCAGGGCCAGCCGTCCGGCGGAATAGACCAGATAACAGTTCACCGACGTCCGCCGCCCCGGGCGGAAACGGTCGGTCAGCATCTGCGTCGCGTCACCGGGAGATATGTTCTGCATCACCTCCACCGTTCCGTCCAGGTAACCGTCGGATAATGCGGTGACGACGATGTCGCCGATCTTCCGGTGATAGACGCCGGGGATCTGTGTCGTTGGAACCATGCAAGCGAACTCCCGTTATTGCGCGATATAGCCGCCGTCGATGACCAGTTCCGTCCCCGTGATGAACGACGCTTCGTCCGAGGCCAGGAACAGGACGCCATAGGCGACCTCGATCGGTTCGCCCAGCCGGCGCAGCGGTGTCGCCTCGATTTTGGAGGCGCGTCCGGCAGCATTGGTTGCGTTCAGCATCGGCGGCATGTAGCCCGGATGCACCGAGTTCACCCGAATGCCGGATGGTCCGTATTTCGCCGCCGCCGCTTTCGTGTACAGCCGCACGGCACCTTTCGAGGCCGCATATCCAGGATGACTCTCGGCGCTGCCGACGAAGCCCATGATGGACGAAATATTGACGATCGAGCCGCGCCCATTCGGGATCATCGCCGCCGCGGCCGTCTTGGTGCCCAGAAACACACTCGCCGCATTCACCGAGAGCAGCTTCTGCCAGCCCTCGAAGCCGTCGGCGTCGCCCACCGAACTGCCGCTGATCCCGGCATTGTTGACCAGGATATCGAGCCTGCCATAGGTCGCGATCGTTTCTGCGACCACATGCTGCCAGTCGGTTTCGGACGTAACGTCCGTGCGGATGAAGCGGGCGCGACCCTGCACCGCATTAATTTCATTCGCAACGTGTTCGCCCTCGCGGCTCAGCACGTCGGCGATCACCACCGCCGCGCCTTCCTTGGCGAACAGACGAGCCTCGGCCTCGCCCATGCCGTGTGCGCCACCGGATACGATGGCAACCTTGTCTTTCAGACGCATTGTTGTTTTCCTCCCACTAACCCAGGCAAAGGCCCAGCATCTCGCGTACATGCGGCAACGAGTCCAGCCGGCCGATATCGGCGATCAGCCGCGCGGTCTTGTCGGTGCCCAGCACCGGATCGACCAGTGCGGCGAACTTCGCCTCCAGCCGGGTCCCCTGCTGCGCGACATCGGTGGCCGGGATGCCGGAATCGTGGCGTGCGGTGAAGCGGGAACCGTCGCGCAACGACAGTTCGATTTCGGTGAACGTGTTGGGAATGCCGGGGCGAAAATCCAGCGAGACCTTGTCGCGCAAACCGATCAGCACCGGATCGGCCGCCACTGCTTCCGAATAGGTGGACAGGCGGCTGGTATCGACACCGGCCAGGCCCATCGCTGTCGTCAGCCGCAGCGAGAACTTTGCCTCCAGCCCGGTCCGCGGCGCCGGAATGTTGCAGATCCGGTCGCATGACTCTTCCAGGTGGACATCGATCCGTTCCACCTGATCCGGCGCGAAACCATGCGCATCCCGCAGCTTGCGGGCCGATTCGATCGCGGCATGAGTCATGTAGCAGGACGCATGATACTTGAACAAATTCGCGGCGATCCACCACCCGCCCGGCGGGTCATCCAGCGCCCGCTGCGGATTGAAATCCGGGCTGTGGGTGCGGGCAAACCCCTGGACGCACTCGATCACGTCAGTGCGGGAGGTAAACCCGCGCGCCGCCAGCTTCGCCGCGATCAGCCCATGATACGCCGCCTTCCCTGCGTGCAACGGCTTGCACATCGTGCCGAACATCGACTTCAGCCCGGCCGCCTGAGTTCCCGCGATTCCCAGCGCTGTGGCGAAGCGATCCGCATCAAGCCCCAGCAAATGCGCACACGCGGCAGCGGCGCCGAAACTGCCCACCGTCGCCGTCGCGTGGAATCCCAGCCCATCGTAATGACCCGGCGCGATCGCCTTGCCGATCCGGCACTGCAGTTCGTAGCCCGCGACGAAAGCGGTCAGCACGTCGGCGCCGCTCGATCCGCGGTCTTCCGCCAGCGCCAGCAGTGCCGGCAGGATCGCCACCGACGGATGTCCCGGCATTGCCAGATTCACGTCATCGAAATCCAGCGCATGCGCCGCCGCGCCGTTGACGATCGCAGCGGACGCCTCCGGCAGCCGAACCGCATGGCCCCACACCGCAGCCGCGCCCCGCCCGCCCTGTTCCTGCATTTCCGCGAGCAGAATGGTCACCAGTTCATCCGACGCGCCGGCAATGCCGCAGCCGATCGTGTCCAGCACGCACTGTCGCGCCCAGGTCCGGATCGTCTCCGGAATATCCTCCAGCCGCAGCGCCCTCGCCTGCTCCGCCAGCGCCCGGGTCAGACCCTGGCCCGCCTGGATGTCGCTGATCGCGTTCATCGTTTTCCTCCCGTTAACGTCCCCGGTAAACCGGCTTGCGCTTTTCATTGAACGCCAGGATGCCCTCACGACGGTCGTCTGTGGGAACCATCCGGTTGTACGCCTCGATCTCGAACATCATGCCGGTCTGCAAATCGGTATTCAGTCCCATGTTCACCGACTGCTTGATCTGCCGCGTCGAGATCGGCGCGTTGCCGGCGATCACCGCGGCGGTTTCCAGCACTTCGGCGATCAGCGTTTCGGGTTTGCAGATCCGGTTGACCATGCCCCATTCATAGGCCTGTTGAACCGAAAATGGCCGCCCGGTCAGCAGGATTTCCTTCGCTCGCCGCGCCCCCACCGCGCGCGGCAGGTTCTGCGTGCCGCCGGCGCCGGGCATGATCCCCAGCGTCACTTCGGTCAACGCGAACCGCGCCTGTTCCGCCGCATAGATGAAGTCGGCACACAGCGAGATCTCCATGCCGCCGGCATAGGCCGCCCCGTTCACTGCCGCAATGACCGGCACCGGACAGGCGATCATCGCGCGGATCATCCGCTCGAAGATCAGATGCTGGTCCTGCCATTGCTCATCGGTCATGCCGTTGCGCTGTTTCAGGTCACCGCCGGCACAGAACGCCTTGGCCCCGGCGCCGGTTACCACGATGCAGCGCTGCTTGTTCGGCGCCGCGCAAAATCCGTCGAACACTTCCAGCAGGTCCAGGCCCATCTGGGTGTTCATGGCGTTGGCGACTGCGGGCCGGTTCAGAGTCACCAGCACAGTGTGTTCCTGCGGATATTCGACCAGAACGGTCTCGAAATGCTTCATCGTTCCACTGCCTGCATGATCAAACGCATAAATGTGTCCATCGCGGTCGGATCGGTCCATCGCAGCACCGCGACCAGTCCCTGAGTGGGCGCCACCCAGGTCAGATTGCCGCCGGCGCCGGAGGCGAAGAAACTGTCCGCCGGCGCACTGGGGTACCGCCCGCCCGCCGTGTTCAGCCACCACAACAGCCCATACACCGGGTTCAGTGCGCAGGGGCGCACCGAGTCCGCGATCCAGTGTTCCGGCAACAGCCGGCGGCCGTTCCACTCGCCCCGGCGCAGCATCAGCAACCCGATCCGGGCCTGATCCTCGGCGTGGATCAGCACGCCGCCGCCCCAGTGCGTGCCGCCCGAAACGCTTTCGATCATGCGACCGCCGATTTCGACCTGCGACGTCCGGTAGCCATGCCAGGACCAGTCCTGCGACGCACCGATCGGCTGCATGATGCGTTCGGCGAACACCTCCGGCAGCGGCCGGCGGAAGCGGCGCAACAAAGCCAGGCTGAGGCGATTGACGCGGACGTCGTTGTATTCCCAGTGCGTCCCCGGCGCGCCCAGCACCCGTGATTCGCCCTTCCTCGCCTTGCCCTCCAGCCCCAACTGACGGTTCCAGTCGATCCGGTCGGATTTACCGAACAACTCGCCCTGCCATTCCGATGTGTTCTGCAACAGATGCCGCCAGGTCACGCCGCGGTTCTGTGCGCTGTCGAAACCGCCGTCATCGACGGTGCGGCCGACCGGTTCGTCCAGGTCGGCGATCAGCCCGTCCATCACCGCGATGCCGGCCAGCAACCCCAGATAGCTTTTCGCGGCGGAGAAGGTGAAATCGACCTGATCCGTCTCGCCCCACGACGCGATCTTGTAGCCGTGGCGCAGGACCAGGCCGTTCGCCGGGCCGCGCGGGCGGATCGGGCCGAGGATTTCGTTGAACGGCGCCGGCTCGAAGAAGCCGCTTTCCAGGTGCAGGCGCAGGTCGTACGGCCACTGGGTCTCGTTTTCCGCCGCGAAGCGCGCCGCTTCCTCCAGCCACATCCAGTGCATGCCGGCGATGTCGGCCGGTGCCTCCGGCCACGGCGCGCCATGCGGCGGCGGCACGATCGACGGCAACGCCATTCAGCTCTTTCCTTCCCTTCCCGGCCGGCCGACTATGCCGCCGGCGACGGGACGTGCATAGGGCCGCGCCCTTGCGACGCGGCGTAGTCGGCGACGGTGTCCACATCAGACAGGGTGCGGATGAAGCCGACCCGGTGGTGGCGGAATTGTTGCAATGTGTCCGCCAGCGCATGTTCGGTGGACCAGCGCGACCTACCGAACAGATCGCCTGGCCGACGGGGACCCAGCGCGATCAGCCAGTATCCGCCGTCGAGTGCCGGGCCGAACATGGCATCCGCCGTGCCGAGGCCGTGGAACGCCGCACGGACATCCGCGGCACCCGCATCCGGTATGTCGCAGCCCATCAGCGCCGCCCGCCGATAGCGCCGCAACGCCCGGCTCATGCGCGCGCCGAGGTCGCCATCCCCCTGCCCGATCCGCTGTACCCGCACCGGCAGGCGGAAGCGCGCCCGATCAGGTGTGACCGCCAGCACGACATCGAAGCGCAGGCAGGCCAGCAAATCGCGCAACAACGTGGTCAGCGTCGCCAGATGGAAGCGCAGCGCCGCCCGGTCGCCGATGTCGCGCGCCAGCCGCCGCTTCACCGTCCCAAGCCGCGGCGCCCGGGCGAACACGATGATGGTGTACTTCACCCGTAGATCCGCCGGATCAGCCGGGGCGGAACGCCGGCGAACCACAGCGACAGGCACAGCAGGTTGCGCGCCGACCGCCGCAGATAGCCCTGCGCCTCCCATTTTCGCGCCGACGTCACCGCATCGGCGGGCAGAGCCACAAGGCGGGAACGGCCAAGGCGGCAGATCAGATCGACGTCCTCCATCAGCGGCAACGGGTTCATGCCACCGGCGGCGCACAGCAGGTCGCGGTGGATCAGCAGGCCCTGGTCGCCATAAGGCAGGCCCAGCACCCGGCAGCGCCACGCCACCAGCCGTTCCAATCGCCTGGCGCGCGGCTCGTCGGTGTCGAGGACGAAGCGGAAATAGCCGGCCTTGGACGCGGTCCGCTGGACAGATCGCCAATCCGGCGACAACCGCGTGTCGGCGTGCAGCAGCAGCAGCCACGGATGGCGCGCCGCTTCGATGCCGGCCGCGATCTGGCTGCCGCGGCCACGCTTCGCGGTCAGCACCCGCGCTCCCAGCGCCGCCGCAAGTTCGCACGTCCCGTCCGTGCTGCCGCCGTCCACAACGATGACCTCGCCGCCGCCCGCCAGCGCGGCCAGAGTCGCGGGCAGGAAGGAAACGGCGTTCAGGGCGGGAATGATGATCGACACGTCCGATGTCATGGAATCATCAGCCTGCGGTTTGCAAACAGGAAAGAACGACATGCCTATCGTACGGCGTTCCCAGATTGATGACGAAACGTTGAATGAAATGGTCGATCTGGCAAAAAGACGCCAGTGGACCGAGGCCGAAATCGACGCGATGGCGGCTGAGGATGACAGCGCCCTGACCGATGCGGAACTGGGCGAAGCCGTCCGGGTCTATCCGCCCCCAACCGCCGAACAAATCCGCGCCCTCCGCGCCCGCCTTGGTCTCAGCCAGTCGCAGTTCGCCCTGCGGTTCGGCTTCACCATCGATACCGTGCAGCAATACGAGCAGGGACGCCGAATTCCGTCCGGCCCGGCCGCGACCCTGCTGCGGGTGATCGCGGGCGATCCCGACGCAGTCGCCCGCGCGTTGCTGCCCAGCCGCCAGAAGCAACTCTAGATCCGCACCAGCGTCGCCACCGAGAAATGTGGCCAGCGGATGCTGTCGAATTCCAGAATCACCCGCTGGACATACTGCAACTGCATAAAATGCTGGCCGTTCGTGTGCTCGACCTTCTCCAGCCAGAAGATCGCGTCCATCTGCGCGGCATTGGCGTTCCGGGTGACGAACGGGATGTTGAGGATGCCACCCGCGGGCGCTACGGTCGAGATCTTCAGCACCACCGAACTGACGATCTTCTGGCCGGCGATCGCCGCTTTCAGCACCAGCGCCGGATTGCGGATCGTCCGCCGCGCATTCAGGCCGGGCGGCATGCCGGTTGGCGGCAACGGACTGTCGTTGTATTGCGCGAGGTAAACCGGATCGATGATCGGATTGATCGGTTCGGAGTTCAACGCCGGAATGGTGTCGGTGAACGGCGTGGAATCGACCGGCGCGATCTGCGGAATGCCCTCGACGACGCCGGCAAACCAGCTCTGCGCGATCAACGAATCACCATGCGGGATGGTCGCCTGACGCACATAGGTATCGCCGGCCGGCGGCGCCGCCGTCGCCGGCACATGCAGCCACAGTCCCGGTTCGATATGAATGCCGGAGTTCGTCACGACGTCGGTCACCTGTTGCAGATAGCGCAGGCCGTGCAAATTGATGTCGGGCTGCTCCGATCCGCGATTGGGGATGTCGCCGCTGATCGCGGTGACATCCAGCGTTTCCTGCGTGGCATTGAGTTCGAGGAAAAAGGGCGGCTTCGAGCCGAAGAATGGACGCGCCGTAATATTGAAGCCGGTGCCGCGCCAGTTGCCCTGGAACTCGGTCAGCAGGCCGAGGTTCTGCGCGACGATGCTCAGCGGATGACCAGCACGGAATCCGGTTCGCAGCAACTCGGAAGCGCGAACATCGGTGACGCTCGGAACGGCGGTCTGGTCATAGTCAGACATTTTGATCCTCTTTCGTTGCCCGCTTGTTTTGTTCGCCGTCGGCCTGGCACGCCAGCCTGCTGCACCCGGAAAAGGGCATCGGGTCAAGCGCAAGATAGATCACAGTTCTGCCCCGGCAATCAATTCGATTCAAGGCCGGCAGATCAATATCCTGGGCATGCCCGTGCAGGGCGGGCGAAACGACTTTGCAGTTGTGACCGGCCGACACTATCCAACGGCAGACAGCGCGTGTGACGTTTCAACAGCCCGATCGGGGATATTGCTGCTCTGATGGCAAAGAAATCAATCCCGCGCCCAAACCCAGTCGGGCGCGGTCGCCGGAACAAGCGTTTGCCGCGCCTCCCGGCAGGACGCCACAGCAGAACCCCTATCGCTGCAACGCGTCCGGATTGGTCACCCGCACTGGCTTGCCATCCATGAAGGCCAGCGCGTTCTCGATCATCTGCGGATAGAACCCGTCCCAGGTTTCCTTCACGCAGTAGCCCAGATGCGGACTCAGCACCGTGTTGGGCGCCTTGCGCAGCGGGTGGTTCGCCGGCAGCGGCTCCCGATCGTAAACGTCCAGCGCAGCAACGATCCGCCCTTCGTGCAGCGCCTCCAGCATCGCCGCCTCATCGACGATCGGTCCGCGCGAGGTGTTCACCAGGATCGCCCGCGGTTTCATCCGCGCGATATCGGCCCGCCCCACCAGCCCGCGGCTGCGATCGGACAGCACCATATGGATGCTGATCGCATCCGCCGTTGCCATCAGTTCGTCCTTCGTCACCAGCTTCGCGCCCGCCGCCGTCGCTTTTTCGGCGGTCAGGTTCGGGCTCCAGGCGATCACGTTCATCCGCAGCGCCTTGGCGTAGGTCGCCATATACGAGCCCAGCTTGCCCAGCCCGATCACCCCCAGCGTCTTGCCGGCCAGGCCGATGCCGACGGGCACGCCCATCTGGAAGCCGCCGGCGCGGATGTTCGCATCGCCTACGGCGAGACCGCGCGCGGCGGAGATCAGCAGGCCCAGCGCCAGCTCCGCCGTCGCCGAATCGCTGTACCCGCCGCCCTGGGTGGCGCAGACCGGAATGCCGCGCGCGGTGCAGGCCGGCGTATCCAGCGAGGCATTGCGCGCGCCCGTCATCCCCAGCATCCGCAACTTTGGCAGCCGGTTGATCAGCGAGGCCGGCAGCGGCGTGCGCTCCCGCATCGACAGCACGATCTCGAAATCCGCCAGCTTCGCTGCCGCATCATCGGCATCGGCGAAGGCATCGGTGAAAAACACCACCTCGGCCCGAGCCTGCAAGGCCGACCAATCCGCCGCACCGCGCGCCACACCCTGCCAATCGTCCAGCACTGCCACTCGGGTCATGTGTTCCTCCCTCATCCGAACGCGGGACGTTGCCGCCGCCGCGGCGAACGCGCAAGCGGCGGCCGATCCGATCCGCTCAGGCACGCCGGGCGAGCGGCGCTCCCTCGCACCCGCTATGAGTGGACAAACTCCGGCGCTTGCTCAAAACTTTCGTCGCGCATGAAAACACTGGCAGAGACATTTCTTGACATCGCGGGCGGCTCTAGCCTGTTCAATGGACGCAGGTCTGCGATCGCTTCTGATCCAGTTATGCTCTGCGACCAGACCCGCGAAGCATACCTGGCACAGGCAGACGTTCCGGCGTCGGATAGCGAAGTCGTGCCACAGCTTTTCGCCAGCCTGCGTGCGCTGGTCGCGCCCAGGCCACCGCCCGACATCGGTTCGGCACCGGCCTTGCGCAGCCAGTTCGCCCAACCCGAACCCCGGCCGTCGCCGGCGGTAACGGCTACCATTGCGGTGGTGACCGCCGTGCTAATCGCCTCGATCGGCATTGGAACGCTGACGCTCAGCATCATTCTGGCTATTGCGCTTGGTCTGGCTGGATATTTTGCCGCCGGTGGCAGCATCGCGGGCTTCACGCCGGTGCGACGCGCCAGAAACGCCGGCGTCCCGTTGCTTGAGGAAAAGCGCCCCGCCGAACGAATGCCGGACATGGTGAGGCTCGAAGCGGCCCTGCGGCAGGCGGATGCACTGCTGGCCCTGATCAGGAACGCTCGGCTGATCGAAGCGGCACCCGCAGCCACCGCACAATTCGACGACCGTTTTCTGGCGTTTCTGCAAGACCTGGCCGAAGCGGCGTCCGACGCGGACGGCGACCACCTCATCACCCTGACCTGCCGGCGCCTTCCCTCCGCTCTCGAAACGATTGGCCTCCATTTCGCAGCGTTGGATGCCGAAAACCAGCACGTCTTCGCCGTCGATCAGCTCACCGACGCGAAGCGCAAGGGGACAGCGGTCACCGTCCGGCCGGCAATCATGCAGGGGCAACGCTGCTTGTCGCGGGGCTATGCGCGACGGTACATTTAGGGCAGGCAGACACGCAACGCTCGCGCACGGCGGAAACTGAGATGTCTGACGATAACATTGAGATCATCGGCTTCGACCTCGGGCATGGCGAAACGGCGCTGGCGCGTACGCGCCGAAACGCCGGAGGCGAACCGACGCCCCTGGAAATCTGCGGCAGCCGCAGCATTGTGACCGCCGTTGGGCGCGACGGCGATGGACGCATCGTTATCGGCCGAGACGTCGTCACGTTCTCCTCGAACCTGGTCGAGACCTACACGCGGTTCAAGCACTCGACTCTGGACGCTCACCCGGCCGCGGGGAAGGCAACACGGCTGTTCGTTCGTGGCGTGTGCGATCACCTGATCGAGTCCGGACAGGTCGCGCGCCCGGATCAGGCCTTCTTCCTGGTCGGCTGCCCGTCAGGGTGGGGACCGCGTGTCCAAAGCCTGTATCAAGCCGTTCTCGAACAGGGAGGCTTGAAAAACGTCCGCGTCGTGCCGGAATCGCGCGCCGCTTTTCTGCATGCACGTGAGTCGCGGGAACTTTCGAGCAGTCAGCTTGCTGGCCGGGTTCTGCTCATCGACATCGGATCGTCGACGACAGATTTCACCTTCAGCGAGAACCTTAACGCCCGTCCGGTCGAGTACGGGCATACCGACATCGGCGACATTGGCGGCGGCTTGCTAGACCAGGCGATTTTCGAATATTCGATTGCGACGCAAAACAACGCCAGTGCGGTGAGTTCGTTCCTCGAGCGCAATCCGGGAAAGCGGGCCGAGGTCGACTTGAAGTGTCGCGATGCCAAACACGAATACTTTAATGAAAAACAAGGCTCGGGGCGCGAGGTATGGCAGGCGGTTCGCCTGGAACGAGGGCTGCAGCTTGAAATCTCACTGGATGATGCGGCGATGGAGAGGATCAAGAACGCGCCGATGGCTGAACTCGGCGGCCGCTCCTTCGTTGCGGCATTTGCTGACCGGTTAAGCCACGTCGCGCAACAAATTGGCGGCCTGCCGGACTATATCGTCATAACGGGCGGCGCCGCCCGGATGCAGTTCGTTGTCGATCTGATCGGTAAAGCATTCCCGAATGTCAGAACGATCCGTGGTTCTGAACCGGAACTCGCGGTCGCCAAGGGCCTTGCCTGGTTCGGCCGTTCGCAGCTTCGGTCCCAGGCCTTTCAGAAGGACGTCGAAGATCTGATCGCGGGCGCCAAACTGAACGACGTGGTCAGCCGGAATATCGAGGATCTGTTCTCGCGCCTTGCGGAAAACCTCGCAACCGCCTTGATCAATCGCGTTTTGCGCGACGAGATCATGGCGTGGCGAAGTGGCAGCACCGCCACGCTGCTGGATATGGAAGCCCGCGCAAAGCAGCGGATGGAGGCGTTTCTGCAAAGCGATGCTGCGAGAGAGATGGTTTCGGGTACAACCCGGGAGTGGTTCGAAGAGATCAGATCGCAGGTGCAGGCTCTGACTGATCCCATTTGCCTGAAATACCACCTCCCAACCTCGGTGCTGGAGATCTCTCCGGACACGCATTTCAGCACGAAAGCGCCCCTGACCAGCGACCTTTCGGGCGTAGTCGCCGATGATCTCGACCAATTCGGCACAGTCATCAATGCGGTCGTAGCAACGGTTTCGGGTATGGTCCTTGGTGGTGCGACGATCGCGCTTCTTCATATTCCAGTCCTGGGGCATGTTCTGACCGGTATCGGGGTCTTCGTGGCATTGATGATCGGGAAGGAGGCGATGCGTGAGCAGGTGAAAGGCTGGACTATACCATCGTTTCTCCGTCGCCTCGTGACCGAAGGCAAAATCGACTCCAAGTTGACGGCGTCGCTGCCGGAGCTGATCGGCGGCCTGCGGGAGGGCTTCGGTGCCACGGAACAGACTCCTCCGGGTGGCCTGCGGCTCGCCGACCGAATTGCGATGCAAATCGGTCTCGGCCTTCGCCAACGCGGCGATGATGCGATTCTGCAGTTCTGAAGTGGCGAGCAAACGTGCGATGGAGCGCGCCGGTGTTGACCGGCCTCGCCCTGGCGTTGCATGCACAGCGCTCGACAGGAGAAATCCAGCATGACCAACGTCGCCGTCATCGGGGCCGGGCTGATCGGCCGAGCCTGGTCCATCGTTTTCGCCAGGGCCGGATTCAGCGTCGCGCTGTGGGACCAGTTCCCGCTGCAAACCTCCCAGGCGATGACCTTCATCGCCGACCGCCTGCCGGAACTGCGCGCCGCCGGCCTGCTGCCAGACGAGCCGGATACGGTGCTGGGACGCATCCGGCCGATGCAGTCGCTGTGGGAATCGGTGCGCGACGTTACCTATGTGCAGGAATGCGGTCCGGAGCGCACCGACGTCAAAACCGGCGTGTTCAGTGAACTGGAGCGTGCGGCGAAGCCCGATACCATTCTGGCCTCCTCCTCATCCGGCATTCCGGCCAGCGCGTTCACCGCCCATTTGCCGACCCGGCAGCGCTGCCTGATCGCGCACCCGGTGAACCCGCCTTACCTTGTCCCGTTGGTCGAGATCTGCCCCTCGCCCTGGACCGATCCGGCGGTCACCGAACGCACCCGCGCGATCATGGTCGAAGCCGGGCAGGTGCCAGCGACCGTCAGGAAGGAGATCGACGGTTTCGCACTGAACCGCCTGCAGGGCGCGCTGCTGGCCGAGGCGTTTCGCCTGCTCGCCGACGATGTCATTTCGCCGGCCGATCTCGATGCGCTGGTGAAACACGGCCTCGGCCTGCGCTGGAGCTTCATGGGCCCGCTTGAGACCATCGACCTGAACGCGCCCGGCGGCCTGGCGGATTACTGCAATCGTTACGGTCCGTTGTATGCAAAGATGCAGCAGCAGATGCAGCCGCTGGACTGGGACGCGGCGCTGATCAACCGGCTGCACGCGGCGCGGCGGGCGGAACTGCCGGTCAACATGCAGCCGGTGCGGCAGGAATGGCGGGATCGGCGGCTGATGGCGCTGCTGGCGCACAAGGCGACGCAGCCGGAATAATGTTGCCTGTCGATCGTGGACGGGCTGACCCGCCGCTGTCCGATCGCGTGCCAGCGTCGACCGGCGCGCCGGCTGGCGTTGCGAGCGGCCTGGTCAGGCAGGCTTCTCCTCATCACGGCCCGCGGCCCATGCGCGCAAGGTGAATTTCTGGATCTTGCCAGTCGCCGTCTTCGGTATTTCACCAAAGACCACACGCTTGGGCACCTTGAAGCGAGCGAGGGACTGACGGCAGAACTGGATGATTTCGGCTTCGCTGACGTCTTCGAGGCCCGGTTTTAGCTCAAGGAAGGCACAGGGCGTCTCCCCCCAGGTGGCGTCCGGCTGCGCCACGACAGCCGCCGACAGCACGGCCGGATGCCGCGACAGGACTTCTTCCACTTCCAGCGTCGAAATGTTCTCGCCACCGGAAATGATGATATCCTTCGACCGGTCCTTGATCTCGATATAGCCATCCGGGTGCCAGACTGCCAGGTCGCCGGACAGATACCAGTCGCCAACCAGCGTTTTGGCGGTGGACGCGGGGTTCCCCAGATAGCCTTTCATCACCGTGTTGCCACGCATCATCAGTTCGCCCATGGTCGTGCCATCCCGCGGCACCGGCGCCATGGTTTCCGGATCGGCAACCATCATTGCGGCCACCGTCGGATAGGCGATGCCCTGGCGAGCCATGTTGGCGTAGCGCTGATCCGGCGCCAGGTCATCCCATTCCGGTTGCGGAACGCAGGAGGTTGCCGGCCCATAGGTTTCGGTTGCGCCATAAAGATGGGTCACCCGGAAGCCGAGTTCCTCCATCGCGCGCAGGACCGACGATGGCGGGGCTGCGCCGCCAGTGGCGCAATTCACCTGATGGGTGAAGGCAACGCGCTGATCGGTGGGCGCGTGCGCCAGCATGTTCAACACGATGGGCGCGCCGCACAGATGGCTCACCCGATGCTGGGCGATCAACTGGAATATCATGGCCGTATCGACCTTGCGCAGGCAGACCTGCGTTCCGCCCACCGCGACCACCGCCCAGGGATACGACCAGCCGCTGCAATGAAACATCGGCAGGGTCCACAAATAGACCGCGTCGAAACTCAACCCGAACATCAGGGCGTTGCTCAGCGCCTGCAGATAGGCGCCGCGATG
>Ga0182012_10000473_pt1 | contig 44590 bp, 39 predicted proteins | sample 612S2SmetaG_FD_120486 | JGI IMG/M metagenome (GOLD analysis project Ga0182012, IMG submission 120486) | Permafrost microbial communities from Stordalen Mire, Sweden - 612S2S metaG | ecosystem: Environmental > Terrestrial > Soil > Wetlands > Permafrost | place: Sweden: Stordalen | collected... | reverse complement strand
TTTCAGTGCAACGGCCGCGCAGGCAACTGCTTGGCGATCGTGCATACCGAGCTGATCCTGATACACCCCTTTCGCGATGGCAATGGGCGTTGCGCTCGGCTTCTTGCGATGTTGATGGGGCTATCCAAGATCTGTCGGTATCGAGCCCAAGTCGTTTCTTGGTTTCCGCGGGAATCTCAATGGCATCGGCAGGATCGGGGGGCGGACTGTGCGTAATGGGTAGAACCAACACTTCCCATTCGCCATCTTGGTCCATGATCGCCATGACAACCGCACACGGTCGATCCTTCGTTCCTTCTTCGCGCCCCGCTTCTTGTTCCCGTTTCCAAAGATAGGAATAGCGGATGCCCAGACCGGCATACGGTTCCAGGAACGGCACGGTCTTCAGTCTTTGATTTCTTTATCGAGATCCGCGTATCGGTCCGGAGTTCGGGCGTTGCGAATAGCGTCGACTTGACGCTCCGAAAGATCGCCGGCTGCAATGACCCGGCGGTCGCGGCGCTTCAGACGCGCATACTCTTGGGCCGACAGCAGCACCGTACGTTCGTGACCGTTCTTCGTGATGGCGACGGGCTTAGTAAGTGCGATGTCCTGATATGCGCCGACATTGCGGTGAAATTCCGCTGCACTGACGGTGACACTGTCATCGGTGCTCATGGTGTGTGTTGTACGTAGAATACGCATTATCCGCAAGTTCGCGTAAATCTCAGCCAGCGTGCGCGAATTGGCAACCCGGCGCAGCGCCCTCCCCATGTCCATAGGAGGTCCGTCAGCAGCCATGAGATCCGATGGGGGATGTGCGGGTAACTGCTAAGAGTCAATAGGAAAACGGCTTTGTATACAGAGATGAGCGTTACTTGGAAATCGGCGCCCGCGCTTCGGTTCCCGGGAAGACCCCTTCTACAAGTTGACCGCTCTTGACCACAGGGACGCCGTTTACCAGCACGAACAGGATCCCCTCCGAGTATTGCAGCGGTTCCTCGTATGTCGCCTTGTCAATTACGCGATTCGGGTCGAAAACAGTAATGTCTGCATCGGCTCCCACGCGAATCCGTCCTTTGTCCTTGAACGCGGGAGCACGCTGCTCCAGCATTTGCGCCGGCATAAGAGTCATTTTTCGCAAAGCCGTCATCAGATCCAAGGCCTTTTCTTCCCGCACAAAATGCCCCAGTACACGCGAGAACGTCCCCTGCCCGCGTGGATGAATCTTCGGTCCGGTAATCGGCAATCCGTCGCTCGCGATCATGACATTCGGGTTCGCTACCGCTGCCAGCACCGCTTCCTGCGGAATTTCATGAATCACGACGAGGCCGCCTTGATTGCGATAGCGCGCAAAGGTCTCTGAGGTCAGCCGCTCCCCGGTTTCTGCCCATTGAAGGTCCTTGTACGTAATGCCCTGTCTTTCCTGCCACCCGTTGTCAAAGACGGCCGAATTTAGATTCGTGCTGGCGGCGGTGTAGGGATAACACTCCGTCGTAACATCCAGCCCGCGCTGCCGCGCCCCGGCAATCATCTCAATCAACTGCGGCGTGTGCTTGAGCCCCATGCTGGTAATGTGGGCTACGTGAAGCTGCGCTCCGGTGGCCGCGGCCGCCGCTATGACTTCCTCGAGCGCGGCAACTCCTGTTTCCGGCTCGAGCAACGAGTTGTACCGCAGGTGGACCTGCAGAGGGGCATGGTATTTCGCCGCCAATCGGAACATCTCCAGGATCTCCCAGTGCGACGCGCCAGGCGTGTAGTTGATTCCCATCCCCTCGGCAAGCGCGCCCTCTTGGAAGCCATTCTCGATCGCTGCACGCAATTTGCCGAGCTCTTCCTCGGTGACCTCGCGATGGTTTGCAGCTTCGGCGGCCGGGGTATGTGCGGCGCTGAGTGAGGGGACGTCCTGGCCAGTCATCACATGGATCCGCATGGGGATGTGGCCGACACTGACGCCATAGTTGATCAGGGAATGTCCCTGTCGAGCGGCATACCACTTGGCCACCTCGTCGGTCCCCAACTCGAGCTCCAGCGAAGTGGTCACGCCGTCGTGAGCTTGGAATTGATAGTTCCTCGGCTCCTGTCCATGCTCATGGAGGTCGATGAAGCCAGGCGCTACGACCAATCCACGGGCCTGGATGGTCTGATTACCTGTGAGCGCATCAGCGGAAATGGCTCGAATTTTCCCGCCGCTAATTCCCACATTGCGAATGCCGTCAAGTCCCGACTCCGGATCCATGACACGTCCGTGAGAAAGCACTAGGTCAAACGTTTCCCCGTGGGCAGGGGCGCACGCGAGCAACCAGAGCAGCGCCAATATGGCCAACGATCCAACTCCGCCCACACCAGTATGTGACTGCGGTACGTATTTGCGCGGCATTTTGCCCCCGAGGTTCACGACGATAAGGACGGTATCTGCACTGGCTCCGGGTCGGATAGACCTGGAGTTATACCGCCCGACATCCTACTGACTCCTGGTTCAGTTTACATACCGATTAGGACGCGCCGCTGCGCGGGCTCGCCCTCGCGTTCAAAGACAAGCAGATTGGACTTCTTAGCTCAATCGGGCAGGTTGATTCTCCGCCGTAGGGCTTTGAAGCGCGGGTCACCATGGAGAGAGGCGAGCAGCACGTCGGTATTCAGCTCCGCCAAGCCGCCGTCGTGTTGCTCATGCGCACGCTCGAGCCATGCAAATGCTTCGTCCTTCTGTTGGCGCCACGCAAAGACGTCCGCGATTTGACTCGCAAAGCCCTGAACGCCCTTGGCGATGGCCGCCTCGAGCGCCTGGTGCGATTGCTGCTCGTGGCCTAGCGAGTATTCCGCCATCGCCATGCCCGTATTGCGCAGCGCTGCCTCGCTTATCTTGCGATAGGTCGCGAGCGCTTCGGTTGCCTCGCCAGTAATCAGCTGCAGATTTCCGAGATTATCGAGTGCGTAGGGATCTTCCGGCTGAATCTCGAGCTCTCGCCCGAAGGCTTGCCGTGCACCTCGGTAGTCTCGGCTTGCCATGAATACGAGTCCGAGATCGTCCCAAGCCGATGAGGACATCGGATTGAGCTTCGTCGCGGTCCGTAAGGCGGCAATGGCTTCAGGGAACCTGCCCAGCAGACCCAACAACGTGCCGTACAAGTGCTGAACGCCAGCGTCTCCCGGGTTCAGCGCAACAGCGTTCTGCAAATCGGCGAGCGCGCCGGCCCAATCCCAGTCGACTCGCGAACGGATGCTGCCACGCACGGCGTAGCCCTCCGCCTGATCCGGTCCCTCAACGATCGCTTGTGCGGCGTGGCCTTTGGCGATGTTAAATCCTGTTGGATCGGAGGTGATGTCCGCCAGTTGGTACTCGGCGGACGCAAGTCCTGCCAGCGCAGCTGCGTAATGCGGGTCTAGCGCGACCGCGCGCTGATACGCGGCGATTGCCCGCTTCAGCTCTTCCTGAGTTTCCATGTGCTGGTGCTGCCGTCCCAGCAGGTACTCGTTATAGGCATCGGGATTGGTGGTTCCCTTGGTGTGCTGACCCTGCGCGAGTTTTAGCTTGAGTACCGAGACCACCGCCGCGGCGATCTGATCCTGGACCTTGAATATGTCCTTGGCATTTGCTTCGTAGGTTTCGGACCAGAGGTGCTCCGCCGTATCGGCGCGCACGAGCTGCGTGGTGACTCGCAGAAGGTCTCCGGATTTGCGAACGCTGCCTTCGAGAATGTTCGCGACTCGCAACTTCGTTCCAATCGTTGGGATGTCGTCAGACTTTCCCTTAAAGGAGAATGAGGAGGTTCGGGCGATCACGTGCAACCCGGGAGTTTTCGCCAACAAGTCGAGCAATTCTTCGGCCAGTCCATCGGAAAAGTATTCTTGATCCTTCTTCTCGCTCAAATCCGCGAACGGCAGGACCGCAATGGATTTCTCGGCGATCACCGCTTGCGATCCCGCGGCGTCATCCGTACTCGCCGCCGTATGGTTCGGGTACAACGAAGGTGCGTGGATGGTCAGGTAAACGATCAGCGCCACGACCAGCGCGAGCGCGACCCAAGGAATCGCCCGCCTTGCACTGCGTGGCCTTCGCGGGGCAGCGCTCGTTGACGCAAGGGGATTTCTGGCAGCCAGTGGTTGATCCAACAGACGCTTCACTCGTTCGACGAAGGGCTGAGTTGACTCTGCGCTGAGAAGAACAGTCCATTGGACCTCCCGAAAGCGCTCGGGCACCAGCGCCTCGGGCTGCGGGGTTGGATCGATCACTACGGGCAGCAGGAACGCCCTTTCGGACGCCATCAAATGCGAGCGGTCGACCGCGAGCTTCCACTCGAGCCGGAAGTAGCCCTCGGTTCGTCTTTGTGTATGCGCCGAGATCAGAGGAACAAAGAGCGCACAATCTCGGATCTGTTCGCGGATCTTCGCATCCCAGGCGTCCCCGCCGCGCAGCTCGCTTTGGTCGAACCAGACCTCGATGCCACTTTGACGCAGCCCCTCAGTAATGCGCCGCGCGGCCTCGGCATCCTGCGAGGCATAACTTAGAAATACCGCGCGCGACGGTTCCGTCACGTTGACACCACCCTGAGCTGGAATGGATGGAGGTTTTGTCACCCCCTCCGCAGGCAGCAGCTTAACCTAACTGGTCTGATTGGGCTGACTGCGGGTCGCAGAAGATTAACAGTGCACTTGGAACTGCCCGGCCAAATCCCGGGGAGTCTCCTACGGTGAGCGGTGGAGGCGCGGCGCCACTCATGCCCCGTCGTGCGGGGGACACCCGGGTGCCGCATCCCTAATCCAAGACCCGGGCGAATGGTCGCGCTACATCGCGGACAGCAGGACGCCGGGAACACGACCACACTCGCGCACTACCTAGACCTATTAACCGGTGCCGGCATGGTCTGTGGCTTGCCGAAGTACGCGGGTGATGCGGCGCGGAGCCGCGGCCGGCGCCCATTTAGCGAACGCGGCAGCCGTCGGCGAGTGTGAGCTTTATTATTGGCGCGATCGAGGTCAGGAAGTTGATTTTATAGTGAAAGCGCATTCGCGCCTGACGGCTATCGAAGTGAAGAGCGGCCGTGCACCGCAAGTCCATTCAGGATCGGCTATATTGTCAGGCTTTCGCGAATAACGGAAACTTTGGGGGCAACTCAAATTTTAAGCAATTTGAAATCTGACTCGCGAGAAAATCGTAATCGCTCGACGCGAGAGTCTCCCTGCCCGATCAAGCGAAGGCACCATCTCGCCGGCCACCTCGAGGCGCGCAAGCGCATGCTCCGCGCGGGCGAGAGTCGCGGCAAGTTTTCCACCCATGCGTCGGGTAGTGTTGCCCGGCGAATCCCTGCCATTCAACGAATCGACAGCGAAGTGGGGCCTGCTCCATGCGAAAAGTCCTTCTCCTCCAAGTCCTGATGGCCGCAACGATGGCCTCGCTCACCTCGACGCAGGTGTGGGCGAGTTATGCCATCTTCGTTGGAAAGAATCTGACCACTGATGGAAGCACATTGCTCGGGGGTACGGGTGACGAGCCGTCGAGCCATTGGTTGGAGATTGTCCCGCGCAAGACCTATGCCGCCGGAGCCACGATCCGCGCGGGCGTCGATGCGCGAGCGAATTTCCCGGGCGAGCTCATCGAGATTCCGCAGGTCCCCGAGACAGCCCGATACATTACGATGAACTATAGCGAGTACGACGGATTCCCGCCGCCGCTCACCAACGGCGGTCTCAACGAGTACGGGGTCGCGGCGCGGGATGTCTGGTCGGATTCCCGCAAAGAGCTGCAGGATATGACCCCCAAGCCGCAGCATGGCCTCAACTACAGCGATCTGTCGCGTATCGCCATGGAGCGTGCCCACTCCGCGCGAGAGGCCGTCGACATCGTCGGGAATCTCATCGAACGTTATGGCTACGCCACCTATGGCGGCAACTCGCATTTCTTTGCGGATTCGGAGGAGGGGTGGGTACTCATCGATTTCGCGGGCGGCAAGGGTCTCTGGATCGCCGAGCGCGTGGGACCCGACGAGGTCCGTATGTCCTACCCCGGGTATATGCTCGATATCCCCGTCGATTTTGCCAGGCATCCGGATCGCTATCGGGGGTCGAAGAACTTCATCTCGTTCGCCATCGAGCAGGGCTGGTTCGACCCGAAATCGGGGAAGCCTTTCAATGTGAACGCGGTGTATCAGACCGGCAAGGGTCGATCGCCGGCCGTGCAGGTCATCGAGAGGCGCCTCAAGCAAATGACCGCCGCCGGCAAGCTCAGCTTGCGGGAGTTCATGGACACGGTTCGCGATCCCTTGATCTCGGGGGACCAGAACGGGTATGGACAGGTTGCGGCGCTCAGACCGGGAGTCCCACGCTCCGACCTGCACATGCTCTGGGTCGCCGCCACGGGGTCGATCACCACGCCGTTCGTGCCCTACTGGATCGGCAACGAGCGGGTGCTGCCGGAATATGGCAAGCACCGCTACCTGAGCGCGGGAGAATCGGAGGGACTCGTCACCAAAGATTTTCAAATTCAGGAGGCTTCTCAGTTCGCGTATGTGACCTTCAAGCGTCTCATGTACTACACCTGCGATAAGCCGGATAAGTTTCTTCCGGAGGTGACCGAGGCGCTGACCGCGTTCGAAAATCAGAGCATTGCCGCGACTGGCGCCGTGGAGCGTGAGGCGAGCGTGCTATTCGCGGCCGGCGAGGCCGGCCTGGCACGCGGCACGCTCACGAATTACAGCAATCAGCGCGCCATGGATGCGCTGCGTCTTGGGGAGGCACTCCTCGGGAGCATAGAAGCGCGGCATCGGTTGTTGTACGGATACCGCGCGCCACAGGGAGAGCAGATGAGCGGTTCGGACGATGATCGGGAAGCTCTCGTGGGGTGTGGGAAGGTGCTGCCTTGGGATTGAGGCTTGACCTCACACGTTGGCCGGCGCCTTGATGATTCTGTCATCTGCCCCGTGTACACTTCCCCAAAATTAGACGAAAGGGATATTCATCTATGCGCAACCTTGCCATCGGCCTGCTCATCCTGCTCGCGGGGGTCGCAGCAAGGGCCTCCACCCCTGTCGACCAAACTCTCTTCACTACCTACACGTTGAGTCGAGACTCGCAATCGATCGAGTACGTGGTGTGCGGTTCGACCAGCGAGAGCGACGGCTGCTATGCATCGGGGTCCCTGGGGCCGTTCGGCCGCGTGGGCGCGGTCATCCAAGGCCATGCCGGCTACTCAGGCGATGTCGCTGTCCGCGATATCTATGTCCTCGACGTGGCGAGCGGCACCGGCCGAACCGGGGTGACGCTCTCGGTGTGGAGGAAAACCGACACGGTGAGCGCCTTGTCCGACTCCGTCCAGGTCGAGTTCGTGCGCTCGGTGTCGCTCCCTGTCACCGGCGGCGCCCGCGCCAATTGCTACGTCGTTGAGAACACCTCCTTTCTGTACGTCGGCACCGATCAGGGCGGTATCGCCGTTCAGGTGCGAAAGAGCAACCTTGCGCTCATTCCCATCGGGGGCGCGGCAGGGGGCCCCATCACCAGCATCACGGCAACCGACGAGGGTTACATCACGATTGCCTACGGCGGCCCGAACGAGCTCGGCGCGGGCTTCCTGAGCTTCGATCCGACGGGCAATGAGCTGCAAGACGGCGGCGGCTATTCCCTGTTCCTCAATTCGAGGGTGGGTCTGTCGACGTTCAATATCCCCATCGCCACCGATGCGACGCCCCCTGCGCAGGTTCATCAGCCGCTCGTGGGGCGCTCCGGCCCGGCACCGGCCGGCTCGACGACGGCGCCTCCGGTCACGCTCTACACCAACTATTCCTTCGCGTCCGAATCCCAGATCAATCCCGCCTTTAACTGGGTGCAATTCGTCGACTGCGGCTCGACGCTGGAGTCCTTCGGTTGCTTCGGCTCCGGCTCGCTGGGACCGTTCGGGAACGTGGGGACGGCGCTTGTGGGCAAGCAGTCGACCGGGCTCGATGTCCTGACGCGCCATATCTACATACTCGATAGCGCGGGCGGGAAGACCCAGAAACAGGTGATCCTCTACGACTATCTCAAGACGGACGTCTACACGCCCGCCACCGACAGTGTCACGGTGAGCGATGCGCTCGTCAAAACCGTGACTCTGCCGCTTACCGGCGGACCGCACGTGCGCGCCTTCATGGGTTCGAGCGGCGATTATCTTTACGTCGGAACGAGCGCCAGCGACGGCGCTGTCGTGCAGGTGCACACCGGCTCGCTGAGCATCGATCAGATCGGTGGCTTCTCGCCACCCATCCCCTTGAATTCCATCACGAGTGACGATTATGGCTACGTGAGCGTCGTCTCCTCCGGGGATCCCTTCAGCGGCTTCTACCTGTTCAACAAACAGGGGCAGAGCGTAGAGGACGGCGGCGGGGTGGCGTACTTGCTCAACAGCCTGGTCGGCATCAACGCCGAGACGCTCCCGCGCTGACCCGCGGAGAATCCCTACCGCAACGTGGGTCGTCATCGGCGTGTGTTGATGAACGCGATACGAATCCATAGGCAGGACCCCGACTCTCATGCCTTCGAAGACTCAAATACCGTCATTGCGCGCGCTCCCGCTGCACCAGCCAATGCATCCGACCAGCGGGCAGCCTTCTCCGTAAAAGTCAGACCTGCATGCGCGGGACTCGTGGAGGGCAGGGCGGTGGTCGCAATCGCGCGCTGTCCGCCGGTCAGCATCGGAATCACGTGGCGTTGATAGAGCTTGGCGGTGGTCGCGCCATTGAAGCCGATAAGGCCGATGTCGGGGTGCGCGTGGAAAAAGGCGCGGAAGTTGTTCGGGATCGCATCATTCGCTATGTCCGCATCGAGACTTCCGGAGCGCGTGGCGGCTGCCAGGACATCCCAGAGCGCGATGCGCTGCTCAACGAGCACCCGGACGCGCCCGGCATATTCGGCCGGTAGCCCAGGCACCCACGCGGCGATGATTTTCCAGAAGGAATTCTGCGGATTCGCGTAATACTCCCCGCGCTCGAGCGATAAGCGGCCCGGCAAGCTCCCCAGGATCAGGACGCGCGCCGAGGGCGATGATAGGGGCGGAAATCCGAAGGACAGCATGACGCATTGTCGCCCGAGCGTGTGCCAACGTCATTAGCGCGGCTACGTGCACCGGATCGAATCATCAGTTAACCTGTAGAAAAAGGGGAGAGGCCATGGCCCGCATCAACTTCGTCGAGTTGCCTGCCAAGAACCTACCGGCTGCCAGGAAATTCTATGAATCCGCGTTCGGCTGGGCCTTGACGGACTTTGGGCCGAGTTACTCGTGCACCATGACCGGCGATGTCGATCTTGGTCTTCAGGGCGACCTGACTCAAGCACCACGAGCCCCGCTCCCGGTGGTGGTGGTGGATAACCTCGAGGCCGCGCAAGCCGCGGTCGAGCACGCGGGCGGCAAGATCGTGAAACCCATCTTCTCGTTTCCGGGCGGCCGGCGCTTTCAGTTCACCGATCCCAACGGGCTGGAGTTGGCGGTGATGCAGGCCGAATGAGCGCGCAGTCCCCGCGTTCGGGTTTGGGAAGAGCGGGACTGATTTTCGTGTTGCTCTGGTCATGTGCGGGGAAAGACCGCCCTCGATTGGTGCGGGGTACGCCAGTACGTCTCCCAAAGACCAGTTATCCATCTCTACGGCTGGAAGACCGCGACATTTCCTGACTGGTTCACAAAAGCCTTTCCTGCTGACTACGACCGAAAGCGGCTCTTCAAAGAGGAGCCGAACAAACTTCTACCCGCCGATCCCTACGAATCAAAACCCGTGTCGCCGTTAGGGCTACGGTGAGGTTGCAGGCCATCGGTCGTGGCAAGGCGGCTTTGCGGTGGTTCGAGCAGATGGAAGGGAAACAGTTTCTTCGCGACCGAGTTCCGGCCGGTCGCATTACGATGGGTTGGCGGCTAGAATGTGCGGCGGATTCGTCATGGAGGCAGATGTAGCTATGCCAACTGCAACGAGCATATCCCTGCCTCACATCGTCGTAGTAGGCGGCGGTGCAGGCGGCCTGGAACTCGCCACGAAGCTTGGCGACACCCTCGGCAAGCGCGGCCGTGCGCGCATCACACTCATTGATCGCTCGCGCACCCACCTGTGGAAGCCTCTGCTGCACGCCGTGGCAGCAGGCGCGTTGCGTCGCTCGCAGCACGAGCTCAATTACCTGGCGCAGGCGCACTGGCACCATTTCACCTATCGTTACGGCGAGGTCATTGGTGTCGAGCGCGTTGAAAAAAGCCTGGCGATCGCCGAGATGCGCGATGACGAAGGCCGGGTCATCACACCGGAATGCCGCCTGTCCTACGACACGCTGGTCATGGCGGTGGGAAGCATCACTAATGACTTCGGTACTCCTGGGGTCGGCGAATACGCCATCCCGATGGAGACACCGGAACAGGCGAGCCGCTTCAACCGCCGGCTGGTCAACGCATTCCTGCGCGCGAACACGCAGGCCGAGCCCGTGAGGCCGGGACAGCTGCATGTGGCGATCATCGGGGCGGGTGCCACCGGGACTGAGCTGGCGGCGGAGCTGCACAACACCGTCCGGACCGTGATCTCCTACGGGCTGGAGCGGATCGATCCCACCCGCGACGCGCACATCGTGGTCATCGAGGCTGCCGACCGAATTTTGCCGGCGCTTCCAGAAAGGCTGTCAAGTTCTGCGCTGGCACTGCTGCAATCCCTCGGAGTTGAGGTACGGACTCGCGCGCGCGTGGCCCGAGTCGGCGCGGACGGAGTCTTCCTCGTCGATGGGCAGCTGATCCCAGCGGAGCTCGTCGTCTGGTCGGCCGGCGTGAAGGCGCCGGACTTCCTCAAGGACTTCGGGGGCCTCGAGGTCAACCGCATCAACCAGCTCGCAGTGCTGCCGACACTTCAGACCACGCGCGATCCCGATATCTTCGCTATCGGCGACTGTGCGTACTGTCTGCTGCCAGACGGTTCCGCCGCGATCCCGCCGCGGGCCCAGGCAGCTCATCAGATGGCCGCACATGTGTTCCGTCAGATCCAGGCGCGTCTGGCCGGGCATCCGCTCAAGCAATTCCACTATCGCGATTTCGGCTCCCTTGTCTCGCTCGGGCAGTACAGTACGGTCGGCAGCCTGATGGGATCGCTCATCAGCGGAAACCTCTTTATCGAGGGTATGGTCGCCCGCTTTGTCTACCGCTCGCTCTACAAGATGCACGAGGCAGCATTGCATGGCCGGGCTGCCACATTCTGGCGCAGCCTTCTGTTCCGTGCTTCCGAGCGCCCCAGCCCCGCTGTGAAACTCCATTAAGGGCTTTGGCAGATCATTGCCACCGGGCTACTCACCCGATCTATGCCGCTGCGGCCTGATGTTGGATCAGTGGCACCCACTGCCAGACACGGCTCTATCGAACGCACCACGCCCGCACCTTTTCCGATTTCAGGAATTCCTCGGCGCCCGATCCTCGAAGCAACGCGAGCTTGGCGAGAAGTCCCGCTTCCGTGCAGGTGGGGGCATGCACGGTCACCGACCTCGGTGCATCAGTAATCGGCCATCCGGTTCGCGGATTGAGCACATGTCCATAGCGGACCCCGGCGCTGATCACGTGGCGGTAGGTATCACCGCTGGTGGCGAGCGCACCACCGGAGAGCTCCAAAAGTCCCGCGGCGTTGCCGGCGCGATCCGCATCCTCGATGGCGACGTACCAAGGAGCTCCGCCTTGCCGCGGGCCCGACACCCGCAGATCGCCCCCAAAGTTCACCAGGACCGGCGCGGAAGTGTGTGCTTCGGCGAGCGCAAGCGCCCGGTCGACTGCGTATTCCTTGCCGATACCCCCCAAATCGATTTCCATGCCGGCCTGAAGCTGCAAGATGGGTCGCGCCCAGCGGACCCGATTCCAGCCCACATGTCTCAGTGCGTCCCCCAGCTGCGCGGGCGTCGGTACCGTCCCGGAGCCATCGAATTTCCACACTCGACGGAGTGCTCCCGAGGTGATATCGATCAGCCCCTCACTCAAGGCGTAACACACCGCCGAGTAGTCGATCAGATCTGCGGTTTCTTCATCGACCTCAACCGCTTCTCCTGCGGTCTCATTGATATGGGTCACGACACTCGGTCGGTAGCGCGAGAATTTGGCCTCGATCCGCAGCGCTTCGGCCTCGACGATCGCCCCCACCTCGTCGCCCAGGATCCCATCGGTGGTATCGACCAGCACCACACAGGGGCTCGCCATCGCCGTGAACCGCGTCGATCGATCATGGTGGGCTGCGACCACTGGGCGGCGCTCGGAGGCGGATCGTGCGGCCGCTTCAGAAGCCAAACGTGTAGCCAAGCAGCAAGGTGTAAGCCTTTAAATCCGGAAACAGATTCTGCTGCTGCAGCTGCCCGATCGCGCCCGCCGGGGAGCCATTGCCGTGCTGGTCGTAGTACTCGACGCGCAGATTCAGTTCCGATGTCTCACTCAAAGCCACCCCAACTTTTATCCCATACGTCTGCGCGTGGAACTTGGCGAGTCGCGTATCGGCGGAGGCGTATTGCGGCACGGCCTCGTTGCTCACGAGATAGTAGTGGAAAAAATCGGCCGCACCCTGCGTGTAATAGCGCAGGTGCGGCTCGAGGTAATAATCGGGCCCCAACTGCCAGCGATAGCGCAAATCGGCCGTTAATGACTTGATCCCCCAGTCGTCCTTGAAGCCGCGCACGGAAGCGGAAATCACGTCCCGAGCGAGATGAATCTTGTTGTCGAAGAAAAGACTTTGCTTGCGCCGTAAAGTCGGCCGGTTCTCATACAGTTGTTCGCCGGGCTGACCACTCACCGGGTCGACGACGGAAATGATCTTATAAGGATCGTTTTGATAGCCGTGCTCATCACTGTAGGAGTAACTCAACGTCGCGAGCCATCGACGGTTCATCACCTGAGTGATGCCGACGACGGCATCCAATTCGTGAAGCGTGGTGTCGGGACCTTTCCAATTGCCGTTCATTGGGACGAGCGGCGTCGGCGTGCCGCCGATTGGGAACGAGAGGTCGGATTCGTAGTTCACTGCCGCGCTCAACGTCGTGTTGTGCCCGTCGAAGTCCTGGGACACTCCCAGATTCGCGCTCTCCGAGCGATAGTCGTGCTCTTTGGAATAGGCGATACCGCCGTTCACCTTAAAATTCTGCGTGAGCGCCTGCTCCCATCCCAGATGCCCCGCGACGCGGCGATCATAAAATCCGTGATCGAGCGGATAGGTATTGGGGGGCACGATCGTGGTCGCCGCCAGCGTTTGCGTTTTGGCGCCGGTCGGCGGCGGTACGAGCACCACGGTCGAGCCGCCGGAGGCGGTGGTCATGGTCACGGGGGTTCCCAATGGAATGACTTTGTACGGCCGCACATAAGTCTGTGGCAGCGTGGAGGGTACGGCACCCAAAGGCGTCGGCCCCGTGAGCGAGTCGGCGGTAATGCCGAATAGAAGCGTGCTGTCCTCATTCACTTTGTGGCTGACATTGACCTCCGGCTCAACCGCTTGGACGCGATTCACCTCGTGATAGACCAGCAGTGCCGAATCCACCGTCGTCGTGGGCGCATCGACCGGCCCCTCGTCTTGCGCCGTGGCGTGCCCGCTTGCCAACAGCCCCGCCGCCGCCGCGGCGAGCGCCCGGCGCATGCCGAGCGTGCTGGCGGGCGGAGCCGCCTTGGGCTTTAATTGCACCCGCAGCCACCGCCGGCGAAGCTGCGCCCCCCGCTCGAAGCCTCTTTGCTGAAGTAGATATGGTCGTCCATCCCCGCTTCGATCGGATACGCGTTCACTTGCATCGCGCGCTCGGCCATCAAGTCGTGCTCCCACGGTTTGGCCCCAAGTACCGTGCAGCCGTCGCTGGCGCACGCGGCAACTCCCAAGAGGAGTGCGCCAAATAGCCGCCCCATTGGTTGCCTCGCGGTCGCGATGCGCCAATCAACGGCTTTTTTCCTCGAGTAGCGTCTGCAGTTGTTCTTCATACAGTCCCTTCTGTTTTTCGGAAAAGCCGGCATGTTGAAAGCGCACATGGCCGGTTCGATCAATCAAAACCCCGCTCGGCATACCCGTCACTTTGTAGGCCGTGGCGATCTCGCCCTTCGGGTCGTAAACAATTGGAAAGTCGGCCGGCGTGTCAGTGAGAAATCGCTCCGCCTTGCCGTGGTCCTGGTCGACATTGACTCCGATGACCACAAAATTCTGCGCCCCATATTCGCGCTCCAGACCGTCCAACCAGGGGAAGGACTGCCTGCAGGGACCGCACCAGGAAGCCCAGAAATCCACGTACACGACTTTGCCCCGGTAGGCGCTCAAATCAAGCTCGGCAGCTTGTGCAAAAGGACCGGCGGTCAGCACCGTCCATAAAAATAAAAAAGCCCAAACGATCAGGCTTCGACGTGGACGGGCCCTGGGGCGAGCTGTGCGCATGCGAGTTCTCCGATGTGAGTGTCGACTATAAGTCATTCACTTTGCCGTGCAAAGTATAATTTCCAAATAGAGCCCGCCGCGTCGTCTTACCGCGACGTCGCGCGTTTGAATGAGAATGGTTTCATAAGAAGGGCGGGCGCAGATGAAGATCGAGGCGTCGCCGACTTTGGCAGACGACCGGCCGAGCACGCGGCCAGTATTTACATCTCTGCGGGCCGCGACGCCCCGGACCGTAGGGCGCTGCCCGCGCCGGTAGGTGAGTATTCGTACCGCTTTGGCCGCAGAATGTTGTCGATACTTTGTACGGCGACGATAATCGGCCTGAGCCGCATTGGCGCAGGGACTGTTGCGTCGAATACGCTGACTACGGCGAGGTCATCGACGATGAGATTGTTGAGCATGTGCACGCGCAAGATGGGCGGCCGGCCTGGGACCCATCGCTTCGGCACTTTCCTGTTGATCGGGATCGCTGCACTGGTGTGCAACGCGTGTTTGGACCAACAGGAGCCGGCCAAGCAATCGCTCGACGAGATATCCAATGTGTTGACCACGGCGTCGGCGGATGCGGCGAAATATGCGCCTGAGCAGATGGCGGATGTTCAGCGGGAATTGGCGGATCTCAAAATCTCGTATGACCGAAAGGGCTACGGCGACGTGATCGCCCACGCGCCCAGTGTGCTCGCCGATGCCAAGAATCTGGTCGCGGATGCAGCGGCTAAAAAAGAAGACGTCGCGAAGGCGCTGAACCGGCAGTGGAGCGGATTCGAGGCGTCCCTGCCGCCGCGGATCAGCGCGGTCACAACCCGCGTTGGACAGCTATCCAGGACACAACGGTCAGCGAAGGGGATGGATCTTGCCGCCGCGCGATCCGCCCTCGCCGACGCCACGGAAGAATGGGCGCACGCACAGGCCGCCTTCGGAGGCGGTAAAGTCGAGGAAGCGATAGCGACCGCCAAGGACGCGCAATCGAAGACGGACACCGCCGCAACGACGCTTGGACTCGAATTGCCGGCAAATGTCGGACCATCGAGCCCTCATTGAAGATGGTAGGAGAAGGGGGGATTGGCGCTGATTAAGGGAAATTAATCCCGGCGGCCCTCATCCCAGGCTCGCAGCCTAAAGACGCTCCATCACGCAACGGCTCCCTATCGCCGCTGCGATCGAAAATCGGGATCCGGAGTTCCCGCTCCGAATCCCGGGCCTATGATCATTTCTTGGCCGCTGTGCCCCAGGGCGACCAGGAAGCCCCAGCCGCAGTCGCAGCCGGGTTCTGTACGAACCCATTGCAATAGCAGTGTGGGCAGATCTCGGTATCGCCGGGATAGAGCTTGCAACCGTTTACCGTATCATCGTTGTTCGGCTTGTCCTTGTTGGGAATGAAATTGATGCATACGCCGCATCGCTTGTCGCCATTCGGATGGTCCTGAAATTTCAGGGCCGTACGAACCGCGGTGTTTTGCGTTGCGAATGCGCTCTCCGACAATCCCGCAAGCGGCGCCGCCGCCAGCGCGGTCATGCCGATCTTAAGTAACTTCCGACGCGTATGTTTTGTTGCTTTTTCCATTTGCATCAACCCCCTTGATTGTTAATGAATGTGTCTAAGAAATTCGGGCGAAGTGAAATGATCCTTGATACGCAGGCCACCCAATATTATTACCCCGGGATCTTTGTATTGCAAAGTGCATGGGTTCGCCGCATCGATGATGTCCTGCTCGATACATAAGCGATCTAAATAGCTGCAGCCGCACTTCCCATTTTGCTAGTCGTACCAGCCACTTAGACCGGCAATCAGAGGTGCGTTTGGCAGCGTCAGCCGCCAGACCCGGATCGGTCCCAGGACACCGGTTTCATCATACCCACCCCTCGCCTTGCTGCGGTCGCGAAGGCCTCGCCCTCGCGGACTTGCCATAAGTCAGGCTCTTTCGCGATGTCGCTACCGATCGGTTCCCGCCCTGGTACAGGCAATTCCAAAGTCGGGTCTCAGTCGTCCTCACGCTGCCTTCTTGAAATCTCCAAGCTGCGCATCGAGCGCGCGCCCGAAAGCGGGTCGGCTCGTGCAGCGTTCCATGTACGCTGCCAGACGTCGGTCGCCGGAGACGATGTCGGTGTGCTTGAGGTTGCGCAGGACCGTCGTCATCATAAGGTCGCCGGCCGTAAAGCGATCGCCATCGAGAAAGGATTTGTCGCCCAGCGATTTGGAAAGGGCCGACAGGCGCCGCTGCACGAACTCCACTGCACCGGGGCGTCGCAGTTTCGCCCACTGCTCGTGCGCGTAAAATAAATCGATTAATGCGACATTCATCACGAACGGTTCGATGGAATTGAGCGCTGCTATCAGCCACTGCGTTGCGCGTGCGCGCGCACCGGCTTCCTTCGGAAGGAGTACCTCGCTGCGCTCGCCTATATGCAGGACGATTGCTCCAGACTCGAAGAGCACCAGGCCGTCTTCTTCGAGTATCGGGACCTGACCGAAGGGTTGCAGAGCACGGTACTCCGGCTTGTCCTGATCTCCTTGCTCGAGGAGGCGAGTCTGGTGGGGCAGCCCCGCCTCCTCGAGCGCCCAACGCGCGCGCAAGTCGCGCACTTGGCCCTGGGCGAATTCCGGAACCCATTTGAACGCTGAGATTGTGATCATCCTGTTTGTTCCTCGCGAAAAATAGCTTTCCGGTGCACCCCTGCTCGTGGCTTGCGCGAGCCGCCTCACCAGCGACACGCGGAGCCCTCGCGAGGGGCGGCCGTCTACATGTCCATCACTGCGGCGATCTCAACGGAGCCACCCGACGCGAGAATTGGGCAGCCCTTGGCGAGCACAACCGCCGCCTCGTAGTCCTTGGCTTCGACCAGGCTGTAGCCGCTGACCGGATTCGGGCCACCGTCTTTGGTGACCGAGCCGCTGCTTTTCACAGTCCAGGATTTGCCCACGGGATTGCCCCCATTGATGACCGCCTTGCTCATGGAGCCAAACCAGGCACCCCACGCGGCCATCGCCTTCTCCTGGGCATCTTTGGTCTCCGGGCGACCACCACCGTGATATACGAATAGAAACTTGGTCATCTCGTGCGCTCCTCGGTTTGAGTTTCCAGAATCAGAACAGGAACTGGAGGCTATCACTACTGTGCTGCTCGAACATCGGGCACTTTTGCCCAATCTGGTACCATCTGGTTGTAGAAACTCTACAATCTGCGACCAATGACCGACTATCACGCAATCGCCCTCGACGAAGCACTGCGACGCGTCGCGGGCAGTTCGGTTTCGGCCACCGCCATCGACAGAATGGCCAAGAATGCCCCTGCTGTCGCCGCAAAATTGCAGCAGGCGGTACTTGCCGAAGTACCTGAATTCTCCCGATCGAGGAATCCCGATATTTTGCCCGAGCTGTCCCAACACGGCAGGGAACATGTGGACGAGATCGTGCGACTGCTGCGTGAAGGTAGCGTTGGTCGCTTAGAATTCGTTCGTGCACATGCTCGTCGACGCGCCGAGCAACGATTCCCTTTGGAGGCGACGCTGCACGCCTATCGCAGTGGCCACAAAGTGTTATCGCGATGGCTACGCGAAACCACGCTGACCGTTGCATTGCCCGTGCCCGATGCTCAGCGAGCCATATCCGCCATCGCCGACTTTGCCATGGAGTACGCCGACGCCATCAGCACGACGTTTGCGTCCACTTATGCCGCGCATTCGCTGCTGGTCGCCGAAGTGAGCGGAGATCAGCGTTCCGAGTTGCTCCATATATTGCTTGACGGTCATGACGAGGCGGATCTGCGCGCCGCCCGCATCTTGCGCGAGGCCGGATTTTTCGATGATCGCCAATTTTTCTGCGTCGCACTAGCACACTCGGTGGATCCCACGGAAATGCTAAATGCGTCACGTGCCCGGCGCATGGCCGATTCGATCGAACAGATCGTGGCGGATCTTCCCATGCGCCGGGTAATCGATCTTCAGAACAACAAGGTGACCATGGTGTTTGGCGCTGTGAGCCGGGCTTCAGGGTGGACGGCGCCGCGCATTTCACTGGCCAAAGAGATTCGAGCGGCGCTCTCGCGGGTGGGCAATGCAGCGCTTATCGGTGTGAGCAATGACGTCCCGTCCACCTCGCACATTCCAAGTGCGCACAGAGAAGCGAAGACCGCACTGGAATTGGCAAGCGTAAACCAGCGCGTATTGCAATTCTCGGAGATTCCGCTGCGAGATCTACTGCTGCATTTCGCAGCGCAGGATTTCCGCCGTGTGTTGCCTCTATGGACCAACGATTTCTATGAGGCGAACCACAAAGTCGGTGGAACCCTGGTTGCAACACTTCGCGCGTATGCGAAAGTCGACATGAACATTCTGAAAGCAGCGCATTCACTTGGCGTTCACCCCAACACCGTCTACGCGCGCTTGCAGCGCATCTTTGAAATCACGGGTCTGCGGGCGACATCGTTCCACGCCCTCAGCGATTTACTCTCGGTCAGCGACTGCATGCGGAGTGGTCCTTTGGAGGCGCCCCGCTCGAATATCCAATCGCAGCGCCCCGGCCGGCCGAGAAGGATTGCCACTTAACGGTCATCCGTGACTGGTAGCTCTGGGTAAATCGGGACTGCATTCGAACCCCGAGTTCGTTTGAAAGAAGTGCCGCCACGCATAGACCCAGCACCACTCGGCTTTGGGAAAATCATTGTCGATATATGGGAATTCCGGTCGAAATCGAAGCCTACCGGGGCGGTCGCGCCGCCCGCCGATTCGCGGGTACCCCTCTGCGGTGCCTCGTCACGGGCCTCCTTCTGTCGGCTGCCTCATACAGGTGCCGAAACCCCTGTGCCAACTGTTCGACGGCCTTTCCCAAGGCGCCGAGTGGCCCAACCCGGACTATCGCGATGGATCGGTGCAGGTCAAACGAGGGGGGACTCAAGACTTTCACGGGATCGACGCCATCATTCCTCGCGATAAAGCGGGCGGGCAGCAGCCCGACACCATAACCGGACTGAACGAACGCGAGCTGCATATGCATGTTGTGGATTTCAGCCGCAATCATCGGGGCGAAGCCGGCACGTTCCATCCGATCGATGAGGCTCGCCCGAAGAAAGCATCCGGGGGGATTGAGCACCCAGGGCGCTCGGCCCAAACTTCTCCAATCGGCGTCAACGCTGCCGGCGACGCCCTGAACGATTTCCATGCGGTCGCGAGCGATGATAGTCGTCAAAAGCGGCGGAGGCGCGGTTTTACCTTCGGGCAACAGCACGGCAGCCACGTCGAGCTCACCCGCGAGCAGCCGGTGAATCAATTCACCGGTCAGTTCGGTCGACAGCCGCAGCCGGAGCTTGGGGTATTTCTCGGTGAGTGCCTCAATGGGTTCGATCACCGAGCCCTCGGCGAGGGCGTGCGCGAGCCCGATGCGCAACAGGCCGTGAGGTTCGGCGTGGCTCGACGTAATGGATTTCAGCGCCTCGGTGCGCCGCAGCAGATCTCGCGCTTGTTCGAGTACCCTCGAGCCCAGTGAGTTCAGACGCGGCGGCTTGACCGAGCGGTCGAGCAATTCGGCACCCAATGCAGCCTCCAGCCTTTGCACCTGACGGGTAATTGCAGAGGGCGTCCGGAATAGACGGCCGGCTGCGCCGGCGATGGACCCGGCTTGGGCGAACTCCACGAGGGCGCGTAAATCTTCGAGCAAGGGGATCTCCTCGAGCGTTTCGCCGACGACCGACCGCATCGTGCGTCAGAGGAATTATAACCGTGATAATAATGAAGTTGTAGAATTGGAATTTTGCATCAAAATATCGAGAAGGAGTGCGCGCAACTTCGGGCTCCACCATGCTGACCATCTAACCCAGCGTCCCCAGGAATTTGCCATGAGCAAGACCGCAGTTACCTCGCCCGAACTTGCGCCGCCGGTCGGCCCGTTTTCCCACGCGATCGAAATCGGTGGTTTCCTCTACGTCAGCGGCCAGGTCGGCCAAGACCCGGCCACCGGCAAGGTGGTCGAGGGGGGTATCGCGGCCGAGACAGAGCGCGTCTTCCGGAATCTCGCAGCAGTGCTCGAGGCGGCCGGCCGGCGTTTCGATCACGTCGCGCGCGCCGGGGTGTATCTCACGAGCATGAGCGACTTCGGTGCGATGAATGTCATCTACGCCAAGTATTTCAGCCAGCCCTTTCCCGCCCGTACGACGATCGCAGTGGCAGCGCTCCCGCTGGGGGCTTGCGTTGAGATCGACCTCGTCGTCAAGGCTTGAGACGACGCACGGAGAGTGATGTCGTGAAGTACCCATTTCACCTCGTCGATGTCTTCAGTTCGACACCGTTCGGCGGCAACCCACTCGCCATTCTGCCGGACGCCACGGGTATCTCGGCCGATGGCATGCAGAAAATTGCGCGCGAGTTCAACTTTCCTGAATCCACCTTCGTCCTGCCGATGAACGATCTCGATACCTATCGCGTGCGCATCTTCACGCCCCGGGCAGAGCTCGACTTCGCGGGGCATCCGACGATCGGGACCGCCTGTGCGCTGGTGATGACGCAGCGTGTCCGGACGGCGGATCCGATCCGGCTGATTTTGGAGGAGAACATCGGTCCCGTGATGGTCGATGTCGCTCGGCGAAACGGGGGTTATCACGGCACGTTGACGTTGTCGGGGAAAATCGACGCACCGGCCGGAGCACCAGCTCCGTCCGATCTCGCCGCCGTCCTCTCGATCGAGCCCGCCGAGGTGAGTCAATCCTTTTTCGCGGGCGTCGGTCTTCCCTTCTGTTTTGCCCAGCTGAAGTCGAACGAGGCCGTCGATCGAGCGGCGATCAACCGTGCCGCCTGGACAGCAACGCTCTCGCGAGCGTGGTCCCCCAACCTCTTTTTCTTTGCCGGAGATCTACGGGACGGTGGTGAGCTCTATGCCCGCATGTGCGCACCCGCACTGGGCGTAGAGGAGGATCCCGCGACGGGCAGTGCCTGTGCCGCCCTCGTTGGCGCCATGGCATCGAAGCATGATTTTGGCGGTACGGCCTATCACCTGTCGATCCGGCAAGGTGTCTCGATGGGGCGCCGCAGCGAAATCGAAGCGCAGGCGCGCAAGAGCGGAGGCGTCGTCACCGCCGTCAGTGTGAGCGGTGCCACGGCCTACATCGCGAGCGGCGAAATAGAGGTGCCGCCGTCCGCGCTTGTGTCTTAGACCGTCGAGGGTGCCCCAGGCGCGGGAACCGGTGGCACCGGTGATTGAAGAGTTCACCCCATGCTTGCATCATCAGGAGAGCGGGACCATGAGAACAATGAGCGGCGTCATCCACACGAAGTTCAACCACCGTCCGCAGGAGCGGAGTCTTCAGAGAACCCGTGGGCGAATCATCGCTATCGCCTTCGCCGCCTCCACCGTTGCTATTGCGGCTATCGTCCTTGCTGCGGGGGAACCCTCGCCCCCTGTATCGGCGGCACTGGCTGCGGCAGTCGCCGACTCCTCGCGCCCGGACTCTGACACCACACGGGATGCCGACCGAAAGCCGGCGCAAACTCTAGCCTTCATCGGCATCAAACGGGGGGACCGGGTCGCCGACTATGTCGCCGATTCAGGCTATTTCACGCGTCTTTTCTCCCGCGTGGTCGGCTCCCAGGGTCATGTTTATGCGGTGGAGCCCACCGCATTCTTCAAATTCCAGAGCTTCCCTGCGGCGGTCGCGGAGCTTCAGGGCTACGCCGTCGCTCATCCGAATGTAACGGTTACGACTGCGGCTGCGCTCGAAGGACTAAGGTTCCCGGAAAAGCTCGACCTGTTCTGGATTTCCCGAAACTATCACGACCTGCATGACCAGTTCATGGGGCCGGTTGATACCGCCGCGTTCAACAAGGCGGTTTACGAAGCGCTGAAGCCCGGCGGCTTTTATGTCGTCCTCGATCATTCCGCCGCTCCGGGCGCTGCCGCCGATGTAACCGAGACGTTGCATCGTATCGCGTCCTCGACGGTGCGCCGAGAGGTCGAAGCGGCTGGGTTTAAGTTCGACTCCGAGAGTCCGATCCTCGCCAATCCGGCGGACCCCCGCACGGTCAAAGTGTTCGACCAGACCATTCGCGGACATACCGACCAGTTCATCCTGAAGTTCCGCAAACCCAAGGCATGAGGATGGCCGCTTTCCGATACATCGCAACCGGTGCAAAAAAATGATCAAGACTGTTATCGTATGCACGTGTCTTGCAGCCTCCTCGGTTTCGCTCAACGCACGTGCCCAGGATGAGCGCCAATATGCCGACGGCCCGGTCACCGAGGTCGACTATATTCAAGTGGCGTACGGGCATTTCGAAGAGTACATCGATTGGCTCAATTCGACCTGGAAGCCGACCCTGGAGGCCACGAAGAAAGCCGGTCTAATCCTCGATTACAGAGTCTTCAGGGCCACCCCAAAATCACCCGATCAGCCCAATGTATATCTGTGGATCACTTATAAGAACATGGCGGCTTTGGATAAAGGCGTCGAGCTGGAAGATGTGGCCAAGAAGGTGATCTGCAGCACCGAATGTCAGAACAAGGCCCGAGTGGCCCGGGGTGAATACAGAAAAGTGCTGGGCACTGAATATATTCGAGAACTGATTTTAAAATGAAATTGTGATGCGTGTGACGGCGGTGAACAGCCTAAATGAAACTACCTCCTTTTCTTCTTGATCACTGGTTGGCGGCACACGAGTTCGCATCCCCGCCGATCCGCTTCAACCTGGCATCCAGCACCGGACCCGCGTGGACGCTGGGACAGCTTCTCGCGCTCGGCGGCGGGGCGGCGCGAGACGAACTCGATGGCATCCGACTCACCTATGCACCCCCTGAAGGGTCGAAATTGCTTCGAGAGCGCATCGGTCAGTTCTACGGCGTCGACCCGGATTGGGTGGTCGTTACAACCGGCGCGTCGGAGGCGTTGTCGGCGCTCCTTTGCATGGTCGCCGGGCATGATGCTTCGATCGCACTTCCGTTCCCCGCATTTCCGGCGATGCCCGTCATGGCCCAGGCTTGGGCGTTGGGGGTGCGGAACTATACGCTGGACCGCAAGGCAGCGTACGTACAGTCGGCGGATCAGATCCTCGCTGCGGTCAATGAGAACGTGCGACTGGTACTGGTCAATACGCCGCACAATCCTACCGGCTCCGTCATGGAGGAAGCGGAGCTCCGGCGGCTGGCCGGAATGCTCGGCGAGCGTGGGATACCGTTGCTCGTCGATGAGGTATACCACCCGCTCTATTTCAGAGCCGACGTTCCGTCTGCGGCGAAAGTTCCCAATGCCATCGTTATCGGCGATTTTTCCAAAGCATTTTCGCTGAGTGGCCTTCGACTCGGATGGATTATTGACCGAGACCCTCAGCGGCGCGAGCAGTTGATCAACCTGCGAAGCTACTTCACGGTCTCCAGTTCGCCCCTGACGGAGGCCATAGCGGCCCACGCGCTGGCTCACGCGGGGACAGTCCTGGCGCGTCTGAGGGAGGTCGCCCAGGCCAACTTGGCGTTGTTGAAGCAATTCATGGAGCGCCACCGCAGCGTGCTCGGGTGGATCCCACCGGCAGGCGGGACGGTCGCATTTCCGTGGCTGCTCGATGGCCGAGACTCGCGCCCGATATGCCGCGCGCTCTCGCGCGAGGGGGTGCTGGTGGCGCCGGGAGACTGCTTCGGTCTTCCGGAGCACTTTCGAATAGGAGTGGGCGCCGAGGCCACCGGATTCAAAGAGGCATTGGATGTCACAAGCCGCGTTTTCGCCGCGGAGCGGCTGTGAGCAGTCATTAAAACATCGCGGGCATCAAGACCCACGCCCACACCGCCCGGGGCTTCGGGCGCTGCTCAAGATATTGAGGGCCGGCGAATTGACCCGGGTGCCTTTCCGATGGGAAATGCGTTTTCTTCAGCGCCATTCTGCGTATGCAGTTCAACGTGAACTCGCCAGGCTAGAGGCCGGATACGCGCCTCAAACGCATCATCGAGCGCACGAAGGAGCCGATCTATGCCGCCGCGCCCAGATGCCCGAGGCGTGATCTATGCGCGCGGCATGGTCGACGTGGTGGCCGATCCATCGGAACTGGCGAACGTGACCAAAAGAATACTCGTCTCGGTCTTAGAGATTCCCCTGATCGTGCGAATTCGCGCCAGAACTTTTGATAGCTCCTCCGTGGACGCCGCATGGACCTCCGCCAGCAGATCCCAACGACCGTTCGTATCATGCAGGGCGCGCACCGCTGGTTCTCCAAGCAGCGCCCTCACCACATCCCTGGTGTTTTCCCCGTCGACGGCAACGCTCATCCATGCTTTCAACTCCGTTGGCGTCGAATCTGGTCGCAGCCTCACCGTGTATCCGACAATGACGCCGGCCTGCGTCAAGCGGGCAATGCGGTTCGCAACCGTGCCGCGAGAAACCGCTAGCGCCTTTGCAAGGGCAGCCGTGCTGGTACGGGCGTCGGCGCGCAGCAATGCGAGAAGTCGAAGATCGACAAAATCCAATTCAGCGCGACTCATCTTATCGAGTCCAGTTTTTCCTTGTTTGCGATCGGTTGCCGGTGCCCGAGCGTGTGTTAAGGCGAGTTACGACAAAGATACGTTGTCGTGCGACGCTGCGAGGTGTTTCTCCATGCTCACCGAAGCGAGACAAGTCAACTGCTCGAGCTTGCGTCTGATGAAATCGGCAGTTGCGGCAGTGATCTCGCCCATCTCGGCAATCGCAATTATTCTGTCCCCCTGTCTACGCTCGAAGGACACCCGCCGGGGCGATACATTCGCGAGCAGAAAAACAGCGGCTATCCTCAACAACACGTCTGGGTCCGGGTCTGCGCTTATTGAATAGCTATAAATGATCGCTTCAGACTCCTCCGCCACCTGCAGATTCGACGTGTCTACCGCATACACGTCGGTTGGCGGCGGGGCTGGATTCCGAGCTCTCATGAACGATTACCACTCAGCATAACGGGGATGACAAACGCAAGAATCGCGGACGCCCCCAATTGATGAGCGAGCGATACCCCACGCCACGTGGAGGGTTATGGGGCGCATCATGGGAAAAGACGGGGCGTTCAATAAAATCTCAATTGGATCATACGGCTATGTCAACGCAGGCGCGATGGCTTGAATGACAAGCGCGCCCTCGGCGCCCCGGCAATGTGCACGGCGCTCGAGGTGGTCACTACATTGATAATGGCGCCCATCGAAGAACCCATCAGATAACTCGCACTGAGGCCGCAAAAGTCTCGCTTCAAGAGCATTATGCTGATCGGGCGCTATGAAAGATGCGGTTTTTTATCTACCGTCGAAATTCTTTTCTGTCCAAATCGACCTACGCCGTGAATAATTCCGTCATCCCCGTGATTGGGCCGCAGCCATGTATACTGCGATTCGGCGGCAATTTCTGAGGCAGCCGCGATCTGAATGGCGAGCGAACGGTTTCTGGAGTGAAGTCATGCCACGCGTGCAATAGTCTAAAGCTTGGGCGGCCGTGCAAACATTCGATAACATCGATCGATTAATTCTGCAAAAGCTGCAGTTGAACGGCGACGCTAAGAATAAAGATTTGGCGGACGCTGTCGGACTTTCTGCTAGCGCGTGTCTTGCGCGCGTGATGCGCCTGCAACGAGCCGGCATTATCATCGGATATCGAGCCGCCTTGGATCTGGACAAGCTCGGCCATTCGATCACCGCTATCACAGAAATAACCTTGGCAAAGCACGACTTTGCCTTAATGCGCGCATTTGAAAAAACGCTGCAAAAAATGCCGGAAGTAGTTCAAGTGCATCGTGTTAATGGACCGTCGGATTTTATCCTTTGGATCGTGTGTGAAAGCATGCAGCGGTATCAAGAAATCAATGACATTCTTATATCGCGCGAAAATTGCATTGCCCATGTCAATACACACATCGCGTTAGGCTGTGTAAAGCTCTTTAATGGATACCCGGTCGAGCGTCTGATCAAGATATAGTTATCAGAACGCCGCGGCATAATTATTTGAAAAAATCCGCCATAAGCGCAAATCCTTCTGTTTCCACCCTCGATATCGCATCCGGATTCGGCCCGTCACCTTCCATAATCCTCACTTAGCTGAATCTCGATCCCTTTAAGCTTCGGTGAATCCGTATCGAACCCGCGGTCGAGGAATTGGGTCAGTTACTCTTATAAAGAGAACGGAAACATGAAGTGTGACCTCTCCGAAAGCCAAACAGCATCGGCGGCCATTTTGGTGCGGCCACACCTTTTTTTTTATAACCACGATACGGCTCTTACAAACACGTTTCAGCGCTCTAGTTTATCTCCTCATTCTTTGACGGAGCCGGCACTAACCGAGTTCGAAGCAGCCGCGGCAAAGCTTGAGTCCGCAGGTGTAGAAGTAATTGTATTCAACGCACCGGGCGATCTCGAACTTCCGGATGCGATCTTTCCCAACAACTGGTTATCCACTCATAGCGACGGAACTGTGGTTCTGTATCCTCTCAAACATCAAAGTCGGCGCGGCGAGCGCCGGCTTGAGTACTTGCAAGCGTTGAGAATCGATTATGGGTTCCGGATTGATCGCGTTATAGACCTGAGCGTGATGGAAGCCGAACACGAATTCGTCGAAGGAACCGGGAGCCTGGTGCTTGATCGAGCTAATCGAGTGGCCTTTGCGAGTTTGTCGCCAAGAACCACGCATGCCGGCGTAAAAGCGTTTTGCGCCGCAATGAGTTACTCGGCAATTGTGTTCAGCTCCGTGGATCGAGCGGGAACACCCATTTATCACACCAATGTGATGATGGGGATTTGCACAGACTTCGCAGTCGTATGCCTCGATGCAGTCCCTGACCCTGCACAGCGAGCCCACCTTATATCGACGATTGAGAGAGGAGGGCGAGCCCTGGTGGAGATTTCGCTCGCGCAGATGGAGGCGTTTGCTGGGAACATAATTGAGTTGACGGGCAAAGAAGGCGCCGTTCTTGCTATGTCGGAACGGGCGTGGATGGCGTTGTCTAGACTGCAACAAAGAACGCTAGATGGGCTTACCACGGTGCTACCGGTTAAAATTCCAACGATTGAGGAAGTGGGTGGGGGCGGGATCCGATGCATGATCGCCGAAAATCACTTGCCTCATCAAACGTTTCCGCATCCCGTTACACTGTAGACGCCGATGGTCGAAATTTTGCCATCGACTTTAGCGGCTACTTGAACACTGCAAAAGGATGGTCCAATGAAATCCGTCGACTCAACATTTTGCGGTGTTCCGGCCTGCGATAGTAGCGAAATTGATGCGAGCGTAGCAATTTTCGGGGCGGCAGAGGGGACGCCGTATAGGCGGGGACAAGCGAGTCATGCGGCAGGCGCCCCTGCGGCAATAAGAGGTGCTTTGGATTGGTTCAGCGTGGGTCGTGAGCAGTACGATTTTGATGTCCGAAGTACCGTTATGGGAATGGCAAGGGTGGTTGATTGCGGGGACGTGGAAACAGATCCCAATGAAGGTGTTGCGAATCGCACGGCGATAAGGGGAATAACATCCCGGCTGTTGGCGAAGGGAGTGATTCCATTGCTTCTGGGGGGGGATGATTCAACACCCATACCGGTCATTGACGCGTTTTCTGCAACAGGCCGCCCGCTCACTATTCTTCAGATCGACGCGCACATAGATTGGAGAAACGAGATCGACGGAGAACGGTATGGCTACTCAAGCACAATGCGGCGCGCTTCTGAAATGTCGCACGTTACTAGGATTATCCAAGCAGGGGCTCGGGGCCCTGGCAGCGCCCGGCTCGCCGATTACGAGGACGCCGTGCGATGGGGCGCGCATATAGTGCCAATGCGCGAAATATTTAAGAAGGGACTGTCAGGAGTTTTAGCTTCGGTAGTGCCTGATAGCGACATTTTTTTAAGCATTGACGTTGATGGAATTGATCCCTCCGTGGTACCTGGCGTGATTTTGCCGGCGTTTGGCGGCTTAACGTATCAGCAGGTATTGGAGCTTATCGAAGGTGTCGCCGCGAAAGCCCGCATTGTTGGCGGAGCCTTCGTGGAGTATGTGCCGAATCGTGACCCGTCAGGGTTCGGTGCCAAAGCAATCGCAAGGCTTGCGTGTTGCCTAGTCGCACATGCGGGTGGGCGAGCCCCGCCGTGCGATGACTTCAGCGCAAATTGACACCACCTGAGGAACTGGGTCATCACTGAGCAAGACTCCAATAGGGACGAACCTGGCGCCGTTGCCGCCATTGTCGTCGTAACCACGCTGGCGGACTCCGTTTTTTTAGTATTGCCGCTCTTGGTCGACGAATGGACCCAGTTACTTCATTTTTCCACTACTCAGATTGGTCTGCTGGCCTCCGTTGATCTCATCGGCATCGCGGCCTCGACCGCGACGGGGCCGCTTTGGCTCCATCGAGCGCCCTGGCGAGTGGTGTTGCTGTCTTCCCTATGGGCATTTCTCTTGCTCAACTTCCTATGCATAGGAATTCATGCGTTTGCCGCTCTCACATGCATTCGGTTGTGTGCCGGTCTGGCCGCCGGCACTTCGCTAACCGTTGGGCTAAGGGCGTTGACTAATACGCACAATGTCGCTCGAAACAGTGCTTTCATGATGTGCGCACAGGCCATATACGGGGCATTGGGGCTATCGATAATTCCTTTGTTAGGCAACCGCTGGATTCTCGATCGAATTTACGTTTTTCTCATCTTAACGCTGCTGCCGGCCATCATGCTGAGCTGGAAATGTTTTCCAATGGAATCCGACGAGTCGACCCAAAAACATAATGGAACTCGGCCGAACCTTGTGCGGCACGCGATATTCTTGGTAGCCGGCACATTTATTTTCTTTTTGGTAACGGGAGCATTTTGGGCATATCTTCTCGAGATTGCGCAGGAAGCCGGGCTCCTTCTGATCCAGGCTAGTAACGCCATGTCGATGGGTATGCTCTTCGCCTTGGGCGGCTCTCTGGGAGCCGCCTGGCTCGGGCTTCGCGCAGGGCGAGCCATTCCAATTAGTTTGGTGGCGATCGTTCAGGTGCTCGCGTATTACGCCTATACGCGTATCGGAGAAACAACTCACGTTGTCCTTGCGTTCTATGTCATAAACGCGGTATTTCAAATTAGCTGGCAATTTGTCATCAGCTATTTCATCGTCCTCTTTCAAGACATCGATCATTCTGGAAAGATAGTCCCGCTCTACGGAACCGCCATGCATCTTGGCCTGTGCATCGGACCTTTTTTGGGTTCGTTGATGATCGTTCATGGCAATCACGCGCCGATCCTGTATTTTTCAATTGGAGGGACAATCGTTTGCTTCTCACTCTTCCTCCTGACAATTGGTAACAACACCGGCAATCCCACAAGCGTCGAGCAGCAGGCGCAGTCGGAATATCCAGTTGGGCAAACCTGACACAATGGAGAAGATGAATGCGAGCTGACGAGTACATATCCTATGACGCAGCAGGGCTAGCCGAACTTGTGCAACAGGGGGAGGTAGCCCCCGTCGAGTTGGTAGAGGCGGCAATTGAACGGATCGAGGCCTTAAATGGCAAAATAAATGCCGTAGTAGAACGAGGCTTTGAGGCGGCGCGCGAAGCTGCGATTTGCGTCGCTCATACCAAACCGCTCCCAGGCGTGCCCTTCCTCGCAAAGGATATGAACGTGGAGGTTGCGGGCTTGCACCTTACAGCGTCATGTCGTTGGCTATCGGCGCTGCCACCAGCATCGATCGACGCGCCCCTCGCGGCGCGCTGGCGGTCAGCCGGGCTCGCTATCCTGGGCCGGACAAATACGCCCGAATGGGCGGGAGAGTTTGTTACCGAGCCCACGTGGCGCGGCCCAACCCGCAATCCTTGGAATCTCTTAAGCTCACCGGGAGGATCAAGCGGCGGCGCCGCTGCCGCTGTTGCCTCAGGCATGGTTCCTCTCGCGCATGGAACTGACTCCGGTGGTTCTATTCGCGTTCCCGCAGCGGCCTGCGGCTTGGTTGGTCTCAAGCCGAGCCGGGGGCTGGTGCCGCAGGGGCCGCACCTGGATGAGTTGTACGGCGGTCTCAATTGCGACCACGTCATTACACGAAGCGTAAGGGATTCGGCGCTGTTGCTGGATCTTACCGCGGGCCCAGAGCTGACGATGCGCCAGCCCTGGTATGGGCCCAGGGAACCGTATCAGCGTGCGCTCGCTGTAGACCTCCCCAGGCTACGAATTGGGGTTGCCCTTCGGGCGCCTTCTGGACTCACTCCCATCGATGAAGTTGGAGCCGCCGTGGAGGAGATTGCCCAATCGCTCGCGCGGGCTGGCCACGCGGTCAAGTCGTTTGAATATCCCCCTGGAATCTACATCCCGGATCAACTTGCAGTGATTGGATTTTCCGCGACAGCAGAGGAGATTGAGTACCGAGAAGCATGGGTCGGTCGCAAACCTGCTCCCGATGAGATCGAGGCTCTTACGCGCGCAAGCATGGATCTTGCTCAACGGTGGACGGCCGTCGATTACGTTCGAGCGCGTCGCGAGGCTAGCCGCGTGACCGGAGCCATGGCGAAGGCATTCGAGGAAATTGACGTGTTGCTGCTGCCGACGACGACCTCACTGCCACCGCTCGTCGGCGCGATCGACGGACGTACGGACGCCTTTGACCTTACCACGTGGACGACCATGTCATATGGCTACGCGCCTTACGTGGACCTCTTCAATGTGACCGGGCAGCCTGCGATCTCATTGCCTTTAGGTGTTTCGCGCGACGGTATGCCAATCGGAGTGCAATTTGCGGCGCCACTGGGTCGCGACGCGCAACTACTAACCCTCGCCGCGGATTTTGAGCGCACGCGGCCATGGTCCAGCAGGCTATCGGCACTTCAAGAGCGCCTGTTGTATTAAAGGACGAAAGAGCGATTCAGCCAAGTCACTGCGACTTGAGGCCCGGGCCTGCGACCTTGCTTACCAGCTGAGACCCGTCCGCGCCCGTGGCAAACACGGCGCCATTCAAACTCGCGAGAAACGCAGGTACCGCGACGATGCGGTAAGCGCCAGAAATTTCCAAATTGTTGCCGGTCACGGGATCCGGTGCATGGTCAGCGAGACTCTTAAACGCATAGTAGATTCCAGGAATGTCGAGGCCGATTTGTATCTCCATAGCGGACGACACCATGTAAAAAATGTCCATCCAGGGCTGGTAGCCACCGATGAGTCCGCTGAGACTCCCATCGGATTCTATTTTTATCCTGGCGTGAAAATTGTGCAGATCTAACTTGGTCAATATCGGTGACTCACCCTCTAGTGACATTGTTCCGTTGTTGATATAGATAAATCCATCGCGGATTTCCCCCGTAAATGTGGATTTCGAGCGAGACGGCGTCTCGACCAAAAACGTGGTGTTTACGAGTGCCCCGCCGGACGTGTTTCGTCGCGGATGCTGCGTCGCGCGGTCGAACGTGACCTCGACCGGACCGTTTGCGGTCAAAGTTCGGCCGGTGACATAAATGACCCATGCTGGCATGGTGTCGAATAGTGTGTCCCACATGACATGTTCGTACATGGGATGTGTCGGAAGATTGAGGTGATAGCTATCGAAACAACCCAACGCTCGGAAAAGGTTATTATCAACTCCTCGCTGATGCGACTCCGGATCCTCGAAGCCCGTATTTGGATCATCATCGAGGTCGAACCCAGGGGCGTATCGGCCGCCCGCCAACTTTATCTTTGGATCCACCGCATCCTGAGGATTATTATAGGGATCGACCTTCGAGCTATGGACCCCTCGATGAAGGAGGAGGTCTTCGACCGACACGCCGGCGTTATCCTTCTCATCGATGAGCAGTTGATTTGCCCGAGCAGTGGTGTAGCCCATTCTGAGCAGCACGCGTCGGCGAATGTCAACGCTAGTGCCGTTACTTCCATGGATGCAACTCAACTTGTCGGCGTAGGTGGCCGTATGGAAATCAGATATGACATAGCCTCGTGTCTCAGCTCCGGCGACGCCTGAAAACACGACGGTGCATAGCGCCAAGGCGGCCACTAGCGCCCCACTTCTGATGCGCCGCACTACGGTCGTCCCACGTGCCAATACATACCTGCGCCGCCGACAAAAATTCCGGCGGGTACCGGCAACGAGTACTGAGGTGGATCCGAGCCAGCAAGGTACTCGTACAAGTTGTTCCCGGTCACCGCCTTCGGCTCGGAGTCGTGAACATTGGTATAAAGCGCATCCCCCTCGTAGGCCCACTGCCGGGCGCCATCGGGCCGAATCATTAACTCCCAGTATCCAGATGGCACGGCAAAGTCAGTGGCGATGAAGGGTTTCCAGTCCTGCAGACAAGATTGATCGCACCCCCGGGTGCCCAGCTCTTTACCTTTCGCATAGTTGTGGCCGAAGCCATGATAGAGATTTCGACCGCCAAATCGGTAACGGAATTGGTGTCTCGTATACAGTGGGTGACCATTCTGAGTCGCCAAAATTATCCCACGTCCCGGGATTTCCTCCAGTCGGACTTGGTCGGGGAGAAAATCCCGACTACGAAGCGCAGCCGTCCAGCGAAAATCCAGGCCCTGCCCATTCACCTCCCCGGCTGCATTATCTCCAGCGAACATATAAAGCGGCTGGCCCAAGTATGTCCACTGGCGTTCACCATCGGCACGCGTCTGTATACCGAATGGGCCCACCGGTCTATTGACGGCGCCTGCTAAATACGGCTCCCATTGAATGACGCACGGCGGACCGTCCTCGTTGCATTTAGCTAAATCGTCCTTGGAATGACCACGATACACATAGAGGGTTTTGCCTTGCTCATTGACGAAGACGTATCCCATAGCCTCAGGGATCCGGCGTACGCTCATCGATGGTGGCATTGCGATCGATTTGGCAGGAAGAAGGCGAGCTATCTGCCATCCTGGCGGCAAGACAAGGCCGGAGCGCTCGCAAGTTGAGCTGGGGTCGCGCTTTTTATCTTCATCGCAAACGATATTATCGACCAGCTCCCCGAGCTTTTGCTCCTTCGATGACGTAAAGAGCGGGCTTCCCTGATAAGCCCATTGTCGTTTTCCACCGGAACTCGCGACGAGCGACCAGTCGTCGAATGCCGTCGCCTTGTCATCTGCGTATACCGGCTGAAAGTCCTGCGCACACTCATCAGTGCAGCCACCGCTTGCCATTTTGCTCGCATCCAATTCTAGGAGCGTACGGCCAGAGGCGTCCCCGAGTCGGGTCCACAGATATTCCGGCTGCGCGCCGTTGTTTTCTTGCTTTACCACATCGACAGTCGTAATTTCGATGGGGGTGGTATTCGGTACAACTGGACTCGCCGTCTCGTTTGAAGCACTGGAAGTCGCACGAGTTTGATGGCACCCGGCAATGCTCAGAACAACTACCAGCGCTGAACCGCCGACCTTAAGCCAAGGAGAAAGTTCGCAAGAGGAAACTGACCTGAACATGGAGTTCATCTTTACCCAAGAATCTCTGTAAACGGATTTGTCGCCTGGTTTGACTGTGTACCCCAGCTGCCCACCGACATGCCCAACGCCTGCTGAATCGTCAAGGGAACCCGACTGACGGTGTCGCCCTCGGCCGCAATGTGGTATCCGGTCTTCAGGCGACCATTCGCGCTTCCCGCAGTGAAAAACGGGAATTTCTTGGTTGAATGCAGTCTCGCCTCGCCGTGATCGGTGAATGCGAAGATCACCGTCCGGTCCAGCAAAGTGCCGGAACCCTCGCGCACCTTGTCGAGCGAGGAAACCAAGTAGACGAATGCCTGCATGTACTGATCGGCAAACCACCGACACATGGGCTGATACCCCAAGCTGGCGCTCACAGCTTCCTCATGGGTATATATATGGTGCTGCGTCGGGTCTCCCGCTTTTCTCAGTCCCGACATCCCCTGCGATATGCTCAGGTTAAATATGCGCGTTTGGCCGCAGGCCAACGCGTGAGTGAGCAGATCGGCGAACAAGTTGTGGCGACGCATGGCATCTTCGATGACTGTTCCCGGCTTTTCACCTTGCGGCGCAGTGGGGACGGTGCAAGCCTCAAGCGGTGCCGGCTTTTGCAACTCCAAATCGAGCTTCTGCTCCAAGTCACGCACCGAGGAAAAATACTCGTCCAGTCGCGCGCGATCACTCGCGCCAACTTGTCGCATGAGCTCGCTACGCTGTTCGCTGACGGAAGACAGCGCGCTCCGCCGCGCCATGACCATTGGATCCGGGATGAATTGGGCTGCGTTAGGATCCTTGAAATCAGGTCCGAAAATTCGTGTGTACAACGCAAGGGGAGAGATCTCCGACGGATTCTTGTCGTTGAGTCCGCGAGCGCTCCAAGTCGATTTGGGATCACCGTCGCACGCGACCTGTATCGAGGGAAAGCGGGTCCTCGCGCCGATTCCCTTCAGCACCACCTGGTCGAGGCTGATCTCGTACCCTCCCATGTTGGGCGACACCACGCCCGTCATGGCGGCTTGGGCGCCGGAATAGTGATTCTGGTTGACCTTGCCGTCCAAATACACCTGCATGCCGCTAAAAATATTGATCTTTTTCTTGATCGGCCCAAACATCTGCAGCTGCGAACTTAGCTCATAGTTAGGGCCGGTCTGCTTAGGTTCCCAAAACCCGGGCGCGAGGCCAAGTCCCCAGAACCACGTACCGAAACACACGGGCAGAACATCTCCGGCGCCGGCGAAAGCGACGCCCCTCGAGTCGAGCATGCAATCCAATATGGGCAACGCCACGGTAACGGCGGCTCCGTTTAACAGGCCCCTCAATACTACGCGGCGACGCAAGTCGAATGGCTTTCTCATGGAATATCCTCTTTGCTACTGTCGCGCCGTCAATGCGGACGGGACAATGGGCGTATCGTCCTTCACGGTGAGCATGGGTAGAGGGGCCAAGGGCTGCCGCGGCCTCGGAGCTCGATAAAACGCCTCATCCGTTGCAATGAACCGCAACAGCGCGCGAAGCTTATAGCCATGCGAGGCGAATTGGGTTTTGAACGATTTGATCGCTGGCAGATCGGCGCCCTCGGTATATCGATTGGTGCCATATTCCAACAGCCTAGTCACCAAACACGCTGGAATTGCCGGGTCGGCATGAAGAGCTGCAGCGAGGCCGACCGGCCCGTCGAAATGCACCCCATTCAATTCGCCGCTGGTGTCAATGGCGACGCCGCGTTCGGTCGTCCTAAACGCTCCTGATCCGTCGAAGTTCTCGAGCGCAAGACCGATGGGATCCGTAATTTTGTGACAGCCTGCGCAGGCGGGCTGTGAAGCGTGAGCGCTCAATCGCTGACGCGCAGTCTTGAACTTCGGATTGCTGATATCCGCTACCAGGCTAAAATCCACATCGCCCGGCGGCGGCGGAATCGTTTGACAAAGCAGGCGTTCGCGCAATGCTTTGCCTCGGCCGGTCGGCGAACTTCGGCCCGGGTGCGAATGCAAAGCGACAAAGCTTGCTTGTGCGAGTAAGCCGGAGCGTGGGTCGCCGGCAGGAAATTCATATTCAGACCATTTGTCAGGCGCACCATTTTCGGAATACTCGACGAGCGGCACCCCGTAAAGCGCGCCTAGGGAAGGCGTCAAGAATGTGCGCCGAGTGGTAAAAAGGTCCCGATAGTCGCCATTTCGCACCAACAGCAGATCGGTGATTGTGCGCAGTGTCTGCTCCTGCGCGTCACTCGCCACCTGTGCCGTGAACTGTGGAAACAGCGCTGAGTCCTTGTTTAAAATGCTGAATTCGTCGAACCCCAGAAGATCCACAAAGAACGCGCGTACACCGCTCGCCAGTTTTCTTGAATCCAACATTCGGTCGACCTGCCGCGCCAAACCGTCCTTGGTTTCCAATTCGCCCTTGGCGGCGGCATCAAGTAGCTGATCATCGGGTGTCGAGTTCCAAAGGAAAAAGCTAAGACGTGAAGCGCGCGAATATCCGACCAGATAATAATTGCCTTTCTTACTTGGATCCGGCACCGAAGTCTCTCGACGAAACAAGAAATCAGGTGAGATCAGCAGATTGCGCAGGGCCATCTGCAGGCCCGCATAGAAATCGGCTCTTGACTCGGAGGTGTCTGCGGCAGTGCGCAGCACGACCTTGAATTCCGCGGTTGTTAACGGCCGTCTAAGCAGAATGCGACCGACCGGCCCGAGGAATTGTTTCGCACATTCGTCGTCAAATCTGCTCGGCATTCTGGGTGCGCACGGCATAAAGGCGCCCCGAAAATCAGCCGAAAGCACTTGTGTCGCAATGCCGTCGGCGATTTTATCGGCAGCCTCCAAACCGGCGGAGGTAACGGTGATCTGACTCGCACCAACTGCAAGCAAATTATCAGCACGCAGCCCGGGCTCCACAAATCGACCTTTGATCTGCACCGATGGCCCAAACACATCGCTGATGATCTGGCGGTATTGCTCCGCACTTATTCGAACGAGGGTCGAGTTGAGCACCGACGCTGGCGTCTCATCGGATGCGAAATTCCAATCAGGTGATCGTATGAAGACATTCCACAATAGGGCTCCGGCCAGTAGACCCAGCGCGGCAATGACGTAGACCCATTTGCGCGGCAGTGGGACGTTCATCGCGATGTGCTTCTCCGGAGGCTAGCGGTAAACACATGATCCCCAGCGTCGAAGCGGGCTGATGGTTTCAGCCGACTAATCTGTCGTTGGCATTATCTCGATTGGACGCTGCGAAAAATGCGGTTTTTCACTAGCAATCCGCACTTTGTACTGTCCAACTTGACCGTCACCGTCAATAATTTCGCCACGGTCGCGATTCTCCATCAGGCATAAACACAACGGGTCGTTGGCCATTCAGCGTCTACCATTGTCCTCGAGGTATGCTCATCGATCGGGCGCCTACATGCATTGCAAAGGCCGCTTTTTTGTAGCACAATTTTTTTAGAGATGCTGTGAGTCAGATTGATTCGGTGCTTCTTGATTCTCGCGTAATGGCGGATCCGAACGCGGCTCCGCGCGCGGTGCCGGTGGACTCGGAATTTCAAAAAACGGAAGCGATTTAAAACAATATGCGCGCGCTGAATACCCGCTTCGGTTTTGCCCCTCAGAAAACTGGCCGATCGTCGTCGCGCGCCGTCAAAGCCGCCCTCGGCGCCGCACTTCTGTTCGCGGCCGTCGGTACGAGCACGGGATCTGAAGTGCTGCCAGTTGCACCACTTGCCAAGACCACCAAGCTTGAGTATATCCATCGATTCTCGGCGCCCGCGGCCAAGGTTTTTGCGCTCATCTCGAACTGGAATGACAAACGTCTGAGTAGCGGCTATATCGATCACTTTGAGGTGACCGGTAGCGGCGTCGGATCGCGGCGGACTTCCTACCTCAATCCGCGCGTGGCCGTCGGCAAAATCGTCGAAGAGATAACTGAACTGGATCCTATCCGCATGTCGCTGGCATATCGCATGACTGATAACGGCCCCCTTCTATGGGCGCAGTATCATGGTTACATTGAGGTGACGCCCGCGGGTCCCGATCATTGCATACTTTACTCGTGGGCCTCATTCACGGACTATGACTCCGGGGTTGCACACGATGCGACGATTTCTGGACAAGACTATGCGAGCTTTTTCCAGAACATTGAGAGCGCGCTCAAAGAAGACGCAGCGACAGCTACCGACAACTGAGCGATTGTCGGGATGACCGGCAACAATTGCCTGTGAGCGAACCCGGGGGTGACTGCGGCGTCCATCTTTGTCGCAACGATACATTCACGCCGACCGCGGCAGTTGACCCGAGTAGGTGTGCTCGGATCATTTTGCAGGTGCGATAGAAGAATGCGGCTCAAGCGGGAGCGCCCGCTGAGCCAAAATCACCGAAAACTTAGTCCGCTATAAATCTTCCCACCAACCATAATAAAATTTACTTTGCCCAGATCGCGAATATTCTCATCAGGCCTTCCCCGTATCGAGATGATGTCGGCATATTTCTCGGTCTCTAGAGTGCCTACCTCCTTGTCAATCCCGAGAACCCTTGCGCCCGTGCCAGTTGCAGCGCCGATAGCTTCGAGGGGGGTAAATCCGGCGCTCACTAGATGCTCAATCTCGATATCTAGAAGCCCATGCATGTCGTCGGTTCCCACACCGATCGGTATTCCTTTGCTCTTTGCCATTTTCAATTGCGCATATCGCTCTTTCAGACTTTCCTGCGAGCGTTGATTCTGGGCGTTTGCCATGTCGCGGATCGCGCGGGCATGATCAACCCATTCTTGAGGGCTGTTTGCCTCCGCGTCCAGATAATACCAATCCAGTGGCGTGAATGAATCTCCGAAGAACACCGCATATGTGTTGATGAATCCTGCATGATACTTAAGAAATGAGCCAACGACCTCCGGGGTGAGGTCGCTCGCGTGCTGAATTGAATCAGCTCCCGCCTCCAAAGCGAGCCGGGTCGAGTATGCATCCATGGCGTGAGCGGTAACCTTCATCCCTAGACGGTGCGCTTCGTCTACGACCGCATCTAGCTCCTCCTTTGTGAAGTTTGTCGCACCGGGGGCGTAGGAACGACCGGCGTTCGGCCCAGTGGGCATGCTGCTGCTGATCAAAATCTTTATGTGATGAGCCCCTTGCTCAAAATTTTCCCGCACCATAGTGCGCATGGCCCAAGGGCCATTTGTCTCAGGTATAGGACTGAAGCCGCCAGTTGGCATAATCCAAGGGCCGGATAAATACATTCTCGGAGCCGGAATGACCCCAGCGTCAGCCATTCGCTTAAGGTAGATATCGTTGCCGCCAACCTCACCAACCACATAATCCGACGTCACCCCCGCAAGAAGATCCACTCGGAGGTTGCGAACTCCACGGGCGGCCTGCATAGCACTCGGTTCTTCCATCATTCCGAGCTCCTGCAGAAGCGAGTTAGGGCCGATCCTCTTGGGCTTGTCGCCTGTGTAATTGCGAACGGTAGGGTGACTGTGGCCATCAATCATTCCGGGCATAACAGTATCGGCACTCAGGTCTATGACCTTCACACCCTCTGGAATCGGAATGCTGGAAGCTCTTCCCACGGCCTCAATTCGCTCGCCGCGTACGATGACAACGGCTTGCTCGATGGCTGGTGCGCCGGTTCCGTCGATTAGGCGTCCCGCCTTTATTGCAATGCGCTCCTGAGCGTTGGCTGCAACTGCGCCCAGGCAGCTTGACAGAAGGATAAAAGACATCAGATCGACAAAAAGTGATCTCACAAAGTTTCCTCCGAAGGCGGGGCTGGTCATGACGCCCAACAATCGAGGGATCACGGTACATTCTTGGAAAATCGGAGTAAAGCAGTCCCCAAGGTGGCGCGCCTGCCTATTCAATAGATTTGTTCCAGAACGATGGTTGTGCGGCTCCTGCAAAGAGTGATCAAAAAAGCGCAGGCATGCCAGTTCGACTTCTCGGCGCCGGCGCATGAACTCCTTTTAGCGTTTTATAGTTGCGACCAAAAAATCCGGCGACACATGCTTACAGCGCTATTCTGCGACCGTCGATCCGAGCCTGCACCGTCCGACGACGGCGCGACATCACGAGGCTCACTGGATCGTGCAACGATTGACGCCGGAAGCCCGGCAGTGAAAGTCTCCTCAACGATCACGATACACGCCTACTGACGCCGATTACTGACGACGATCCGTGGTGTATATGGCGGGCGGTCAATCACGACCCTGTCGGAATTATTCACGGCGACGGTCAATATAGACAGTACAAACTGCGGATTGCTATTGAAAAACCGCATTTATCGCAGCATCCAATCGACATAATGCTAACAAAGAGTGTTCGGTCGAAACTATAAAGAGCCGAGGGACAATAACTTATGCACTACCGCCGCGTGTTCCATTGGGGCGTTTCAGTTTTGTTCATCGCGCTTATCACAAGCCACTCAACGGCGATCTGTGCTGAGACGTCCGCGGCAGATCAAGACGGTGTGCTTGAGGACATAGTGGTTACCGCAACCCGAACTGCGGAACCGCTCAGTAAAGTTCCCCTTACCGTGACGGCATTTACAAGCCAGGAGATGGAAACGCGAGGATTTCAAGATCTCAATGACATCTCCGCCAACGCGCCTGGATTGGATTTCGACACGCACAATGTCACTCTCGTCTCATCGATAAGCATCCGCGGCATTAACACCAATGCAGGTGCGCCGACGACGGGCGTTTACATTGACGACACGCCGATAGCAATCCGCAGGACGGGCAATGCATATTCGGCTGAGAACAACTATACGGATCTGTTTGATCTCGAGCGAGTTGAGGTCTTACAAGGGCCCCAAGGCACAACCTTCGGCACGGGATCGATGGGGGGTGTGGTGCGTTTCATCACTCCTCAGCCCAGCTTGGATACCTATAGCGGTTACACGCGTGTAGAGACTGCAATCAACGCAGCAGGGGCACCGAGTTGGGCGTACGGAAGCGCGGCCGGAGGACCAATCATCGATGACGTCCTCGGTTTTCGCCTCAGCGCCTATTACCACCATGATGCAGGCTATGTTGATCGCATTCCCTATTACGACCTCGTTCAGGGCGCCTTGCTGGGGCCCGGTGCGGATCGGCCCGGGGGAATCGGAGCGGACGACAGGAATGCTGACTGGCAACAAAAGTATACGTTACGGGGATCTCTTCTCGCCAAAATCAGCGACAACTTCAATGTCACTGCAACCCTCATGTACAACAACATTTACGCAAATGGTACCCCCGGTAAAATCAATGATTACTGGTCAAACCCTAACGATGGTACTTTCATTAACGCTGCTCCTTTCGTGGAAAATTATCGGGAATGGGATTGGTTGGCATCTCTAAAGATGGTCTATAACCTTCCGTGGGCGTCCATCATGTCAAACACGTCCATGTACGAAGGGACAGAGTCCGATGCGCATGACCAGACCCAGGAGGGCCTCGATTTTTGTCCGGCCTGCCCGCCGCCGGGCTATGGGCAACTCTACGTACTGCCAAATGACCCGACCTTCCAGTTCCCGGAATACGGTCACGACACTCGCAGATTCTATACGCAAGAAATCCGCATGCAATCGACCGCTGAGGGCAGATTGAGATGGTCGCTCGGGGCTTTCTACAATGCGGCAACTATTACAGGGGACGCTAATGCGGAAATGAGTCCGACGGACAATAACGCTTTGGCTCAAGCCGTTGGTTATCCCAACGCCTTTGCGCTGTTTAACGCAAATCTCATCACGGCCCCCGGCTTAAATGCCTATAGCGCTGCCGCTGTGTCTTGGGAGAGAGCTTATGATCGTCAGATCGCGGGATATGGCGACCTGAACTATAAGGTCACCGATAAGCTCACGCTGACGGCTGGGCTCAGAGTCTCTCAATTGACCTACGATGGCATTGTTCTCAATGGCGGGCAGTACGCCGGCACCCCGACCGTCAGTGGCTACAGGCCTTCCGATAGCGAGAGACCGCTCACGCCAAAGTACGGCGTTGAATATCAGGCCGATGACGAAAATATGTTTTATGCCACCGCCGCCAAAGGAACTCGTGTCGGAGGTGGAAATCCAGCTGTGCTGGCGGAGCCCGCATGTGCGTTAGCACTCCAAACTCTCGGTCTAAGTTCTGCTCCAGAGAGTTTCAAAACGGATTCGGTATGGAGCTACGAGCTAGGCGCGAAAAATCGCCCTCTCGGTGGGCGTCTGAGTCTGGATTCCAGCATATATTGGATAAACTGGAAAGGAATCCAGTACTCTGTATTTTTGGCGCAAGGTTGCTTCACGTACATCACTCTCAACGCACTTTCCGCGGTAAGCCGTGGATTCAACGAACAGGTGAACTTTAAAGCTACGGACAATCTCCTGCTTGGAGGGAGTCTGGGATATAACGACGCTAAGTACAACAAGACGTACGCGCCGGAGGGATCCGTATTGGTAGAGAAGGGTGACGCGCTGCCTTTCGCAATACCCTGGCAGGTGGCAGTGTCGGCCAACTACGAGTTCGCGAAGCTGAGTCGCAAACCGTTTGTTCGAGCCGATATTACCTACCTGAGCGCGAAAAAGCCCTCGTCTGTGGACAATCCGAATACCACCTCGTATTTGCCAGGAAGCTTTGTCGATCCCTCTTTCACTGATGTTCGCGTCAGAGCGGGTTTCCGTACCCTCAATGGGATTGAAGTGGCAGCGTTTGGTAAAAATCTATTGAATAAGCATCCACTTTACGTCGGGGACGTTTATACCCCGGTTCATCAGGAAAGTACCGTTACCCCTAGAACGATAGGCGTTATGGCCAGCTATCGCTATTGAACAATTATTGTGAGATCCAGGCTAAAGCTGATCAGTAGTGTCCGGCTCCTCGACATAAAAGCTGCGGCCAGATCTTCTGGGAAACATTGCCGTGAATCCGCCAGGTGATGCAGCACCGTAGTGAGCGGAAAATGGCGTATCAACTGCACAAAAACAAGCTGGCCTTGGTAAATCGAGCGACTCCGCATCAGCGTTGGGACATTACTGCAGGAGGATTTAAACAATCGATCGGCTCGTGTCCAAATACGCGGGGCGGGCGACAGGCCGACTTTGCCGCTATCTGTGAAGTTTGGCCGGGGATTTCGACATTCTGGGAGGGGTGAAAAAATGCGGAAAGAGACGTCATTTGATGGAAGCGTTCGACCGAAATGGCTGGCGAGTGCTGCTGCGGCTTTCTGTGCAATGTGCCCGCTCACATACGCGGAGGATCTGCACTCGCGGATACCGACAGAGCCGCCCACGAAGTGGACGGAAGAGCAAATTAAGCAAGTCGCCGAACCGGTGCGTGCGGGGCGTAGCCTCACGCCGAAAAGTTGGCCGGGCGGCAACAAAGTCGCTGTCATCATGACGTGGGATCTAGATAATGAGTCCTACCAGATCATAAGCGGCCGTACCGATATTGTTAACCTCAGCAAGGGCGAATATGGAGCGCGCTCGGGTTTTCCACGGATCATTGAACTCCACGATCGGCTCAATATTCCAGGAACTCTTTTTATTCCTGTGGCGAGCGCCGTCCTGGCTCCGCAGATCATTACCGAGTTAAAAAAGCGACCTCAACTGGAAGTCGGGCTTCATGGGTGGATTCACGAAGTGCTGTATAAGCTCGATGACAAGGCAGAGGAGCAACGGCTTCTCAACAAGCAGATTGATTTCTGGACGAAGGCGCTTGGGACTCGCCCAGTCGGGTCTCGTACTGGCTTGGCACAAATCAGCCCCTACACGATCGAACTTCTGCGCAATGCTGGATTTGAGTACGACTCAAGCATCAGCGCGATGGATGAGCCTTATGAGCTGCTCTCGTACGGCAAACCCAGTGGACTGGTAGAACTGCCCGTGGACTGGGTTATGGACGACGGAGGTGCTGAGGACGGAATCCCTGAGGGCGAGGCCTTCTATCAAATGTGGAGGGCCGATTTTGACCGTGCCTACAAGGAGGGCACTCTGTTAGTGGTGAACTGTCACTCGCATATTTCGGCTCATCGTATGCGTATCAAGTATCTAGAGGACTTTGTCCTGTATATGAAATCCAAGCCGGGCGTCTGGTTCGCGACCGCCCGTCAGGTCGCTGAGTATGTGAAGCAGCAGAACAGCATCACACCCTGAGCGCCAATTGGCCAAAACGCTGGCAGTGCGCGTCCGCGCCGCGGTGACGCAGAGCTTCGGGCGATGGAGCGCTTGGCCTTGTGTTGTAACAAGGTCTAGCCAGTTCGAGGGTGATACACGTTAAGCCATATCGACTTCTTGAGTTATGTTTCCATCACTAGTTGCTGGACCAAGACGGGCAGGTCGGCGCACGCCCATACTAATTTCAAGAGGTCCACATCGGTACGCAAACCCAAAGGCCTGCTTCGTTGCGCGTATATTCACCGGCGTTTTCGCCCTGAGCGCTCTTGTCCCAGTCTACTCATCGAGCAACAGAGCGTTATCAGAATCGGAAGCAGCGGTAGCTGGCGAATATCTGGCGACCGCCGGGAATTGCTTTAGTTGTCATACGGCGCGGGGCGGCAAGCCTTTCGCGGGCGGGGTGCCATTTTTCACAGAATTTGGCACGATTTATTCAAGTAACATCACCCCGAGTCAGGGAGCGGGAATCGGCAGTTGGAGTGAGGCCGATTTCACTCGCGCAATGCGAAGTGGTGTCGGTAAGAACGGCGAATACCTCTATCCTGCTTTTCCTTACACGGCCTTTACCAAGCTCAAGGACGAAGATGTGCATGACATCTTTATTTACCTTCGAACGCTCCGCCCCGTGGAAAGTCACCCCAATGCCAATGTGATGAAATTCCCTCTCAACATGAGAATCTCGCTGGCCGGATGGAGACTCTTGTACTTCAAGGAGGGTCGATTTGATCCGCAGTCGCAAATGTCGGCGCGGCAGAACCGTGGTGGCTATCTTGTGGAGGCGTTAGGTCACTGCGGCG
>Ga0182012_10000472_pt1 | contig 44627 bp, 41 predicted proteins | sample 612S2SmetaG_FD_120486 | JGI IMG/M metagenome (GOLD analysis project Ga0182012, IMG submission 120486) | Permafrost microbial communities from Stordalen Mire, Sweden - 612S2S metaG | ecosystem: Environmental > Terrestrial > Soil > Wetlands > Permafrost | place: Sweden: Stordalen | collected... | reverse complement strand
TTCACCGAGAACGCGTAATACAGCGGACGCCCGTGCCAGAGCGTGGTTGCTCCGTAGCCGAGTGCGGCCAATTGCACGGCCACGATGATGGCGATGTCGCGGGCGAGCTCGCGGCGCGGCTTGCGTGCGCTGGCGATGATCAAGGTGATCAACGGGCCGATCACCACATCGACCCCGACCATCACCACGACCACGTGAACCGCGTCCGTGAGGTGCCAGCCCGGCCAGTGGTACCAACCGAGGTACAGTGCGCCGAGCACCAGCGTGAGCGCGAGGGCGCTGCCCGTGAGATGCGCTGCGAATGCTTTGAGCCTGAACTTCATCCACCCTTACCCCTGACTCTAACCGACTTATTTTTCCCATTCTCTCCACGGGACGGAAGATACGCCGTTCGGCAATGCGCGAAATTGCAAACAGCATCACACGGAACGGTGGGTGCGGCCAGCAGAAATCCCGCAATGATACTATCCGTCGTCGACAGCATTGCGGCGGTGAGAACGTGATCACAGAGTCAGCTTGCCCGAATGTCCGGCCGCTGCGAAGGATATTGGGACTCGGTTTCGGTCTCGCCATGGTGTTCGGCGGGACGGTCGGCGTCGGCATCTTGCGCCTGCCCGGCACTCTCGCCGCCGCTCTCGGCAATCCGCATGCGATTCTATTGTTCTGGGTGCTGGGCGGTGTGTATGCGCTGCTCGGAGCGGTGTCCCTGTCCGAGCTCGCCGCGATGCTGCCGCAGGCCGGTGGGTTCTATGTGTATGCACGTCGTGCCTTCGGCAACGCGACGGGGTTCCTCGTGGGATGGGGCGATTGGTTCAACCAGACGGCGTCGCTCGCGTACGTATCGATGACGGCGACCGTGTTCCTGGGCACGCTGTGGCCGGCCGCCGTGCCCTATGCGAAATCGGGAGCCGTGCTGATCATCGTCGGACTCTCCGCGCTGCACTGGGTGGGGCTTCGCATCGGCAGCGCGGTCACCCGCTTCATCAGCGTGATCATCGGTCTGATGATGCTGCTGTTGATCGCTGCGTGCTTCTATGCGCCGTCCGTGCCTGCGGGCCCGTCCATACCGATGAGCGCCGCCACGCTGCCGCCTCTTTCCACGGCGATGGCGGCCGCGGCCGTGACGGCGCTGCGCGCCGTTCTGGTGACCTACGACGGTTGGTATTCGCCGATCTATCTCGCGGAAGAGAGTACCGATCCGACGCGCACCCTGCCGAGGGCGATCATCGGCGGAACACTGGTGCTGACGGTGCTCTACGTGTTGATCAATGCCGCTGTTCTGCGCGTGTTGCCGCTTACCGTGCTGGCGGGCTCCCCGTTGCCGGCGGCCGATGCAGCCCGGGTCGTATTGCCGCGCGGGGGTGCGCAGCTCGTGACCGTAATTTCACTGCTGACGGTGCTGAGCCTCGTCAACGCCGTGCTGCTGATGGCGCCTCGGATCCTGCTCGCGATCGGCCGCGACGGACTTTTCACCGCCAAGGCGGCCGGCGTCAGCGCGGGCGGCACGCCGCGGGTTGCCCTGGCGGTATCGAGCGCTGCGGCAATCGCATTGATTCTGACCGGTACCTTCGAACAGATCGTCGCCCTCGCCGCGGTTATCTTCCTGTTGACTTACATCGCCGTGTACACGGCGGTCTTCGTGCTGCGCCGGCGTGAACCCGGTTTGCCGAGACCTTATCGGGCTTTCGGATATCCGTTCACCACCGGAATCGTGCTGGCGGGCTGCCTCTTGATTTTGATCGCGGCGCTCGCGGAGGATCCGCGCTCCGGAGTGATCGCGGCGGTGCTGCTCGGTGCCTGCGCGCTGCTGCATGGTTGGGTCGCCCGCCGCCGCAGGCGCGGGGCGCGCGTCTCGGCAAGCTCAATCGAAATCGGTCGGTAGCGACGGCTCTGCCGCATGGCGGAACATGCGGTGAATCTGCTCGGCGGTCGTGCGTCCGGTGGACAGAGGCGGCAGCTCGTCGTGCGAAAAAAAGGCTGCCTCGGTGGTCTCGATGCTGGGAGACGCGTTGCCGCCGATGAGCTCGCAAATGAAGAACAACTTGTAGATGGAGTCGAGATGGTGCGGCCGATTGCGCTTGCGGAAGTCGTACACCGCCGCAAGCTTGATGGCACGCGCTTCGAAGCCCGACTCCTCGAACACCTCCCGCACCGCCGCTTCAGCGGGTGAGTCGCTCACGTCCGCCCAGCCTCCGGGCAGCGCCCACGAACCGTCGCTCGCCTCCCGGACCAGAAGCACCCGGCCGTCGACGAACGCCGCTGCGCGCACGTCGACCTTCGGCGTCGCATAGCCGGTATCCTGCCGCATATAGTCGAGAAGGCCGGGGTCGGCCCGGCCGGCGCCCATGGCGATCACCGCGGCGGCGAGTTCCTGAATGCGCTCGTAGCGTTGCCGGTCGAAAGGGTCACGGCAGAACGTGAGACCGATCTGCGCGATGGATCTGAGCTCGCGGCCGATGCCAAGCCATGGCGGTTCGTCGCTCATGGCGTTGCCCGTGCCGCGGCGCAGCTCGAATCCAGCCACAGTTCCGCCGCCCGCTCGGTGCCGGCCAGCAGCACGAATCCCGGCCCATCGCGAAATTGCCTGCCGGCGAGGAGTAGCGTGTAGTCACCCGGCGTGCGCCCGCTGTCCGGCAGGTTACGGGCGAGGATCTCGAATGGGTTTTGCTGCAGATGCTCGCCCATGAGACGACGCGCCTCGAAACGCACGCCGCCGATGCGGACCACGGCCCATCCCGTCCCGAAATGGTCGGAGGCAGCGTCGATCGCCCGCATGGCCGCGGTGTTCAGACATTCGATATGAATGTGCAGCTGGTCCTGGCTGCGAGCGCTCGGCGGATTGACCGCCAGACCCACGGCGCCACGCGGCACTCCGTGTCCGACCACGTCGGCCAGATGGCTGCGCGCCTCCCACGCAAAAGCGAAATAATTGGGCGCGTCCGGTTCAACAAGCAGCGGGCTTTCGATCCCGGAAATGGTGCGGGTGGGTATGAGCAGAAAGTGCGCGCCGCCCTTGCGGTCCGCGAGCAGCGCATATCCCGAATCCGCATGGCCGGGATCGGGCAGCACCACCTGCGCACAGGGGGCCGGGTCGTGCCGGGAGATCCAATCGATCACACAGTGCTCCTGGACAATTTCTTGCAGGGCGTGCCGACTTCGTGAATGGGCGGTGAGCGCGAACACCACCGCGCCAAGCGCCGCCGCGCCAAGCGCAGCTGCTGCCCAGTATGACGCCGCGGCGCGTCGCACGGGGATGCTAAGAAGGCTCCGTCTCGGCGACCGGACGCAGTCCTCGTGCCGCCGGGATGCGCACGTCCAAGACCCCGCCGGCCGCGGTGGTGGAGATCTCGAATGTGCCGCCCAGGGCCCGGACGCGGTGGCGCATGGAGGCCAACACGTGGACATCGCTCTCGGAACCCGGATCCGATATCCCCCGGCCGTCGTCGGTGATGCGAAACACGACCGCATCGTCATCGATATCCAGGGTCACGTCCACGGTCTTTGCCGCCCCCAGCTTGATGACGTTCGCGAAGGATTCCTGGGCGATGCGGAACAGCGCGATGGCTGCATCCGCGCTCAACTTGGGCTCCTCGTCCGGAAAGTATTCGTTGCACGCAAGTCCCGCGCGCACGCACGACTCCTTGAGCTGCCAGCGAAGCGCTGCGACGAACCCCACGTTGTCGAGCAAAGTAGGGCGCAGCTCCTCGATGATGCGGCGCTTCAGATCGATGCCGGCGGACAAATTTTGCTGGACGCGGTTCAGACGCTGCTTGAGGTCCACATCGCCCGGCCCCAAGTGCTGCTCCGCCCAGGATATATCCATCCGCGCCCCGACCAGCAGGCCGCCCAATTCGTCGTGAAGCTCACGCGCAAGACCGGCTTTTTCCTGCTCGGACACGCTTTGCAGATGGGTCGACAGCTCCGCAAGCTCGCGCGTGCGCTCGGCCACCTCGTGCTCGAGCCGTTGCTTTTGACTGCGCAGCTCCGCCGTCTGCAGCGCCCTCTGGTGCAGATGCCGGTAGATCAAGGCGGCGGCAACCGCGATGAGCGCCACATTGAGGACCACTGCCATCGCCGAGAGCGAAGGGCTCATGTTCGATGCTCGCGCGACAAAGGGATTGCGGTGTCCATGGTGAAAAGCCGGGCATGAAGCATGCCTTGGATTCAATGTCGACGGAAAGGGCAAAAAAAGCAAGTCGGCGGAATCCTACCCGGCATCGCAGGAGGGGGCGCAGCGCGCCCTTTCGGTTCGCTCCCCATGGGAATTTAGGCGTGAGTTCGCCGCCGAAGCCGCTTAACATACGCGGCCTCATGCAAATCGTCCGTTTGGATAAGGTCTCCTTGAGCTTCGGCGCCAAGCCGCTGCTGGATCGTGTCGGGCTGCAGGTCGCGAAGGGCGAGCGAGTCTGCGTGCTCGGGCGTAACGGCGAGGGTAAGTCCTCGTTGCTGAAGGTCATTTCCCGCGAGATCGCCCCCGACGGCGGCGAGCTGTGGATTCGTCCCGGCGCGAAGGTGGCGAGTCTCGCGCAGGAAGTTTCGGCAGCGAGCGACGATACCGTGCGGGACGTGATCGCGCGGGCGGCCGCTCAAGTGAGTCTCGAGGGCGACTGGCAGGCCGCTCTCGATACGGATCAGATCATCGCGCGGCTCGGGCTCGACGGCGACGCGGCGCTCGGCTCGCTGTCCGGCGGTTGGCGGCGTCGCGCCATGCTCGGTCGCGCGCTCGTGACGGAGCCCGATCTCTTGCTGCTCGACGAGCCCACCAATCATCTGGACATCGACGCCATCACCTGGTTGGAGGAGCTGATGTCGGTATTCGCGGGCGCGCTTCTGTTCGTGAGCCACGACCGCGCTTTCGTGCGCAGGCTCGCGACGCGCATCGTGGATTTGGATCGCGGTCAATTGCGGGAGTGGTCCGGAGACTACGACACCTACGTCTTGCAGAAACGCGCCGCGCTCGATGCGGAAGTCAAGCACGCCGCCTTGTTCGACAAGAAGCTCGCGCAGGAGGAGGTATGGATCAGGCAGGGCGTGGAAGCGCGCCGCACGCGAAACGAGGGCCGGGTGCGAGCGCTCAAGCAATTGAGGGTCGAGCGGCGCGAGCGGCGTGAGGTTCCCGGCCAGGTCGATATCCGGGCCGACGCGGCATCGCCGTCGGGAAAGCTCGTATTCGAAGCGAGCCACGTCCATTGCAATCTGGGCGGCGCAGCCATCATCGCGGATTTCTCCGCGCGCATCATGCGCGGCGACCGCATCGGCATCATAGGGCCGAACGGTTGCGGAAAAAGCACGCTGCTCAAACTCCTGGTCGGCGAGCTCGAGCCGCAGCAAGGCTCCATCTATCGCGGAACGTCGCTCAAGGTTGCCTACTTCGATCAACAGCGCGAGGCGCTCGATCCGGCGGCTTCCATCATGGACAACGTCACGGCCGGGAGCGGCGACATGGTCGACATCGGCGGACGCCCGCGCCACGTCTCGGGATACCTGCGCGACTTCCTGTTTCCCCCGGAGCGGCTCCTTGCGCCGGTTTCCATGCTATCGGGCGGCGAGCGCAATCGGTTGATGCTGGCCAAGCTGTTTGCCAAGCCGAGCAATCTGCTGGTGATGGACGAGCCCACCAACGATCTCGACGCCGAGACCCTGGACCTGCTGGAGGAATTGGTCGCCGACTACGCGGGCACGTTGCTGCTGGTCAGTCACGACCGTGCGTTCCTCGACAACGTGGTCACCAGCACCCTGGTGTTCGAGGGCGAAGGGCGCATTGGCGAATATGTCGGCGGGTACAGCGACGCCGTCAGACAGAGGCAGGCGCGCGTGACGGGCTCGAGGAGCCGGCCCCGGAAGGCCGCAAAGCCGGCGGACGGCGTCGGGGCTTCGAAGCCGCCCAAGCTGTCGTACAAGGACCAACGCGAACTCGACGCGCTGCCCGCCGCCATCGAGCGGCTCGAGGCAGAGCAGGCCGCGCTGCAGGCGTCGCTGGGCGATCCGGCGCTATTTCAGAAGAGTCCCGAGGTGGCGCGCGATACCACCGAGCGCTGGCGCCGGATCGCGGAGCAACTGGAAGCCGCCTACGCGCGCTGGGCGCTGCTCGAATCCGGTGCCGTCAGCGCCGCGGTCTCCCCCGACCCATGAGATCGCCCGGTATGCCTCCCCCGGCGGAGTCCGGTATCACCAGCGACGAGGCTTGTTCGCGTCGCAGCTCCTGCAGCTCGCGCACCGTCTGCTGGACAGCCAGATCGGCCGCATCGCCGAATTTCGCGATCGCCGCGCTCAGGGTCGTCCCATCGAGCTCAAAACTGATGGGCACCGCCCCCATCGGTGTCATAACCTGGGCCTGCCCGACATATAGCACCGGCCGGCCGGCATCGTCCGCTCCATCGGCTGTGACCGGAGTCAAGCGCCGGATGGTGCCCACTCTGCGGTCGGTGAAGGTTTCTTCGCGATAAATCTGACTCGAATCCATGGCGGCTTGACGCCCATCATTCGCGGAACTCATGTGCCCTCACCTTCATGTTGCAGACCCCCATGAACATAACCCTATCAGTTTCCGCGGGAAAGTGGGGGCGCCTTGGGAACAGCCGGACGCACCTCGCGCCCCGAGAGCCCTGATACGATACGAGTCTTGACTCTTCCACACACAATCCGCAAGGTCCCGGCCTGGACGACGCTCCTCGGGATCGCCCTGTTTGGGATCGCCCTTTGGTGGCTGCATCATGTGATCGGCCAGTATCGGTGGCAGGACATACTCGCGCACATGCGGGCGATTCGCTCGTCACAGCTCGGGATCGCGGTCCTGCTGACCGCGGCCGGCTATGGGGTGCTCACCCTTTACGACGCCCTCGGCCTGAAATTTGCCGGCGCGCGGCTGCCCTATCCGCGGCTCGCCCTGGTTTCCTTCATGGGCTATGCGATAGGCCACAACGTGGGCGTGAACACCCTGAGCGGCGGCGCGATCCGCTTCCGCGCGTACTCGATGTTGGGCTTGTCGGCCAAACAGATCGCGACCGTCGTGGCATTCGGCACGCTGACATTCGCGCTCGGATCTGCGGCGCTGCTGGGCCTGTCGCTGGTCTCGGAGGCTGCCCTGTCAGGCTCGGTCCTTCACGTGCACCGCTCGCTCATCGTGCTGGCGGGGTGCGCGCTGCTGCTGGTTGTCGCGGCCTATTTGACCCTGGCGTGCAGCCGTCACGAGCCGCTGCGCTGGCGCAGGATCGTGATCCCGATACCGAGCCCGCGCATCGCGCTCGCCCAGATCGGCGTGGCGTCGGGGGATCTGTTGTGCGCGGCCGGGGTCCTGTATTCGCTTCTTCCGGTGCAGGCGCATATCGGATTTCCCGCCTTCGCGGCGACGTTCATCATCGCCATCGCTGCCGGAATCATCAGCAACGTGCCGGGCGGTGTCGGCGTATTCGAGTCCGTTTTGCTGCTGCTTTTCAGGACGGTGCCGCCCGATCAACTGCTCGGCGCGCTGCTGGCTTATCGCATCATTTACTATCTGATTCCCTTTGCCGCGGCGCTCGCGCTGCTCGGGGCTCACGAGCTTTGGGCGCATCGCGGTCCGATGGTGCGCATCGCCCAGTTGGGGCGCACCTGGTTGAGCACCGTGACACCGCAGGCGAGCGCGCTGGCGGTGTTCGGGGCCGGCGCGGTGCTGTTGTTTTCAGGCTCGGCGCCCGGTCTGATGAACCGCCTCGATTGGATGCGCCGCTTCGTTCCACTGCCCGTCCTCGAGCTCTCGCATTTGCTGGGCAGCGTCGTCGGGGTCGGCCTTCTGGTGCTGGCCCACGGCCTCTACCGCCGGCTCGATGCCGCCTGGTATCTGACCATGTGGCTGTTGTGCGCCGGGGTCCTGCTGTCGCTGCTCAAGGGATTCGATTACGAAGAGGCGATCATCCTGGGGGCTGTCGCCGTCGGATTGATCTCGGCCCGCACGCGCTTTCGCCGACGCGCCTCGCTGATCGAACAGCGCTACTCGCTGTCCTGGGTCATCGCGGTGCTCCTGGTGCTCGGCGCGGCGGTGTGGCTCGTGCTCTTCGACTACCGGAATGTCCCCTACAGCAGGGATTTGTGGTGGGAGTTCGCGTTCGACTCGCCGGCGCCGCGGAGCCTCCGGGCGCTGCTCCTCGCGGCCATGATTGCCGCCGCGTACGCGCTCTGGCGGCTGCTGCGTCCCTCCAAGCCGCCGATCTCGGCCCCCAGTCCGACCGACCTCGAGCGGGCGGCCGTGCTGATCGAGAACGCCCACGACGCCTCGGCGAACCTCGCCCTTCTGGGCGACAAGAACCTGTTGTTCAACGCCGAGCGCACGGCGTTCATCATGTACCAGGCGTCCGGCAGCAGCTGGGTGTCCATGGGTGACCCGGTGGGACCGCCCGCGCTCTATGAGCCCTTGGTATGGACGTTCATCGAGAATTGCGATGGCATGGCGGTCGAGCCGGTGTTCTACCAGATCACGCCCAACAATCTCCCCCTCTACATCGACCTCGGTCTCACGCTCAGCAAGCTGGGCGAGGAGGCCCGGGTGCCGCTCGACAACTTCTCGCTCGAAGGCGCGGCACGCGCGGATCTGCGCCATCCGCACCGGCGCGCGCAAAAGGATGGCGCGGTGTTCGAAGTGGTCCCGCGCACCGCGACGGCCCCGTTGATGCCGGAGCTGCGCGCGGTGTCGGATGCGTGGCTCGGTGCGAAGAACACCGCCGAGAAGCGCTTCTCGCTCGGGTTTTTCGACGAGGCTTATCTGTCTCACTTCGACATCGCCGTGGTGCGCAGGGCCGGAGCCATCGTGGCTTTCGCCAACATTTTGCGTGCCGGCGCGGATACGGAACTGTCCGTCGATCTGATGCGCTACAACGATGCCGCACCGAAGGGTGTGATCGATTTTCTTCTGGTGGAGTGCATGCTCTGGGGCAAGGCGCAGCACTACCAATGGTTCAGCTTGGGGATGGCGCCGCTCTCCGGGCTCGAGGAGCACGCGCTCGCGCCGGCGTGGCACAAGCTCGGCCGAATGGTGCAGCGATATGGCGAGACGTTTTATCCCTTCGAGGGGCTGCGCAAGTTCAAGGAGAAGTTTCTGCCGGTCTGGCGACCTCGCTACCTCGCCGCGCCCGGAGGTCTCGGGATGGCGGGCGCGTTGCTCGATGTCACCTCCCTGATATCGGGCGGGGTGAGCAAGGTGTTGACGAAATAGAGGCGAAATAATCAGGCCCTTGCGCCGAAAGGCCCGCGATAATCGGCGAAAAATCTATATCTTGCGGGGATCCTCCGAATTCTTCACGCTGCTGAGCGCCGCCAGGGCGCTGTTGCGCGCCACGGCGTGATCCACCATCGGATGCGGGTAGGTTCGTCCGAGCGTCACTCCGGCGGTCTCGAGCACCTTCGCCGGCGCGTTCCACGGGCAGTGCAGCCATTCGTTCGGCAAAGCGGCAATCTCCGGCACCCAGCGCCGCACGTAGTCGCCCGCGGAATCGAATTTCGTTGCTTGAGCGGTAGGATTGAAGATCCGGAAAAAGGGCGCCGCATCGGCCCCGCACCCGGCGACCCATTGCCAGCCCAGCGTATTGCTGGACAGATCCGCATCGACCAAGGTGTCCCAGAACCAGCGTGCGCCTTCGGTCCATGGCAGCAGCAAATCCTTGACCAGGAACGAGCCCACGATCATCCGCACCCGATTGTGCATCCAGCCGGTAGCCCATAATTCACGCATGCCGGCATCCACGATCGGATACCCGGTGGCGCCACGCTGCCAGGCGCCCAGGGACGCCGCGTCCGCCCTCCAGGGAAAGCGGGCGTAGTTCGCGCGCAGCGGCTGCTCGGGCGTCTTCGGGAAGTGAAACAACAGGTGATAGGCGAACTCGCGCCAGCCGATCTCCGTGAGGAATGGCGAGTCTCTCCAGGAGCTGTGCCGTCCCCGCGCGAGCGCCGACCGACGCGTCGCGTGCCAGATTTCGCGCGGCCCGATCTCGCCGAAATGCAAGTGCGGCGACATCCGGGAGGTGCCGTGCACGGCCGGCAGGTCGCGCCGATGCCCATAATAGTCGAAACTCTCGGCCAGAAACCGCTGCAGATGCCGATGTGCTGCCGCGCTTCCCGGCGTCCACGCAGCCTCGAGTCCGGCTGGCCAATGCTGCCTCGGAACGAGCTCGAGACTCTCGAGCGGTTGCGATCCGGGCGAGAACACGGGTTCACGGAGCCCCGCGGGAGCGGGTAGGGGCTCGGGCGGATCGTCGAGCGATTTGCAGGCACGCCAGAAGGCCGTGAAGACCTGGAACGGCCCGCCGTTCTGGGTGTGGATCGTCCAGGGTTCGTGAAGCAGCGCGCTGTTGTAGCTCGCGGTCTCGAGCCCCGCGTCGCGCAGCGCCGTCTTGATCCTGCGATCGCGCGCGATCGCTGCCGGCTCGTAGCGCCGGTTCCACACGACTCGTCGCGCGCCGCATTCCCGGGCGAGTTGCGCGAGCGTGGCGAGCGAGTCGTCGCTTGCACGAATGCAGAGCGTGGAACCGATGTCCCGCAGATCCTGGCCGAGCCGCGACAAGCTCTGGTGCAGCCACCAGCGCGAAGCGCCACCCGGCCCCCAGGCCGCTTCTTCGGAGGGTGCGTAGATGTACACGGGAATGACCGGCTCTCCGGTGGCGACGGCGGCGGCGAGAGCGGGATTGTCGGCAAGCCGCAGGTCGCGGCGGAACCAAACGAGGGTGGACATGCACCGCCCAGATTGCGCATCTGGCGGCGTTTTCGCAATGCCCTCGTGAGCGCGGCGCCCGCCGGCGCCGGCCGCTGCCGCCGCGTGTCATGGGGTGCCGCTTTCGGCGCCGGTTCGGCTACAATTCGGCGGCAATTTTACAGCGAATTTTCGCAACACTCGGAGCAATGTCCTCACCATGACCGAATCTTTCGAAGTGCCCGCCAACTCCGTGGAGACGCTGATCATCGGAGCCGGGCCCGTGGGCCTGTTCCAGATTTTCGAGCTCGGACTGCTCGGCATACGCACCGCCATCGTCGATTCGCTCGCCCAGGTGGGCGGCCAATGCACCGAGCTCTATCCGGATAAGCCGATTTACGACATCCCGGCGTTGCCGGTGTGCGGGGCTCAGGAGCTGATCGACCGGCTGCTCGACCAGGTGAAGCCGTTCAACGCCTCGTTCCATCTCGGCCAGGAAGTGACCGAGCTGAAAGCCCTCGCCGACGGCAAGTTCCACATCGCCACCTCGCTCGGCACGCGCTTCACCGCGGGAGCGGTGGTGATCGCGGCGGGCGTCGGCTCTTTCCAGCCCCGGCGCCTCGCGCTCGAGGGCGTGGATCTATTCGAAGGCAAGAGTGTTCATTACCGCATCAAATCGGCGGCGGAGTTCCACGGCAAGGACCTCGTGATCTGCGGCGGCGGAGACTCCGCGCTCGATTGGACCGTGGCGCTCGCCGAGCGGGCCCGCTCGCTCACGCTGGTGCACCGCCGGGCCGAGTTCCGGGCCGCGCCCGCCACGGTCGCACGCATGCGCGAGCTGGTGGCCGCGGGCAAGATGAATTTCGTCGAGGGACAGGTCGTGGCGCTGCACGGCGAGCACCACCGGCTCAAGAGCGCCGTGATCAAGGCGAACGACGAGCACACCACGCTGCAGCTCGCGGCCGATCACCTCATGGCTTTCTACGGGTTGCATCCGAAGCTCGGGCCCGTCGCCGAATGGGGCTTGGAGCTCGAGAAAAAAGCCCTGAAGGTCAATACCGAGAATTTCCAGACCAGCGTGCCGGGGATCTTCGCGATCGGCGACATCAACACCTATCCGGGCAAGAAGAAGCTCATCCTCAGCGGCTTTCACGAAGCCGCCCTGGCGGCGTTCGGGATTCAGCATCATCTGTATCCCGAGAAGCGGCAATTCCTGCAGTACACGACCACCAGTCCCATCATGCAAAAGCGCTTGGGCGTCGCCGCGGATTCATCCGCGGCCGATGCGCATTGACGCGCCGATGAACCGGCTGCTCGAGGATCTGATCAAGGTCATGACGCTCGAGCGGCTGGAGGACGACCTTTTTCGCGGAGAAAGCCGCGATATCGGCAGTCCTCAGGTCTTCGGCGGCCAGGTGCTGGGACAGGCGCTGATGGCGGCGGCGGCCACCGTCGAAGCACGCAGCGCCCACTCCCTGCACGCCTATTTCCTGCGCCGCGGTGACTTCAACTCACCCATCGTCTACGAAGTCGATCGCGCGCGCGACGGCAACCACTTCTCCACGCGCCGCGTGGTCGCGATTCAACATGGCGCGCAGATCTTCAACTTGTCCGCATCCTTCCAGTCCGCGGAGCACGGCTTGGATCACCAGCTCGCCATGCCCGACGTCCCGCGCCCCGAGGAGCTCGCCGATCTCGACGAACATTTGCGCGCCTTTTTGCCGCAGCTGCCCGAGGGGCTGCGGCGGGTCCTGGAGCGCAAGCGCCCGTTCGAATTTCGCCCCGTGAAGCTGCCGAACATTCTCAAGCCGCAGCGCACCGAGCCGTCAAGGTATATCTGGTTGCGCGCGGTCGATCGGTTGCCCGCCGACGAAGCGCTGCATCGATGCCTGTTGGCCTACGTGTCCGATTTCAACCTGCTCGATACGGCGATGATGCCGCATGGCTGGCCGAAAGCTCCGCACAAGCTCGTGATGGCCAGCATCGATCACGCCATGTGGTTTCATCGCAGCGTGCGGGTCGACGAATGGCTGCTCTATGCCACTGACAGCCCGAGCGCCTCGGGCGCGCGCGGATTTGCGCGCGGAAGCATATTTTCCGCCGATGGACGACTGGTGGCGAGCGCGGCGCAGGAAGGTTTGATCCGGGTGGCCGAATGAAGTTCTTCGTCGTACTGATCATCGTGGTGACTTTTTTCGCGGGACTGCTGCTGACGCTGCGCACCAGCCGCAATGCCGGAATGCCGGGGGAGGATGTGATCAAGCGCGCGCAAGAGCGCACTCGGGCCGAGGACGCGGCCGAAAAGGACGACTAATGGAGCCGAGATGACCGCGTCCCGGCGGCAACCCCATTCCTCTATGCGGGCCCGCGCGATGCCTCCCATACCTCGCGCGGCAGGACGAACAGGTGGCAGTCCCACCAGCGGTTTTTGGCGCGCCGGTGCTTGCGAAACACGGCCTCCCAGCGCATCCCAATTTTTTCCAGCACCCGGATCGAGGCGCGATTGTTGATGTCGACGGTGGAGATGACGCGCTTTGCACGCAGATCGAAAAATGCCGCATCCAGCAGGGCGAGCGCGATCTCGGTGGCGAATCCCTTGCCCCAATCGGGGGTACCCAGCATGTAGCCGAGATCCGCCACGTCGCGCTCGATCAGCGACAGGTCACAGGCACCTATGACGCGTCCGGAGCAGATCTCCTCCGCCGCGAGTTCGAAACGGGTTCGCGGCACTTCGCGCTGTGAGGCGAGCAGACCGTCCAGATACTCCGAGGTGCTGTCCTCGTCGCGAGGACCGAAGAACAAATAGCGGGTTACCCGCGGATCGGACGAATATGCGTGTATGGCGCCGAAGTCGCCGCGCACGAATTCGCGCAGGTTGAGCCGAGCCGTGCGGATCGGTAGTTCCAGTGTGCGCATGGACCGCTTCAGCGGATCTCTTGCCTCATGCCAATACTTTGCCCGGATTCAAGATGCCTTTCGGGTCCAGGGCGTGCTTCACGGCGCGCATGACCGACAACTCGGCCGGATCGGTTCGAGCGGCCAATTCGGCCGCTTTCAGCCTGCCGATACCGTGCTCGGCACTGATGCTTCCGCCGAGGCTCTCGACCAGATCGTAGATCGCCGACTCCAGAGGCTTGGCGCGGGCCAGGAAGGCAGCGCCCGGTGAACCCGGCCGCTGGCTGACGTTGAAGTGCAGGTTGCCGTCTCCCACATGCCCATAGCTCACCACTTGACCTTCGGGCGCCAGTTGCCGAACCAGTTCCGCGCCGCGCTCGATCAACTCGGGGACGCGCGAGACGGGAACGGAGATATCGTGTTTGAGGCTTGCGCCGTGACGACGTTGTGCCTCCGGGACCGATTCGCGCAGCTTCCACATCGCCTGCGATTGTGCGATCGAGGCGGCGATCACCGCGTCGATCACCATGCCCTGAGCAGAGGCTTGCTGAAGGCTGTCGCTCAACAATTCAGCCAGGCGCTGCCGCGGATCGGGAGAGGTCAACTCCGCGAGCACGTACCACTCGGCTCCCGGGGTGAGGGGGTCGGCGACTCCGGGGACGTGTTCGACCGTCAGTTCGACGGCGAAACGCGGCATCAATTCGAAGGTCGTGAGCGCATCGCCCGCCGCGCCCTTCAGATGGGTCAGCAATTGCAGCACTCGGTGGGCCGACTCGAGCCCCACGAGCGCCGCGGCCGAATCCCGGGACACCGGGAACAATTTGAGGGAGGCCGCCGTGATGATGCCCAACGTCCCTTCGGCTCCGATGAACAGCGACTTAACGTCGTACCCGGTATTGTCCTTGCGAAGGCTCTTGAGGCTGGAGAGCACCCGGCCGTCCGCGAGCACGACTTCCAGACCGAGCACCAGGTCGCGCATCATGCCATAGCGCAGAACAGCGGTCCCCCCGGCATTGGTGGACAGGTTCCCGCCGATCTGGGCGGTTCCCTGCGAGCCCAGGGTCAACGGAAACATCCGATCCTGCGACTCCGCCGCCGCATGCGCCTCGGCCAGCGTGCAGCCGGCTTCGAGGATCATCGAATCATTGGCCGGGTCGATCTGGCGCACCCGGTTGAGCCGGCGCATCGCAAGCACGACTTGCGAATCCGATTCGTCGGGCGTCGCGCCTCCGCAGTAGCCGGTGTTTCCGCCCTGCGGGACCACGCCCACCTCGTCGCGATCACAGATCGCCATGATCCTCGCAATCTGTTCAACGCTGCGCGGCAGGAGCACGAGCGGAGTCGCTCCCCGGTACAGGCGCCGGAAATCGACGGTGTAGGCGGACAGATCGCTGCTCGTATCGAGCCAACCGCCATCTCCTGCGGCCGCCTTCAGCGCAGCGAGCGTCTCCGGCTTAACTGACGAGCGCATCGAGCAATCATACTCCGCGACGCCGCCGGGCGGCGCCGCGCTCGAGCAAAGCCTAGAGGCGCTTGCCGCCGCCCTCGCGCACTGCGAGCGGCACGGGCTTCAAATCCCAGATCACTCCCACGAAGGACATGAGCTTCAACACGTAAAACGTGATGTCGAACTCCCACCAGTAAAATCCCTGGCGGACCGATGAAGGATAGTGGTGGTGATTGTTGTGCCAGCCCTCGCCGAGGGTGATGAGCGCGAGCCAGGGGTTGTTGCGGCTCCCGTCGCCGGTTCGGTAGCGCTGTCGCCCGAAGACGTGGGACAGCGAATTGATGGTGTAAGTGCCGTGATACACCGCGACCGTCGAGATGAAGAATCCCCACACGAGCATCTGCCAGCCCGTCGTATGCAGCCCCGGCGCGAAATGCTTGAGCAGTACGCCGAGCAGGAATACGCCCAAGCCCAAGCAGGCGGGCACGACCACATCGTAGCGGTCCAGGAAGCGCAGCTCCGGATACTTCAGCAAGTCCTTCACCCGCGACAGGTCCGCGACGAAGTGTTTGTGGGACATGAACCAGCCCATGTGGCTCCAGAAAAAGCCGTGCTGAATCGGGGAATGCACGTCCTCGGGCTTGTCCGAATAGACGTGGTGATGACGGTGGTGCGCGGCCCACCAGATCGGTCCGCGCTGAACGGCGGAGGCGCCCAGGAGTCCAAAGACGAACTGTCCCAACCGCGTGGTCTTGAAGGTGCGGTGCGAAAAATAGCGATGGTAGAACCCGGTGATCGCGAACATCCGCAGGATGTAGAGCGCGACCGCCACGACCAGGGCAATCCAGCTGAAGCCCACCCAGATCACGGCCAGGCAGGCCGCATGCATCAGCAGGAACGGAACGACCCGGGCCCAGTCGGTGTGCCGGGCAGATTCGTGGGCAGCATTCGGGTCCTTCGCCCGGGCGGCAAAGTCGCGGTGGTCGAACCAGCGCGATAGCTCCCGGCTCACGCGCTCGGCGGGCGGCGGCGCCAGGACTATTTCGTTTTCCGGTGTCATCTGCTGGATTCCTATATGAGTTATACGGCCGGAAAGGCGGCAAGGATGCGCTCAGGCGCCCAGGGCGCGCAGCGCGGCAATGCGTTGATCGAGAGGCGGATGGCTGGCGAACAAGCGCAGGAACTTGCCACCGCCGCCGGTGTTGATGCCGAACGCCTGCATTTGCGGGGGCATCGGTTCGCCATGGCTCAACTTCAAGGCCTCGAGGGCGCCGATCATATTGGCGGCGCCCGCCAGACTGGCGCCGCCATGATCCGCGCGAAACTCCCGCCGGCGCGAGTACCAGCTCACGATCATGCTCGCGAGAATGCCGAGCACCACCTGCGCTGCCATCGTGGTCAGAAAAAATCCAATGCCCGATTCCTCGCGGTCGTTACGAAACACCGCCCGGTCGACCAGGCCTCCGATGACCCGTGCGAGGAAGATCACGAAGGTGTTGAGCACCCCCTGAAGCAGTGCGAGGGTCACCATATCGCCGTTCGCCACGTGGCTGATCTCGTGACCGAGCACCGCTTCGGCCTGGGGCGGGGACATGTTGCGCAACAATCCCGTGCTGACCGCAACCAGGGAGGAATCCCGCCGCGCGCCCGTGGCGAAGGCATTCATCTCCTCGGCATCGAAGATGCCGACCTCCGGCATGCCGATGCGGGCCTGGGCCGCGAGTCGAGCCACCGTGCTCACGAGCCAGCGTTCCAAATCCGACTGGGGCGCAATGATGACCCGGACACCCATCATCCGCTTGGCGGTCCATTTGGAAAGCGCCAGCGATATCAATGCTCCGCCGAAGCCGAACACGGCCGCGAATACCAGCAAACCGCCGAGGCCCCCCTGCGCCAGGTGCACGCCGAAAACACGTTCGATCACGAAAATCACGAGGCTCAGCAGCACGAGCACCGCAATATTGGTCACGATGAACAGGAAAACGCGTTTCATAGGCCCTTTAGTTTCGGCAAAACAACCACATTATGGAGTGCCGCTGGAATCATGGTCGGGCCGATGCGAGATAATTTCAAGCATCGCAGCACGGCTTTTGAGACGCGCGGGAGCCATCGAGGGGCGGCGGCGAAGCGGGCATCACCGGCGATGGGTAATATCAGGGTTGTCATAATCCAGGTTTTGGCATGCAATTCAAGGACTACTACGACACGTTGGGCGTAAGCCGCGGCGCCGGCGCCGAGGAGATCAAACGCGCCTACCGCAAGCTCGCGCGCAAGTATCACCCGGACGTAAGCAAGGAGAAAAACGCGGAGGCGAAGTTCAAGGATGTGCAGGAGGCGTATGAGGTCCTGAAAGACCCTGAAAAGCGCGCCTCCTACGACCAGTTGGGTCGCGATTATCGGCAGGGCCAGCAGTTTCGACCGCCGCCCGACTGGGAACAGCATTTCGGGCGGTCGGGCACCCACCGCTTTTCGGACCTGAACGGCTTCAGCGACTTTTTCTCGAGCCTCTTCGGGGGGGCCGCGGGAGGTCCTGGCGGAAATCCTCATGTCCAAGCCCAGCCTGAACAGGAGGCTGGCATGCTGGAAATCACCGTAGAAGAGGCATTTGCGGGAACGCGCCGACGCGTCACGATTCTGGAGGGGGGGCGACCCAAGCAAATGGACGTGCAGGTTCCCGCTGGAATAGCCGACGGCCAGGCCCTGCGGATCGGCGGTGCCGGACGCGCGGCGCTCAAATTTCGTGTCAGGATTCGGCCGCACGCGCTGTATACCGTGAGCGGCAAGGACGTGCAGATCGAGTTGCCGCTCGCCCCCTGGGAGGCCGCTCTCGGGACGAAACTGGCGGTGCCGACCCTTGGCGGGACCGTGGAGCTGACCATCCCCCCCGGCGCACAAAGCGGCCAGAGGTTGAGGCTTCGAGGCCGGGGCATGCCGGCGAGTCCGAATGGGGACCAGCTCGTCGTCGTCAGGCTGGTGACTCCTCCAGGAGATACGCGCGAAGCGCGGGAAGCCTATGAACGCATGAAGCGCGATTTAAACTTCGACGCCCGCGCCGGGTGGCCCCCGGCCGGAGGGTCCCGGGGTGAAGGGACTTGAATGCCGGGGCGCCAGACCCCATGGTGCTCCGGTGGAATGCAACTAGCGAACAGCCATGACAACAGAGCCCCAAACCAAAGAATTCCAATCCGAGACCAAACAAGTATTGCGGCTGGTGATTCACTCGCTGTACTCCCACAAGGAGATCTTTCTCCGCGAGCTCATTTCGAACGCCTCTGACGCCTGCGAGAAGCTGCGCTTCGAGGCCCTTGCGAATCCATCGCTCCTCGGTTCCGATACGCTGGCCGTCACGCTGATCCCGGATAGCGCCGCGGGCACGTTGACGGTCAAGGACAACGGCATCGGGATGAGTGAGGAGGAGGTGATCGACAATCTCGGCACCATCGCCCGCTCCGGCACCAAGAAGTTCCTCGAGGGGTTGAGCGGCGATGCGGCCAAGGATGCGCAACTGATCGGCCAGTTTGGCGTCGGATTCTACTCGGCGTTCATCGTCGCGGATCGGGTCACTGTGCTCTCCAGGCGCGCCGCCGCATCGGGCGCGGATGCGCCCGCCGCTGCCACACCCGCCGTGCGCTGGGATTCGGATGGCGAGGGGAGCTATCAGATCCAGCCCTCCGACAAGCAGGATCGCGGTACCGAGGTGATCATGCACCTGCGTGAGGAGGACAAGGAGTTTCTCGAGCCTTCGCGCCTCAGGCAGCTGGTACGCAAGTATTCCGACCATTTGAGCGTGCCCATCCTGCTGAAGACCACGGACGCCGAGGAGACGCTGAACCAGGCCAGGGCGTTTTGGACGCGGCCAAAATCCGAGCTCAAGGAGGAGGATTACCAGGCGTTCTATAAGCACCTGACCCACGATTCGGAGCCCGCGCGAGCTTGGGCGCACAACAAGGTCGAGGGCAATCTCGAGTACACCTCGCTCCTGTATCTGCCGAAGCGGGCACCGTTCGATCTCTTCGATCGGGAACAGCGCGCCGGCATCCAGCTCTACGTGCGCCGTGTGTTCATCATGGACAAGGCGGCGGAGCTACTGCCGCCTTGGCTGCGTTTCATGCGCGGCCTGGTGGATACCGACGATCTGCCGCTCAACGTGTCGCGCGAGCTGTTGCAGAACAATAGGACCGTGGAGAAGATCAAGGCGGCGCTGGTGAGACGTACCTTGGATCTTCTGGAGGAGCTCGCGGCGGAAAAGCCGGGCGAGTACGCCGAGTTTTGGAAGGCGTTCGGCGTGGTGCTCAAAGAGGGCGTGATCGATGATGCCGGCCAGAAGGCTCGCGTCGCGAAGCTGTTGAGGTTTCATTCGACCGCGGTTGCAGGAGAAGCGCCCGAGGCCACGCTCGCCGATTACGTGTCACGGATGAAGTCGGATCAGAAATCGATCTACTACCTGACGGCCGATACTTTGGCTGCCGCACGAACCAGTCCGCATCTGGAAGGCTTTCGGTCGCGCGGACTCGAGGTGCTGCTGCTCACCGACCGAATCGACGAATGGGTCGCCGGGCATTTGCACGAGTTCGAGGGAAAATCTCTGGTGAACGCCGCGAGCGCCGCCGCGGACGTGGCCTCCGCCATCGAGACGCCCGAAAAAGCGGCCGCGGAGTCCGCGTACAAGGAAGCGCTGGAAAGGCTCGACAAGGTGCTCGTCGGCAAGATCGCGAGCGCCCGCATCAGCGGCCGGCTGACCGAGTCGCCGGCCGTGCTGGTGGCCGGAGAATTCGGGGTCAGCCTGCGCATGGGCCGCATCCTGAAGCAGGCGGGACAGAGCAATCCGTTCGCGACGCTGCCGATTCTCGAAGTGAATCCGAAGCATCCGTTGGTCGAGCGTTTGAAGGCAACCACCGACGATGCAGCCTTCGCGGACCTCGCCCACGTGCTTTACGATCAAGCCATGCTGTCGGAAGGCGGAGAGCTGGACGATCCGGTGTCGTTCGTGCAGCGGGTGAACCGGCTTATCGTCGAGGGATTGTCGGCAGCCCCCAAAATCATCCTGAGCTGAGGCTGATCGGACGCGTCGAGCCGGTTGAATTGCCGGATTGAGGCGCGTAAACAGTGTTTATGAACACGCAACCGCACTCGATAACCTTGACGGTGCCCCCGCAACCCACCGATCACATGCTGGGTTCCGAGCACGCGCCCGTCACACTGATCGAATACGGCGATTTCGAGTGTCCGAGCTGTAAAATTGCAGTGCCGACGCCGAGACTTTTGCTGGATCGATTCCCCAACCGGGTGCGGTTTATATTCCGCCACTTCCCGCTGGAAGAAGTGCATCCGCATGCGCTGCTGGCTGCGGAGGCCGCGGAGGCCGCCGCGGGTCAGGGAAAATTCTGGGAGATGCACGACATGCTGTTCGCGCATCAGGCGCATCTGAAGGATGCGGATCTCAGGCGCTACGCAGGCGAGCTCGGTCTGGACTCGGCGCGCTATGTCGCCGAGATGGACGACCACATCTATCTGCAGCGCGTCCGGGAACACGCCGAAGGCGGACGCCGCAGCCACCTTCGCGCGACGCCCACCTTTTTCGTCAATGGAGTGGTTCAGGACATCTCATACGGCATGCAGAGCCTGCACGATGCCGTCGCAGCCGCGCTTCACCGCACCGGACACTGACAGCGGATCCTACCCCGAGCTTACGTCCAGTCGTCTCCGCCACCGCCGGAATCCCCGCCCCCGCCGCCGGAACTGTCGTCCCAAGAACCCGGATCATTCACGCCAAAGTCCGAGCCGCCCATGTCGGCGTTCGGGTTGCCGCCCGAGCCCCACGAGCCGTCATCGCCTGACGGCGGCAGCACCTGGCGCCGGTCGCCGTCCAGAAAGTGGTGTGCCAGTTCTTCGCCTGCGACGATGCCGGCGCCGGCGGCCAGACCGCCCGCAAGTCCACCGGCGATGTTCGAGCCGATTCCACCGCCGGCCATGCCGCCCCCTGGGCTTCCATAGCCGGGGCCGGGCCCCGCATAGCCGCCGGGTCCATAGGCGCCCGGTGCACCGCCAGCGGCCGGGTATTGCGTGTAGCTGCTCCGGCGACGGAACAACATCCAGAATACGCCCACCACCAACGCGAGGATTACCACCGTGCCCCACGGAAAGTGGGGCGCCGAGGGTGCGGTCGTCACGCCGCCAAAGGAGCCTTCGCTACGTCTCACCAAACCGAGCTGAGCCTTGAGTTCTTGAACGGAGCGGGGGTTCTCCTTGGTCAATCCCGGATCGAGTTGTTCCGCACGCGCCAGCTCCGAGCGCGCCGAGCCGAGATTGCCCTCCCGCGCATAGAGTTCAGACTGCACATAGTGTGCCTTGGAGCTCTGAGGGTGGTCCCGCAGCACTTGATTCATCATCTGCTGGGCCTGATCGAGATGGCCGCTGCGGGCAGCTTCGTAGATCTGCTGCACGGACGGGTCGGCGTCCGCCGCCAGAGCAGGCATGTTGGCCACCCCCAGGGACAAGGCGGCAGCGACCAGTGATCCAGCAACGAGATTTCGCATGTTCAACCCCAAAATGGCCGTTTGGGCCGTTGCAACGTTAGATTAGGGCGGATTTATGAAGTTCAACCCGCCTTCGGGACGCCCGGCGCATCGACGCCGACCTCACAGCCGGGCCCCGCCGCGGGCCTCGTGGATCCTGGTATAACATTTTCCCCAGCATGCGTCAGACCATCGTCATCGTAGGGGCGGGATTCAGCGGCAGCGTCCTCGCCGCCACCTTACTGCGTCTCCCCCCTCCGAGTGCCACGGACATCGTTTTGATCGAGCGCGGCGCGCGCATTGCGCGCGGGGTGGCCTATGCCTCGCACGAGGTGCCGTACGTGCTGAACGTGCCGGCCGGCAGGCTCTCGGTCGATCCAACAGATCCACTGCAATTCCTCACCTTCGTGAGGCAGGTCTACCCGGAAGCCGACGCTGAGGATTTCGTGCCCCGGTCGCTGTATGGAGATTACCTCCGGGACGTGCTGGATCAAGCGGAGCGAGCGGCGCCGCGGCACGTGACGCTGCGTCGGGTGTTCGGCGAAGTCACCGCGATCGTGCGCGCGCCATTGGCCGGTGGCACGGACAAGACGCTGCTCGCGATCCTCGCGGATGGCAGCTCGATCCCGGCCGATCGCGTGGTGCTCGCGCTGGGCAACCCGCCTTCGGCGGTGCATTCGTGGGCGCGCGGCCTGTCGAATCATCCGGCGTATGTGCACGATCCCTGGCTCATGCCGAAATCGCTTCGAGCACGGGACTCGGTGCTGATCGTCGGCAGCGGACTCACGATGGTGGACGTGGCGCTCGCCCTGAGCCTCGAGGGCGGAGAACTCCCGATGGTGAGGAGCATTTCCCGCCACGGGCTGCTGCCGCTCGGCCAGACGATTTTCAGGCCGACCGCCGTCCAGGGGAGCGGCGAAGTTCTGCTGTCCCATGCGTCGTCGATCCGGCGCGTAATCGCCGCCACCCGCCGGCTCGCGCGCGAGGTGGAACGGATGGGCGGAGACTGGCGCGAGGTGGTGACATTCGTCCGTCACCTCGCTCCCGAGCTTTGGCGCGCGCTCCCTGCTGCCGAGCGCCGCCGCTTCCTGCGTCATGCTCAAGCATATTGGGATATCCACCGCCACCGGTTGCCGCCCCGCATGGCGCAGCGCATCGATCACATGCGCCGCAGCGGGAGGCTGCAAATTTACGCCGGGCGTATTCGTCAGCTCGTGCCCGAAGGCGACGAATTGCGGGTGGTTTGGCGGCGCCGCGGTCGCAGCGAGAACGAATCGTTCGCCGTCAACGCCGTGATCAACGCCACCGGTCCCGACTATGCGATCAGGCGTTCCGCCGATCCCTTGATACGATCCCTGTGCGCGGCGGGATTGGTGTCGGCAGACGATTTCGACCTCGGGTTGCGCACGGGCCTGAACGGCGCCTGCCTATCGGTCGACGGCATACCGAGCCAGGAGCTCTTCTATCTGGGTCCGATGCTGCGCGCCGACCATTGGGAAGCCACGGCCGCACCCGAGTTACGGGCGCATGCCGAGCGCCTCGCGCGGCATCTGGCGGGGCCCGCCTAGTGGCGCCCGGCTAGGAAAGGTGCTCGATCGCGCTCAACAGGCGCCGCACGTCCGATTCGGTGGTGTACATCGACATGCCGGTCCGCAACAGGCCGCCGCGTTGGTCGAGTCCCAGCACCTCGATCGTGCGCGCCGCATAAAAATCGCCGTCCCACACGCAAAGTCCCTGCGAGCCCAGCACGGTTGCGGCTTCGGCCGCCGTATGTTCCTCGAGCGTGATCGAGACGGTGGGCGCCCGGGCCCGCGTGGCGAAATCCGTTCCCCAGACGCGTATGCCGCGGATGCGGCGCACGCCGTCGTGATACTCGCGGGCCAGGCGGTGCTCGTACTCGCCGATTCCGGTCATGGCGTCGACGAGGCGCTCGCGCAGCGTCGACCCCGCGCCCCACCCGGCGAGGTAATCGATGGCCGCGCGTACCCCGTGGATGGCGGCATGGTTGAGAGTTCCGGTTTCGATGCGATACGGAGAAGCCGGGTCTTGGACTCTCAATCGATCCGTGGGCAGCCGGTCGAGGGCGCCGGGCTTGGAATACAACACGCCGACGTGCGGGCCGTAGAACTTGTACGCCGAGCAGAGCAGGAAATCGACCTCCATGGAGGTCACGTCGACGGGGAAGTGCGGCGCATAGTGCACAGCATCGATCAACAGCAGCGCGCCGACCGCGCGCGTCAGCCGGCGCGCGAGTGCGATGTCGTTGACGGTGCCCAAAGCGTTGGAAGAGGCACCCAGGGCGAAGAGTTTGGTACGGGGGGTGATCTTGGCGGCCATGTCGTCGTAGTCCAAAAGGCCGCTTTCGAGCAAGCGGACCTCTTGGACGCGGATGCCGTGCTCTCTCAGAGCAAGCCAGGGGCCGCGGTTGGCCTCATGATCGAGCTCGGTGATCAGCACTTCGTCGCCGGCTTTCAGTGTGCGCCCGATGGCATGGCTCAACGAATAATTGAGCGTCGTCATGTTTTGTCCGAACGAAATGCAATCGGCCGAGACCGCGCCCAGGAACGTGGCGACGGTCTCACGCGCCGCCTGCATTCGCCGGTCGACTTCGTGCGACGGGGGAAAGCTGCCGTGAGTGTTGACGTTGCAGGTGGCGTAGACGTCGGCGATGGCCTCCACGACGGCGGCGGGCACCTGGCTTCCACCCGGGCCGTCGAGGTATGCGAGCTCATGCACGCCGTGCCTCTTTTGCAGCGCCGGGAAATCCTTCCTGCTGCGCAAGGCATGCTCGGCCGAATACGGCATGCGGCTCAGAGCAAATCGTAGGTGAAGTCGTACCCGGTCGGCGTGGCGTCGCGCGGATGCAGCTTCATGCTGCCCTTGGCCCCGGCATATTTGCCGGTGCCTCCGGTGACGGCCATCAGCGAGTCGCCGGCATCCAGAAACGGCCCCTCGACGGTGATTTGGCCTGACTTCAGCATCAGCGTCCAGATGCACTCCCAGCTCTTGCCGACGACGGTGCGTACGCAATATCCCTGATCGGACCCGAGCTCGGTTTTGTTGCCCGCGTCATAAACTTTATTCGCGAATACCAGCAGGTCTCCGACCGAATCACCCTTGGCGCCGAGATCGACGGTGGTCTCGCCCACCGGCCGCTCGACGACGACGATCTTTTCGCCGGCCATGGCCGGGAGCACCGCCAGCGCGGCGGTCAATCCAAGCACTCGACTCATCAACTTGATCATGGCAGCCCCTTGGTTGTTGTGGGTCATCATATCAAGGTCGTTGCCCGGCGACGATGGCGCCGCGTGCGGCCGCCGGCCAAGTCGGTTGGTCGCACGCGGTGCGGGTGCGATGGTGTGGTGGCCGGCACCCACGGCGCGATAGAATCCCGTTCCTGGTGAAATCGGCCGGCCCTCGGCCGCGCAAAGGTCGGGGCGGATGAAGTATTCGAATCTGGTCGAGCGCATGGCGGGCGACGGCGCCGATGCGTGGACGACACATTACGCGGCGCGCGCCGCGCTCGATCGGGGCGAGGACGTGATCATCCTGAGCGTCGGCGACCCGGATCTGGAAACGCCGCCGCAGGTGGTGGAGCGGGCCATCGAGTGCCTGCGGGGCGGCGATACGCACTACACGCCGGTGGCGGGTCGCCCGGCCCTGCGCGAGGCGATCGCCCGATGCCATCGCGAGCGCACCGGCCAGGCGGTCGACAGCGCCAATGCCATCTTTCTGGCAGGAGCCCAAAACGCCTTGCTGACCGCGGCCTTGTGCCTCGCCGGCCCCGGCGATGAGGTGATCGCGTTCGAGCCGCTGTACCCCACCTATCCCGCAACCATCGAGGCATCGGGTGCGCGCATGGTTCGCGTGCCCGGTCCGGCATCGGCCAACTTCCGGCCGGATCTCGCCGCGCTCGAGGCCGCCATCAACTCGCGGACTCGGGCGATCTTCTTCGCCTCCCCGAACAATCCGAGCGGTCACGTGCTGAGCTTCGAGGAGCTTGCCGTGATCGGTGGCCTCGCGCGCCGTCACGAGCTTTGGGTCGTGGCGGACGAGGTCTACGCGGGCCTGGCCGCCGGCGGACGTGTTCCGAGCCTCGCGGCGGAGTTGCCGGATCGGGTGATCACGGTCAGCAGTTTGTCCAAGACGCATGCCATGCCGGGATGGCGGGCCGGGTGGCTGGTGGGTCCGAAGGTGCTCGTCGCGCACGCCGAGGCGCTGGCGCTCGCGATGCTCTATGGATTGCCGGGCTTCATCCAAGAAGCGGCGCTCACGGCGCTGCAAATCGCGCCCGCGGCCGAGGCACGGATGCGCGAATTCTGTGCGAACCGGCGCGATCTCGTACTTGGCGCGCTCAACGGTGCCCCGATGATCCGCTGCTGCACCCCGGACGCCGGCATGTTCATGTTGATCGACGTGCGCGGCTGCGGGATGTCGGGCCACGAGTTCATGACCGGCCTGTTCCGCTCGGAACGGGTCTCGGTGCTCGATGGGGGCGCGTTCGGGCAGGGTACCGCGGGTTTCGTGCGGCTGTTCTACGGGACAGACGAGGCGACTTTGCGCGAGGGCTGCCGAAGGATTCGCCGCTTCGTGCAACACAGCGGCTAAGCGCCTCCGGCAACTCCCAATGGCAGCGCGGTGGACTCTTTGATGACCGTCACCGCCACGGAGGAATTGACCGACCGCACACAGGGAATGCGCGACAAGTAATCGAGGTAAAAGGCCTCATAGGCTTTGATGTTCCGGGTGACGATCTTGAGCAGAAAGTCCCACTCGCCGGTCAACGTGTAGCATTCGAGGACTTCGGCGCGGTCGCGGATCGCCGCCTCGAATTCGCCGAGCGCATCGCGCCCGGTGGTCGCGAGCTTCACGTGAGCAAAGATCGTGAGATCGAGACCGAGCGCGTTGCGGTCGAGAAGCGCGACGCGCGCCTTGATCACTCCGTCACGCTCCAGTTGCTGGATGCGCCGCCAGCAGGTCGTGGTGGAGATGCGAACCTCCGCGGCCACCTCCGCCACGGATAGCGCGCCCCGGCGCTGTAGGATATCGAGCAGGCGCAAGTCGAGCCGGTCAATACTCTGATGAAAAGAATTTTGCATTATTCGGCGATATTCGGAATGAACATTCCAAATTATCCAATGCACTCCTAATGAATGCAACACGACTCACCCGCAGGCGTAACGTACCTCGATGAACAAGCGTTCGCGCCTGCACCTGCCCAAATCGCCCGCCAGGCCGGGCGAAAAACCCGATTTCAGCTACGTCCATCTGTCCCCCGCCGGAGCGGTACCCCGGCCGGAGGTCGGTGCCAAAGTTCGCGACCTGGGCGCGCTGGCGGTCGAGTTGGTGAGGGTTCTGGACGACGACCACGAAGCCGTCGGTCCGTGGCATCCGCACCTCGACCCGGAGGAACTGCAGGTGGGCCTTCGGCACATGCTGCTCACGCGCCTCTACGATGACCGCATGCAACGTACCCAGCGCTCCGGAAAAATCTCCTTCTACATGCGGTCGCTGGGCGAGGAAGCGGTTTCCGTCGCCCAGTGCATGGCGCTCAAGCCGGGCGACATGCTGTTCCCGTCCTACCGCAATCAAGGTTTGCATATCGTTCGTGGCACCTCGCTGGTCGACATGATGTGTCAGTTGCTCTCGAACACGCGCGACATGTGCAAGGGCCGGCAGCTTCCGGTGATGTACCACTCCCGGCCCGGGAATCTGTTCTCGATCTCGGGCAATCTCGCCACGCAATTCCCGCAGGCGGTCGGCTGGGCGATGGCGGCAGCGCTCAAGGGCGAAGATCATCTGGCTGCGAGCTGGATCGGCGAAGGCTCGAGCGCGGAGGCGGACTTTCACCATGCGCTGCTGTTCGCCTCCGTGTATCAGGCTCCCGTGATCTTGAACGTCGTCAACAATCAATGGGCCATCTCCACTTTCCAGGGATACGCGGGCGGCGAGCAGCGCAGTTTCGCGGCGCGAGGTCCCGGTTACGGGATCGCCGGCATCCGTGTCGACGGTAACGATTTCCTGGCGGTGTATGCGGTTACTCAGTGGGCGGCACAGCGTGCGCGCACCGGAGGCGGTCCGACCTTGATCGAGCTCGTCACCTACCGCGCGGCCGCGCATTCCACCAGCGACGATCCGGCGCGCTATCGCGCCAAGGACGACCAGGAGCACTGGCCGCTGGGCGATCCGATCGAGCGTCTCAAGCGGTACTTGATCAAGCTCGGCGAGTGGTCGGAAGAGCGGCATCGGGCTCTCACCGCGGAGCTCGAGGCATTGGTCGTCTCGAGCTGGGCGCAGGCGGTGAAGTACGGCACCATGAGCGACGGCCCAAGGCTGGATGCGGATCTCATGTTCGAGGACGTGTTCAAGGAAATGCCGCAGCACTTGATCCGGCAGCGGGCGCAGATGCGCGCGGAGCGCGATGCGGGCGCCGCGCATTCGGGCGCCGCGCATGTGGGCGCCGCGCATGCGGGTCACGCGGAGCCGGGCGCTCAGGCGCATGGCGCCGCTCAGGCAGCGGGCACTTCGCGCGGCGGGGAGCCCTAGGTCCGTGGCGAACATGAACATGATTCAGGCGCTCAACTCCGCCATGGACATCATGCTCGGACGCGACCCGTCCGTGGTGCTCATGGGTGAGGATATCGGCTATTTCGGCGGCGTATTCCGAGCCACGGAGGGCCTGCAGCGCAAGTACGGCGAACATCGCGTTCTGGATACCCCGATTGCCGAGGGCGGCATCATTGGCACCGCGATAGGCATGGCGGTGAACGGCCTGCGACCGGTCGCCGAGATCCAATTCGCGGACTACATCTATCCGGGTTTCGATCAGATCGTGAGCGAGCTCGCGCGACTGCGCTACCGCAGCGCCGGCGACTTCTTTGCGCCGGTGACCATACGGACTCCGTGCGGCGGCGGTATTCGCGGCGGACAGACCCACTCGCAGAGCCCGGAGGGCATCTTCACCCACGTCAGCGGCGTGAAGGTACTCATGCCCTCGAATCCCTACGACGCCAAGGGGCTCTTGATCACCGCGATCGAGGACGATGATCCGGTGATTTTTTTCGAGCCGAAGCGCCTGTACAACGGTCCTTTCGACGGCGACCCCGGGAAGCCGGCGGTGCCGTGGAGCGCTCACCCGAAGGGTCAGGTGCCCGACGGACATTACTCGGTGCCGCTGGGGCTGGCCGAGGTGGTGCGCAAGGGCACCCAGGTCACGATCGTGACCTATGGAACCATGGTGTTCGTCGCCCAGGCTGCTGCTGCGGCCCTCGGCGTGGACGCGGAGATCGTGGATCTGCGGTCGCTCGTGCCTCTGGATGCGGAGACCATCGTCGCCTCCGTCAGAAAGACAGGACGCTGCGTGGTAGCGCACGAAGCAACGCGCTTCTCTGGTTTCGGCGCCGAACTCGTCGCCGTGATTCAAGAGGAATGCTTCTGGCACCTGGAGGCGCCCATTCAGCGGGTCGCCGGCTGGGATACGCCCTATCCGCACGCCTTTGAATGGGAATACTTTCCCGGACAACAACGAGTCGCGACGGCTGTCAAGGCCGCGATGGAGTCGGCATGAGTCAGTTTGTGTTCAAAATGCCGGATCTCGGCGAGGGAACGGTCGAGGCCGAGATCATCGCCTGGCACACGGCGCCCGGCGACACGGTGGCCGAAGACCAGATCATCGTGGAAGTGATGACTGACAAAGCTGCGGTGGAGGTGCCGGCACCGGTGAGCGGCCGGGTCGTTTCGGTCACCGGGAACCCCGGTGAGAAGGTGGCAGTCGGCTCGCCGCTGATCGTCTTCGATATGAGCGCGCCCGCCAAGGCGGCCGACGCGCCAATAGCCGACGCGCCCAAGGGTGCCGCGCGCGCGATGCCGGCGAGCGCACCGGACGCCACTGCGCCAACCGCTCCGCCGCCGCCGGCTGCGCCAACCGCTGTGCCCGCAGTTTCGCCAACGGGACGGATCATGACCTCACCCGCCAACCGGCGACGAGCAAGCGAAGCGGGCATCGACCTGACCACGGTAGTGGGATCGGGCCCGGGCGGGCGCATCGTGCGCGAGGACTTGGCGTCGGCGGCTTACGCACCGAGCGGCGACGGTTCCCCGGAAACGTCCGAGATCAAGGTCATTGGGGTGCGACGCCTGATCGCCGAGCGGATGAGCGAGGCCAAGCGCAATATCCCGCATTTTGCCTACGTGGAAGAAGTCGACGTGACCGAACTCGAGGCGCTCCGCCAGCACCTCAATTCCAAGAATGGCAAGGGCGAGCCGTCCTTCACCTACCTGCCGCTGGTGATCGCGGCGCTGGTGCGCACGTTGAATTCCTTTCCGCAATGTAATGTCCTGTACGACGCGGCGCGAGGCGTCCTGGTGCGCCATCGCGCGGTGCATGTGGGGGTGGCCACGCAGACTCCGGACGGATTGAAGGTCCCGGTGGTACGCCATGCCGAGCGGCTCACGCTTGGGGCGCTCGCTGCCGAGATCCGCCGCGTCACCGAGCGAGCGCGCGCCAACAAGGCGTCTCGCGACGAGCTGGTCGGCTCCACCATCACCGTCACCAGCCTGGGCAAGCTGGGGGGAATCGCGTCCACACCCATCATCAACGCACCGGAGGTCGCCATCATCGGTCTCAACAAGGCGGTGGAGCGGCCGGTGGTTCATCAGGGGGCGGTGGCGATACGCCGAATCATGAACTTATCGTCCTCATTCGATCATCGCTTCGTGGACGGTTATGATGCGGCGGCGATGATTCAAGCGTTGAAAGAACTGCTCGAGCATCCGGCAATGATCTTCATTCCAAGGTGATACCTCCATGACCGCGCAACCCCACCGTGCGACTTCGGAGCCGAAGGCCCAATCCCTGCGCCCGGCGTTTGGCAGCGTACTCGCTTCGCATATGGCGGTTGCCACGTACCGCGAGGGCCGATGGAGCGAATCCGAGATCAAGCCGGTCGAGGCCGTATCCTTGAGTCCCGCCGCGCACGTACTGCATTATTCGAGCACCTGCTTCGAAGGCTTCAAGGCGTTTCGACATGCGGACGGTTCGGTCCATACATTCCGGATGGACCGACACCTACAGCGCCTGCGTCAGAGCGCCCGTCAGCTGGTGCTGCCGGAGCCTCCCGCGGCTCTCGCAGGCGACATGGTTCGCGGCGTGATTGCGCGGTGCCGCGACGCGGTGCCGGAGGCGCCGGGTGCGCTGTACCTGCGCCCGATCCTGTTCGGCACCATGGCAAACATTGGCGCGGCCGCGACGCCGGCAACCGAAGCGATGCTGTTGGTGCTGGCGAGCCCAGTATGGGATTACTTCGCAGGCGGCATGAAGCCGCTGCGCATTTTGGTCGATGATGAGCACACACGATCGGCGGCGCAGATGGGCATGGTCAAGACCGGAGGCAATTATGCCGCGGCGATGGGCCCCACGTTGGCCGCGCGCGCCAAATATCAAGCGGATCAGGTGCTCTTCTGTCCGGGCGGCGAGGTCCAGGAGACCGGCGCCGCCAATTTTCTATTGATTCGCGACGGCGAATTGCTGACGCGTGGCCTCGACAGCACTTTCCTGCACGGTGTCACCCGAGACTCATTGCTCACCCTGGCGCGCGACCGCGGCTTCAACGTGTCCGAACGCGTGTTCGACGTGAACGAGATGCTCGAATGGGTGAAGTCCGGCGAGGCAGCCCTGTCCGGGACCGCCGCTGTGCTCGCCGGCGTCGGCACGCTCATTTACCGGGGCATCGAACATCGCGTGGCGAGCGGCGAGGTGGGGCAACAGACCCGGGCGCTGCGCGCGCAGCTAGTCGCCATCCAACACGGTGAAGCACCCGACAAGCACGGCTGGTTGCAGCGGATCTAAAGCGCCGAGCGGCTGGGGCGCCGCTCAATACTCGTTGTGTTCCTCGTCGTCTTCGTCGTCGAGGTCATCGTCCTCGTCATCTTCGTCCTCGTCTTCATCTTCGTCCCAATCCTCGTCCTCATCTTCGTCCTCGTCCTTCTCGGACTTCGACCCGGACCAACCCTCCGGCTCTTCGGTGAGTTCGAGGTCGAGCTCCGCCCAATCGTCGACGTCGAGTTCCTCGATGTCGCCGTCGAGATGCTGAATCTCGACAATTTCCCGGTCCTCATCGACGCGAAGCACCTGAAAAGTCTCATCGTTCTCCAGATCTTCATACCACTGACCGACGGTTGGTTCGTACTCTCTACCCACTAAGATTCGTCCTTCTTTCGAGCCGCTCTGCCGGATGGCTGGCGAATGTTTGATTGGCAGGCGAATATTAGGGGAGGCCGGTCTGCTAAGTAAATGGCAAAATCGCGTCAGTATGAACGTCGCCGACCGCAAACTGAGTGCTCGCCGCCTGCTCGAGGCGCGTCGCGTCGTCGTGAAGGTGGGGTCGGCACTTCTGGTGGATGCCGAGAAAGGGCGCCTGAACCGCACCTGGCTGGAAGGTCTGGCGGCGGACATCGCGCATCTCAAGCGGCGTGGCCAGGAGGTGATCCTGGTGTCCTCGGGGGCGATCGCTCTCGGGCGGCGGCATTTGGGCCTGAGCGCCGGCCCGCTCAAACTGGAAGAGAGCCAAGCGGCGGCGGCGGTCGGGCAGATTCGCCTGGCGCATGCCTACAAGGAGCTTTTGGAGGCGCACGAGATCACGGTGGCGCAGATCTTGCTGACACTGGGCGATACGGAGCAACGCCGCCGGTACTTGAATGCCCGGGGTACGCTGCAGACCTTGCTGTCGCTCGGGGCGGTCCCGGTGATCAACGAGAACGACACCGTGGCCACGGCCGAGATCCGCTATGGGGACAACGACCGGCTGGCAGCGCGGGTGGCGCAGATGACGGGTGCCGACTGCCTCGTCTTGCTGTCGGACATCGACGGCCTGTATACGGCGAACCCGCACGAGCATCCCGGGGCCGAGCTCATTGCGCGGGTTCTCGACATAACGCCCGCAATCGAGGCCATGGCCGGCGGCACCAGCAGCGGTTTCGGCACGGGCGGCATGCAGACCAAAATCGCCGCCGCCAAGATTGCCGTGGGGGCGGGCTGTCATCTGTGCATCGCGAAGGGCGCCGCCCAGCATCCCTTGAAGCGCATCGAGGAAGGCGCGCGCTGCACCTGGTTCGTGCCCTCATCCACGCCCTCGGCCGCGCGTAAGCAATGGATCGCCGGAACCTTGCGGCCGGCCGGCGCAATCAGTGTGGACGAGGGTGCGGTGCGCGCGCTATTGCAGGGCAAGAGCCTGCTTCCGGCCGGCGTGACGCGCGCGGTCGGCCGCTTCGACCGCGGCGATACCGTGAGCATCGTGGGGCCCGACAGCCTGGAGATTGCGCGCGGCATCTGTGCGTACTCGGACAGCGACACCGCTCGCATCATGGGCAGAAAGTCCACCGAGATCGAAAACCTGCTGGGCTTCAGGGGTCGCGATGAAATCGTTCATCGCGACGACCTGGTGCTGATGAGATCGGCGTGACCAGCAGATCTGAGGAAGCGGCGGATTCCACTCGGCGTGAAGCGACCGTGGGCGAGATCATGACCGCGATTGGCCGCAACGCCCGGGACGCCGCTCCGATCCTCGAACTGGCCTCGACGGACCAAAAAAATGGCGCGCTGCGCGCCGCGGCCGCGGTGCTGCGCAGTCGCTGCCGCGAGATTCTGGCGGCGAACGAGCGGGATATGGAGGGGGCCGCGTCGACCGGGGCCGGCGCAGCCCTGCTCGACCGCTTGAAGCTCGACCCGAGCCGGGTGGAGGCCATGGCGCGGGCGCTCGAGGATATCGCCGAACTCCCCGATCCAATCGGCACGGTGCTCGCCGAGTGGACCCGGCCCAATGGACTGGTCATTCAACGCCGGCGAGTGCCGCTCGGCGTGATCGGCATCATCTACGAGAGCAGGCCCAATGTCACCGCGGATGCGGGCGCATTGTGCCTCAAATCCGGCAACGCCGTGATCCTGCGCGGCGGCTCCGAGAGTGCGCGATCGAGCGCGATCATCCATGAATGCCTGGTCGGGGGACTGCTCGCCGCGGGCCTGCCGGCAACCGCCATCCAACGGGTACCGACGACGGACCGCACGGCTGTCGGCATCATGCTCGCCGAGATGGCGCAATACATCGACGTGATCGTGCCGCGCGGCGGCAAGAGCCTCATTGAACGCGTTCAAAAAGAGGCTCGCGTTCCGGTCATCGGGCATCTCGAGGGCGTCTGCCATGTGTTCGTCGAGCGCGCGGCGAACCTCGCGATGGCGCGCGACCTCGTGCTCAACGCCAAGATGCGCCGCACCGGTGTTTGCGGCGCGGCGGAGACGCTGTTGGTGGACCGCGGTTGTGCAGCGACCCACCTCACGCCGCTGATCGCCGCATTGCTCGCGGCGGGCTGCGAGGTGCGCGGCGACGAGACGGCGCTGCGGGCCGACCCGCGCGTCAAGCCGGCCACGGAGCAGGATTGGTACACCGAATATCTGGACGCCATCATCGCGGTGCGCGTGGTCGACGGAGTGGATGCCGCCATCGAACACATCCGCCGTTATGGATCCCGGCACACCGATTCCATCGTGACCGAGGATGCCACGGTGGCGGAGCGCTTCTTGACGCGGGTCGACAGCGCCATTGTGCTGCATAACGCCTCGACCCAGTTCGCCGATGGCGGCGAGTTCGGCATGGGCGCGGAGATCGGCATCAGCACCGACAAGTTTCATGCTCGCGGCCCGGTCGGGGTCGATCAACTGACGAGCTACAAGTACGTCGTGAGGGGCCAAGGTCAGTTGCGCGATTGAGAGGGCGTGGATCGATCCCCGCCCGGCTTGCGGTCGAGCGCGATGATGGCGGCGAGCCAGCGTCGAACCTCCTGCGGATCGTCGAGATGCCACTGGCCCCTGAGGCGATCGCCGACCGCGACCGACACCCCGCCGGCCTGCTCGACGAACCGTAGACCGGGCTCATCCGTCAGGTCGTCACCCACGAAGACGGGCGTTCTGCCTGCGAACGGCCACTCGCTCATGAACGCCTCGACCGCAGTGGCTTTGGAGAATCCCTTGGGCTTGATCTCGTATACCTGATTGCCCGCCTGCACCTCGTAGCGGGATTCGAGCGGGGCAGCCGCCGCCCCGACTGCACGGCACACGCTCGCCTCGAATCCAGGGGCGAGCCGGTAGTGAACGGCGATCGTGCGCCCCTTGTCCTCGAACAAGGTGCCGGGATGTGATTCGACGAATTCACGGAGCAACGCTCGCGCACCCTCCAAACATTCCTCGCAGCCGGAATCCGCCGACCAAAGGACACCCGAAGCACCGCGACGCTCGGCGCCGTGCTGTCCGGCCGCGGGGAGCTTGAGCGGTGCGAATAGTTGGTCGATGGTCGCGATGCTGCGCCCGCTCACCAAGGCGAGCGCTCCGTTCAGACGTTGCGCCACGCCGCTGATCAGGGAGTTCAGCGACTGATCCACCACCACCGCCGAGGGCGTATCGGCGATTTCCACCAGGGTTCCGTCGACATCCAGGAACAGACACCACTCGGCGGAGGGTGCAGGGGCGGCATTTCTCATCTCGCGCGACCATAGCCCATCCACGCCACTCCCGCCATCGCTGGCACGAGCTCCCCGGGTATATTTTACATGAGCCGATACAGGCGGCGGGGCTCGGAATGACGCCGCGCAGCAAGTAGCGGAGACGGTGGGGGAGATTTTCGGTATTTTGCTCGGCAATCAGCGTACTTTGGGCGGAGACTTCTCCTTGAGGAGGTGCGGTGTTTCGTTCGGTGATGTTGCGTTTCGTGCTGCCGGTAGCGCTCGCCTCGTGCGTGGTCGCCTATTTTGGGCTGCCGTACATCCAGCGTTTGCTCGCGGAATGGTTCACCGCGGACGTGGAGCTGCGCGCGCAGCTCGTGATGCATGCCACGGAAGCGCCGCTCACGGAGCTCGTGGAACAGGGCAACGAGACGCGCCTGCACAGCTATCTTGCGAAATTGACCGCGGACGAGCGCCTGCTCGCCGTCCTCGTGTGCCGGCCCGACGGCGCCGTCATTGCGAAAACCGAGCGCCTGCCGCGGGCGATCGATTGCGGGGCGAGCACAAGCGCCACGCCCTCGTCCGCGCGGATCGTGCAGCTGCCCTCCGGCTCGGTCCAGGTGTCGCGTTTCGACTTCGACTCCGCGCAGCCCGTGCCATTTCGGATCGTGATGCTGTACGACCTGAGCTTCGTCGATCGCCGGCAGCGAACCGCGCGCGATTTCGTCCTGGTGTTCATCGGCATCTCCGTGCTGCTGCTCGCGCTTCTCGTGGTGCTGGTCGCCTGGCTGCAGCTTCGCCGCTGGGTCAACGTGCTGATCGGGGACATCCGGGGAAAGCGGTTTCTCGACAACGCGCGATCGCCGCGCGCCTCCAATCCGATCCTCTCCCAGGTTCGCCAGGTCCTTGCCGAGGTGGAGGAGAAGCAGCGCCTGGAGATCGATTTTCGCGAGAATTGGACCCCGCAAGCGCTCAGGCAGGTGGTCAAGGATCATCTGCATTCCTCGCAGGTGATCATCGTCTCGAATCGCGAGCCGTACATTCACAACTACAACGCGGATCACCAGCCGGTGGTCCAGGTGCCCGCGAGCGGCATGGTGACCGCGCTCGAGCCGATCATGCGCGCGTGTTCGGGGGTGTGGGTGGCGCACGGCGCCGGAGCTGCGGACGCCGCTACCGTGGACCGCTTCGACCACATCGCCGTGCCGCCCGACAAACCGTCCTATACGCTGCGGCGCGTTTGGCTGACCGACGAGCAGGAACAGGGTTACTACTACGGATTTTCCAACGAGGGACTGTGGCCCCTGTGTCATCTGGCGTACGTGCGCCCGGCATTTCGCCCCAGCGACTGGCGCGCGTACGAAGAAGTCAATGCCAAGTTCGCCGATGTGGTTTCGGCCGAGGCGAGCACGGACAGCCCCGTGGTGTTGATCCAAGATTTTCACTTCGCGCTGTTGCCGAAGCTGATCCGCGCGCGGGTCCCCAAGGCGACCATCGCGCTGTTCTGGCACATCCCGTGGCCCAACGCGGAGACTTTCGGTGTCTGCCCGTGGAAGCGCGAGATGCTGCTGCATATGTTGGCGGCCGACATTCTCGGGTTTCACACCCGCTATCACTGCCAGAACTTCCTCGATACCCTGGACCGATTCGTGGAGTGCCAGATCGACCGCGAGCACATGACGGTCACGCTTCAGGGGCGCGTGTGCCGCGTGGCGGCCTACCCGATCTCGATCGAATGGCCGCCTCGGTGGCTGCAATACCTGCCGGATGCGGCGGCCTGCCGCGCGGCCGTCCGGCAGCGGCACCGCATCGGGCCGGACGTGGTCATCGGCCTCGGCGTCGAGCGTTGGGACTTCACCAAAGGAATCCTCGAACGATTCCAGGCGCTCGAGACGCTGCTCGCGAGAAATCCGCGGCACCGCGGCCGGATCACGCTTCTGCAAATCGCCTCGCCGTCCCGCAGCCAGTTGCCGGCGTATCGCGAGCTGCAGCAGCAAACCTATCGGGAGGTGGAGCGCATCAACGCCAAGTACACCGAGGGTGACTGGCGGCCGATCGTGTTGATCGGCGAGCATCAGGAGCCGCACAGCGTGTTCGAGCTGTACAGGGCTGCGGATTTTTGTCTGGTCAACAGCCTGCACGACGGGATGAATCTGGTCGCGAAGGAATTCGTGGCCGCGCGCGACGACGAGGACGGAGTATTGATCTTGAGCACGTTTGCGGGTGCGTCGCGCGAATTGACCGAGGCGGTGCTGATCAATCCCTTCGATGTCAATGAGACGGCGCAAGCGATGGAGATCGCCATACGCATGGGACGCGAAGAGCGCCGCGACCGCATGAGCCTGATGCGGCGCACGGTCAAGGAAAACAATGTGTACCGGTGGGCGGGCAGGATGCTGATGGACGCGGCCCGCATCCGACAGCGACAAAGCCTGCCGTCGGTCAGATCCAGGTTGGAGCGCTTCGGCACCTAAAGCGCGGCGGTTCCTTTAAATCAGGCGCGGGCTGCAAAGGCACGCAGCTGTTGTGCCGCCAGATCCAGCGTCTCGTCCTTTTTCGCGATGCAAAGGCGGATCAACGTCATGGACGGCGGCGACGCATAGAAGGGCGACAATGGGATCGTCGCGACCTTGGCCTCGCGGATCAGGCGGTCGGCGAACTCGAGATCCCTCGATTGGCTGAGCGCGCCGTAATCCACCAACAGAAAATACGTGCCTGCGGCCCTCAAGGGCTCGAAGCCCGAGCCGCGGAGCGCGTTCGCCAACAGGTCGCGCTTCGCCTGGAAAAACGCCGATAAGCCTGTCCATGCGTCGGGACGCCGCGCCAGATACCGGGAGATGGCGTGTTGCAAGGGCGCCGCGATGCTGAAGGTGTTGAACTGGTGCACCCGCCGCAGCTCCTGAGTCAGCGCGGGCGGCGCCACGCAGTAGCCGGTGCGCCAGCCGGTGGCATGCAGGGCCTTGCCGAAGGAGAACACGGCGAAGCTTTTTTCGCGCAATTCCGCATGGGCAAGCACCGAATTCGGCTGTCGCCCGTCGAAAATCACGTTCTCATAAACCTCATCCGCCAGGATCGTGACCGGACGGTCGCGGACCAGCACGGCGAGTGCATCGAGATCCCCCCGATCCAGGACCGTGCAGCTCGGGTTCTGCGGACTGTTGATGATGACGAGTCGGGTGCGATCACTCATCGCCGCGCGCACCTGTTCCCAGTCGACTGCGAAGGCAGCTGGCCTCAATGGAATTCGAACGCATCGGCCACCGGCCAGCCGCACGGCGGGCTCGTACGCATCGTAGGCCGGATCGAAAATGATTGCCTCATCGCCGGGTCCCATCACTGCTTGGATCGCGTCGTAAAGCGCTTCGGTTGCGCCGCAGGTGACCGTGATCTCGGCATGCGGGTCGATCGCCACACCGTACGATGTGCTGATCTTGCGGGCGATCAGCTCGCGCAGCGCGATGACTCCCTCCATCGGCGCATATTGGTTGCAGCCTTCCGCGACCGTATCGACCAGCGCCGCCGCGAGGTCGGGGTCGATCGGATAATCCGGGAACCCCTGACCGATGTTCAGGGCCCCTTCCTCGATCGCACGACGCGACATCACGGTGAAGATGGTCGTGCCGACATCCGGCAGCTTGCTGTGGAAGCGCATGTCGGCGGGCATGCTCACGCGTGCTCGGTGCTCTCGAGCGCCCGCAGACCGCCCGCCAGCGAGTGCGCGTCGAAACCCCGCTGTCGCAGTTCCCGCGCGGCGGCGAGACTGCGCTTGCCGGTGGCACACAGCAGCAGGTAGCGGGCGCCGGGGGCCAAGGCGCCGCTGTCCGCGAGCAGCGCGGCCAGGGGAATATGGCGGGCTGGAGTCGGCCTCGCCGAGAACTCTTCCGCGGTTCGGACATCGATGAGCTCGAAGCGCTGTGCGGCGGCGAGCGACGGCAGGTTGATTTCGATGTCCCGCTGCTCGCCCGGCAAATCGCGGATCAGGGCACAGTCGGGCGCCACGCACTCCGCCCGTCGCGGCGCCTTGAGCCGGGTGCTGCCGAAGCTCATGAAGTCCATCAGCAGGAGTTCGCCATCGAGCTGTCCCGGGATGCCGAGCAGAATCTTCAGTGTCAGCAAAGCCTGCAGGCAGCCGAAGGTTCCGGGCACCGGGCCGAGGACGCCGGATTCGGCGCAGTTGCCGACGACGCCGTCCGCGGTTGCATCGGGCCAGAGACAGCGCAGGCACGCATGCGTGGCCGCGGGTCGGTAAACCTGGATCTGACCCTCGTATTGATAGACGCTCGCGAACACCGCAGGGCGGCGGGCGAGCACCGCGGCGTCGTTGATCAAGAACTTGGTGCGAAAGTTGTCGCTGCAGTCCACCACGACGTCGTGAGCGCGCACCAGGGGCAGCGCATTGTCCGCATCGAACTCGACTTCGTGCGCCGTGACTCGAACGCTGGGATTGAGTTTTTCGACCGCGGCTGCGGCGAGCGCCGCCTTGGGCAGGTCAACCTCGGCACGGCCGTAGATCGGCTGGCGGTGCAGATTACTCGCGTGCAGCGTGTCCGCGTCGAGGATGCCGAGGAAGCCGACGCCGGCGCCCGCGAGATATTGGAGGACCGGGCTCCCCAACCCCCCGGCACCCACCACCAAAACCCGGCTCGCAGCGAGCTTCGCCTGACCGGCCGCGCCGATCTCTCGGAGCAGCATCTGCCGCGAATAGTCAGGCTGCATCGTGATCGTGATCGTGATCGTGACCGTGAGCGTCGGCGTGCCGGTGCTCGGGTGCCGCCGCGCAGCGCTCGCAGTTCACCCATCCGGAATCGCCGCTCCGATAATGCTCCTTCTTCCAGATCGGTAAACGGTGTTTGACTTCGTCGATGATGAGGCGGCAGGCGTCGAAGGCCTCGCCGCGATGCGTTGAACTCACGCCCACCCACACCGCCATATCGGACAAGCTCAGGCGTCCCACCCGGTGGATGCAGAGCGCGTGTTTGATCGGAAAGCGAGCGGCGGCCTCGGCGAGAATGCGCTCGCCCTCTTTCAGCGCGAGCTCCTCAAACGCTTCGTATTCCAAATGCGTGACTTGCTGACCCTCGTTGAAATCGCGAACCCACCCTTCGAAGCTCGCGTAGCCGCCCGCGCCGGGATCGATGAGCTCACGGCGAGCGGCAGCCGTGTCGATGGCGGCGTGGGTGAAGCGAAAGCGCATCAGCCGCCAGCCACGGGTGGGATGAATACCACGGCGTCGCCGGCGGCGAGCGGGCGCGACCAGGCCGCGAACTCGGAGTTGACGGCAACCTTGAGCTGTTCACGCGGCAGCGTGAAGCCGTGGCGCGCTTTCAATTCTGCGTACAGATCCGCCGGTGTCGAGGCCAGCGTCTCGACGGTCTCCTCGGAACGGCCGGATTGCTCGCGCATCAGCGCGAAATATTGGATTTTGAGCTGCATGGCAGGTGCGGTCGTCGGATCGGCGCTCGAGGCGGGAATGAGATCCGAGGCGCGAACGTACTCCTCCGGCGTGTTGACGTTGTCCAGGGCGCGTCGATCCTTGGGCTCGAGAAGACGCACGGCATGATTCATCAGGAATTTACGCGGGCAGTCCTTGCCCCGCCCGAGGAACGCATCGATTTCCGCGGCAGCCTTCGGCTCCCATATCGCGCACAGGGGCTCGGGCAATCCATCATGGACACTGGTGTATGCGGTGGCGCTCGCCGCCGGATCGCGTTCGGCGATCAACTGGCGGAGCGCCCGGTCGCTCAGGAACGGCAAATCGCAGGCCACGACGAGCCATGCGTTCCCGGGATGGGCGGCGCTGGCCGAGCGGATTCCGATGATCGGACCCCGGCCCTCGACCGAATCAACGATCAACGGGTAGCGCGCGCGCGCGGGATCCGCGCCCTGCGAGGCGCGCACCGAGACGAAGACCTGGTCCACGTGCCGGGCCACAAGCTCAACGGCCCGATCGAGCTGGCTCCTGCCCTCATAGAGGAGCGTTGCCTTGTCGCGCTTCATACGCCCGCTCGCCCCGCCGGCGAGCACGAGGCCCCGTAAAGGCGCGTGCACGCTCACGGCGGGACCTCGCGCGAGTAGCGGCTCTTGCCGCCGTCCTTCTCCATCAGGCGCAGGTCGGAAATCACGATGTCGTGGGATAGCGCCTTGCACATGTCGTATACGGTTAGTGCGGCGATGCTGGCTCCGGTGAGCGCTTCCATCTCCACGCCCGTTTTGTGATGTACGCTTACCGTGCAGCGGATCAGCGCCGTGTCTCCCTCGAGGTCGATGTCGATCCGGCAATTCTCAATTCCGAGCGGATGGCAGAACGGAATCAATTCATGGGTGCGTTTGGCCGCCATGACACCGGCAATGATGGCGGTGTCGAAAATCGGCCCCTTGGATGAGCGCAAGCCCTGGTCGCGCAATGCCGCGGCCACTGCGGGCGGGAACAGCACCCGTACCTGCGCCGCCGCGGTGCGCCGCGTGGCCGATTTGTCGCTCACGTCGACCATGGTCGGCCGCCGCTCGGCATCCAGATGAGTAAATGTCATGGGTCATCCGCCGATGTAGTACATCTCGATCTTCTTCTCGGCGGAGGCCCCGCGATCCTGGTGGAGCTCCCGGCGCAGCTCGCTGTATCGATCCGTACGGTTGCGCCAGGTGCCGCGAATGAGCTCGAGAATCTCCGGGTCCGAGGCACCGCCGCGCATCGCGGCCCTCAGATCGAGTCCCTGGGTCGCGAATAGACAGGTGTAGTACTTCCCCTCGGACGATAGCCGTGCCCGCGTGCAGTTGCCGCAGAACGGCTGGGTCACCGACGAGATGAAACCAATCTCCCCCGCGCCGTCGTCGAAGCGCCAGCGCCGGGCCACTTCGCCAAGATAATTCTCCGAGACCGGATGCATCGGCCAGCGCTCGGCTATGCGTGCCGCGAGCTCGCTCGAGGGCACCACCCTGTCCGAACGCCAGTCGTTGCGGTTGCCCACGTCCATGAATTCTATGAAGCGCACGATTACGGGGCGCCCGCGGAAGTGGTCCACCAGATCGAGCACGGTGTGATCGTTCACACCGCGTTCCACCACGGTGTTGACCTTGATCGGCGACAGGCCGGCGGCGATGGCTGCGTCGATGCCCTGCAACACCTGGTCGAGGGCCGCGAAGCCGCCGCTCATGCGGCAAAAGATCTCTCGATCGAGCGTGTCGAGGCTCACCGTCACGCGGCTCAAACCGTTTGCGCGCAAATCGACCGCCTGGCGCGCGAGCAGCACGCCGTTGGTGGTGAGAGCGATGTCTTCGATCGCGGGTATCGCGGACAAATCGCCCACCAGATCCGCCAGGTTGGTCCGCAGCAGCGGCTCGCCGCCGGTGAGGCGAAGCTTGCGCACGCCCAACTCCGCAAACAGCCGGGCGAAACGCACGATTTCCTCGAACGACAGGCGCTCCTGCGACTTCAAGAACTGATAGTGCTCGTGAAACTTCTCCCTCGGCATGCAGTACGGGCAGCGGAAATTGCAGCGATCCATCACCGAGATGCGCAGGTCGTGCAGCGCCCTCCCGCGCCGGTCGAGCGGGTTGTTGACTCCTTGGATGTCGTGAACGTTGGGGCCGGGCATGAAGTCTCGTTACCAGCGATACATGCCGGTCACGAACCCCTTGGCGTAGGTGTTGGGCCCCGGCGGCAGCTCGACGAAGCCGTCCGTGCCCGCGAGGCCCAGGAAATCTCCGGGACCCTTGGTCTGCCGGGGCGATGCCCAAGGCCGGCCCCAGTCGTCGTGCTCGATGGCTACGGGCAGAAAGTAGGCGACGGACGGGTTGACGACGACCGCCTCCGCCAGCGCGATGCGCTCTGGAGGCCGACGCTGCGTTCCCATCGCTTCGGCAATGGCCGGAATCACATAGCGGATCAGGCACATGAGCGTGGACACGGGATTTCCCGGCAAGCCGAACACGGATTGACCTTGGGGGCCGATCCCGAACCACATCGGCCTGCCCGGCCGTTGCGCGATGTTGTGAAATACTTGCTGCACACCGAGGCACTCGAGCACTTTGGGTACCAGATCAAACCTACCCATGGAGACGCCTCCGCTCAAAATCAAGACCTCGTGCGTGGTCAGATGCAGGGCCAATCGCTCGCGCAGCTGGGTCTCATCATCCACCACGTGATCATCGCCGACGCGGGCAAAGCCCCTGCGGCGCAAGGTCGCGGTGACCGCGTAGGCGTTCGACCTGCGTACTTGGTGATCCGCGATGGGGTCCCCGGGTTCGATCAGCTCATCCCCGGTGGACACGATCATGATGGCGGGTTGGCTGCTGACGCGGACGCGGGCCATCCCCGCGGAGGCAGCCACCGCGATTTCCGGCGCACGCAACAAGGTTCCGGTCCGCAGCAGCAGCGTTCCCTGCCGAGTATCGCTGCCACGGCGATGAACGTTGTGGTACGGAGCGGTTGCGGCCGCAGGCTTCAGCACCGCGAAGCCGTCGATCACATCGTACTGTTCCAGCGCGATGACGCAGTCGCTGCTCTGCGGCAGGATGGCGCCGGTCATCACCTCGATGGCTTCATCGCGCTCGAGCTTCAAGGGAGGTACGCCGGCCGCCTGCGTCGCCTGGATGCGAAAACGGCGCACGCCCCGGCGCAGCGACTCGCTGTCGACCGCGACACCGTCCATGGTCACCCGGTCGAAAGGCGGCTGATCACGCTCCGCGTAGATATTTTCGCGCAACGTTCCGCCGGCACACTGCGTGAGCGGCAGTGATTCGATCGGCAGACACGTCAGCCGAGAGTTGATCGCCTCTTCGGCCAGACGCGGTGTGATGGGCGTACTAGCCTGCATTGTCACAGAATGCGGCGGAGGAAATCCGCGGCCCTCCGGTTCAAGAAGTCGCGTGCTTGGCCTTGTAGGCCTTCAATTGATCGTTGAATTTCCCGACGATCGCCTGCAGCTCGTCCACCGCCGCGTTGTTCTTCTGCGTCAGGACTTTCTGCTGCTCGTCCGCCTTCGCCTTGTCCTCCTTGGAGAGCTTGGACGGATCCTTCGGCGTGGCCGCGTCGATCTCGAGCTTGATGCAGTCCAGGTACGCATTCATCTCGGTGTTGTATCGGCTCACGTCATTCTTGCCCGCGATCATTTCTTCCTTCGATGCCGTACTGCCGTCGGGGATGTGATCCGGCGCCCGGGGATAGGTGCAAGTCGCCTGCGCGTGAGCGGCAGAACCCAGTGCGAAAACCAGCGTGAGCGGTATCCAAGCCTTCATCGGAAATCCTCTATTTATCGGTGCGGATGTTTGTCGTTCCACTGCGATCTTACGGCCAACAGCGGGATACCCGCCAGCGGTTGCCGAAATTCGTGTAAGTGGCTGATTATTATCTCATTTGAAAGGGCGCATGGGGTTTGGTTCCCGCGCTGGGGAGGGTTTGCCGGGTGCAGCGAATGGTGCCGATGGGTGAGATAGGGCTCGGATCTCCCGTTGCGGGACTCCGCGCAGCGATTGCCTCACGGAGTTCAGCCGGGCTCGGGGCCGATTCGACGGCGCGGGCCGGAAGGATTCGGCTAAACTGACGGTTACGCGCCCGTAGCTCAGCTGGATAGAGTACTTGGCTTCGAACCAAGTGGTCGGGAGTTCGAATCTCTCCGGGCGCGCCACC
>Ga0182012_10000470_pt1 | contig 44695 bp, 36 predicted proteins | sample 612S2SmetaG_FD_120486 | JGI IMG/M metagenome (GOLD analysis project Ga0182012, IMG submission 120486) | Permafrost microbial communities from Stordalen Mire, Sweden - 612S2S metaG | ecosystem: Environmental > Terrestrial > Soil > Wetlands > Permafrost | place: Sweden: Stordalen | collected... | reverse complement strand
TGGCCACACATACGGTAGAGCCCGTTTCGGCCTCGGGTACAAGCCCTATTTTTCAGCGTACCCAAGCGCCATCCTGTCCGCTGCCAGCCGTCACCCGGAACGGGGGATGTGACCGGTTACCATCTGGCACGGCCAGCGCACCAATTACCTATGAGGCGGCTCCCGGTGCAACCCCAATCATCGAAGTTCCGGCCGGCGCATGGGTCGGCATCCAGGTCAACGCGTCATGGATAGTCGTCAACGGTTTCAAGGTGGTTGGAGATGCGCAGAGCCTGACTCTTGCCTACGCGCTAAGTCAGGATGCTAATCTCAATAATCCTACCACCCAGGCAGATGGGATCAACATCGGCTATGTCAATGATCCCACAATACCTGTTCACGATACAATTGAAAATTGTACGGTATCGGACATGCCGGGCGGTGGTATTGCTGCTATGTTCGCGGACTACGTTACGATTCAGGGGAACACCGTTTACGGAAATGCAAGATGGAGTCCTTACGGGAACAGCGGGATAAGCCTGTATGGGTCCCAGAACAGTGACAGCAATACTGGAGTCAAGAACTACATAGTCGATAACATTGTATATCGCAATTCCCAGGAGGTTCCGACCTATAGTACCGGTAATATATCGGATGGCGAAGGGATCATAGTTGACGATAACTCTAATGATCAAACAAATGGCTTACAGTACGGCGGGGGAACATTGGTGGAGGGCAATACAACCTCCCATAATGGCAGCAATGGCCTGCAGGTGTACGATAGCAGCAACGTTTCCGTAATTGATAATGTTGCGTACGGCAACGACCCGGCCGGCGTGGACGGCGGGCAAATCGCCGTTAGCGATGCTGGCGTTAACATTGCCGTTGAAAATAATACCGCCGGAAGCACAACGGAGACGGTCAATAATGCGACGATTTATGTCTCAGCATCCGACGGTATTGTCTTCATAAACGGCAGCGGAAACACGATCAACACCTTTGGTGGCACCACGTTCAACGAGACCGGCAGCGGTAACACCTATGTCCTGCCAGCCGTCGGCGCGGGAGCCAGCAAGTTCTTGTTCAACCCGATTGACGATGACGACACGTTCAACCTTCACGCCGTCTTGACTCAGGCCGGATGGAATGGAGTGATATCTGACCTAGGTCAATATCTGAAAATATCATGCAGTCATGGAATTGCAAGCCTGTACGAGCGCAATTCAATGAGCAATTCCGGCAGTCTGGTGGCGACGTTTGAGGTCAGGGGCTCACAGGCTACGCTTGGCAATCTGTTGTCACACTTGCAAACCTGATGCGGCCAAGCCATCCCTTTCGCAGCAGTAATCCGACCGCGACAAGGAGCTGCGCCGCTGTCGCCTGTCGGAGTTCAATGCAGCGATCGCGGCCAGCTCGCCGACGGAACCCGGGGCTTCGTCAAGCCCCGCACAACGGTCTTTCGACTTGCTGGCTCTCCCTCGACCCCATAACCCTGCCGGGGGAGCGCCAGACCAATGACTTACACGTGAAGTTACAGCGGCCGCGTCTGACATCTGCGACTTACCGGTGCCGTCAGCACGCCACCGCTGCAGCGCCGGTTAACGCGTCCCGGTCGCGCCGGGTGTAAAAGTCGAAGACGTGGGTGCCGCCGCGAAAGGTGACGCGACCGACAAGCTCGGCGTCGTCCGACGATCTGAAGTGCCGCGCGATCACGTCTCGCGTTGACGGATCGGCCACGCGGTCGGTGTTCCAGCCAACCGCCAGCAACGCTCCCGGCTGATCGCCGCATCCTGCGCCGCGACCTTGTCCACACCGAAGCCGAGCACGCCGCTGAGCACCCCACCGTGTCGAAGGTGGCGGGGTCGAATCGGCACGCCGCTTGCTCGATCGGGGCAATGACGTGATGTCCTGGCGAGCCCCACGCAGCTGCCGCTGGATCGATGTCAAGGGTCCAGCAGACGACGCCCTGCTGCTGCAGGAAGCAGGGGTCGCGCGCGGTGTAGCGCCGGCAACCGACCAGCAGCACCGTCCCGCCCCGGCAGGCGATCCGAGGCAGAAGGACCCGGCGCAGATAGACCCGGTCGGGCGAGCGCCGCGTCAGCCACTCGCTCAGCCACACGCCGAGCCTGTGCCGGATAGCACCTGGTATGGCCCGGCGCGCCAGGCGGCGTGCGAACAAGAACCTGCCACCATGCGGCAGGCCTCCGTTGACGGGCAGTCGGTCGTTAGACTCGCTGGCGCGCACGCTGTTTGACTCCTAAACCCTTGAATGAGTGCTCATAAGATACGAGGCCGGAACCAAACGCCGGATCGGCGGATTTGTTTTCGCCATCGGCGTTCCGGCGGAGAGGGAAGTCCGCCGCCCGCAGGAAAAGCGATCCGGAAAACGTCGTGCGACCAGGTGTTCGATGTGCAGACCGCTCTGGAAAATAGCTGGAACTCTAGCAATGAGCCTGGCGCTCGCTCCACGTTGCCTCCGCCAAGCGGTGGATCGCGTATTGTGACCATGCCAGAGAGGCCTGCGGCGATCAACGTAAGGCATATTTAGGAGCGTTGGCTGTCTCTTATTCCGTAATCAGCTGGTCGATGGACACCATGGCCGAGCGTGATGGATAAGGCCTTGTCACGAAGCTCGGTTTGTCCTATTCCTTAATCAGGAGTCAGCGATGGCGCGAATTGTTTTATAGCCTATCGGCATGGCTAGGGGGCCCTCGCCGCAATCGGACGCGCACCAAAAATGTCTCGGCGTGACGAAACCTGAAAATTGCCCGCCGAGTCGGGCATCTTCCGTGCGCGTTGTGGCGATTCTTGTGCCTTGCGCCGGGCGCGCGAGGGCATGGATACCGGTGCTGGCCGGGGCGTTGCGGGACAGGCTCGGCGTCGAGACGCATCTCACCACGGCGGGCGGCGGCACACGACGATCTCAAGCGATGACCGTGCCGGAACGACTTGAACGCCGAATGGGCGAATCCTTCGGGGATTTCGGCCGCATGGTCGACGTAACGACGGTCGAACTGGGATCTCTTGCGCCGCGGCGCCCGGCGATCATCATCGACTTGACCGGCCAACCGGATCCTTGCGTCGCCAACGCGGCGGTCCTTAGCCCAGTGCTGAACGGCCACGCGCCGGAGGCATCGATTGTTTCTGCGCTATGGGGGCCGCATCCGCCACAACTCGGCGTAAGACTGGCAACGCGGCAAGGGTGGAAAACGCTTCAGTCCAGCTTTGTCGCCATACCGGACCTGGAAATGACGACGCGCGCGCCTTGATGTCATTTTCAGACGCCTGGTGGCGTTGCTGGTGGAAGCGACAGCATATGTTCTCGACGGCAAGCCCCTGCCCGGGTTGCAGGGCGGGATTTCGGAACGGTCAGTGCCGCTGTCAGGCGGCAGCATTCGGAAACAGGCCATTTACGGCTATCTGCCCAAAGCCGTGCGACAACTCGCCAAGCGCTTTATGCCTCGCAACGAGTGGTGCATCGGCTACCGACACCGGACCGAACCGGCGCTTTTTCCGGAAGACCTGGATTTGTCCCCGGCAACATTCGTTTTTCTGCCGGCCCCGCTGTCACGCTTTTACGCCGACCCGTTTTTGTTTCGAGCGGGATGGCCATGTGTTCCTGTTTTTCGAGGATTACGATTATGCGACCGGCAAGGCGCATATTTCCTATGTGACGCTGGGTTCGAACGGGCCGTCGGAGCCGGCTGTGGCGCTGGCGCGGCCCTATCACTTGTCCTACCCGTTGGTTTTTGCGCACGAGGGCCGGATCCTGATGATCCCGGAGACCTCCGGCAACCGCTCCATCGAACTTTATGAAGCAACGGCGTTTCCTGGCGGGTGGCAACTCAGGTCCGTACTGGTACCGAATGTCAATGCCTCGGACGCAACCGTGTTCCGGCGGGACGGACGGTGGTGGATGTTCGCCGCAGTGGTGGAGCATGACAGTTCAAGCTGGGACACCGCATCCGTTTTCTGGGCCGATGCGGTGGAGGGGCCATGGCATTCCCACCCCATGAACCCCGTGAAGTACGACGTTTTTTCCTCCCGACCAGCCGGAGCGTTGATCGAGACGGGCGGTCGCCTGTTCCGACCCACCCAGGATTGCTCCAACGGCTATGGCTCGGCGCTGACATGGTGTGAGGTCATGGAACTGAGTGAAACAGGCTTTTCCGAACGGTTGATCGCCCATCAGAGTTGCCCGGCCGGGTCCGGCTGCTCCGGCCCCCATTCCTACAGCCGTAACGCGGCATACGAAGCGGTCGATTTCAAGCGTAGCCGTGCTTTCAAGCTGCGCGGTCGCTGATGCAGCCGCCGTTAGCCCCTTGCGAAAAGCCCAGATATGAAAGGGATTCCCGACCCGGCATGCACGCCGGCAACGAGTCCGTGGGAAGGCGGCGGCTCGGCGCGGCAATGCACCAGGGGCACTGCCCAGCCGGCCGCATGCACTGCTGAACGTTCCGTTCGATTTCGACGGGCGCGCCACGTGGGGCGCCTCAAAATGCGCGCCGGACCAGCGGCGAGACACGTCGTCATCTACATCCCCGATTTCAGCGCGGGCGGGGCGGAACGCGTTGCGATCAACCTGGCCGAGGCTCTGCCTGCCAACGATCTTCGCGTGACGCTGCTGGTAAACCGGCGCACGGGACCTCTGAGCGCCTCGGTGCCACCAAGTGTCAGGCTGGTCAGTCTCGAAGCGAGCAGGACACTGGCGGCGCTGCCGGGGTTGGTGCGCTTCCTGCGGCGTGAACGGCCGGACGTCGTTATCGCCTCGTTGTCTTTCAACAATGTGATCGCGATCTGGGCGAACCGTCTGGCGCTGCGCCCGTCGCGGATCGTTGCGTCAGTGCATAGCGCGTTGTCTCAGGACATCCGTGACTCGCTGAAGCATCGGCTGGTCCCGATCCTATATGCGGTCAGCCTGCCGATGGCGGATCACATCGTCACGGTGTCGCAAGGCGTTGCCAACGATCTCGCTGCGTTTCTCCGGTGCAGGCTCGTTGCTACTCCGGTCTACAACCCGATCGTCACCCCGCGTCTGATCGAACAGTCGAAGGCCCCGCTGGACCATCCGTGGTTCGCAGGTGGCGGCGTGCCGCTGATTTTGGGCGTCGGCCGACTGGTGCCACAAAAGAACTTCGCTCTGTTGATCGACGCATTCGCGTATCTGCGGCGCCTTCGGCCAGCGCGCCTGGCGATCCTGGGCGACGGGCCGCTCCGGCAGGTCCTGGCCGCGCGGATCGAGGCGCTGGGCCTGCACGGACAGGCGGCGCTGCTGCCGTTCGATCCGAATCCGTGGCGATACATGGCACGCGCGGCGATGGTGGCGATGTCGTCCTCCACCGAGGGATTCGGCAACGTGCTGGTGGAGGCGTTGGCGACCGGCGTTCCCGTCGTCAGCACTGATTGTCCCGGTGGACCAGCGGAAATTCTGGGCAACGGACGTTGGGGCGTTCTGGTACCCTCGGCGACGCCGCAAACCTTCGCAGAGGCCATGATTCGGACTCTGGACCACCCGATCTCGGCGGACGTCCTTCGCGCGCGTGCGATGAACTTCTCCTCGGAGGCGATCGCGAACACCTATCGGGCGCTGATACGTAGCCTGTGCGGCGACGCGGACTGCAATGAGCGCCACTACGACAATGCCAGCAGTGGTGATTGCGGCGAATGACGGGACGACGTATATGATGTCACTTGCGATGGATAAATGCCCGACAGATGCTGTCGCCTATTTTTCTGGCATTGCCAGCAGTTTTCATAATAGCTACAACGAAGATGCGAACCGCCAGGAGCGCATCCGGGTCTGGAATCTCTACTTCGATCGTTTCGCGACACGCACATCGTTCGGCTACGACATCGGCTGCGGTAGCGGTATACTCGCTTGTGAATTGGCTCGGCGCGGCGTCGATATGATCGGTATTGATGGTGCGAGCAACATGCTGAGCATTGCCGAGTCATCTGCCCGTGAGCAGATGCTCCGCAACGTCACCTTCCAGAAACACCGTCTGCCGATAAGTGACACCACCAGCTTCCGAATCGCAGATCTGATCATTTCGTCCAGCGCGCTGGAATACCTCGATTCGATGCCAGAGGCGCTAGGCTTTCTGCACCGGATGCTTCGCCCCGGCGGTGTGCTTATCTTTTCCGTTTCGAACTACGATTCACTTAGCCGTAAGGCTGTACGGGTGGTGCACGCATGGACCGGGAAGCCGGCCTATTTCGGCCTGCTGAAGCAATTTACGACGGTGGAAGACGTTTGCGCCGTCCTGCGAGCCACCGGCTTTACCCTTCTGGCGCATTCCTATTTTGCCAAAGCCGACCGCATCAACCGGACCCTCGGCATGGTTATGCCGGAGCGGTTCGCCAGCAATATGATCATCGTGGCTGCCCGGCGCAATCAGTGTATTTGATAAGGCCTCGTGTTGATGGTTGCTGCCAGCTCCCCTCGAGTCATGCTCGTCGGGCCGATGCCCCCCACCAAGGGAGGTGTCACCTCGTTCATGCTGAAGCTCATGGCCTCACCGCTCAGTCTGGAATTCGCCTTCGTGCCATTCTCAACGTCACGCCCGCCGAAGAAGAACGTCATCGAGAACTGGGGTTATCGCGCAATGTTCCGTGGGGGTTTCCGGCGCGTCATCGCGGGTGCGCTGATAACCTTTCGGCGCGCACTGACGTTTCCGTTCGCGGTGGTGGGCGGGGGCATCGACCTCGTGCAGATCCAGGCATCCGATTACCAGGTGTTCTGGGAGGCTGCGGCGTATGCATTGATGGCACGGATGTTGGGCCGGCCGGTGCTGTTCCGCATTGGCGGCGCGTTCGACGTTTTCCATGGCCATGCGTCGGCGATCGAGCAGCGGATGATCGCCGCTGTGCTGCGACTGCCGGACGTCGTGATCGCGCAGTCCACCCTGGCGCGCGACTGCATCCGGGCAGCGGGTCGGACAGGGGACATCGTGCGGGTGCCGAATTGGTCGCACGCGTTCGACCCGGCGCAGCCGCCGCGGCCGCCGTCCGTCCGTCCGACTTGTCTGTTCATCGCCGGGCAGGAAGCCCGCCGTAAGGGCGTAGAAGAGGTGCTGCTTGCGGCTGAGCGGCTGAAAGCGGAAGGCTGCGACGTGAGCTTTCATTTGCTCGCAGTGCCGCCGGTGCTGATGGAGCGTATCGCGAATTCGCGCATTGCCGACGTGGTACAAATGGAAGGCCCTGTGGAGCACGACCACGTGCTGGCGATGATGCGGCGTCATGAGATATTCCTGCTGCCGTCGCACGGCGAGGGTTTCCCCAACTCGCTGGTCGAGGCCATGGCCGCCGGCATGGCCTCGGTCGCCACCGCGGTGGGCGCAGTGCCCGAGATGGCAGCCGATGGCGGCATGCTGACGATTCCGGTCGGTCACGCGGCGGCCCTGGCCGATGCGATCGCGCGCCTGGTGGGATCATCGGCGTTACGCAGCCAAATTGGTGCGCAGGCGCGTGAGACGATACGGACCAGATACGTTGCTTCCGCAGCGCTACCGGACCTGGCACTTGCCTATCGGCGACTGCTGTCTCCCGCTGGCCCTGTGGCGAAAACATCAATCGCCGACGGCTTGCGCCGAGAGGTGGGGATCTCCGACCTCAAATCAGGGACAGACTTGTCGAGGGTTCAACGAAGTTCCACAAAGGATGCGCCGGTCCAGGGCAGGATGCGCGACGGCGTTGAAGCCGGACTACACGAAACCGCGGTGAATCCAGCCAGGCCCGATCTTCGATTGGAATCCTGATGACGCGGCCATCGTGCTCCGCCGGGCTATCATTTCTGCCCACAGGTCTCCGGCTGCCCATGTCGTCCCGGTTATCGCGACGCGGTTATTTTTCATGGCGTTCTTCCACAGACATGGCGCCGCCCTCGCGTCGGGCGTCGCTGGCAGGGTGATCCGCGAACCGGATGAGCAATTTGCCGAGATCAGCAAGCACCTCGTCGATCCCGAACGGATCGTCCTTGATCCTCGGAACGCTGTCCGGCCGCCGAGCGATGTGCCAGCGATGGTCGGCCGTCTGACCGACCCATCCTAGGCGCTGCATGGCTTCGAGCCGGCGACGGACGGTCTGACGCGGTATGCTGGTTACGTCGGCCAGACCCATCGCGCTACTCCCCAACTGCGGGTCGCCGAGGCTCAGGTAAAAAGCATCTTGGTCAAGCGTGGCCCGGTCAGCCAGCGCGATCGCACCGATTGCCAGCGCGCACAAAATCTGGGGATCTTCGAGATTGCCGAAGCGCGTGCGTATTTTCTGTAGATAAGTCGCCAGGAAAAGCCGCCAATGTAGATGGAACTCTGCCAACCGTCCGTTGCAGGCTTCGCGCGCGTGGCTCAGAGGCTGGATCGGGTCGGCCATGCTTCGCCTCGATTGGCTGCAACTGTCGCTGTTGTCGGCTGGACCGGGGAGGTGATGTCATAAGCTTTCCAGCTCTGCTTCCCGTGGCCTAAGCCGCGGCCATAGCTTCACGATTACAAAATACCAGTCAATAAGGTTCGTGCTCACAATGAGCGAGCGGCTATGCGCTGGCTGTGCCGGCCCCATTCAATCACGGATTGGCCACAACCTGGCTCCGCCGTCCCGCGCACGACGGCCAGTGCCGGTCCTGCACTCGCTGCGCCAGTGCGGTGCCGCCTCGAATCAGGCAGGGAGTCGCAGGATTGAGGAGACGCCGTCCTGCTCGCCTGGGCCGGACGACGGTGCGATAACCGGGTTGCATATTGCCGAAGATAACCGCGCATAGCTCACGGGCGAGGCAACAGGCCAGGTGCTCATTCTGAGCGCCCAGGCTGTTGCGTCCGCTTCAGCGTCAGGTCAGCATCCCGCGGCGTTGCGAATGACGCGTAGCGGGGGGAGGCGCGAACACGAAGGTCGGCGGCCGCTGGTCGAAGTGTGCCTCGCCCAGGGTTTTGGTTCGCGTCGCACGCCGCTTGCCATCGGCGCAAGGCGTTCGATGCTGGTTGCCAGCGCAGCGTCGCTGGACGGCGATGCCGCCAGAAACTGGCGACATTCTGCCAGACGTGGGAAGTCACGGGCTGATCGACAGCGCCGCGATACCGCCGGGGGGCGACGGTGGACGGACAGGAGCGGGCTCGGCCAAATAGCGAGCGTCGCTCCAAACAACGGGAGACACACGTGTCTGAGCTGCGTAAGGCGGATCCATCGTTCAAACCCGATATCGTTGATCCGGATGCCCAGCGGTCCGCCGTTGTGCGTTGGGCGCTGAACGACTGGCCCAACATTCTGATGCTGCTTTTGGCGGTGGGCGGGGTTTCCTGGGCCACGTTCACCGACCATCCCGCGGTCGCCTACTGGGTGTTCATGGTGCCGGTGTTCGGTGTGATCTGCGTCGCCGAAGGATGGCGGCATTTCAGCGCCCGGGAAGAGCGTATGCGGCTGGTCTACACCCAGGCGCTGCACTGGGCCGCGGTTCTGGTGGCAATGTTCCTGATCGAACTGCCGGCCGTGCGCGCGGTGATCAATGACAACGCCGGCGGGCTGGCATTGCTCATTCTGTTGGCACTTGGCACCTTCGATGCTGGCCTGACCATCCGGGTGTGGCGTATCTCCGTGGTCGGCGCGTTCCTGGGCATCTCGGTGCCGGCGATCGCCTGGCTTGACCAGTCGGCGCTGTTCCTGACCATGGGAGCGCTGTTGCTGGCCGTGGCCGGAGGCGTGGTCTGGTGGCTGCGGCGGCGATAGAAGGGGACTTCCGCTTCGCACCTCTGGCCGACGGCGCCGTCGGCGAGAACTGAGCCAGCCTCGGCTGCCCATAGGGCATGGCGCGCGGCACTCCTGGACGCCGGGCGTCCGCCGGCGTGCTCGGGAGACGGACCTCCAGGGCACATGTCCTTCCGCCGGAAGAACGGGAGCCCCACGTTCGCCCGCTGTCAGGCGTGAACAAATTCTCTCGCCGAGCGGAACCGAGCGCGTCGGCAATTTTGTTGCGCCGGGACTAACGCGGGGTTATCACATGATCGTGAGATGGCGGCTGACGCAAGTCGCCTATGTGCTAACAGCCCAGTGATGTCCTGTTCCTGGCGACGCCAGAGGCTGAGCAACGGTGCGGTCAGCAGCATGGTCATTCACGGGATTTGCGGCCGTGCGTCGTCGCCGGAACAACGAGCATTCGCTACGGCATGAAAATTGTTATAGAACGCGATGAATGGAACGAACGCCGATGCCACTCAATGCTGTAAACGAACTCGCGTTTCAAGAAGCCTATAACGCGCGCTTCGTAGAGTTCCAGTTGCAATGGACGGTGTTCTTGGCGGCGCACTTGTTCAAAGTTCGGTCGCATTTCGGCAATCTGGAAGACCCTCAAATACTATGCGCACTCGGCATCGGCCCCATTGCGAAGGTCGCGACCAGTGCCCGAGCGGCCGGCAGCAGTGAAAGCCTTGGCTGGGACGCCGCCCGCAACGGAGAGGTGGGGACCAGCGCCATGAGTCTGGCCGAGATGACCGGCATTCCGCGCCAGACCGTCCGCCGGCGGCTTCGGGCTATGGAGGATTTGGGATGGGTTTGCCAGTCGGACGATCACCTCTGGCGGATCGTTTTCCGGGAGGATGGCACTTCAAAGCTCAAGATCGACCTTTTCGAAATCCACTCGACCCTGGTTGAGGATCTCGGCCAGTTGCTCATCCGGTTCGCTGATCTGTTGCGCCGGCACCGCGCCGGCGCTCCGGACGTCACGCAGGGGGGCAACGAACAGACGCGACAGCAATTCTCCGAGTCGAGCGCCGCCTAGCCTATCATTTCGAGGCACGCTACGTCGCTCCTCCGAGCGGCGGCCCGAGCAGCCAGTGCGCGCGCTTCACCAGCTTATCACGACTTGACGCCAACGTTGCGAAACGCATACGTGCGCCCCCAGTCGTTACGATATCGGTGACCATTGCGCCATGTCGAAATCAGCATAGGCATGGTTGGCGGTTCCCCATCTCCACCAATGGCGGGTTCATGAAATCTCCGTCCTTCGCGGCGCGAAACTGCGGGCCGATCTCGCGCGTGAGCCTGGCGAGATCGCCGCTCTGTTGAGACGGTGTCGATCGGCCTCGTCGCGGCACTGGCCGGCGTGGCCATCGGCCTGCTGACGGACCACATTTTCGAACACTGAGCGCCGCGCAGGCGGGCGCGAGACGCGCGTCGTGCAGCGGTCTGACGGGTCAGTGTCCTATCGAACTTGCTTTTGACCCGGACCAATCTTAAGGGGAAGGTTCGGCATCGCCGCAGGCGGCCGGCCGCCTAGATAGACGAAGGCGGTGCTATGGGCGCGGGCCACCATCCGTGCTGCATCCGCGTCGCTGAACCGTTCTGCGTAGGGTGCCGCCCAAACGATATCGCCGGCAGAAAGGCGCACCGGCTCCTGCGCGCAGCCCGCACGCTCGGCGAAGAACGACGGGTCGCTGAGTCCGGAAACGCCACGGCGAATCAGACGCAGGAGCGCTTGGGAGTTCTCGGAGTAAAGGTCCAGGCCGTTTGCCATCGCCAGTTCGGCGATCATCACCAGCGGGGCCGTGGCGAACAGGTGGTAATGCAATGCGCGCGCGGCACGGCTCATCTCCAGCGGCAAAGTGCCGTCCGGCGTGATCTGCGCAGCGCCCATGCGGAAGCTCGCGACTCCCCAGTCGAACAAGGCCCGCTGCTCGCCAGCGATGCCGGCGCTCATGACGGCGAAGCCCGCCCAGTAGCGGTGATTGTTGCGCCCATCGACGTTGGTCGTGCGCGCGTCGTAGTATGCGACCTGCGCGTCGGCAATCCGCGTGAGCCAGTCGGTGGTTTGCCGCCAGTCGTTCGTGCTCTCTGCCGCAGGGCGGACCTTCAGGGCGACCACGGCAAAGGCGCCCATGATCCAGCCCTGGACGTACACTGACTGGTTGGTCGCCATCGTGCCGGTCAGCGCACCGTGCGACGCGAAGCTCGCCAGCCAGGAGGCTGCGCATCGGGCGGACGCTTGGTCGCCGCTTTCGCGATAGCGGTCGGCCATCGTCGCCGCCATGGTCGCCGCATCGCGCAGCGAGCCGACATCCTCGTCATAGGCAGCCTTGCGTCCCGCCAGGACGACAGAATGCGCCGCATCAGCGTAATAACTCGTCACATTGATTTCCGCGGGCAAGGTAGGTGGTGGCGGGCAGGTCGCCGGCGCGATGGGCGAGAGGGCGGGCGGTGTGTCCCAGGGTGCGCGTAGCGGATCGGCGGCCATCGACGTGTCCAGCATTGCAAAGAAAACAGATATCAGCGCGCCACTTATAAGAACTCGTCTCGTCTGTTGTGTACTTCGCGACATACGTGGCCTCCTTATTGGCTAACGTCAACTGCATTGACGCCATATGGTGATGCATGTTTCGCATAACTGGCAATCAAAGGTGGCCAACAATGGAGCTGGCAGACAGCGAGGTGACCCGAACTCGAACCGCGTGCGGAGCGGCCATCGTATTGAAATCGTGGAAAAGTGCGAGCCGCGCCTTCGATTGCACCAGACCACTCTAGAGTCGGTGCAACAAGGTGAAGGCGGTATAGATCGTCGGCGACGCAGCGCGGTCGGCGATGACAACGACCATGAGCGTCAATCCGAGGAGGCTGACCGCCATTATGTAGACCGCGACGAGCTGTCGCAGCCAGTCAGTTAGGTTGGTCTCAAAGCCGGCGCGCTGATCGCCGCGATTTGTCCAGCGCTGCTTCGACAGGCGCAGCAAGCAGAGCAGTTTCACCACTGCATTGGCGACCTGATTGAAATAGAGCAAAGGCACGAACATCGGATCGGCTTCGCGCGCGTGGACCCACAGCACCGAAGCTTGCAGCAGCCGGGTCGCCAGAATCCAGGTCACGTAGCCGACCAGGAACCATGTCGTGGTCACCGCCGCGCCGCTGAGGGCGAGCACCGGCCCAACCAGGGTGGTCCACATCGCGATGCGCTGGTCGACCAGGCACCACCAGATGAATACTCCGGTGCGTCCGGGCCCCAGGGCGATGGCGCGCGCGCCGTTACGGAGCATGTTGCCAGACCAGCGGCGTAGGTTTTGCCACATGCGCTCGCAGCCAGTGCCGTTGACATGCTCGATGGTGATCACCAGCGCGTCCGGTACGTAGATCATTTTCACGTTGGCGCGCAGCATGTAATAGAGCGTGCTCTTGTCGTCGCCGGAGAGGAAGCGGAACCGTCCCCACAGCCAGTGATCGAGATGGTCTTCCTCGACGAGGTCGAGGAAGGCGGGATGCAGGGCGTGGCGGGCCCGGATGACCGACAGCCGGCCGGTCAGGGTCAGCAGCCGACGTGACAGCGCGTGGCTTTGCATGGCGATCCGGCGCTGGGCGAAGCGCATGGCGAGCCAGCTCCACATCCAGCGCGGCCCGTGTACGATGCCTTCTTCGTCGGTTGTCAGCGCCTGCAAGGTGGGATCGGCGAGGAACAGCGACACGCTGCGCTCGATCAGCCCCGGCATCAGGACGCTGTCGCCGTCCATAAAGAACACCAGGTCGTCGGGCGCGAGGCCGCCCTGCTGGAGGGCGCGCAAGGCGGTGCCGATTGCGTAACGTTTTCCTGGCGCACGCTGCCGCGCGATGACCAGCGTAACATCGACATCCGTCGCTGCCTCGATGAGGGCGGCGACCGGCGGCTCGTCCGCCGCTTCGCCCGAGCCGAGCCAGATCGTGCCGGCCAATCCGGTGGTGCGCAGTTCAGCGAGGATTGAGCCGATGCAGGCCCGGGTGGTGCTCGGCCGTTCGCGAAACGTGATGACCATGAAGTGCAGCCGTGCCGGCCGGTCGCCGCGCCGCCAGACGCGCGCCGCCGCCGCGCGCAAACGCGGGAAGACGATACGCCGATAGAGCACGGCGCGGCCGATATGCGTCGCCCACCAGGAGAACCGCCAGGCCCCGAGCAGGCCGATGGCCAGTAGCGGCCGTTCGCCGATCGCATCCCAGAAACGGCTCGGCACCGACAGTGTGCCGATCACGAGAAGACTGGCATAAGCCGTGACTGCGAACAGGAAGCGGGCGTTCCACTTTGCCCGGAAGCCCGGGCGGTGGTGGAATTTCGCCAGCTCGCGATCGACGTCGATGTCATTCATCGGATGGCGGTGTCGGCAGCCAGAGCGGTGAAGCCGGGGATCAGATCGCGCCAGTGGCGGCTGAAGGAGACGACGACCGGCGTGCCAACCGCGGCGATCTGTTCCGCGGCGCGGTGGTCGGCATCGGTGAAGTCGAGGGTAACGCGTGCCGTACGGTCGCGATCGGTCAGTCGCAACGGATCGTCGCGGTTGACGCGCCAGTCGTAGCGCGTCTGCACGTCGTCGAGATAGGCGCCGGCGCGTTCGATCGCGGCGATGCGCGCCCGCCCGCTGAGCCGCTGGGCAGGGAGATAGATATCGGCGGTGTCGCCGACCGATACGCGCCCAATTTCGTCCTGCGTCATGTAGGCGTAGATGAACCGGCGACTGGTACGCTCAATGACGGCGACGGTGTCGCCGATCTGCACCTGCGATCCGGCCAGACGCAGCACGCGCAGCACGCGGCCGGGGCCGGCAGCGATGGAGGACGCCTTCGCCTGCCGCTCCAGCAGCACCACCAGGGTCTTCTCGCTGAGCGCCAGCTCGGTCTTGGCAAGGGCGAAACCTTCAGTCAGCTCGGCAAGCCTGCCGATGACCTCGACGCCGTCGAGGCCCTGTCCCGACTCGGCAAGCGCAAGCAACGCGCGTTGCTCCTTGAGCACGACGCGGGCCTGGGACAGCGCCTGCCGTGCCGGCGCCAGCTTGTCCTGGGCGTCGTGCAGGCGCCAATTCGGCGATATGCCTTTTTTGAACAGCTCGGTCAGCTCCGCGCAGCGCGCGGTCAGTGTCGTGACTTGGTCGTTGAGATCTTCGACCAGCCTTTCGCTTTTCTCGATTTCGAGGCGTTGGGTGACGATGAAGTCGTCGCGCCGGCCGCGCTCAGCTGCCAGCGTTGCTTCCGCAAGGCGGAGGTCGGCGCGCGCCTGGTCGACCTTCACCCGCTGCAGGCCGATCGCTTCGTCCAGGTCGGGGTCGTCAACCCGAAAGAGCACTGCGCCGGCGTCGAAGGACCCGCCGGGCTCGGCCGGCAGGGCGGTCATCACACCGGCAGCCGGTGCCTTGAGGGGTTCGACCTGTCCGGCAACGACGGCGGAATCGATTTCGATGCGGGCGAGCCGGCCGTAGAGCAATACGCCCGCGTAGACAATCACGCTGGTTCCAGCGACGGTCCAGAAGCCACCCAGGACCAGCCGCTTGACGGGCCACCAGGCCTGGCGCGCCGGTCCGGCATCGTCCGGCGTCGGACCGGCCAGCAGCGGGGCCTGTTGCACTGTGCTCGACATGATCGCCTACCAGCACACGCCGACATAGCCGGGCCGCTGGCGCGCCTCGGCCGGTAGCCGGGCGAGGTCGAGCACCGGTTTGTCGGCGTGGGCGCGCAGGGCATCGGCGCAGTCGGCGGTGTCATGTGCGACCACCACGATGTCGGCCCAGGCGGTGACGTCGCGGGCCGTGGGGACGAACAGGCCGGGAAGCACCGCCAGCGCCTGGCGGGTTTGCGCGCTGGCAGCGGCGGCGTGCGCCTTCGCCAAAGCAAGCCCCGCCGCGGTGACGTACGGGTCGTGCAGGCGGAGTTCGGCATCGGTGTCGAGCAGCCGGGCGATCAGCTCGATCTGCGGGCTTTCTCGCAGATCGTCGGTGCCGGTCTTGAAGGTAACCCCGAGAAAACCGATGCGGCGCGCGCCTGAGCGTTCGATCAGCCGCAGTGCGTGGCGAATTTGCATCTCGTTGCTGGGGAGGATGCTTTGCAGCAGGGGCACTTTGATCTGGTAGCTGCTGGCAATGCTGCACAGGGAGCGGACGTCCTTGGGCAGGCACGAGCCGCCGAAGGCAAAGCCCGGGCGCAGATAGGCGGGCGAGAGGTTGAGCTTGGTGTCGCGCACGAAAATGCCCATCACCTCCTGGCCGTCGACCTCAAGGCAAAGGCAGATGCGGCCGATCTCGTTGGCGAACGTGACCTTCAGCGCATGCCAGGTGTTGTCGACGTATTTGACCGTCTCAGCCACCTCCAGCGAGGTGCGCAGCATCGGCGCGTCGAGTCCGACGTAGAGGGCGGCGAGGGTCTCGGTGCTGCGGGCGTCGATACCGCCAATCACCGTCTTCGGGGGCGCGAAGAAATCGGTGATCGCGAGTCCTTCGCGCAGGAATTCGGGCTGAAAACACAGGCCGAAATCGGTGCCGCAGACCCGCCCCGATTCGCGCTCCAGGATCGGCATGACGAGGTTGCGGGTGGTGCCGGGTGGGACGGTGCTGCGCACCACGACGAGGTGATAACCGCGGCTCTCCCGGAGCGCCTGGCCGAGTTCGTGGGCGACGCCGCGCAGCGCCGACAGATCAACCTCGCCCGAGGCGAGGCTTGGGGTGCCCACGCAGATGAAACTGATATCGCTGGCGCCGATTGCCGGGCGGAGGGCCGCGCAGGCACGCAACCATCCGGCGGACGCGGCGCGGCCGATCAGTTCCTCCAGTCCCGTCTCCAAGATCGGCGAATGGCCGGCATTCATAGCATTGACCTTTTCGGCATCGCGGTCGACGCCGATCACGCGATAGCGCCGGCTGGCCAAGCAGGCGGCGGAAACAGCACCGACATATCCAAGCCCGATGATGGCCAGTTCCGTCACGCTCTCGTCGGCGAGGCTGATGTCCGTCGACAAGGAAACAAGGTCATGGGGCATTGCGCATACCTTCTCTGGTGTGGCATCGTCGCTTAACGAACGTCGGCGAATAGCAAGACGAGAAAGGGTCTTCGGGGCGGCTGTCACGACGCCGCAGGTCTGTTTGTTGGTGTCCGTTACGGAGTGATCGGCGTGGATCGGCCTCCAATCAACATTGACGTTAACCAACGAAGTTTTTTAAGGCCAAACTTGCGACCCCAGGACGGACTAACAGTCTGCGTGCCAGCAACGTGGCATTACGCGACCACATCTTGAGACGAAACGCTTCATAGCGCTGCCGCGATGGGGTTGCCAACGAAACCTATACTCGATGTTTTTATCCGAAAAATCTATACATGACAGCAGATTTATCAACTTCCCTTGATCTCATCGATCTATCGAGGACATTGACGGATTAGTGAGGGCGCGGGTCGCAAAGGCGACGAAGGCGACCAGCAGGGCGTAAAGAAACCCCCCGCTACTGAGGCTACTGAGCGGGTTCGGCTCTGCCAATCGGCTGGTGAAGCCGTGTACGTCGGCGGCGGCCCGACCGGCTGCGCGAGGTCACCGGCAGCCAAAAACGGGTGATCCGGGAAATCATGCTGTTCTGCATGCCCAAGGCGCGTTGTTACCTCCGCGCTATGGGGAGTGGGGTCCAGGGGCAGAGCCCCTGGCCTTCCCACGCTAGAAAGTGAAATTGACCATGATCATCGGGCCATAGGCAGACAGGCGCCGCAGCACGCCGCTGTCCTGCTCGAAGGACAGATAGCGATAGGTGAGCGACAAATCCGCCCAGCTTATCCGGTAGCCGAGGCCGGAGGCGATCTGCCAGGTGAACTTCGAGCCGCCCGCACCGGCGTCGAAATAATAGGGGATGAACAGCTTGGTGTCGCCAACGCGGACGCTGCCGCGAAAGCCGCCGATGCCATTCCAAAGGGCGGCGGTGCCGGATACGCTGCCGATGCCCCCGAACGTGGCGCCGTTTCCGCGTGGCCCGGTCAGCGTGAGTGCCAAGCTGTAATCAATGCTGACGGGCATGCCAAGATAGCGGAACCCGGCAATCACGTCGAAATTGCCCCAGTCGCCTTGCACCAGCGTATAGCCGCCGGCCAACGTCCATATCTTGGAGTTCAGGTTCATGCCTTCGCTGGTCTGCACTGAACCCGAGATCGGGATCGACGGCCGGCCGGGAAAGTCCACCGACCTGAACTGCGACGCCGTGCCCCCGAGGTTCATGTAAATAAAGTCGGTGAGCACCGAGAACCGGCCATAGTGCGCGTCCGCCGCGACCATGGTTGCGAAGTTCAAGCGGGACAATAGATCGCCGAATCCGACCGACGAATCGGCCGACACGGTACCCCCGAGCGCGGGCGGCAGGTTGAAGGTGCTGGTCGAGTCGAGGTGCGGCATCCATGCGTACGGCGCGATGTTGAAGGTCCAACCGGAGGGGCTGGCTGCCTGTTGCCCCGGGCTGATCGGCTGTTGCGCCTGCGCCCCGGACGTTGCTCCGGCGGCGAAAAACCCGCTCAGAACGGCAACGATGAGGAATCGGATCAACATCAGCAAGTCCTCTGCCTCAACATGGTCGACCAGATCTCGCATCTATATCGAGTTGCTTCGTCGAAACGGAGCCGGCACTTTTATCCGATGCGCTCGGACGGGTCTATGCGCCGACCGTAACGGATGGCTTTGGCCGAACACTGCATCGCGCCTCATGCTGGGCTGTCTGGCGACCACCTGACGGCGCACGGTATGCCAACGCCCGTCCCGAAGCGACCGGCTGGCGAGTCCGCCGATCCAGCGTTCCGCCCATGCCAGCGCGCTACTGGCTCGCCGCATTGTTGCGGTCGGCCTTCATCAGCTTTTCCTTGTCCTCCGGCGTCAGCACCGGCGGCTCCAGGTGCAGTGTCAGCTTGACCAGATTGCCGGTGAAAGGGAACGGCACCTGGTAGTCGTGGTCGTCCACCGGCGTTCCGGTGTCGGCGCCGACATCAAAATTCTCGTCCCACTGCAGGATCAGCGGCAACGTCCGCTCCATCTTCTGCGTGGCCACCGTCTTGCCGTCCACCTTCAGCGTGCCGGTGCCCGACCGGCCGATGCCGCTGAGGTTATTGAAGGCCAGCGTCCCGATGCCCAGACCGTCATACGTGAAGTCGAACTCCAGCGTGTGCTTGCCGGGCGATAGCGGCTCAGACCCCTCCCAGCGGACCCGCTTGAGGTCCACCAGGTTCCACAGGAACACCGGCTTGCCTTTCAGCAGGTAGAACCCGTAGCCGCCAAAGCGCCCGCCCTGCGTCACCAGCATTCCCTCGGCGCCGCCCTGCGGGATCTCCACATCGGCGGTGAACCGATAGGATTTGTCGAGGACGCTGGGCGCGTCGCCGTTCGGCGTTCCGGTCATTTCGCCGGAATAGACGAAGTCCGTCCGGCCCGCGGTCAGGCTGGGCCGCGGCATGACCAGCCGGGTCGCGACAGAGGAGTCGAGCGGCAGGACCTGGTACCGGTTGGCCTCGACCCAGAACAGATCCTGAAGCTGCTTCAGCTTGTCGGGGTTCTTGGCGGCGATGTCGTCGTACTGCGTCCAGTCCTTGGTCAGATCGTACAGCTCCCAGGTCACGTTGGTGGCGGGGTCCTGGTTGGTCGGCCCGGCCACGTCCCACGGCGGGCGTACCACCTTGGTGCTGGCGATCCAGCCGTCCTGGTAGATCGCCCGGTCGGCCATCATCTCGAAATACTGGGTGTGATGCGGCGACGGCGCGCCGGCATTGCCGAAGCTGTAGGCCATGCTGACGCCTTCGATGGGCTTCTGCGTCACGCCATTGACGCTGTTGGGCGCACGGATGCCCGTCGCTTCCAGAATGGTCGGCACCACATCGATCACGTGGTGGAACTGGTTGCGGATGCCGCCCTTGTCGGTGATCACCTTCGGCCAGGAAATCGCCATGCCCTGCCGCGTGCCGCCGAAATGCGAGGCGATCTGCTTGGTCCAGGAGAACGGTGTATCGAACGCCCACGACCAGGGCACGGCCATATGCGGGTAGGTCTGATCCGTTCCCCAGACCTTGTAGAAGTATTTGAGCTGATCCTCGACCGGCACCACGACGCCGTTGAACATCGCCACTTCGTTCGGCGTGCCGACCATCGTGCCCTCGGCGCTGCTGCCGTTGTCGCCGCTGATATAGATGATCAGCGTGTTATCGAGCTTGCCCAGGTCCTGGACTTCCTGGATCACGCGACCGATCTCATTGTCGGTGTAGGCGAGGTAGGCGGCGTAGACATCGGCCTGACGGACGAACAGCTTCCTCTCCTCAGGATTCAGCTTGTCCCAGGTCTTCAACAACCCATCCGGCCAGGGGGTCAGCTTTGCGTCCTGCGGAATGACGCCGAGCCGTTTCTGGTTGGCGAAAATCTGGTCGCGCAGCGCGTTCCAGCCTTTGTCGAACAGATGCAGCGCGCTGATCTTGTCGATCCATTCCGGCGTCGGGTGGTGCGGCGCGTGGGTGCCCCCCGGCACGTAGTAGACGAAGAACGGCTGCTCCGGATTGAGCGCGTTGATCCGCCGCATCCAGTCGATGGCGTCGTCGGCCATGGCGGTGGTGAGGTTCCAGCCCGGCTTGCCGACATACGGGTAGATGGCGGTGGTGTTGCGGAACAGGTTCGGCTGCCACTGGCTCGTGTCGCCGCCGACGAAGCCGTAGAAATAGTCGAACCCCATGCCGGTCGGCCACTGGTCGAACGGGCCGGCTTGGCTCGCCTCGAACGCCGGCGTGTTGTGGTCCTTGCCGAACCAGGACGTGCGGTAGCCGTTCTGTTTCAGGATCTCGCCGATCGTTGCCGAATCCCGGCCGATGAAGCTGTCGTAGCCGGGATAGCCGGTGGCCTGCTCGGCGATCACGCCGAAGCCCACGGAGTGGTGGTTGCGGCCGGTGATCAGCGCGGCGCGGGTCGGCGAGCATAGCGCGGTGGAGTGGAAGTTGGTGTAGCGCAGGCCGTCATGCGCAATGCGGTCGAGGTTCGGGGTCGGGATGACGCCGCCGAACGTGCTGGGCGCGCCGAACCCGACATCGTCCGTCATGATCAGCAGGACGTTGGGCGCACCTTTCGGTGGCGCGACGCGCGGCGGCCAGAACGGCTTCGATTGGTTCGCGTTCAGGTTGATCTCCCCGCCGAACGGCACCGGCGGCGGCGGCAGCACGTCGCCGGGCGGCGTCACGGTGGCGGACGGCGAGCCGGGCTCGCCGGTGATCGTCTGGGCACGAACGCCAGCCGGTCCGAGCATCGTCAGGCAAGCGAAAACCAGGAAGACGCGATCGAATCGGGTTTGCCACATCACGCAACGGGCCACGTTGTTCTCCTGTGTGTCGCAGGGCCTCACGAGAAGCTTGACCGCATGACACTGACTTTAATCACGACAACGGAAAAGTCGTTTGACGATTTCGCGCGCATTCCGACCTGCTGTCGATGAACGTACCGACGCCTTGTGCGGCGCCCCGGCTGGCGGCCGCCGGCAAAATCTGCGTTTCAGCCTGATGCGGCACAGCGCGACTGCCGCGACTGCCGCAGCCCAACGCAAGGCATGCTAGACTCGCTGGCACCGACATCGACAGGACTCGCGCCAGCGCATGGACACCGACACGCCACCAACCGCCACCGTGCGGGCGCGCATCGACAAGCGGCGCCGGATATCGCTGATCTGGGCGATCCCCCTGGTCACCATCCTGATCGGCGGCTGGCTGGCGTGGAACACCCTGTCCAAGCGCGGGCCGACCATCACCATCACGTTCGAGACCGCGGAGGGGCTGCAGGCCGGGCAGTCCCGCGTACGGCACAAGGACGTGGACATGGGCCTGGTCACGGCGATTGTCCTGAGCGAGGATCTGTCCCACGTCGTGCTAACGGTGCAGATGAACCGGGAGGCCGAGCCGCTGCTGACCGAAGGCGCGCAGCTATGGGTGGTCAAGCCGCGCCTGTTCGCCGGCAACATCTCAGGGATCAGCACACTGCTGTCCGGGGCCTATATCGAGTTGATGCCCGCGGCCAGCCCTGGCGGACGCAGGCTCGATCATTTCGCCGGCCTGGAAAACCCGCCGGTGCTGCAGTCGAACGTGCCGGGCAGCACGTTCCTGCTGAAGGCGGACCGGTTGGGATCGATTAGCCTCGGATCGCCGGTGTTCTATCGCGACCTCAACGTGGGCGAGGTGCTGGGCTGGGACCTCGCGGACATGGCTGACAGCGTGACCATCCATGCCTTCATACGGGCGCCGTTCGACCAGTACGTGCACGACGAATCGCGATTTTGGAACGCGTCCGGCGTGTCGGTGAAGCTCGGCGCCACCGGCGTGCAATTGGAGCTGGAATCGCTGCGCGCGCTGCTGCTCGGCGGCATCGCCTTCGATACCCCGCTGATTGCCAGGAAGTCCTCGGTCAGCGCCGCGGACCACGAGTTCACGCTGTATGCTAGCCGCGACGCGGCGGACAACGCGGGGTTCGCCCGGCGCGTGGCTGGCCTCGCCTACTTCACCAGCTCGGTCAGCGGCCTGGCCGCGGGGTCGCCGGTGCAGATGCAGGGACTGCGGATCGGCCAGGTGACCAGCGTTGGCCTGGAATACGACCCGAAGTCCGATTCGATCAGGGCGCCGGTCTATTTCGAGGTGGAGCCGGAGCGGATCGCCGACGTGCATATCGCCGAGTCGCGCGGGCCGCTGGCCAATGTGCGGATGCTGGTTGCCCGCGGCATGCGCGCGCAATTGGAGACGACCAACCTGCTGACCGGGCAGATGGCGGTGGAGTTCGCCTTCATCCCGGACGCGCCGCCCGCCCAGGTCACGTTGCAGGGCCAGATCATTGTCATTCCCACTGCTCCCGGGGGCTTGGCCGGCATGGCCCAGACCGCCAGCGAGCTGCTGGCGAGGATCAACCATATGCCGTTCGAGCAGATCGGGCAGAACCTGAACAAGACCCTCGAAGGCGCCAGCGAGATCGCCAACGGACGCGAGCTGAAGGAGACGCTGCAAGCCTTGCAGACGACCATGAATTCGGTGCGCGATGTCGCGGTCCGTCTGGATGCCGGCGCCGCGCCCGCGCTGAAGCGGCTGCCGGACATCGCCGCCAGCCTGCAAGAGACGCTGGCCCGCGCCTCCAAGATGGTCGGTTCGCTCGACACCGGCTACGGCGACCAGTCCCGGTTCCGGCGTGACCTCGACCAGTTGCTGCCGACGCTGAACGACACCGCCCGGTCGCTGCGGATTCTCGCCGACCTGTTGACCCGCCACCCGGAGGCCCTGATCCGGGGCCGAACCGGCGCCAACCCGTAATGACCGTCGAGACCGGCGGCGCGACAGGTGCATCCTCGTCGGCGGTCCTGCGGGCCGACGACCCGGTCGCCGACACGCCGCAGCAACTGCGCGAGTGCCCGGATTGCGGGCTATTCCAGATCGTGCCGCCGCTGCAAACCGGCGTGGCCGCACGCTGCCTGCGCTGCAACGCGATGCTCCGCCGCACACATCCCGACTCGCTGGCAAAGGCGCTGGCGCTGAACGTCGCGGCGCTGGGGCTGCTCGCCATCGCCTGCGGCATGACGCTGATGACGGTCAGCACCGCCGGGATGTACCATAGCGCGAACCTGTTCACCGGTCCGGAGGGGCTGGAGAAGCACGGCGTCTGGGAGCTTTCCGTCGTCGTGCTGTTCACCACGGTGGCGGCGCCGCTGCTGAAGCTCGGCTGCATGACCTACGTGCTGTTGGGGCTTCGCCTGGCGCGACCGCCGCTTCATCTGCGAACCGTCTTCGCCTGGGTCGAGCATCTACGGCCCTGGTCGATGATCGAGGTCTACCTGCTCGGCGTCTTCGTGGCCTACGTGAAGCTGTCCGACATGGTCCACATCGACATCGGCGTGGCGCTGTACGCGCTGGGGTTCCTGCTGCTGACCATGGTGGCCGCGGACGCGGTGCTGGATCGGCAACTCGTCTGGGAGCAGATGGCGCGGCGCGGCATCCCCGAACCTGACGACGCCGGTGCGGCGGTGCCAGTGACCGTACCAACGCCGGGAGCGCTCGCCTGCGACACCTGCGGCCAGGTCAGCCGGCCCAACACCGCTCCGCATCCACGCTGTCCACGCTGCGGGTCGCGGCTGGAGCACCGCAAGCCGAACAGCCTTGCCCGGACCTGGGCACTGACGATCGCCGCGGCCGTGCTCTATGTTCCGGCCAACATCTACCCGGTGCTGACCGTGATCCAGCTCGGGGCAGGCGCGCCAAGCACCATCCTGGGCGGGGCCGAGGAGTTGCTGGACGGCGGCATGTGGCCGCTGGCGGCGCTGGTGTTCTTTGCCAGCATTGCCGTCCCCTGCCTGAAGCTGGTCGGGCTGACGGTCCTGCTCACCTCGACCCACCTGCGCGCAACCGGACGGCTGCGCGATCGCACGGTGCTGTATCGCATTGTCAACGCGATCGGCCGGTGGTCGATGATCGACATTTTCATGGAGTCGATCCTGGTCGCGCTGGTCCAGTTTGGTTCCGTGGTCACGATCGATCCGGGCTTTGGCGCCGTGGCGTTCGCCGCCGTGGTGATCATCACAATGTTCGCTGCCGAAGGCTTCGACCCTCGCCTGATGTGGGACGCCGCGGCGGAGCGACTGGGCGAGCCCGTGCAAATAGTCGATCTTGCGGCCGCGCCCGAGCCGTCCTGACGGCCAGAGACACCGATGAGTATAACCGAACCGGCCTGGGACGCCAATTGGGCGTGGAGCCTGCCGCTGATCGTGCTGACCGTCGTGATCCACGTCTTCGGGCTGGCGGTCATCGATCAGCGGGTGGTTCGGGTGCTTAGCGGCATCATGAACCGCCGCCGCTTCATCCCGCTGTTCGCAGTCGTCGTCGGCGCCGCCGCCTTGCTCGCCACGATTCTGCATGCGGGGGAAGCGGCCATCTGGGCCTCCGCCTACCGGCTTTTAGGTGCCCTGCCCGATTCGAAGTCGGCGATGCTCTATTCGGTGGGCGCGATGACCACCTACGGGCACGCGGGTGTTTACCTCGATGCTCATTGGCAGATGATGGGCGCCCTGGAGGCGCTGAACGGCATGCTCCTGTTCGGGCTGACAACCGCGTTTCTGTTCTCGATGATCCAGAAGGTCTTGCCGGAACACCACCCGGGACGGCGGCGCTGATGGCCCGTCGTCGCTCCGCCGGCCCCAGCCGAATTGGCATTGCGGAATTGCCCGACCCGGAACACTTTCTGCCCGGTCGAACCTTCGCAGGACGAGCGAAGACCCCAACGGAGACGAAGGTGATCCAGCGACTCCCCGCGCCAAGCGCTGTCCGGCGCCTGTTGCCTCAGGTTGCCGCCCTTGCGCTGTGCGCCACGGCCGGCGGCTGCGCGAGTCAGCCGCCGGCGTCACCGCCAACGCCGCAGCCGGCGGGGCCGGTTTCCTTCAACGGCACCTACAACGGTCTGATGCAGCTCGAACGGTCGAATGGCCCAGGCGTGCTGTGCGGCACGCAGGATACGGCGAGCATCACAGTCGCCGCCAACGCGTTCCACTACGTGCTCAATCAGCCGCAGGTGCGCTGGCAGCCGATTCGCGCCTTCGACGTCGTGATCGCACCGGACGGGTCGTTCCAGGCCCAGTCCGGCGCCGCCACCATCCGTGGCCGGGTGGGCGGCGGCCACATGCAGGGCATGATTGCGGGGGACGCCTGCACCTACCAGTTCGAGGCAGACAGATCGGGGACATGGTAATGGGAACGTCGGATTTCCGGCTGGCGGTGATGACCGGCCTGATACTGCTCTGTTTCGGAGCACCCGGTCGCTCGTTCGGGATGGATAGCTGCGCCGGGCAATATTCGGCGGCGCTGCTGCAGCCGCTCCCGGCGCCCAACGTGGTGGCGCTGGATCTGCGCGACAGCTCGGATACGAATGTAGCCTTGGCGCGCGCGTTCACCGACGGCATGCGCGCGGCGGGCCAGACAATGGGCGGCGCTGCTACCACCAGGCTGACCTTGATCTACCAGGTGATAGGGCAAAACGATGGCGCGGGGTCAGGTGCCCAGGCGCCCGGCGGGGCCGGCAGCGGATGGAGCGACTGGGCGGGCGACAATGCACCCTGGCTGCAGGGCGGTCAATCCGCGGCCCTGCCGGACATGCCGCGCTACGATATGTTCAGCCCGCGCCCGGCGGCCCAGCCGCCACTATTGATGCTACGGGCTCAGTTGCGCAACGCACAAACCGATCAGGTCGACTGGGTCGCGACACTGCAGTGCACCCCGCAGGGAAACGACAATCAGCAGTTGGCGTATGATCTCGGCAGACTGATCGGCGGTGCGTTGGGCAAGCGGGTCGAGCGCACGCCGCTTTGAGCTGACTGGTTGTCGCGGTGGGCGGGACAAGCCGGTGCCATGCCGCGGTCGGCGTCGGTGGACGATCCACCCTACAACCGACGGGTCGTCTTCACCGCCGACCCATCCGGCCGGCTCGGTTAGCGGGCGGCGACGAACTGTTCCAGCCAGTGGATCGTGTAATCGCCCGCCTGGAAGTCGGGGTCGTCAACGATCCGACGGTGCAGCGGCAGCGTCGTCTGGATTCCGAGGATCGCGAACTCGTCCAGCGCACGCCGCAAACGGTTGATTGCATCCGGCCGCGTCGGGGCGTGAACGATCAGCTTGGCCACCAGGCTGTCGTAGTACGGGGGCACGACATATCCAGCGTACAACGCCGAATCGACTCGCACGCCGAGGCCGCCCGGCGGGTGGAAAGCGGTGATCTTGCCGGGGGACGGGACAAAGGTGTTCGGGTCCTCGGCGGTGATCCGGCACTCGATCGCGTGACCGGAAAAGCTGATGTCTGCTTGCCTGTATCCGAGTTCCCCGCCGGACGCGATGCGGATCTGCTCCCGCACCATGTCGACGTCGCAAATCATCTCGGTGACCGGATGTTCGACCTGCAGGCGCGTGTTCATCTCGATGAACGCGAACTGCCCGTCCTGGTACAGAAACTCCAGCGTGCCGGCGTTGCGGTAACCCAGCTTGGCGAGTCCGGCCGTGACCGTGGCGCCCAGGGCATCGCGCGCGGCGCCGGTCAGCACCGGGGAGCCGGCCTCTTCCAGCAGCTTCTGGTGCCGCCGCTGCAGCGAGCAGTCGCGCTCGCCGAAATGCACCACGTTGCCATAGGCATCGGCCATCACCTGGAACTCGATGTGGCGCGGCCGGTTCAGGTATTTTTCGATGTACACGGCGTCATTGCCGAACGCGGTGCGCGCCTCGGTGCGGGCGAGGCGGAACGCATCCTCAATCTCGTCGGGACGTTCGGCGACCTTCATGCCGCGACCGCCGCCGCCGGCGGCCGCCTTGACCAGCACCGGATAGCCGATCCGTGCCGCCACCGCGCGCGCCGTCGCGAGATCGGTGACCTCGCCGTCCGACCCGGGCACCAGCGGCACGCCGAGCCGGGCCATCGCCGTCTTGGCGGCGATCTTGTCACCCATCATGCGGATATGGTCGGGCGACGGGCCGATGAAGGTCATGCCGTGCGCCTCCACCATCTCGGCGAACCGGGCATTCTCCGACAGGAACCCGTACCCGGGATGGATCGCGTCGGCGCCCGTGATTGCGGCTGCGGACAGGATCGAGGGAATGTTGAGGTAGCTGTCCTTGGCCGGCGGGGGGCCGATACACACACTCTCGTCGGCCAGGCGCACATGCATGGCCTGGGCGTCCGCCGTGGAGTGAACCGCGACCGTCCGGATGCCGAGCTCCCTGCAGGCACGCTGTATTCTGAGCGCGATCTCGCCCCGGTTCGAGATCAGGATTTTCTGGAACAACGCCTCGGTCATTCCACGATCATCAAAGGCTCGCCGTATTCCACCGGCGATCCGCTGGAGACCAGAATGCGCACCAGGGTGCCGGCCTTTGGGGCCTTGATCTGGTTGTACGTCTTCATCGCCTCGATCAGCAGCAACGTCTGGCCGGCAGCGACGAGCTGTCCAACACTGACGAATGGCGCAGAGTTGGGTTCGGCCGAGAGATAGGCCACTCCGACCATGGGGCTGGTTACGGCGCCGGGATGGGACGCATCGTCCACGGTCTGCGCGACGGCGATCGGCGCCGCGGGCTTCGCGGCGGCAACGGCTGCGACCGGAGCGGCAGCTATCGTGGGGGCGGCCCGCACCACGCGGATGCGGCTGTCCTTCTCGGAAATCTCGATCTCGGTCAGACCGGTCTCGTTCAGCACAGCGGCAAGCGCGCGGATCGCTTCCGGGTCGAAAGGAATACAGGTCACGAAGCGTCCTCGATCAGGTCGGCTATGGCAGTCAGCGCCAGGGCGTAGCCACGAATGCCGAATCCGGCGATGACCCCCACTGCTGCCTTCGAGACAAACGACTGCTGGCGGAAATCCTCTCGCCGGTGAATATTGGTGATATGGACCTCGACGACCGGCAATTCGGACGCGAGCAGCGCGTCCATCAGCGCGATCGAGGTGGTGGTGTAACCGGCCGGGTTGATGACGATGCCGTTGGCCCGGCCGCGGCACTCCTGCACCCAGGAGATCAGTTCACCTTCGCCGTTGGTCTGGCGGAAGTCGATCGCCAGGCCCAGCGCCTCGCCTGCCTCGGCGCAGAGTTGTTCCACATCGTCCAGCGTGGCGCTGCCGTAGACCTGCGGCTGGCGCAAGCCCAGGAGGTTCATGTTGGGGCCATTCAGGACGGCGACCAGCGGCAAGGAAGCGGACTGCGACATTGGTGGGGCGCTTAGCATAGCTGGCCGCCTCGGTCCAATCGGGTTGTCACGGTTGCGGTGCAGACCGGTCAGCCTTGGTTGGTTGGGCACCGCATGATCGGCGCACGGGGCTGTAGACGCGCAGCAAAGTGGCTCCGTGTCAGAATCGGCAAGCGCCCCGGGCCCGGGTTGCCCGTATCGCAAAGCGGCCCGCTCGCTTGTGGTGCGGGGGACGCGGGACCATAGTTCCCGCATGCGCATGCTGATGACCCTGACGCTGAATGGCGAAAGCCGCGCCTTCGATGGCCCGCTCAGCGTGGCCGACCTGTTGGTCGGCCTGGGCCTGGACACAGGCAAGATCGCGGTAGAACGCAACGAGGAGATCGTGTCCCGCTCGCGCTATGCCCAGACCTGGCTGGGGAGCGGTGATTCGCTGGAAATCGTGCATTTCATCGGAGGAGGCTGACGATGGATGCTCGACTGCCGGCCGACGACACCTGGACGGTGGCTGGGCGCAGCTTCCGCTCCCGGCTGGTCGTGGGAACCGGGAAGTATCAGGACTTGCAGGAAACCGCGGCGGCCATCGAGGCCAGCGGGGCGGAAATCGTGACCGTCGCGGTCCGCCGCGTGAACTTGTCGGACCCCGGCGCGCCGCTGCTGCAGGACCATGTCGATCCGAGGAAGTACACCTACCTGCCTAACACCGCTGGCTGCCACACCGCCAAGGACGCGGTTCGCACGCTGCGCCTCGCGCGGGAGGCAGGCGGCTGGAACCTGGTGAAGCTGGAGGTTCTGGGTCCGCCACCGACGCTGTATCCTGACATGCCTGCCACCTTCGAAGCGGCCGAGGCACTGATCAAGGACGGGTTCGAGGTGATGGTCTATTGCGCCGACGACCCGGTGGCGGCCAAGCGGCTGGAGGAGCTCGGCTGCGTCGCAATCATGCCGCTGGGTGCGCCGATCGGCTCCGGGCTCGGGATTCAGAACGCCGCAATGATCTCGATGCTGCGCGAGCAGACCAAGGTGCCATTCCTGGTGGATGCCGGCGTGGGCACGGCGTCGGACGCGGCGATCGCCATGGAGCTGGGTTGTGACGCGGTGCTGCTGAACTCCGCGATCGCGCACGCCCGGGACCCGGTTGCGATGGCGCGTGCCATGAAGCACGCGGTGAAGGCGGGGCGGTTGGCGTATCTCGCGGGCCGGATGCCACGGCGGCTGGGCGCCGATCCCTCGAGCCCGCTGACTGGTCTGATCCGGTAGCCAGCCGTCCCCTCCCGCTTGTGACCGGGAGGGGCGGTTGGGATCAGGCGGCCAGCCGCTGCACCTGCGCCGCTTCGCGCAGGATATAGGTGGCGGTGGCGCTGACCTGTACCTCCAGCATGACCGCGCATTCAGTCGGTTCGGTCGGCAGAACCGCGTCACCGTCAGTCCAGCGCCATTGCGCCGCGCCGTTCCGCTCCGCCGCATGCCAGCCGCGGCTCAGCGCCGGATGGTCGGCGGGGATCTGGACATGGCCGGCCTCCGACCGCAGCGTAATCCGGCTTACCGCCACGCCAAGCCGCCGCCGGTCGTCGGCATGGGGCGCAGTGTCGGCCGGGATGGCGAATCGCGAGGCCAGCCGGACCGATTCGGCGCCAGCCGGGAGAACGAACACGTGCCGGCCTGCCGTGACCGCCACCGGACGGATCGCCCGTCCATCGGCCAGGACATGCAGATCAGGTTCCGTGGTGGTTGGCAACGCCGGCCGCACGTGGCCCAGCGCCTCGGCTCGCGCGGCGAGGCGGTGCCATAGCGGCTCTACGTCCGCCGGCTCGGATGCCAGCTTCGCGCAGGCGCCTTCCCAGCCACGATGCCCGGCGTCCATGGGGAACGCCGGATGCAGCACGGTGGCGAGGCCCGGGTCAGCGAAGAACGCGCGGTTGCCGGTGTCGAGGTAGCTCTCGGCTGGCAGGCCTTCGGCGAGCAGGACGGCGTGCTCCTCCAGTTCGATATGATGGTAGGTGACTGTGCTGATGGCCCGATCGTTGATGATGGTCATGTCGTTGACCAGCAGCTTCGCGGGAACCAGCTTGCCGTCGACGAACAGGCAGTGGTCCGGGGATACCAGCAGGTCGCGCTTCGGCAGGCCCTCGCCGAAGGCGCCGGCCCGGACCCGGACCGGTGCAACCAGCTCCGGACGCTTGTGGGAGGCGATGTCCAGGCGACGGCAGCCGACCCAGGTCACGGCGCGCAGGACTTCGTGTCCATCCTCCAACGTGACGACCCGATCGCCGGCGGCGATGTCCTCCACGGCGACCTCGCCGTGGTCCGTGCGGATCAGCGTGCCGGCAGCAAAGCAGACCACCAGCTCGACATAGCCGTAAGTATTATCGTTGAATGTCGTCGTGCCGTAGACGAAGTTTGCTGGAGCCGCCAGGTTGAAGTCGGAATAGGTGTATTTGCCGCCGCTCGTGTTGACGGTCAGCGTAGTATCGGCGTAACTGACCGATGCGATGACGACGCCCGAGATCCCCAGGGTATCGCCGATATTGAAGCCCGAAAAGGCGTTCGTGACAGACTTCCCGGGATCATTGAGATAGATGCTTTCGTTCGCGCCGGAGAAACTGAACGTCCCGCTGCCGAGCTTGCCTCCCAGCTCCAAGTTGACCGAGCCGCCGCTCAGAGTGAAGCTGGCTGCGCTGCCAACCACGTTCCCGCCGACGATCACCGTGCCTGCACTGGAAATGTCGAAGTTACCGGTGACGTTGGTGCCGAAAGTTGCGACCCCACCCCCCTCGACGTCGACGAGCCCTGCATTCGTCGAGAGGGCTTTGGTCAGCGTAAATGTGCCCCCGTCGACGAGGAGGCTGCCGGAAGCGGCAATTTGCCCGGGGCCGGTGACCTTGACCTTGCCGCCGACGTCGAAAGCGGCGCCTGCGATCGACAACGCGCCCGCGTCGGTAAGGGTGCTGCCGGTGCCGACCGCAATCGAGGCGCCGCCGGTGATGGCCACCTTCGACACGGCGACCGACCCACCGGTCTGATCGAAGCTGCCCGCGGAAATGCCGAGCGTGCTCGCGAAGAGGGATCCACCCGAGACGTCGAGGGACCCGCCGGAGACAGTGAGCGCGCTATAATCGGTGAACGTGCCGCCGGAGATCGACAGCGATCCGGCGCTGAGAGCGGTGCCCGTGGCCGTGGCGAGGCCCGCATCGGCGGTGACGGTCCCGCCGATCTGGGAAAAATCGCCGCCGGCGATGGTAAGCTTGGTGCCGACGGAGAGGCTGTCGCCGGCGTTCTCGCCGATGGTGAAGGAACCGTCCGCCAGCGTGAGCGCCTTCGTGATCGTGAGCGCCGCGGGGGATGCGATGCCGAAGTTAATCGCGGCGTCCGCGCTGGTGATGTTGAGGACTGAAGCGGCGTCGCCGGTCCCGTCAATCGTCACCGTATAGGAGGCGCCGGTGACGCTGATGTTGGCGGTATCGGTCGAGCCAGGGACCCCGTTTTTCCAGTCCGCAGCGGTATTCCAGGTGCCGGTCGAGGCGCTTTTCCACGTCTTCGTAGCCACTCATCCTACTCCTTGCGACGGAATTGCTCCTGGCGGGGCAAATTTCACTAGCCGGACACGCAATTTTTCCGACCTCACGCAAGGACGGCTTTAACTGCGTCAAACCGTCGTTATCGTGGCGGAAAGCCAACGGGTGAGTCAACAAAAAAGTGAATTTGACGTTACAGACGGCTTATATTTTTGTTGCGGGCGCTCAGCGAGCAGCGCTCCGCCCTTAATCCGTCTGCTTGGTAGGGTTGGCTGCCTCTCCCGGCGCCATCCCTCCGGTCGGGTCGCACCTGCCGGAAAATGACGGCTCAGCCGCGCTGGGGGTCCATACCTGCCAGGACATCATCGGCCAGCAGGGCGTGGTCCAGAGCTGCGCTGGCATCGGCACCGCCGAGGCTGAGACTGTGGACGCTATCAGTCGAATCAGCCGGTTTGATAATGATCCGATATGGGGTGGTTCCGTTGCCGATCGTTACCCCGCCGGATGAATTAGGCCGGCTTCCGCCGCCCCAGTTCGTTGTCAGACCACGATAATTTCTGGGAGCATATTGTGCTCCAGTCCAGTTCTTGGTCGCCATTTTTCATCTCCGCAAGGGCTGAAACGGCTACGACCCACTGAGCAAACCATGATAGCACGAAAATTTTCAAACATACATGCAAAATACCGTTTCCCATTTGTCAAATACATGGTTATTAATCATCAACCACCGGTTAATAGCCGTTAAACATTGGTTATCGGTACCTTGGCGCTGGCCTGAGCTGATCGCTTGGTTCAGCCCCCGTGCCGGGTCCAGCACGGCCGCCGTGCCACCCGGTAGCATCGAATGGGCGAAGACGCCGCTTACCGGACGGGTGATAGCCTGCAGCAAGCCGGCCAGCCCCAAGACCCCCCCGGAGCCGACCAAGCAAGGAGGCCTGATTGGCAACGGTTTATTGGCTTAAATTCTCCGACTCCCGCGTGGGGACCGACCACTCCCGGAAGAGGTCCGACGGACCGGGAAAAAGAAACGTCCTCGCGGCGTTTGGACGCTATCGCCACACAGCGCCGCCGCGGACGACGTTGGTCGCTGCCCTTACGGCGCGCAGTCCGGCGTGCGTTCCAGCCCCGCGTTGACCTCCGCACCCAGCAACACGGCGTAGGCCGACACCCAGAACCACAGCATCACGCCCACCACCGCCCCAAGCGATCCATAGGTCACGCCGAAGGTGCTGATGTTGGAAATGTAATATGACAGCAGCACCGAAGCGGCCAGCCAAAGAACGGTTGCCAGCACAGCACCGGCTGCGATCCGCTGGTTGGGCGGCGGCGTGCGCGACGGGCCAAACCGGTACAGCAACGCGATGGAGCCCCCCACGAAACCTACCAGGACCGCGAAGCTCGCGATATGGAACAGCACCGCGGCATGCTTCTGAACACCGATATCGGCGATGCCGGCCGGCAGCGCCACCAGCACCGCGATTGCTAGGACCCCGCCGAGAACTGCGCAGAACGTCATGAACAGCGCGATGAGCTGAAACTGCAGGAAGCTGCGCTGCTCCGGCACGTTGAACACCACGTTCAACGACGAGATCACCGACTTGGTCCCCGAGGCCGCGCTCCAGAACGCGGCAAGCGTACTCACCAGCAGCCCAAGGCTCAGGCTGCTGGTCGGTTGCAGCACAAGCTGATGCACGCGGTCGGCGATCAGGGCAAAGGCGGGCGGCGGCAGCAGCTCGGCAATCACGTGGAGCTGTGCCTCCACCTGGCTGGGGTTGAACACCAGACCGTAGACGAGAATCAGGATACTGATCGCAGGAAACAGCGCAACCGTCGCCCAGAACGCGCAGCCGGATGCCGCGACCGACATGCGGTCGGTGATGCTCGCCCGCAAAGCGGCGCCAAGCACCCCCCGACAGGCGCTCCAGGAGAACGCGCGGCGCGGGTCAGGGGCGAGCGCGACCGGGGCATCGCCTCTGCCTTGGCTGGGTGTTCTGACATCCATGCGATGATCTTCGGGATCGGTCGGCCCGGATGCAACGCCGCGCAGGCGGGCGAAGCGGAATTTTGAACCGCGGCACGAATTCGGCTTGCGCCGCGTGGGGAGCGGCCCTATGTCGCCCAACCACGCAGCAACGCACGTGCCTCTGGCCCTTGTGGTTACGCAACGACGTCAAGCGTTCTGGCAATCGTTCCTGGTCGCTGGTTCGTTCGACCGTTTCGTCAACTCACGTCCCGTCGCCTCGCTCAGGGGCGTCCAGCCAAGGGAGGCGCGGTGCGATGACGCCGAAGATCGCCCGATTCCTTGCTGAGCGCCAGCCGGCGACGCCGTGCCTGGTGCTGGATGTGGATCGTGTGGAGGAGAACTTCCGCACGTTGCAACGGGCTCTGCCGCTTGCGCGCATCGATTACGCCGTGAAGGCGAACCCGGCCGAACCCGGCCGCCTCATCGTCGGGGACGCGGGGATCGTGTCGGCCGAGGTGGTGCTGGTCAGCCGCAAGGCGAAGGATGATCCGGTGTGCTGGGTCTACCGCGACATCGGCCGCTTCGGCGGGCTGGCCGAGACCGAGGGCGAGACGATTACATACCGCATCGCCACGCCGCACGACGGTGCGGCGGCCGGCCCGGTGGCGATCGCGGGCCCGACCTGCGACGGCGCGGACATCCTGTACGAGAAGTCCAACGACCGGTTACCGCTGGCGCTGTCCTGCGGCGATCGCGTTGAACTGCTCTCCGCCGGCGCCTACGTGACGACCTACGCCAGCCAGGGCTTCAACGGGTTCCCGCCGATGGCTGAATACGACGTGTGATGCAAACTGGCATAACTGACGAACCTCCGAACCCGGCCGGCCACGGCTCCGGCACGGCACGCTCGCCTGGTGCTCTGCATGGATTGAAGGTGATCGATCTCACCCGCGTGCTGGGCGGGCCGTACTGCACCATGATCCTGTCCGATCATGGCGCCGACGTGATCAAGATCGAGCCGCCGCAGGGCGACGAGGTGCGCGACTGGGGCCCGCCTTTCCATGAGGGTGACGCCAGCTATTTCATCGGGATCAACCGCAACAAACGCGCGCTGGCGCTCGACATCGGCACCCCCGAGGGCAAGGCGGTACTGCTGCGCCTGCTGGACGATGCCGACGTGCTGATCGAAAACTTCAAGCCTGGCTCAATGGAAAAATGGGGCTTGGGCTACGCCGACCTGGCGGCGCGCACGCCGCGGCTGATCCATTGCCGCATTTCCGGATTTGGTGCCGATGGACCGCTGGGCGGCCTTCCCGGCTACGACGCCATCCTGCAGGCGATGACCGGGCTGATGAGCGTCAACGGCGATCCGTCCACCGGCCCGATGCGGCTTGGCGCCCCGCTGGTAGACCTGGGCACGGGGCTGTTTTCGGCGATCGGCATCCTGATGGCCCTGCGCGAACGCGAAGCCTCCGGAGTCGGCCAGTTCCTCGACATGACGCTGTACGACTGCGGCATGGCTCTGCTGCACCCGCAGGCCGCGAATTTCCTGCTGAACGGCAAGCGGCCGGTGCCGACCGGCAACCACCATCCAAACCTGGCCCCGTATGACAGGTTTCCAACGCGGACCGGCGAGATCTTCATCGCCTGCGGCAACAACGGCCAGTTTCGCAAGCTGTGCGCGATGATCGGACGGACAGACCTTCCCGACGATCCACGCTTTGCCGACAACGGCCGGCGCAACCTCAATCGTGACGCGATGCGTGCCGAACTGGTGACGGCGCTTGCCGATCACGACGGCGGCGAACTCGCCTTGCGGCTGATCCGCAACGGCGTGCCGGCCGGTCCGGTGCTCGCCATCGATGAGGCCGTGGCCGCGCCTCACACCGCGCATCGCGCGATGGTCGCCGAGCTTGGCTGGTGCAGGGGCGTCGGCACTCCGATCAACTTCTCGCGCACCCCGGGCGGGACGCGCACCGCGCCGCCCCGCTTCGCCCAGGACAGCGATGAGGTGCTGGCGCAGCACGGCTACTCTGCCGAAGAAATCGCTGCGCTGGAACGCAGCGGGGCGTTGGTGCGCGAGCGGCGCCGCTAGCGCGTGGTTTGCGACACTGCATGCTGTCGGCGGGCGCGGCCAGCCGCCGGCCACATCGGCCTTGCCACCCTGACCGGCACACGGAGACCACACATATGCGGCCAGCTTCACTGATCCTGATCCTGGCGCTGTCGGCTTGTGCGGCGCACCGACCGGCGCCCGCGTCCGGCCCGGTCGCGGCCGGCGGCACCGTCTCCGTGAGCCTGTCCAATTTCGCCTACGATCCCGAAAACCTGCGTCTGCGTGCCGGGGTGCCGGTGCGGCTTCGCCTGGTGAACGAGAGCGACGGCGGCCACGATTTCAAGTCGCCCGGCTTCTTTGCTGCCAGCACGTTTCCCGCCGGAACCTCGCCGCCGCCGGGCGGCGCGGTGGATGTCGCTGCTGGCTCGACCGTGGAGCTTGCGCTGGTGCCGCGCGTGCCTGGCACCTACCCCGTGACTTGCACCCATTTTCTGCACAGCGCCTTCGGCATGACGGGGACCGTCGAGATCGTTGCGGCGCCATAGGGCGACCGGAGCCGGTCGCCGCCTGTCAGGTGCTGGGCAAGACCGGCGGTCGTCAACATACCGGTCCGGTCTGCCGGCGGCAAAACTCCGGCCTTGCGCGCGTTGCCGCCTGCGGCGAGCTTGCGGGTGCCATGCGCGCTGCCACTCTCATTCTGGCCGCTCTCGTGTTCGCGGCGTTTCTCGTTGTGGACACCACCGCGGTGCTGCGGCTTGCAGCCGCCTGCATCACTGGGGCCTTCGGATATGCGCCTGCGGCGGTGCTGGCGGTTGTTGCCGGCTTTGTCCTGATGGCGCTGTTCAGTCGCAAGGCATCTCCGCGAGCACACCGCAAGGTGCCGGCGGGGAACGCATCGAACCGTCGCGGGACGCCCCGCAACACGTCTCCGAAGCCTGCTTCGGGGCGAAAACGCGCGGCCAAGATTCGGCAGGAACGCTGACGCCTTTCCTGACCAGCACCCGCAACGGCCCTTGCGGTGAGAGCCCGAACGACCGTCGGCGGATGGCGGGTTGCTCACCCCCCTTGTTGTGTCTGGGCGTCCGTCGCTGCCCCCCCCCGACATCTCTGCCGGGGGGAAACAAATTGGCAGATCGAGGAGCCCGTCAGCCCTGCTCCTGGTCCTCCTGGCCCAGGTTCAGTCCGACAAAGGCCGGCTGGCCATTGCGCAGGATGCGCAGCGCAAGGGCATGGTCGGCGCCGTTCTCGGCCGCGCGCATGGCCCGCACCGCGTCCGTGGGGGAATGCACCGCCTCGGTGCCGACGCCGACGATCACGTCGCCCTGCTGCAGGCCGGCCTGGTCGGCGGGCGAGCCGGGCTGCACCTCGCTGACCACGGCGCCCCTGGTGCCATCGGGCAGGTTGAGCTGGTCGCGGAGGTCCGGCGTCAGTGCCGCCAGCCCGATGCCGAGCTTCGCGTGATGGTCCTGGTGCTGCTGGCCCCGGTCGAGGCTGGCGGTCTGCTCGCCCGGCAGTTCTCCCACTTTCACATCCACGGTCTTCGACTGGCCGTCGCGCACGATCTCCAGCTTCGCGCTTTCGCCCGGCTGCACGCCCGCCACGTGCACCGCGAGATCCCGCGGGTTCTTCACCGCCTCGCCGTTCACCGACCGGATCACGTCACCAGGCTGCAGGCCCGCGCGCTGGGCCGGGCTGTCCGGCTGCACGCCGGCGAGCAGCGCACCCGACTGGTCGGCCAGATGCAGCGCCTGCGCCGTGGTCGGGTTGATCTGCTGCGCCTCGACGCCGATGTAGCCGCGCGTCACATGGCCGTCCTTTTCGAGCTGCGCCACCACCGTGCGGATCATGTCGGACGGGATGGCGAAGCCAATGCCGACCGACCCGCCGGAAGGCGAGAAGATCGCGGTGTTCATGCCGATCACCTTGCCGTCCTGGGTGAACAGCGGGCCGCCGGAATTGCCCTGGTTGATCGGCGCATCAACCTGGATGAACTGATCGTACGGGCCCTCGCCGATGTCGCGGCCGCTGGCCGAGACGATGCCGGCGGTTACCGTGCCGCCGAGGCCGAACGGGTTGCCCATCGCCACCACCCACTGGCCCGGCTTCACGGTGTCCGAGTTGCCGAGCTGGATGAACGGCAGTTTCCTGTGGGCATCGACCCTGAGCACGGCGATATCGGTGCGCGGATCGACGCCGATGACCTTGGCGGTCAGGACGGTGCCGTCGTCCAGCGTGACGCTAACCGACTTGGCGTCCTTCACCACGTGGTTGTTGGTCACCACCGTGCCGTTGGCATCGACGATGAAGCCGGACCCGCGCGCCTCGATGGCCTGGCCGGGGCCGCCCTGGCCGTGGCCATGCGGGATCATCTGGTTGAACGGCGGCTGGTTGAACGGGAACGGAAGCTGGCCCGGACCGACATCGGCCGCGTCGGTCACCTTCAGCTTGGTGGTGATCGACACGACGGCCGGCTTCACCCTGGTTACCAGCGCGGAAAAGTCGGGAAGCGTCTGCTGGGCGACGGTGGCGCCGGGTGGATTGACCGGGGTCGCGGGCGCGGCGCTGATCGCCGGCGCATCGGCCTGGGCAAAGCCCGCATGGCCGGCGGCGAAGCCGCCGAGCGCGGTGCCGGCGAGCAGCGCCACCGCAAGCGCGCTGCGGCGCCACGCTCGGGGTTTGGCTTGAGTATCCGTCCGATCGGTCATGGGTCGCTCCTGGATTTGATTTCGCACTGGGGGTTAATGGGTGCGGTGAGGCCGGCAAATAAATAGGCCGGCAGAGATAAATTCACACCGGCGCCGGCAGTTAAACCGCCGTCATGTCGAGTAATGTACCGTTACGCAACATGCCGTTACGTTCTGCAATCTGCGGGCTCGACGGCGGCGGGGCATTGGGGTAGGGGAAGCCCGCGCCGCCGGAGCCGGGTTAGCACAGCGGTAGTGCAGCGGTTTTGTAAACCGAAGGTCGGGGGTTCAAATCCCTCACCCGGCACCACCCGACCTTAAGGAGACGGACCTGGCTGCTGGGCGAATCCCATGCCGGCCGGCCTGGAACCGTGCCCCGAGCCTGGCTGTCAGCTCCATGGCCTTGAACGGCTTGCTGCACGCCTCCCATTCGGGGTGGTTGGGCGGGACGGCTTCCCGGCCGTAGCCCGATAGCAGCAGGAAGGGTATGCCGCGCTCGGCCAGCGCCTCCGCCGCCGGGTAGATCATCTCCCCGCGCAGATTAACATCCAGCAGGGCGACGTCGATCAGGGCGTCTTTCGCGGCCACCAGCGCGTCCGAGACGGTGCTGAACGGACCGACGACCAGGCAGCCGGCGTCGGCGAGGACGTCCTCGATCAGCATCGAGATCAGCAGTTCGTCCTCGGCCACCATCACCAGCTTGCCTGTCAGGAGGGAGCTCGTCATGTGACGCTGGCCGGCTTGAAACCCGGGCCGACAGCAACCGCGGCGCCAGCCGGCGCGCGCAGCGTGGCTCTAACACCCGGCGCGGCGAAGTCGACCCGCGCCTCTCCGGACAACTCGTGCGCCAGGCCGCGCTCGACCAGCATCGTTCCGAAACCACGCGTTTCCTGCGGCTGAACGGCGGGACCGTTGGACTCGACCCAATCCAGAACAAGCTGCTTCTCGCCGCCGCTGTATTCGAACCGCCAATTGATTGTCACAATACCCTCCGGAACGGAAAGCGCGCCGTATTTGATCGCGTTTGCAGCCAGCTCGTGAATCGCCATGCCAATCGCCAATACGCCCGCGGCTGCAAGACGGACAGGCGGACCATCCATCACGATATTGCTATGGTCCGGCGCCGCATACGGGCGCGTCTCTTCGGTCAGCAGGTCCTGCAGCGACACGCTCAACCAGTTCTGGCCGCTCAGCAGCGTGTATGACGCGGTCAATGCCTGCACGCGCCCCATGAAGGCCGCGGAGAATTCCTCCAGCGTGGCCGACCGGCGCAATGTCTGCGCGGCAAGCGAGACAACCACGGTCAGCATGTTCTTGACGCGGTGGTTCAGTTCATCGACCAGCAGACGATGATGTTGCTCGGCCTGAACAATGCTTGTCACATCAAGGAACGTGACCAGCGTGCCGCTGACCGTGCTGTCCGGCGCCCGATAGGGCAGAATCCGCATGATATAGTGCGCGTGCTGGTCTTCCCTGGTGACCCGGCGTTCCATCGGTTCGAGCGTATCGAGCACTTGCTGCACGTCGTCGCGGAGACCGTTGTAGCGCAGCCGGCTCACAATATCCGTCAAAGGACGCCCCTGGTCGCTCGGGATCAGATTGTAGATCCCGGCGACCGCCGGCGTGAAACCGCGGATGATCAGGTGCCGGTCGAGGAAAACCGTCGCAATCTCGGTGCTGTCGAACAGATTCCGCAAATCGCTGTTCGCGCGGTCCAGTTCGTCCACCTTCTCCGACAGCCTGACATTGACCGTGTTCAGCTCCTCGTTGACGGATTGCAACTCTTCCTTTGAGGTCTCCAACTCTTCGTTGGTGGACTGCAGTTCCTCGTTCACCGAATGCAGCTCCTCGTTCGCGCTGCGGATCTCTTCCAATGCGGTTTCGTATTGCTCGGTTACCGACTGCAGACTTTGTTTCGTGCCGATCAGCTCATGGCGAAGCTGGCCGGCATTCAGGATCGCGGGGAGCAGCCGCTGCAGGGATTGCACGGGGTGCCGCAGCCGGTTCATCGCCTGGCCGGCCAGACCCTTGCCCGACACCGCCGAGCCGCCGGCCGCGCCATGTTCGCCGCTGTCCGGCGTTGATTTCATATCGGGTTGCACTCGGTTTGCTTTCGCAAAGCTCGGCCTTGGGAGCACTGGGTTGTCCGACGCCAGGCGATCAAGGACGCGTTCGCGGTGCTCCCGGCGCAAGCTGAGTGGCGGGCTGCGTACATTGCGGCGCAGGAATATCCGCGCCGCCTTGTCCAGCGGCTCGAACAGATCCTCATGCCTCGACGTCGACTCCGAACTGCCCAGAAGGAGAATGCCATTGGGCACGAGCGAGTAGTGGAACGTGGGAATGATGACCGCCTGCAGGTCGGCGTCCATGTAGATCAGCAGGTTGCGGCAGGAGATCAGATCCATCCGGGAAAACGGCGGATCACGGACGATGCTGTGGGGCGAGAAGGTGCAAAGGTCGCGGATCTCCTTGGTTACGACGTAGCCGTTCTGGGATGCGTGGAAGAAGCGATTCCTGCGTTCCGGCGACAAGCCGTTCAGCAGCGTCGCGGGATAGCGTCCCAGCCGGGCGGTCGCGATCGCAGGCTCATCGATGTCGGTGCCGAACACCTGCACCTTGGGGGCGCCCGGCAGCCGGTCCATCTGCTCACGCAGCAGCATGGCCAGCGAGTAGGCCTCCTCGCCGGTGGCGCATCCCGGCACCCAGACGCGGACCGAATCATCGGCGTGCTTGTTCGCGAACAACCGCGGCATCACCACCGTCTCCAGCACCGCGAACGCTTCGCTGTCGCGGAAGAAGCTGGTGACGCGGATCAGTAGATCGCGAAACAGAAGAACCGCCTCCTCATGATCGGTCGCCAACCGCGAGACGTAGTCCTTCAGCGCGTTTATATTCCGTACCTGCATGCGCCGCTGCACCCGGCGCATGAACGTCTTGTCCTTGTAGCCGCTGAAATCGTGGCCGAGTTGCGTGCGCAGGATGGCGCAGATTGCCAGCCGCGCGGCTTCGGGGTCCTCTGCATCCTGCTCCGGACCCTCCACTGCCGTTTCGCTCGCACTCGTCGTGGGCGAGGGTTCGCCTGGCGCAAGGTCCGCCGCTTGCAGGCGCAGGAGGAGACCGGGTATCGCGCCGGCCGGCGCGACCAGATCCACGGCGCCGGTCGCGATCGCGCCCGCCGGCATGTCGTCATATTGCGGTCCGTCGCCATTGCTGCCTTGCGCGACCGTCAGGCCGCCGCATTGCTTGATCGCCTTGAGCCCGAGCGCGCCGTCGCTGCCCGTTCCGGACAGCACGATGCCGACCGCGTCTTCACCCAGATCAGCCGCGAGCGAGTCGAAAAATCCGTCGATCGGCCGGAACTCCCGCGGCGAATCAGCCGACGGCATCCGGATGCAAAGCCGGCCGTCGACGACTGTGGCAATGGCATGCGGGGGTGGCACGTAGACGCGATCGAGGTCGATCCGCATGCCATCGACGCCTTCGACGACGGGCATGGCGGTCCATCGTGCCAGTATCTCCGGCAGCATGCTCTTTCGATCGACCGGCAGATGCAGGATCACGACGAATGCCATGCCGCTGTCCGCCGGCATCTGCTCGAAAAAGCTGCGGAAGGCATCGAGGCCTCCCGCCGACGCGCCGATGCCTACGATCTTGGTGCGGGCGGCGGTCATCCGGCACGTCCGATTCCAGTGACAACCGTCGACCCCAGCGCCAGGAACACAACGGATTTTGGCTGACCCGGAAGGGACACCTCGCCAGACCGCTCGACGGCCCAGGCCGAAGCGGCGGGTAAACGTCGGCAGTGTGTTCGACGGATCTCCAACATCGAAGGCGCCTCACGAGGTGCGAAGGTGTTGCCGCAGGCTGACCATCACGGTGCTGCCGACTGGTCGCTTCAAGCTACGGAGTCGCGGTGCCTGTATGATCGCCGCACGCGCGGCAGCCCGCAAAACGACGCTTTCCAGTTTAGGCCGAGACTGTACAGCACAACTCCCACGACAATGCGCCACGGCGTCGGGGGTTCAAGGGCTGGGCGGCAAAACACGCAGAAATGCGCGGCGCCGAGCCCACAGGGTTGCAACAGCGAATCTTCCTGCTGACCGTAGTTCGGTTGGCTTCAGGCAACAAGACAATCCTTGATCGGATCAGTCTTCCCGCTGCCGTCGCCTTCCTTGCCAAACGAGCGCCTCATTGCCGAGTTCTGCCGATTCACCGTCGCGCTTACGGGCGTTGGTGCAGCGCCCGCGCGTCGTCCCTATCGGTTCAATTTTTCGTCAGCATCAACCTGATCTTGGCGGCCAGCGCGACAAAGGAAAACGGCTTGGTCATAACCTGCATGCCATGCGAAAGCAACGTGCTTCCGGCCGCGGCCTTGTCGGCATACCCGGTAATGAACAGCACCTTGAGGTCCGGCCGGCGTGCGCGAGCCGCATCCGCGACCTGCCGCCCGTTCAACCCGCCTGGCAGTCCCACGTCGGTGATGAGCAGATCGACCCTGGCGTGAGACTGAACGACCTGCAGGCCGGACGGCCCATCTTCGGCTTCGATCGTCACATAGCCGAGTTCTGTCAGAGCGTCGCATATCAGCATGCGCACGGTCGGCTCATCGTCGATCACGAGCACCGCTTCGCGGGCCCCGGCGCGGTTGGGAGGCTCGGCCGCTTCGCTGACCGCGGCGCTGGATTCGTCGGTCGCGTGCCGGGGCAGGTACAGGCGAACCGCCGTGCCCCGTCCGAGTTCGCTGTTGATCCGCACCTGCCCGCCGGACTGCCGCGCAAAGCCGTAGATCATCGACAGGCCAAGTCCGGTCCCCATGCCGATCGGCTTGGTGGTGAAGAACGGATCAAACGCGCGCGCGAGCACGTCGGGCGCCATGCCGGTGCCGGTGTCGCTGACGCAGACTGCCACGTAGTGGCCGGGCGCCATGTCCAGATCCCGCGCGCCCGGTTTGTTCAGACGCACGTTGCAGGTCTCGATCGTCAGCCTGCCGCCGTCCGGCATGGCATCGCGCGCGTTGATCGAAAGGTTCAGCACCGCGCTCTCAAGCTGGTTCGGATCGCAGAGCGTCGGCCACAGATCCTCGGCGAGTATCGACTCCAGCGTGATCGCCGGCCCGGCGGTGCGGCGGATCATCTCTTCCATGCCGTCGATCAGCCGGTTGGCGTTGGTCGGCACTGGGGCCAGGGTCTGGCGGCGGGAAAACGCCAGCAGCCGATGGGTCATCGCCGCTGCCCGGGTGGCGGCTCCCTGAGCGGCAGAGATATACCGGTCCAGGTCGTTTACCCGGCCCTGGGCGATCCTGGATTGCATCAGTTCCAGGCTGCCGGAGATGGCAGCCAGCAGGTTGTTGAAGTCGTGCGCCAGGCCACCGGTGAGCTGGCCGACCGCTTCCATTTTCTGCGCCTGCCGCAACGCGTCCTCGACCCGCTCCCGTTCGGCAATCTCATCCATCAGGCGGGCATTGGCTTCGGCCAATTCCCGAAGGTGCTGTTTCTGTTCCGTCAGGTCGGTGAGCACCCCGCACAGCAGCGTCGTTCCCTCCTCGCGCAGCAGGCTCAGGGAGATATACACTGGCAGAATATCGCCATCCTTCCTGCTCAGGGACAGCTCGCTGCGCGCTCCGGCACGGACAGCGTCGCCGAGCAGCCGTGCGAACGCCTCGCTTTCTTCCGGCAGCACGAAGCGTTGCAGCTTCTGGCCGATGACCTGCTCATGCGGGATGCCGAGCATGGCGGCGACGCGGCCGTTGCAATAGCGCAGCGTGCCGTCCACGGAGAGGGCGACGGCGCCATCCAGCATCTGTTCGATCCAGACACGATACGGCCGATCGGCGCCTTCAAGCGTGTAGACCCGGTGTTCACCCGCGGGTCCTCTGATCACCAGGGCATCGATTTCGCCGCGCCGGATGGCCTCCAGCGTCTCCTCGCTTTCGCGCAGCCGGGCCTCCAGGTCCCCCAGGCGCTCGATCAGCGCCTCCCGAGACTCTGTTGGCGGCCCCATGTCAGGCATCCTGGTGGCTCGGCGGCGGCAGCGGGATCAGGTCCAGACCGTGCAGGACCCGGTCTGTGGCAGACAG
>Ga0182012_10000467_pt1 | contig 44863 bp, 36 predicted proteins | sample 612S2SmetaG_FD_120486 | JGI IMG/M metagenome (GOLD analysis project Ga0182012, IMG submission 120486) | Permafrost microbial communities from Stordalen Mire, Sweden - 612S2S metaG | ecosystem: Environmental > Terrestrial > Soil > Wetlands > Permafrost | place: Sweden: Stordalen | collected... | reverse complement strand
GACAGGGGAGCCGACGAAGGCTATTTTCTCAACCACTCGTGCGACTCCAACCTCTGGTTCAAAGACGCCTTCAGCTTGCTGGCGCGGCGAGGGGCCGAGCCTGGCGAAGAGCTGACCATCGACGGCTTCGGGTACGGCCCTGGGCCGGGGGCGGTCGCCGTAGGGCCGATTTGGAGGAACGTCCCGCTCAGCGCCGCGAATCGGAAGTGCCGCGACGTGAAGTGGCCGCTCGCGCAGTTGGGTTTGCAGTCGTTGGCGGAGGTGACGACGTCCGACGGCGAGTTGAACTCGGGGTACGGGAGCAGCCCCGTGCCGTAGCCCTGCAACGGCACCACCTCCCAGTTGGCAGCCGGCTTGCCGATCACCAGGCCGCCCCAGCCGCTGGCGCCGGTGATGTAGAACGCGACGCCCGACCGGCCAGGGGCCAGGTCGAACGACCGCAGCCACTCGGGCGGGGCTTTGCTCGCAGCCGTGAAGTGCCCGGGTGCCAGGTACACCGAGCCTGAGGCCAAGGCAATGTGCAACAGGGCTCGCCACCGCGGTGCCCGGTACTCGAGGACCTCCACCGAGCTGGGCGCAGCCACCCGCGCTTCGACAACGGCAACATCAGTCAGGCGCCCGTCGACGTTCAACCATGGCGACGTGACGGAACGCTGGTAGCCGGCGACCGCTTTGGCCAGGGCCGCCTCGGGGCTCGCCGTGGCCAGCCGAGGCGTTGGTGTGCCGTAGCTGGCTGGTGCGGCAAGGAAAACGAGGCCGAGGGCCGCTACGGGGCCGAGCCAAGGCGCGACGTGGGCTGACCGAGCTGTCACGGCGACACCGTACCGGGTTGGCGTTGTCGGGAGAGCGTCACGGCGTAGGTCCACTGCGAGGCGGAGCCGACCACTCACCCGAGGCGGCCCGACCGAGACGCAGCGTCGTTCACCGGTCGCTCCAGCAAGCGCCGAGCCACGGTTTAGCGCATCTCCGCCAAGTGGCCCCCGGGCAGGCCAGAGTCCCGAACACGGGAGTTCGGGAGGGTGGTCTCTCTCGTCAGGGTCAGCGACTACAGGTAGCAGTTGGCCACGAAGAGGTCGGGCCCGTCCAGCAGGGGCGCGACCAGGTAGTCGACCCGGCAAGCTGGGCCGGAGACCGTCCTGACTACGGCACCAGTAGATATGTCCAGCTGTTCGAGGGAGGGTCCCCAATGACGAACAGGTCGCGACGTTGGCAGATTTGCTGTCGGACCAAGCCCTAACGGTGACGGTCCGCCTCGCCCCCTCCCAATCTCCTCCCAATCTCCTCCCAATGATGACGGCAAATAACGGGTCACAGGAGGGGCCCAGCGGGCACTAACGGGGGCCGGCCTCGACAAAGTTCCTGCTGGTAGAGGCTGCTCCAGCTGGAGGGTTAGCGACAGAACTCGCTGACCAGCGTCTGGGCAGGGGTCGCCGTGCCTAGTTCCCAGCCTTAGCCTGACGGTCCCCCACATTGGCGGGGTAGCCGAGGTCAATGTCCTCCGCCTGCTTTATCAGCTCCAGCGAGAGGCGTTCCAGCTCGGCCACGAGCTGCTTCAGTCGCCGGTGTGCCTCCGAGTAAGGCTTCAGCCGCTCGGACTGGTCGTCGGTGAGCGTCCTGGTGACCGCAGTGCCGTCCGGTCGCCACGTCCAGGTCTCATAAGGCCCGTGGAGCACCGCGGGGTCGGACCGGCAGTGGCAGCCCTGGCGTTGACAACGGGTGGTCCGAGCCGAGATGGACCCGGGGAGGACGACGCCGATGTGGCCCAGTTCGTCGAGCACCTCGTGCAGGCGTTGCTCAAGCGCTCCGGCCATGCCCAAGTATCCACCACTGTTTGACTTGAGGTCAATACACTTCAATCTCATGCCCGGGAGACCGCCGGTGGCGCGGGAGGCCATCGTGGCCCACCGGCTCGGGTGCTTTTGCTCGGACCAGGGCCTAGGTGGCCAGACGACAAGGGCCGAGGTGGTCGAAGCCTTCGTGGCCTTGGGCTTGGCCGGACGGGCCAGTTCCACCCGGGGCACCTATCGCTCGGTGTTACGAGCACTGAGCGCGGCGCCCCGCCCCGCGCTGGCCACACGGTTCTCCGGCTCGCCGGCGTCCCGGCCTTATTGTGCGGGCGAGCGGGCGGAGCTGTTCAGTATGGCGGGCCCCCAACGCAGCGCCTGGCGCCGGTCCTCAGCCCTGGCCATGGTCAGCTTGGGCATCGGGGCCGGGCTGCGGGCGGGCGAGCTAGCTGGGCTACGGGGCACCGATGTGGTCCTCGGGCCGGCAACGGTGACCGTCCGGGCCGGCGCCGACAAGGCCCGGCTCGTAGTTGTGGGGGGTGCTTATGGCGAGGTCATCTCCGCTCTTGGCGCCACCGCCGGTGACGAGCACCTGTTCTGCCCGGGGCCAGCGGACCGGTCCTATCACAACTTTGTCAACAACTTCGCCCGGACTTTGGTAGCCGGGCCCGGCGCGCCCGCGCTTTGCTCGGGCCGGTGCCGGTCCAGCTCCATATGCGACCACCTGGAGGCAGGCACGGCATTGGCTGAGCTCATGGCGCCGGCCGGCATTGCCCAAGTCGAGTCGTTGCTGCGTTATGCCCGCCATGTCGACGGGGCCCCTTCTTCTAAGGCTGAGCTGCGAGCGAGGTTGGCGGGCCGGTGAGCCAAGGCCGTGCGCTGCCCGCCTTTAGCTCAGATATCGCCGAGCAGGCCATCGAATTTTGCACCGAGGTCATCGACGCCTCGGGCGTGGCCGAACGCTTGGAGGCCCTGGTGGCCAAGGCGACGGGGCGGCCCCGCCAGCTGAAAGTACGAGCCGTCCTGGTGGCGTTGTTGGTGCTCGCCCTGGACGACCGGCCCCTGCACCTAAAAGCGGCAACCAGGTTGTTGTTCTGCCGTTTTCCGCCACTGTGGCGTCACCGGCCCGGCATAACCGGCGAGGCGGCAACCAAAAAGGCCTTCTTGGCCCGTTACCGCCAAGTGCGCTACCTGTTCCATGTGGCGACCTCGGTGGTCGACCCCTCGGTCCAAGCCAAGAAACAGGGTTATCCCTGGACAACAGTTGGCCGGCCTGGCCAAGGGGCTCACCGACGCCGAGACCGCCGTCCGCCGCCAGAGACTGGAGGCCGTGATAAACGACCTCGTCGAGGCGTCGGTGCGGGTGTGCTCCAAAGATGAACTGGCCGGCTTCGACGGCTCCGTGGGCCTGGACGCCACGCCCGTGCCGCTGTGGTCCCGGGGCCCGTCGGTGCGTTCGGGCACTTGCGCCAGTGACCCTGACGGGGGTTGGTACGTACGAGAGGGCGACCACCGCGAGGCGACCGGGCCCGACGGCAAGGTGCTGCGCAAGCTGATCTGGGCGCTCGAGGCCACCATCGCCACCATGGGCCGGCCCCCAGGAGCGGTCCCCGACCACCCTAACTTGGTCCTCGGCGTGGCCCTCGGCCGGCCTGGCCAAGACCCCGGCGGCACCGGGTCGCGCGTATTGGCCTCGGCGCGCGCCCGAGGGTGGCCGGCCAAGTACCTAGGCGCCGACCGTGGCTACACCCAGGGCCGGCCCGAGAACTTCCACCTGCCGGTGAGATCGTTGGGTTACTCGCTGGTCATGGGCTACAAGGCCACCCAGCTCGGGCGCCAGGCCAATAGCGCCGGGGCGGTCATGGTCGACGGGGCCTTTTACTGCCCGGCCATGCCCGAGGCCCTGGTGATGTCCAGCGCCGAGCACCGGGCGGGGACGACCGACGACGCCACTTACAAAGCGCGCCTGGCCGCCCGGTCCGCCTGGCGCCTGGTGCGAAAACAGGGCCCTGACCAAGATGGCTACGAACGGCTGGCCTGCCCGGCCCAGGGGGACCACCCCCACCTGTGCTGCCCACTACGGCAACCGGCCAAAGCCCTGGGCCAGGTGCCGGTCCTTGGCCCACCCGTCCCGCCGCCCAAGCTGTGCACCCAGTCGGCTATGCCACCTACCGCAACACCATCGAGGGCGCCAACGGCTACCTAAAAGACACCGCCCATGAGGCCCTGGCTTGTCCCGGGCGCCGCCGGGTGCGGGGCATCGCCGCCCAGAGCCTGTTCGTGGCGGTCCTGCTAATGGCGGGCAACTTCAGGAGGACCGCCGCCTTCCGCCAGATGGTGGCCGACGGCTCTACGGCCCAGGTGGCCGAGCGGGCCCGGCGCCGACGGGTGAGCCTCAACGACTACCGGCCCCGGGCCTGAAAAGCCCGTTCTAGTGGCGTCACCGGCGGGCGACCCCTAACCGGACGCGCCCACTCTCGCTCGGGCCTCCCGGCTGCGGCCTCGCTTTTGCTCATCGACGCCCGAAAGACGGGTAACGGTCACCGCCAGGGCCCATACTCGTGATGAGCCCTCACGGTGCCGCCGTTTTGTCGCTGTGAGCTGGTTAGTTTTGTCACTAACCCCTGGTGCCCTCGGTGGGATTCGAACCCACGCCACCGGCTCCGGAGGCCGGTGCTCTATCCCCTGAGCTACGAGGGCCCGTCGGTCCAGCATAGTGGTGCGCCGCGCCCACGCCTTCCGGCCTGCCACCATTGGTCAGGTGATACCTGACCCTCTCTCTGCTGACTGTAGTCCCGGGCCTTTGCCGGCCGGCGTGGTCACGGCCGGTCGTCACGGCCCCTTACCCTCTCACCTTTTGCCCGAGACGGCTGAGGTGGATGGCCTAGGACGGCTCCGCATCGGGGGCCTGGACGTCCTCGACCTGGCAGAAGAGCTAGGGACGCCGGTGTTCATCTACGACGAGGAGCATCTCCGCCGTCGCTGCCGGGAGTCCAGGCAGGCTTTCGGTCCCCGGGTGGCCTACGCCTCTAAGGCCTTCCTATGCAGGGCGATGGCCGCTCTGGCCCATGAGGAGGGCTGTTGCGTCGACGTCTCGACGGGCGGCGAGCTCGCGGTGGCCCTCGCCGCCGGCGTTCCGGCAGAGCGCCTGGTCCTGCACGGTAACAACAAGTCCGTGGCCGAACTGGAGGCGGCGCTGGAGGCGGGCGTGGGACGGATAGTGGTGGACTCGTTCGATGAGATCGACCGCCTGAGCGTGCTCAGCGGGCGGAGGAACGGGGCCGGGCGCCGCCCCAGGGTGCTCGTGCGCGTCACCCCGGGCGTCGAGGCCCACACCCACGAGTACGTGATGACGGGCCAGGACGACTCCAAGTTCGGCTTCGGCCTGGCCTCGGGGGACGCGTCGAGGGCGGTGGAGCGGCTACGCCACCTGAGTTCGGGCGTACAGCTTGTGGGCGTGCATGCTCACATCGGGTCGCAGATTTTCGCTCTGGAGGCCTACGAGCGCGCGCTGTCCGTACTGGTCCCATTTTTCAACCAGCTCGAGCTCGAAGAACTGTGCATCGGCGGCGGCCTGGGCGTGGCCTACGTGACGGGCGAGACGGCTCCGTCGATTACCGAGTGGGCCCAAGTCCTGCGCCAGGCTGCCGGCGCCGCCGGCATCGCCGACCTGAACGTACTCAGCGCCGAGCCCGGACGGTCCATCGTGGCCACCGCAGGGCTCACGTGCTACACCGCCGGGACGATTAAGCACCTGCCCGGTCTGCGGACCTATGTCAGCGTCGACGGCGGGATGAGCGACAACCCGCGCCCGGTACTGTACGGCTCTGGCTACGAGGCTTTCCTGCCCAGGGAGGTCACGGCTCCCCGGCCCCGGGTGGTAACCGTGGTGGGCAAGCACTGCGAGTCGGGCGATGTCCTGGTCCGGGACGCTTGCGTGCCCGAGGACCTGAGCGTGGGCGACGTCCTCGCTACGCCCGTCACCGGTGCTTACGGGCATTCCATGGCGTCGAACTACAACAAGGTCCCCCGCCCGCCGGTTGTCTTCGTGAAAGACGGCCGCCGTCGCGTGGTCGTCCGGCGGGAGACCTACTCCGACCTCCTGGCGCTGGAGGCGTGAGCCGCCTCGCTCCCGCCCTTCCTGGCCAAGGGACCGCCCCCGTGGCTAGCCTGCTCATTCATAGAAACGAACCAAATGGAAGGCACTGGCATGTCGCCATCCGCCTCCGCCTCTGAAGACGCCGGGCCCGGCACTTGGGGCCGGCCCACGGTACGGGTCGGTCTGCTCGGCTGCGGCAATGTGGGCAGCGCACTGGCTCGCCTGTTGCTCACCGACGCCGGACGGATCGCCGAACGGACGGGGGTGGCGCTCGAGCTCGTCAAAGTGGCGGTGCGCTCCGCGTCCAAAGAACGCGATGTGCCGGGGGTGGAGCGTCTTATCACCACCGATCCCTTCGGGGTCGTCCGCGACCCGGCGATCGACGTCGTGGTCGAGGTGATGGGAGGCATATCGCCCGCCCGGGACCTGGTGCTCGAGGCCCTGCGCAGCGGCAAACCGGTGGTCAGCGCCAACAAAGAGCTGCTGGCCAACCACGGAGCTGAGCTATGGGACGCCGCCGCGGCGGCGGGCGTGGACCTTCTGTTCGAGGCGTCTGTCGCCGGCGGGGTGCCGCTCATACGGGCACTGCGGGAGTCGCTGGCGGGCGAGCGCATCCATCGGGTGATGGGCATCGTCAATGGGACGACCAATTACATCCTCACTCGCATGGCGGCTTCGGGTGCCACGTACCAGGAGGCGCTGGCCGAGGCCCAGAGCCTAGGCTTCGCCGAGCGTGACCCCACCGCCGACGTCGAGGGTTACGACGCCGCGGCGAAGGCGGCGATCCTGGCCAATGTGGCCTTCGGGGCCAAAGTGGTGGCGGGCGACGTCTACCGGGAGGGCATCTCGCACGTCAGCGGCCAGGACATCGAAGCAGCCCGGCGCCTTGGTTTTGTTATCAAGCTGTTGGCCGTGGTCGAGGCCGGCGAGGACGGGGCCCTCGGTGTGCGGGTCCACCCGGCTATGGTCCCCGAGGCTCACCCGTTGGCCTCGGTGAGCGACTCGTACAACGCCGTGTTCATCGAGGGCGAAACGGTGGGCCAGCTAATGCTGCTGGGCCGGGGAGCGGGGGGGCCGCCGACTGCCAGTGCCGTGCTCGGCGACCTGGTGGACGCCGCTCACAACCTGACGGTGAAAGGGGTGGCCCGGAAACTGGAGCTGCGCGAGGTGCCTATCCGGCCGATCGACGACCTGCGCTGCGCTTACTACCTGAGCCTGTTCGTCGCCGACCGGTCTGGGGTCCTATCTGCCATTTCGGGTGTGTTGGGCCGCCACAACGTGTCGGTCCGCTCGATGGAACAGGACGCCCCCGAGCCCGAGCCAGGCGTCGCCGGGCCGTCCCGGCCCGACCCGGGCCGTCCCGAGCCGGCCCGCGAGGCCCAGGCCCATCTGGTTTTCGTCACCCACCCCGCTTTCGAGCGGGACATGCAGGCCTGCCTGCACGAACTGCGCCAGCTCGACAGCGTCCGGCGCATCGGCAGCCTGGTCCGGGTCGTGGGCCATTGAGCTCACCGGTGGTCCCTTGAGCGCGCCGGTAGCGTGGCGCGGCGTCATTGAGGAGTACAGGGAGCACCTTCCGGTCGGCGCGCAGACGCCCGTGGTGAGCCTGCTTGAAGGGGGTACGCCGCTGCTGAAGGCGCCCCGGCTGTCCGCCCGCGTGGGGGCCCAGGTGTGGTTGAAGGTGGAAGGGGCCAACCCGACGGGGTCGTTCAAGGACCGCGGGATGACGCTGGCCATCTCCAAAGCCCTTGAGGAAGGGGCCAAAGCGGTGGTGTGCGGGTCGACGGGCAATACGTCGGCATCGGCGGCTGCCTACGCCGCCCGGGCCGGGATCGCCTGTGCCGTGCTCATCCCGGACGGCTACATAGCCTTGGGCAAGCTCGCGCAGGCTCTGGTCCACGGCGCCCGGGTGGTCCAGGTAAGGGGGAACTTCGACCGAGCTCTGGCACTCGTGCGGGAACTGGCGGAGAAAGAGCCGGTGACCGTGGTCAACTCCATAAACCCTTACCGGATAGAGGGCCAGAAGACAGGCGCGTTCGAAGTGGTAGATGTGCTCGGTGACGCTCCTGACCTCCACTGCATCCCGGTCGGCAACGCCGGCAACATCACCGCCTACTGGAAGGGTTACAGGGAGTACCAGGACGCTGGCAAGTTCAAGCGCCTACCGCGCATGATGGGGTTCCAGGCGGCTGGCGCCGCTCCGATCGTGCTCGGGCACCCGGTGGAAAAACCGGAAACGATCGCCACGGCGATCAGGATCGGCAAGCCCGCCTCCTGGTACGGAGCCAGCGCCGCGGCCTCGGAATCGGGCGGCCTGATCGACGCGGTGAGCGACGAGGCGATCCTCGAGGCGTACCGTTTCCTCGCCAAAGAGGAGTCCGTGTTTTGCGAGCCGGCGTCGGCGGCGTCGGTGGCGGGCCTGCTCAAGGTCGGCGCCCCAGCCGGGTCCAGGGTCGTCTGCGTCCTGACCGGCCACGGTCTGAAAGATCCGGACGTGGCCATCGGGCAGATCGCCGTGCCCAAAGCGGTCCCCGCCGAACTTTCCGCCGTAATGGAGGAGCTCGCGCTGTAGGTGCAGGGTTCCTGGCGCGAACGCGGCGGGCCTGGTACTATGAGTTCTGCCCGGCTCGGCGTTGGCATGAGCGGGACCTCATCCGGAGCGGGTTTCTCCCGGGGGGCCGTCACCAGTGGCCAAGGCCGCAAGTTTAGGCGGCGATGGTCCAGGCTCAGGAGAACCTGTCCAGTCTTAAATCTGGTCCCGGCCCTGACGAACCAATTATTCAAACACTCACACCACCACAGAGGTAGTCAATGAGCGACGTGCAGCTCGAGCGTTCCGTGCTTGAGGCAAAGGAGCGGGACGAGCTCTTCGCCATCGCCGTGGCCCTGGGGACGTCCCCGGCGGCCCGCACCAAGAAGGCGGACCTGGTCTCACACATACTCCAGGTCACCGGCGTAGAGGCAGACGCGGCACCGGCGGCCGATAAGCCGCGCCGACCGCGTGCCCGCAAGCCCGCGGCCGTGCCCGCAGACAGCCCGGTCACCGACGGTAGTGCCACCCAGCTGGAGCTGGCGACGGAGACGAGCACAAACGGTCACGCCCCACAGCCCGTCACCGAGCAGTTCGACCAGGTCGCGCCGGTACCGGCCGCCAACGGCAACGGCAACGCAAACGCGAATGGTCACGGCAACGGCAGCCAGCCCGGTCACGCACCGGCGACTGCTGAGCGCGCCTCGGCCCCGGCCGGCGATAACCAGCCCGGGGACAGTGCCTCGGGGTTCCAGCGTTCCGATCAGGGACGCCAGCAGCGACATGACCTCGATGCCGGTCTCGGCAACAGCCGACGCCGGAGGCGGCGCAACCGGGAGAAGACGCCGCGGGCCCCCGAGCGCGAGTTCACGGCCCAGCCGCCCGCTGAAGTCCCGTACACGGGCGAGCTCGTCCAGGTCTCGGGACTTCTGGACCTCCGCGAGGAGGGCTACGGCTTCCTGCGCACAAACGGTTATCTCGCCAGTTCGACGGACGTCTACGTTTCGATAACCCAGGTCCGCCGGTACGGGTTGCGCAAGGGTGACCTTGTCGACGGCTCTTTCCGCCCGGCGGCCAACAACGAGAAATACCCGGCGTTGGTGAAGGTCGATTCCGTAGCCGGCCTACCGCCGGACGACGCCCGCAACCGGCCCAAGTTCGAGAGCCTCACGCCCTTGTTCCCGGACGACAAGTTGAGCCTCGAGATCCCCGGCGAACCGGGCAACGTGACGGCCCGGATCGTGGATCTCGTTTCGCCCATCGGCAAGGGCCAGCGCGGCCTCATCGTCTCGCCCCCCAAGGCGGGCAAGACGACTGTCCTGAAGCAGATCGCCCATTCCATCGAGGCCAACAACCCCGACGTCCACTTGATGGTCCTGCTCGTCGACGAGCGTCCGGAAGAGGTCACAGACATGCGCCGCTCGGTTAAGGGCGAAGTCATCGCTTCGACCTTCGACCGCCCGGCGGACGAGCATACCCAGGTCGCCGAGCTCGCCATTGAGCGGGCCAAACGCCTCGTCGAGGCCGGGCGCGACGTCGTCATTGTGCTCGACGGCATCACACGTCTGGCCCGGGCCTACAACCTGGCCCAGCCCGCGACGGGCCGGATCATGTCCGGTGGCATCGACACCGGCGCCCTCTACCCCCCCAAGAAGTTCTTCGGCAGCGCCCGCAACATCGAAGAAGGTGGGTCGCTCACTATCCTGGCTACTGCCCTGGTGGAGACGGGCAGCCGCATGGACGAGGTGATCTTCGAGGAGTTCAAGGGCACCGGCAACATGGAGCTGCGTCTCGACCGCAAGCTGGCTGAGCGGCGTATCTACCCGGCGTTGGACGTGAACGCCTCTTCTACTCGCCACGAAGAGCTGCTCTTCGACCGCAACCAGCTCGCGCAGGTCTGGAAGCTCCGTCGTGTGCTAAACGCCCTGGCCTCAGACGGCAATGCTGCGGCCGGCCTGGAATTACTGGTCGACAAGATCCGTTCTACTCGGAGCAACGAACAGTTCCTGGCCGAGATCGCCAAGACCCCGGCCCCTGCGATCTAGCTAGTCTGGAGGACGCCATGAAAGCCGACACCCATCCCGAGTACGTCCAGGCCAAGGTCGCTTGCTCCTGCGGCAACACCTTTACCACCCGTTCCACCAAGCCGGAACTGCACACGGAGTTGTGCAACGAGTGCCACCCGTTCTTCACGGGCAAGCAGAAGCTCGTCGATACCGGAGGACGCGTCGAGCGTTTCGAGCGCCGCTACGGCCGGCGGGGTGCGAGGTCGGGCGCCGGGAGCTAAGTGTTCGAACGGCTGGACGACCTTGTAGGTGAATACGATGCCGTCCTCTCGCAGCTTTCCGACCCGGCCGTAATAGCGGACCAGCGCAGGCTGAGAGAAGTGTCGCGGCGCCAGCACGAGCTCGAGCCCATCGTTGGCGCCTACCGGTCCTACCTGACAGCGCAGGGCGACCTCGAGGTGGCGCACGACCTTTTCGTGGGAGCGGAGGGCGACGACAGAGACGTCGTGAGCGACGAGATCGCCGGGGCCGAGAAAAGACTGGCCGAGATCGAGGACGAGCTCAAGGTCCTCCTGCTCCCGAAGGACCCCAACGATGGTCGCAACGTGATCGTCGAGATCAGAGGGGCCGAAGGTGGAGAGGAAGCCAACCTCTTCGCCCGGGACCTGCGCGACATGTACCTTCGCTACACCGAACGGGTGGGCCTAAAAACTGAAGTGCTGTCGAGCGACCCCTCGCCCATGGGCGGGGTAAACGAGGTTACCTTTGTGGTGAAAGGTCACGAGGCGTGGACGCGCCTCAAACACGAGGGCGGTCCTCACCGGGTGCAGCGGGTCCCCGTCACTGAGTCCCAGGGGAGGGTGCACACATCGTCAGCGACGGTGACTGTCTTGCCCGAGGCGCGTGAACTGGAGATCCAGATAGAAGAAAAGGACCTGAGGGTGGACGTTTACCGCTCCACCGGGCCCGGTGGCCAATCGGTCAACACCACCGACTCGGCTGTGAGGGTCACGCATTTGCCCACCGGGATCGTCGTCTCCATGCAGGACGAAAAGAGCCAGATCCAGAACCGGGCCAAGGCCATGCAGGTCTTGAGGGCCCGCTTACTGAAGGCGGAACAGGACCGCCAGGCGGCCGAGCTTTCCAAAGCGCGCCGCAGCCAGGTCGGCGGCGGTGGTCGCTCGGAAAAAATACGTACTTACAATTATAAGGAAAACCGCGTCACCGACCATCGCATCAATCTCACGCTTTACAAGTTGGACAGGGTGCTGCTCGGTGAACTGGACGAGATCGTCGACGCCCTGTTGGAAGATGAACGCGCCAGCCAGCTCGCCGGGGCCAGCGGCCCGGGGTGACGTGGCGCCACCTCTACCTGGAGGCCCTGGAACGCCTCGCTGACCGCCAAGCGGCCCAATGGTTCGTAGAGGAGGCCTCGGGAGGGACGTGGCCCTCGGTGCTGGACGAGCCTGTCCCCGGACGGGCCGATGGGGCGTTCCGTTCGATGCTGGCCCGGCGCGAGACGGGCGAGCCCGTCCAGTACGTCCTGGGGCACTGGGCCTTCAGGCACCTGGACCTCATGGTCGACCGCCGAGTGCTCATACCCCGGCCCGAGACGGAAGTGGTGGTAGAGGTGGCGCTGGGGGAACTGGCCCGCCTGAGCGGGCCCCGGCTGGTGGCCGACTTGGGCACCGGGTCGGGCGCCATAGCCCTGGCCATCGCCACCGAATGCGCCGGCGCCGAAGTCTGGGCTACGGACGTGTCCGAGGACGCCCTGGCGGTGGCTTCCGCCAACTTGGCCGGTTTGGGCACGGTCGCGGCCGGCAAGGCCCGGCTCGTGCAGGGCAGCTGGTGGCACGCCCTGCCCCGAGCCCTCAAGGGCACGCTCGACCTGGTCGTGGCGAACCCCCCGTATATAGCCGAGAACGAAGTCGAGTCCCTTCCTTTCGAGGTGTCGAGATGGGAGCCCCTCCAGGCGCTGGTCGCCGGTCCTAGCGGGCTCGAAGCCCTGAGAGCCATAACGGTCGACGCTCCGGCCTGGCTCGGTGCGCGCTCCGCGTTGGTGGCTGAGATCGCCCCCCATCAGGACAGGGCGGCGGTGGACCTGGCCTACTCGGCCGGTTTCGCGGAAGCCTTCGTGAAGCCCGACCTGACGGGCCGGCCCCGAGTGCTGGTCGCCCGCCGCGGCGGCTGAGCCGGAGGTAGCGTTAACCTCGCATGACCACTGTAAGCGCCCGTGGTGACCCCCCGCCGGCGACTGCGATCGCCATGGCAGTGGATGCCCTGTCTGGAGGCGACATTATCGGGATGCCGACCGACACGGTCTACGGTCTCGCTGCCGACCCCTTCCACACCGGCGCCGCGGACCGCCTTTTTCGTCTGAAGGGCCGCCCCCGACATGTCGAGCTGCCGGTGCTCGTGGCCAGCGAGGAGCAGGCTCTCTCGCTGTGCACGGCAGTGCCGGTGGAGGCCCGTCGTCTGATGGAGCGTTATTGGCCTGGACCTCTCACCCTGGTCCTGCCGCGGCGACCCGACCTGGATGCCGACCTGGGCGAGGAGGACGCCACCATCGGCATCCGGTGCCCCGCCCACCCGGTGCCACTCGCCATCTGTGCCAAGGTAGGACCGATCGCCACCACCAGCGCGAACCGCCACGGGGAACCGGCCATCACGACTGCCGGAGGAGTGGCGAAGGCCTTTGGGCCCGAGATCGCCCTGGTGCTCGACGGCGGGAACTGCGACCAGTTGCCTTCGAGCGTCGTCGACTGCACCGGCGGCGCGCCAAAGGTGCTGAGGGAAGGGCGCATCTCGGTCGCCGAGATCCTTGCCTCCCTCGTCTGACCTGGCGCACCCGCTCCCGCCGGCACCTCTGGGCGCCAGGGACGTTGGTCCTTGGGCTGGCCCAACGGTAGGCTCGTGGTGGTGCAGTCCGACACTGAACTTTTCGCCATCATCGCGGACGAAAAAGAGCGCCAGAACACCACCCTCCAGCTGATCGCCTCCGAGAATTTCGCCTCCAGGGAGGTGCTGGCCGCCACCGGCTCGGTGCTGACCAACAAGTACTCGGAGGGTTACCCCGGCAAGCGCTATTACGGGGGTAACTCGGTCATCGACAGGGCCGAAGACCTCGCCCGACGGCGGGCGTGCGAGCTCTTCGGGGCCGAACACGCCAACGTTCAGCCCCACTCGGGCGCCAATGCCAACCTCGCCGCCTATCTCGCCGTGCTCGAACCGGGCGACACCGTGCTCGGCATGCGCCTGGACCAGGGCGGCCATCTGACCCATGGCTCGCCGGTCAATGCCAGCGGGCGCCTCTTCAACTTCGTCAGCTACGGGGTGAGCGAAAGCGACGAGCGCATCGACTTCGAGGCCCTGGCGGACCTGGCCGAGAAGCACCGCCCCAAGATGATCGTGGCCGGCGCCACGGCCTACTCGCGGGTGATAGAGCCAGAGCCGCTGCGCAAGATCGCCGATTCCGTGGGCGCACTGCTCCTGTTCGACGCCGCCCACATCGCCGGGTTGGTGGCCGGGGGTGCCCATCCCAACCCCGTGCCGTTCTCGGACATTGTCACCTTTACGACCCATAAGACCCTGCGGGGGCCCCGTGGAGGCTGCATCGTGTGCCGGCAGGGCTTGGCCCAGGCCATCGACAAAGCCGTTTTCCCCGGACTTCAGGGTGGCCCGCTCGAACACGTCATCGCCGCCAAGGCCGTCGCCTTCCATGAGGCGATGCAGCCGGAGTTCAAGCAGTACTCGGCTCAGATCGTGAGCAATGCCCGGGCCCTGGCGGGGGCGCTGGCGGCGCAGGGCTTTCGGATCGTTTCGGGCGGCACCGACAACCACCTGATGCTGGTCGACCTGCGCAGTTTCGACCCCGACCTGACCGGCAGATCTGCTCAGGAAGCGCTCGACAAGGCGGGCATTACCCTCAACCGCAACCAGATCCCGGGTGACCCCAGGTCGCCCTTTGTCACCAGCGGCCTGCGCATCGGTACCGCCGCGACGACCACGACGGGCATGCGCGAGCCGGAGATGATCGAGATCGCCGAGCTGGTCAGGCGGGTCCTGGCCGACCCGGGCGACGAACTTGTACGAGCGGCGGTGCGCGAGGAGGTGGCAGCGCTTTGCTCCAAGTTCGTGCCTTACCCTTGAGCGAGACATCGGGCAGCTGAAGCCCGGTACCACCACTGGGAGCGCTCTCTCTTGATCCGGTTCCGGGAGTACATCATCGTCTTTGCCGTGGCCGCTCTGGCCACGTGGTTGACGACGTTCGTGGTGCGCTCCCTAACGAGGCGCCATTCGCTGCTCGTCATGCCCGACGAGCGCCGAGTGCACGAACGGCCCACGCCTACGGCGGGGGGGACGGCGATGTACTTGGGCTTTCTGGTGTCCATGGCGGTCGCCTCCCAGATGCCGGCCTTTGGGCCTGTCTTCAGAGGCAGCTCCGCGCCCCTGGGCGTGGTGCTGGGGGCGACGGTGATATTCGGGGTCGGCCTATCCGACGACATGCGAGAGATGTCCCCACCGGCCAAGCTCGCCGGGCAGGTACTAGCGGGTACCGTGCTCTACTTCTTCGGCGTCGACATGCTCTTCTTCCACGTCCCGCTGGCGCAGACGACAGTGGTCCTGAGCCCTGACCTCGCCGTACTGGCCACGGTCCTGTGGGTGGCCGTGATGGCGAATTCAGTCAACTTCATAGATGGCTTGGACGGGCTGGCCGCGGGCATCGTAGCCATCGGGGCCGGGGCCTTTTTCATCTATGCGCACCAGCTCGGCGACGTGGGCAACATCTCCTCCGGCAACGCCGGGCCGCTCATCGCCGTGATCGCGGTCGGGATCTGCGTGGGCTTCCTGCCCCACAACTTCTACCCGGCCAAGATCTTCATGGGGGACTCGGGGGCCATGCTCTTAGGCGTCCTAGTGGCTTCGTCGACTCTGTCAGTCGTAGGCCAGGATCCCTACGAGTTCAGTGGGCGCACCTATTTTTTCTTCGCCCCCATCATTATCCCCTTCTTCATCCTCGGCATCCCCATGCTGGACACGGTCTTTGCTGTCGTGCGCCGGGCGGGCCAGCGGACCAGCCCGGCGGTCGCCGACCTGAACCACCTGCACCACCGGCTTATGCGGCTGGGCCATGGCCACCGCGCCGCCGTCATCATCCTGTGGGCGTGGACCGCCTTGCTCTCAGGCCTCGTGCTGTGGCCCGGCGTCACCAACTCTCACAACGAGATCCCGCCGATTGCCGTGGGCGCCTTGTCGATTGTCCTTTACACGCTCTTCGCTCCCCGGGGGCGGGCCAGTGCCGGCAACAGTGACAACGAGCGCGGGCCTGGTCAAGAAGCGGCGGTCGGTACTGCCAACGGGAACGGGGCGCCGGCCAAGCGTCCGACGTGGACGTCGAGGCGCACCGTGGGCACGGACCGGCCCGGGGTAGTGGGCGCGGGCCAGCCTGGGGTAGTGGGCGCGGGCCAGCCTGGGGTGGGGAAGGGCGAGCCCGCGGTGGGGAAGGGCGAGCCCGAGGTGGGGACCAACGGTCACCGCGGCCCGAGAGCCGTCCCTGCAACTCCGGCCGCTCCTGCCCCGGTGGTCACGCCCCGCGTACGCATAATTCCGCCCGGAGACCCGGCCGAGCACTCCGAGCACACCCTGGGCGGGCTCTGAGCGACGTACGGGGCACAGTGCCTTCACACCCCGCCGGGCAGGCACCGGCCCGAGGAGTTGCAGTGTTACGGGCGTGTTTCCTAGCCTGAACAGAGTGGGCGCGAGCGGTAAGGTGCTGCTGGGATGGCAAGTCGGCGCGACGTGCAGCGGTCATGGCCATGAGCGCTCCCGAACCGGGGGGGCAGCCGGCCGGGCCGGAACCGGACAACTACCCCGGGCCGATGGCGTACGCCGGCATCGGCATGCTTGGTGCGGTATGCCTAGGCGCCGGAGGGGTGCTCGGTTGGTTGGCCGATTCGGCGTTGGGCACCCTGCCGGTTTTCCTCCTGGTCGGCCTGCTGGCCGGGGCGGGCGCCGCTGTCCTGGGCGCCAGGGCGGAGCTACGCCGCTACAAATCCTGAGGTCCTCATGCAACGCGACGTCCCCATGTAACATGGCATGGCCCTGTGAGCATGCGCTGCGCTCCCGAGCCGACGCTTTGCCATTGATCGGACCCTGTTGATGTTCACAGATTTCCCAGTCCTCTACGTCGACGTCATCGTGCGGCGCACGATCGTCGCGTGCATAGCCCTGGCTGTCGTCGCGCTGGCCGCAGGCGTGCTGCTTAGCCAGCCCTTGGCCGGTGCCGGAGTCGTGTTGGGGCTGGCTGGGGCCACGGCGAACCACCGCTTGTTCCAGGTTTCGACCGCCCGCTACAGCAACGCCGAAGGCCATCTCCAGCGCAAGCCGTACGCGGGCAGCGTGGCCGCCCGGCTCGGGGGGCTCACGATTATCGCCTTCGCCCTGCTTTTCCTCGTCCGCCCCATGGGCTTCGGGATGGTGGGCGGCCTGGTCGCCTTCCAGGGCTTGCTGATGGCCAACGCCTTTGGGGCCCTTTGGCGTTACCAGCGGGCGCAGCTGTCCGGCGTCGCTCTAGCCCCGAGCGTCACCGCCCAGAGCCATGCCATGGACCTCCCTGTCCCTGGCGGTCCTGGCGAGGGCCCTCCTGCCGGTCGCCCAGCGAAGGACGCGGGCGAAGCCCATGCCTAGCAGTCGCGTACCCCGCCTGCTGGCCATAAACATACCGGTCGGTGACCACGTGGTATGGCGCGTGGCGGGCCTCAATTTCGACGCCGACACGATATGGACTTCTTTGCTCGCCTCTGCCGCCGTCCTCGGTCTGGGCTTCTATCTACGCGCCAAGATCACATCAGGCGTCCCCAGCAAGATGCAGCTGCTCTGGGAAGTTGTTGTGGGCTGGGTGGCCGATCAAGTCGAAACCGGTTTGGGCAAGCGTTACCGCCACGTCGTGCCGTTGGCCGTGACCATCTTCATGCTGGTGCTGGCGGCCAACTGGGTAGAGCTGTTCCCAGGCCTGTGGCACAACACCGATTACCTCCCATCGCCGACCGCCGACGTCAATTTGACCTACGCCCTCGGTGCTGTCGTGTTCGTTCTGACGAATGGGGCGAGCATCCGGGCCAAGGGCCTGGGCGGGTACATCAAGTCCTTCTTCGCCCCCCCACGCTGGCTGGCGCCCATCCGTGCCCTCGAGGAGCTCATGAAGCCCGTCACCCTGGCGTTGCGGCTTTTCGGCAACCTCTTTTCGGGCGGCATCATGATCGCGCTCCTGCTGGCGATCCCGATCTACTTCTTCCCTGCCTCGATAGCTTTCAGCGTGGTCTGGAAGCTCTTCGATATGTTTATCGGCGTCATCCAGGCGTTTATTTTCGCCTTGCTGACGATCCTTTATTACCAGTTCGCAGTGTCCACCGAAGGCCACTGAGCTCAAAACCGGAAAATCAGACGGAATAGGAGAACCAAATGGCTGCAAGCATGGAGAAGGCGGTCGAACTGGCCGGCGCCTTCGTCGGCGGTGGTCTGGCATTGGGTGGCGGCGCCGTGGGCGCCGCTGTCGGTGACGGTCTTGCCGGTAGCCAGACGATCGCGGGCATCGCCCGCCAGCCCGAGGTCCAGGGCCGGCTGTACTCGACGATGTTCCTGATCGTCGGCCTTGTGGAGGCCATGTACTTCATCAACCTCGCCTTCACGGCGCTGTTCGTGTTCGTGCTCGCCACGGGCAAAAGCTAGAGCGGCAAAAGGGGCTCCAGACCTGTGCTAGTCGCCTCATCCAACTTCCTGGTCCCCGGCCCGACATTCGTCGTCGAGCTGGCGATCTTCTTGATCGTCCTGTGGGCTCTCAACAAATGGGTGCTCCCGCCCGTCAACCGCGCCATGGAGGCTCGCCAGAAGACCATCGAGCGCAGCTTGTCCGAGGCCGAAGAGGCGACCAAGCGCGCTCACGAGCTGGAGGAGCAGCGCGAACGGATCCTCCAGCAAAGCCGTGACGAGTCCCGGGCGCTCAAAGACGAGGCCGCCCGCGTGGGCGAGCAATTGCGGGAGCAGCTACGCAAGCAAGGTGAGGAGGAGTACGAGCGCCTTGTCAGCCGGGCCAGTGCCGACATCGAGGCGGCGACCAGGAGGGCCGCTGAAGAGCTGCGGGCCCAGGTCGCCGGGCTGGTGGTGAACGTCGTGGAACGGGTGCTCGAAGAAGGGGTCACCCTCAGCGCGCAACGGGAGCTGATCGAGCGGGCAATCACCGAGGTGGAGGCCCAGGCCACTGTGGCAGGGCACGGTGCCATCGGGCCTGTCCCCGCCGGGGCGACGCGAGCTGGTCGCTAGATGCACGAACGGGTGGCGGGCTACACCGATGCTGTCCTCGAGGACCTGGGGAGCAAGGTCGGCCCGGTGGCGGGCGAACTAGAGGCCTTCTTGCTGTTGCTGGAGCAGTCGGACGACCTACGTTTCGCCCTGGCCAATTCCAGCGCCTCGGTGCCGGTCCGCAGGGCGATAACCCAGGAGCTCCTGGGCAAGAAGTTGTCGCGTCCAACGCTCGACCTGCTCAGTTTTGCGGTACAGAGCGGTCCAGGTGCGGACTATGTCCAGGACGTTGCGGGCATCGCCGCGGCGGCCGCAGCTAGGCGTGACGGTATGGTGGCCAGGGACGAAGGCCCGCTGGGCCGCACGGCGGCGGCACAGCGCCTGGAGGGCTATGCGACGGCAGTGCTGTCCGGCGTACGCGGGGAGCGTCACCTTGGAGAGGTCGAGGACGAGTTGTTCCGGTTCATGATGACCGTGCAGGGCAACGACGAGCTCAACGCTGTCCTCATCACCGCTGAAGTGCCCGCCCATTTGCGCCAAGCCGTGGTCCGGGACCTTCTGGCCCGAAAGGCCACACCGGCGACCACGCGCTTGGCTGCCTATGCCGTTGCTATCGGGCGCCCGCGTGACTACCCGGTGCTCCTGGAGGGGCTCGTCCAACGCGTTGCCGAAGAGGCCGACCGCCAGGTGGCCGACGTCCGCTCGGCGGTGGAGATGACCGAGGCCCAGCGTTCGCGCCTGGCGGCGGCCCTCACGCGCTTCGCCGGTTACCAAGTCGATGTGCGGGTCAGTACCGAGCCCAGGCTCCTGGGCGGTTTTGTCGCTTCTGTGGGCGACACGGTCTTCGACGCCAGCCTGCGTCGCCGTCTCGAGCAGGCCCGGAGCCTCCTCTTCGCTCCGTCGACCTCGCTCGGCGAAGTGGCCGGGAACGGGCCGGGCCAAAGTTGAAAGGATCCATGACCGCATGGCTGAGCTGAACATCAACGCCGCCGATATCGCCGAAGTCCTCCGGCGCAACCTGGAGAACTTCACGCCCGGGGTGACGGGCGAGGAGGTGGGGCGCATCCGCGAGATCGGTGACGGGATCGCACGGATCACGGGGTTGCCCAATGTCGCTGTCAACGAGTTGCTCGAGCTCGAGGGAGGCGTCACCGCCCTGGCCCTCAACCTCGACGAAGACTCCATCGGCGCCGTCATCCTCGGCGAGACGGGCGCTCTTCAGGAAGGACAGCTGGCACGAGCGACGGGACGCATCCTGTCGGTACCGGTCGGCGACAACTTGCTCGGGCGGGTGGTGGACACCCTGGGCCGTCCCCTTGACGGTCTCGGCCCCATCACCACGCACGAGACCAGGCGATTGGAGGTGCAGGCCCCCGGGATCATCTCCCGCCAGCCCGTGAAGGAGCCTCTCCAGACCGGGATCAAGGCCATCGACTCAATGACCCCCATTGGGCGGGGCCAGCGGGAGCTGATAATCGGCGACCGCAAGACCGGCAAGACCTCGATTGCCGTCGATACCATAATCAACCAGGCGGGCCAGGGCGTTAAGTGCATCTATGTGGCCATCGGCCAAAAGGGTTCGACGGTCGCCCAGACGGTCGACACCCTGCGCTCTCACGGGGCCATGGAGTACACGGTCGTCGTCAACGCCCCGGCGTCCGACCCGGTGCCCTACAAGTACCTGGCCCCATATGCCGGCTGCGCCATGGGCCAGCACTGGATGGAGCATGGCGAGAGCGCCTTGATCGTCTACGACGACCTCTCCAAGCAGGCCGAGGCCTACCGGACGCTGTCGTTGTTGCTGCGCCGTCCGCCAGGGCGGGAAGCATACCCGGGGGACGTCTTTTACCTGCACAGTCGCTTGCTCGAACGCGCGGCCAAGCTCAATGACGAGCTCGGGGCCGGATCCATGACGGCGCTGCCCATTGTCGAGACGAAGGCCGGTGACATCTCCGCCTACATTCCGACCAACGTGATCTCGATCACCGACGGGCAGATTTTCCTCGAGACGGACCTGTTCTATGCCGGGATCCGGCCCGCCATCAATGTCGGGCTGTCGGTGTCACGGGTGGGCGGGGCGGCTCAGATCAAGGCCATGAAGTCGGTGTCTGGCGCTTTGAAGATCAACCTGGCGCAGTACCGGGAACTGCAGGCCTTCGCCACGTTCGGGTCCGAGCTCGACCGGGTCTCCAGGGCCCAGCTCGATCGCGGCGCTCGGCTCACCGAGCTGCTCAAACAATCGCAAAACTCGCCGGTGCCCGTCGAGGAGCAGGTCGTCGCCATTTTTGCCGGGACCAACGGGTTGGTGGACGACCTCGCCGTGGAAGACGTCCGCCCCTTCGAACTGGCCCTGGTCCAGCACCTGCGGGCCAACCGGGCCGACCTTTTGGAGCATATCCGCACTACCAGGGAGATGCCGCCCGCCGGCGAGCTCGAAGAGGCGATACGCGAGGTGAAAAAAGGCTTCAAGACCATAGACAAAGCGACGAAAGACGACGGGGCCACTGAAGACGGGGGCACGCAGGACGAGGCCTCAGAAGATCAGCAGGATGCCAGTGCCGCCACGCCCGCGGGCGCCGCCCCTCAAACACCAGCACCGGGGCCGGCCGCTGGGACGGGCGGAGGAGCCTAAGCCCGTGCCCGCAGGTCAGGAACGAACCCTCCGGCGCCGTATCCGGAGCATCCAGTCGACCCAGAAGATCACCCGGGCCATGGAGCTGATCGCGGCGTCGCGGATAGTCCGCGCCCAGCTTGCCATCACCGCCGCTAAGCCCTACGCCGAACGGATGAGCGACGTCGTCGGCGAGATCGCCGCCACTCCCGAGGCCAAGGACCACTGGCTTTTCGCCGGCGGTGGTGATCGCCCGCTCGTAGTAGTGCTGGCCGCCGACCGGGGGCTATCGGGGGCATTCAATGTCTCCGTGCTGCGGGCGGCGGACGAGCTTCTGCGGCGCCTTTCACGCCGGGCGGGCGCTCCGGGCCTGATAGCCGTCGGCCGGAGGGCGGTCAGCTATTTCCGCTTCAATGGCCGCGCCATGGCCGAGAGCTTCGAAGGTCTTGCGGACCGTCCTCGCTTCGAGGACGCCCAAAAGATCGTGGCCGCGATCACGCACGAGCTCGAAGGGGGCACGGTCGGCGAGATCTACCTGGTGTCGACCCGTTTTTTGAGCGTGGGCAGTCAGAAAGTCCAAACCCGGCGCCTGGTGCCTTTGGATCTGCCAGAGCGGAAGACCAGCACGGTCTTCGAGTTCGAACCGGACCCCGCCCAGATATTGGACCGCCTGCTGCCCCGTTGGCTCGAAGCCGAGGTTTACCTCGCCCTCCTCGAATCGGCCGCCTCTTTCCATGTGGCCCAGCAAAGAGCCATGAAAGCGGCTACCGACAACGCCGACGACCTCATCAAGGCCTTGAGTAGGGCTATGAACCGTGCCCGCCAGGATTCCATCACGACCGAGATCATGGAGATCGTCGGCGGCGCCGAGGCACTTCGCCAGACCGGCCGGGGCGACGAGATCGCTGGCCGGCCCGATATATACGTCTTTCCCGAGGCAAGTTGACAGGAGCGAACGTGAGCAGCACCAGCACTGAGAGCGCAACCAAGGCACCGGACGTTTCTGCGGAGAAGGAGACGCGTAGCGGCCGGGTCGTCGCCATCTCCGGGCCCGTGGTCGACGTCGAGTTCCCGCCCGACTGCCTGCCCGACATCAACAGCGCGGTCGAGATGGACATCGAGCTCGAAGGTCAGCGCACCACGATCATGGCCGAGGTGGCGCTCCAGATCGGCGAGGGACGGGCGCGCTGCATCTGCCTCAAGCCCACGGACGGCCTGCGCCGGGGCACCACCGTCCGCAACCTCGGCCGGGGCATTACGGTCCCTGTGGGCGACGCCGTGCTGGGCCACGTCTTCAACGTGGTGGGCGACGTGCTGGACTCGGACCCGCTGGGCGATATCGACGACCGGTGGGAAATCCACCGACCGCCGCCCGACTTTGACACCCTGGAGCCCAAATCCGAAATGTTCGAGACCGGGATCAAGGTCATCGACCTCCTGGAGCCCTACGTGCAGGGTGGCAAGATCGGCTTGTTCGGCGGGGCCGGCGTGGGCAAGACGGTCCTCATCCTGGAGCTGATCCACCGGGTGGCCGAGCAGCACGGTGGGGTGTCGGTTTTCGGTGGCGTGGGCGAGCGCACCCGTGAAGGCAACGACCTCTGGCTGGAGATGAAAGAGTCCGGCGTCATCAAGCGGGCGGCTTTGGTTTACGGCCAGATGGACGAGCCGCCGGGGGTGCGCCTTCGGGTCGGCCTGTCCGCCCTCACCATGGCCGAGTACTTCCGCGACGTCCGCAACCAGGACGTGCTGCTGTTCATCGACAACATTTTCCGTTTCGTGCAGGCCGGCTCGGAAGTGTCCACCCTGCTCGGCCGCATGCCTTCGGCTGTGGGCTACCAGCCGACCCTGGCCGATGAAATGGGCGAGCTCCAAGAGCGGATCACTTCTACCCGGGGCCACTCGATCACCTCGGTACAAGCCGTTTATGTACCGGCCGACGACTACACCGACCCGGCGCCGTTCACCACCTTCACTCACCTCGACGCCACCACCGAGCTTTCCCGGGAGATAGCGGCCATCGGCATCTACCCAGCCGTCGACCCCCTTTCCTCCACGTCCAATATCTTGTCCCCGGAGGTCGTGGGAGAGCGCCACTACCAGGTGGCCCGGCGCGTGCAGCAGGTGTTGCAGCGCAACCGAGAGCTCCAGGACATCATTGCCATCCTCGGGATGGACGAGCTCTCCGAAGAGGACCGTACAACGGTCCTGCGGGCGCGCAAGATCCAGCGCTTCTTTTCTCAGCCCTTCTTCGTGGCCGAGGTCTTCACAGGTATTAAAGGCGTGTACACGCCGATCGCCGAGACCGTGGACTCTTTCGAAGCCCTGGTCAACGGAGATCTCGACGACCTGCCCGAGCAGGCGTTCCTCAACGTGGGCGGCGCTGAGAGCGCCAAAGCAAAAGCTCGCGAACTGGAAAAAGGAGCCTGAGCAACTTTGGCTACGACGCAGGTGGAGCTGGTCACGCCGAGCGGGATGCTGTACTCGGGGCAAGCCGACATGGTGGTGTGCCGCACGGCCGGCGGGGACATAGCTTTCCTCGCCAACCACATGCCCTATGTGGGGGCCCTGGAGCCCCATCCCCTGCGTATAGTGCACCCCGGGGGGGGTGCCGACGAGCTTCGGTTCGAGGTGGAGGGCGGCTTCGTCGAGGTCAACGACAACCGCGTCATCATCCTTTGCGACGCCGCTGAGCCCAGCTAGTGCCACCTCTGCCCCGGCCGGGCCCAGCGGGGCCCGCCGCCACCGCCTGGGGGTAGCTCTTGTCCTGGACGCCCCCCTCGCGTACGAAGTGCAAGGTCTGCGCCGGGCCCTCGGGGACGGGTCGCTCCAGCGCATCGCTCCGCACCTGACCCTGGTGCCGCCGGTCAATGTTCGTGCCGGCGCACTGGACGAGGCCGTGGCCGTGCTGCGCGCGGCCGCCTCGGACCAGGGAGGCACGCTCGAGCTCGACCTCGGACCGGCCGGCACCTTCCTGCCGTTGAACCCGGTGGTTTTCCTGGACGTCAACGGGCCCGGGCTCGCTGATCTGGCTCGGCTCCACCGGGCCGTCCGGGCCGGCCCTCTGCTGCGTGAGGAGCGTTGGCCCTGGAAGCCGCACGTCACTCTCTGCGACGAAGCACCGGTCGAGCGCGCCGTCGCTGCTGCCGCCGCCCTGAGCGAGTACCGGGCGGCGCTGTCTTTCGACCGCGTCGTGCTCCTGCAGGAGACCGAGAGGCGCTGGCTGCCTGTCGCCGATGCCTGCCTGGGCCGGGCGGCGGTCGTAGGGCGGGGCGGGCTCGAACTCGAGATCACCGCGGGCCGTCTTCTAGGCCCGGACGCCAGGGCCATGCTCGAGCGTCAAGATGAGGCCCTAGGGGTCGTCGGGGCCTTGCCGGCGGCAGGCCAGCCCGGTGCTGTTCAGAGCGATGGCCCCGGACAGGTTGTGCTCACCGGCCGCCGGGACGGAGCTGTGGTGGGCGTGGCGGTGTCATGGGCCGAGCCGGGCCCCGGCGGCCGGGTGCACGTCCTCGTGCTGGTCGACGCGGCGAGCCGGCGTCAGGGTGCGGGCCGTGCCCTGCTGCTCGCTCTGGAGGCCGGCCTGCGCCACCGTGGCTGGGCCATGGGCCGGGCCCGGGGCCACGGACCTGCGGCGTTCTTCGCCGCTTGCTGCGCCTGGGGCAGCCACTTCGAGCCCGCCGGCTGAAGCCCTTAGGCGGCGCCGGCTGCACTCGCCAGCGGTGCCGATGCCCGGCGTGAAGGGGGCCTCCGCCCGGGCTCGGCCCCTGTGGGCGAACACCAGGGGCCCTGTACTGTGTCCACAGTGGCGACCGCAGTTACGCCCGCTCCCAGTGTCCTCGCGCCGGGAAAGCCGCAGCCCGGGGCCGGTTGGCGCCAGTGGCGGCCTCGGCTTCCCGAGCGGGGCTTGGCGCGCCTGGGCATGCTGGTGGCGGGGGCCGTGGTGGCGGCCGGTGTAGTGCTCAGGTTCATCGCCCCCAACGGCCTCTGGCTGGACGAGGCGCTGTCGGTCAACATCTCCCGGTTGCCCCTCCAACAGATACCGGGAGCGCTGGTCCAGGACGGCTCGCCGCCCCTCTACTACTTGATGCTCCACTACTGGATGCTCGCTTTCGGCCAGGGCGAGGTGGCGGTGCGGGCGCTGTCGGGCATCACCTCTGTCGTCACACTGCCCTTCCTGTGGGCGGCCGGCAAGCGAGTGGGCGGGAGGCCGGTGGCGTGGGCGGCACTACTGCTGGGGGCCAGCTCGCCGTGGGCGGTCTACTACGGCACCGACACCCGCATGTACTCGCTCATGGCCCTGGAGGCGCTTCTTTGGTACCTCTCCATCCGCCGGGCGGTGGAGCTCCCGAGCCGGGGCCGCCTGATCTGCGTGCTCGTCCTCACGGCGGCGTTGATGTACACCCACTACTGGGATCTCTACCTCGTGGGCATCGGCGCCTTATGGGCGTTGTGGCGCGCCGTGGTCGAGGCCCGCCGGGGCGTCGTGCCGCCGGGTGCCTACCCCCGGGCGGCCCGCAAGGTGCTGCTCGCCATGGTGGCAGGCGGCGTGCTGTGGTTGCCGTGGTCACCGGTGTTCATCTTTCAGGCCCTGCACACCGGCACGCCGTGGACGAGCCCTCCCGGGCCTCAGGACCTGCTCTTGGTGTTCGGCTACTTCGGCGGCGTGGGGGGTTGGGGCGAGCTCCTCACCTTCATTCTCTTTGCCCTGGTCGGCTTGGCCCTGCTGGCGCGGCCCGGTCCGAGGTCGACCAGCGTGGTCCTGGAAATGAAGGTGCAGCCCCGGTCGGCGCTGGTGGCGTGGTTGGTCATGGGGGCCCTCGGCGTGGCCGTGGTCGCCGGCCTGTTGACCGGGGCGGCGTTCGACAGCCGTTACATAGGCGTGGTTTTCCCCCTCTTCGTGCTGCTCTGCGCACTGGGCCTGACGGCGTTCAGCTCCCGCGCCGTCACCTCGGTCGTGCTCGCCGTCGCCTGTGTGGCCGGCCTCTTGTCCGCCCAGTCGTGGAACTCCCAGCCCCGCACCCAGGCTGTACAGGTAGCCGCCGTGCTCAACGCCCAGGCGCAGCCGGGCGACATGATCGTCTACTGCCCGGACCAATTAGGCCCGGCGGTAGACCGCCTCCTCACCGTGCCCGACGTCACCGAGCTGACCTATCCCCGCATGATGGGACCGCAGCGCATCGACTGGATCGACTACGCCGCCACTATCCAGAACACCTCCCCCGCCACGGTGGCGCGAGAGACCGTGTCCCAGCTCAACCCCGGGAGCACGCTGTGGCTGGTGTGGCGCAACGGCTACAAGGTGTTCGGGAGCAGCTGCGGAGACCTGGCCAACTGGTTGGAGATGTACCACCCCGGCGGTGAGACGGTCATGAGCCAGAACCTTAACTACTACGAGCCGGAAAACCTCGTACGCTTCCCGAGCTGAAACCCGACTGAGTAATCCGGTGCCACCTGGCCCGCGGCCCTGCTGAAGCGGCAGAATGGGTGGTCGGCCCGGCCGGCCGCGCGCTGGTGCCCGAACCGTAACCTTGCAGGAGCGAACCCTTGCCCGTTTCATCTCAGCCCGAGAACCCGCCTGAGCCGCCCGAGCCCCTCGGTGACGCGCCGAGCAGGCAGGCGGACGACGTCGTCATCATCGGAGCGGGACCGGCCGGTCTCACCGCCGCCTACGAGCTGGGCCGCCTGGGCAAGATCTGCACCGTCCTGGAGGCCGACGACGAGGTTGGCGGCATATCCCGCACGACCGAGCGCGATGGCTGGCGGTTCGACATCGGGGGGCACCGCTTCTTCACCAAGGTCAAGGTCGTCGAGGATTTCTGGCACGAGATCCTGCCCGGGGAGGAGTTCATGCTCCGGCCCCGCCTGTCACGCATCTACTACCGGGGCAAGTACTACGACTACCCGCTCAAACCGTTCAATGCGCTGCGCAACTTGGGCCTGGTGGAGTCTTTGCGCTGCGCCGGCTCCTACGCATGGGCCCGAGCCCACCCGCCCAAGGACCAGGGCACTTTCGAGGGCTGGGTGGCGGCGAGGTTTGGGTGGAGGCTCTACCGGCACTTCTTCAAGACCTATACCGAGAAGGTGTGGGGTTACCCCGGCTCGCAGCTCCAAGCCGACTGGGCCGCGCAACGCATCAAGAACCTCAACCTCTTCACCGCCGTGAAGAGCGCCCTTTTCCCGAAGAAAGGCCAGCGCGAGATCACCACCCTCATCGACCAGTTCGAGTACCCCCGCCTCGGTCCGGGCATGATGTGGGAGCGCTGCCGGGACAGGGTCGAAGCGGCCGGCTCGAAGGTGCACATGCGGGCCATGGTCAACCGCGTCCGCCACGAAGGCGGTCGTGCCGTCGCCGTCAGCTCCGTGACCGACGGGGCGGTCACGGAGCACCAGGCCAGCGCCGTGATCTCTTCCATGCCGCTTTCGGCGCTGGTGAGGGCGTTGGACCCTCCGGCTCCCCCGGAGATCCTGGCCGCCGCCGACGACCTCAATTACCGGGACCACATGACGGTTGCATTGGTGGTGCCCGAGATGGCGAGCTTTCCCGACAACTGGGTCTACGTGCACGATCCCACGGTGCGCATGGGACGGATCCAGAACTTCGGCCGCTGGTCCCCCTACATGGTGAAAGACGGCCGCACCTGCCTGGGCCTCGAGTACTTCGTTTTTGAGGGCGACGACCTCTGGTCGATGGCGGACGACGACCTGGTCGAGATGGGCAAGCGCGAGATCGGCGCCCTCGGGCTAGTGGACCCGGCCACCGTCGAGGCCGGTTACGTGGTGCGCATGCCCAAGGCGTACCCCTACTACGACGCGGACTACAAACGGAACGTCGAGACTTTGCGCGCCTGGTTGGATGCCAACGTGGCCAATGTTTATCCTGTTGGACGCAATGGGATGCACCGCTACAACAACCAGGACCACTCCATGTACACAGCCATGCTGACGGTCGAGAACCTCATGGGAGCGTCCCATGACGTATGGTCGGTCAACGTCGAAGAGGAGTACCACGAAGAGATGAAGGCCACCGGGCCGGGTGCCCCGCAGGGCCCCGCCGGCGCGGGTTCGGGCCGCGATGCTCCCGTACTGCCCAAGAGAGCGAAGGCGGGAGCGGCGTGAGCAATAAGGTCTGGTTCTGCGCTAGGTGCGGGTACGAGGTCAATAGCCGGGGCCGCTGTCACAGCTGCGGAGAGAGGTTGGTAGCCTCGCCCTTGCCCGAGCTCGAGTCCGGGCCCGAGGACGACGAAGTCGGTTACCGGCTCGACCTATGGGACGACGAGACCCGGGGCCGCCTCATCCAGGTGCTCATTTCTGCCGGTACCCGTCATCGCTTCGAAGAGGAAGAGCTTGTCATTCTGGCTGCCGACGAAGCCAGGGTCGACAGGATCGTGGCCCAAGTCACGGGCGCGTTGGCGGACGACGACGAGGATGAGGACGACGAGGGACTGGGCCGGGGGGGCACGAACACGGGCGAGAATGTCGCCCGAGACCTTTACGACGCGGCAAAGGTGCTGCGTGATGACCCCACGGACATGCAGGCTGACGTGGCCCTGGGGGAGTCTTCGGCCGCCGTTTTCGCGGCTGATTCCCTTCCTGACCTCGACGAGGACCAACTCGCCGCCGTGGGCCGCGTCACCCGTCGGTTGCTCGGGGCCCTTGGGGCCGACGAGGCCCTAGAGGACGAGATACGCCACCAGGCTGAGGTCCTGTGCCGGCTGCTCGCCCCCGCCGCGGGCGAGGCCGAGCTGGCCGCGGAGATCGAGCGGGCGCGGCAGCGGCTCGAGGCCGGGGCCAAGCAAAAGAGAAGGCCGGTCGCCCTCCCTCGGTCCCCGGTCACCCCGGGCGGGGAGATGGGCGAGGCGGCGCTTGTCGCCACGACGGTGCCTGGCGAGACGGTGCTTGGCGCGACGGTGCCCGGCGGTGAGGTGGACGGCGGCACGGACGGGGGCGTCGGCACGGACGGGGGCGTCGACAACATTGCCGTCCCGGCGCAAGCCGCGGACCTGCCGGCGGGAGCTGTCATCGCGGCGGCGTCTGCGCCGCCGCTGGACCTGGCCTCCGGCGCCGACGACAACTCCGAGGACGGGTCGTTCGACGCGGGGACGGACGGGGAGGAGAGCGAAGTCGAGGAAGACGAGGAGGAGGAGGATACTGGAGAGCTCGTCTACGAGCTGGTAGAGTGGCTGCCCGAACAGAGGGTCGAGCTGTCCGCCCTGCTTGAGGGGGCGGGCATCGCCTATTCCTGGGACGGGGCCGACCTCACCATCGCCGAAGAGCACGAGGCTGAGGTCGATGGGCTCTTCGAGCAGGTCCATGGGGCGCTGGACGACGATGACGAAGCCCGTTACCGGTCCATCGAGGAACTTTTCGGAGCTGTGGACCGCTTGGCCAACGACCCCGGCAGTGAGGAGCGTCGCACTGGCTTTCTCGAGGCCGTGGGAGCGGTGGAGCTGCCCACACCGGTGGGGGTGGACGACGCGTACTGGTGGCGGGTCCGGAGCCAGGGCCACGTCGTGGTCGCCGCCCTGGACCACCAGGCCCGCAACGAGGAGATTTCGAGAGAGGCGGCCCTGTTGGCCGAGATGCTTCACGAGATGGTCTGACGCTTGAGCCGGTGGGGCTTACTGCTCGCCCCGGGAGCGTCTGCCGGCCGGGACCAACCTGGGCTGGTGGCCATCGACGACGCGGTTGCCGCCCTCGGCGCGACAGTGCGCCGGATCGATTTTCCTTACCGGCTGGCGGGCCGGCGTGCTCCTGACCGACCGGATGTCCTCGTAGCCACCGTGGTAAGGGAGGCGAGGTCTCTGGCCGACGAGGCCGGCATTGCCCCGGGGCGGATTTTCGTGGGCGGAAGGTCCATGGGCGGGCGCATCTGCTCGATGGCCGTGGCGGCAGGGATGTCGGCCGCCGGCTTGGTGTTGGTTAGCTACCCTTTGCACCCCCCCGGCCGGCCCGACCGGCTGCGCACCGAGCACTTCGGGTCCCTCGACGTGCCGTGCCTGTTCGTGTCCGGTACGTCCGACGCTTTTGCCCCGCCGACGGAGCTGGAAGCGGCTCTGGCCGCCATTCCCGGGCCGGTAACGGTGCGATGGCTGGAGGGTGGGGACCATGGGCTCCGTCGCCGTGACGGCGAGGCGGCCGAGGCTGTGGCGTCCTGGTTGGCGGGGCAACCTCTGACCAGCTCGGCGCCCTGACGGGCCGGTCGAAAATGCTCTGTCGAAGGTATTAAGTGGAGGGCTGAGCGGGCTCGGCGCCGAAGGAGCGGTAGAGGTCGGCGTAGGCGGCGGTGGCCTCCACGAGCTGGCTGACGGCGGCCCACTCGTCAATCCCGTGAGCCTGAGCTATGTCGCCAGGGCCGCAGACCACGGCGGGGATGCCGCCCTGGTTGCGGACGAACCGGGCGTCCGTGGTGAACGACATCCCGATGGTGGGCGTGGGGCGGCCGGTCACGCCGGTTACGCACTGCCTGACCAGCGTCGCGAAGGGGTGGTCGGCGCTCATCTCGCTGCCCTCGCCGTAATCATGGACCACGATGTCGTACTGGCCCGCGCCCAATCCGAGGCTGTCAATGCGTTGGCGCAACCCGTCGACGGCCTCGTCGAGGCTTATCCCGGGAAGTAGCCGGCGGTCAAAACCGAGGCGGGCTTGCTCGGCGACGACGTTGAAGGCGCTGCCACCCTGAAAGGTGCCTACATTGGCCGTCGGCTGGCCCAGGAGAGGATGGTCCGGGCCGCCGAAATCGGCCGCGTGCAGGGCGAGAGCAATCTGAGCACCGATCTCGACGGCAGAGACGCCTTCCCGGGGCCGGCTGCCGTGCGCCGGCTGACCCTTGATGAGGATCTCCCCCTGCAAGAGCCCCCGCTCGGCCACGCAGACGGCGAGAGAGGTGGGTTCGGGGACCAGGCAGGCGTCGCCCTGGATGAGCCCTGACTCAAGCAGGACGCGGGTGCCGAGCGCCCCGCCCCGTTCCTCGTCGGCCACGAACTGGAACACGATGTCGCAGGCCGGCTCATGGCCCGCGGCCTTGAGGGTGGCCAGCGCGCAAATGGCCGCCGCCAGCCCCCCTTTCATGTCGGCGCTGCCCCGCCCGTAGAGCCGACCGTCGACCACCGAGGGCCGGAACGGGTCGGAGGACCAGCGCTCGGGCACGGCCGGCACCACGTCGGTATGGCCGTTGACGATCAGGGTAGGACGGGCCCCGCGGTCCCCCCCGTCGGGCAGCCGGGCTACGAGGGACAGCCGCCCCGGGGCGGGCTCGACCTCCGTCCAGGACGGCTTCCAGGGGGCCAGGGCGCCCCGCAGGACAGCAGCAACGGCCGCCTCGTTGCCCGGGGGGTTGGGGGTGCCCACCGCGATCAGGGCGCGGGCCAGGTCGATGAGCCGCTCGACGTCGACATGTTCCTGCACCCAACCGAGACTAGGCCGAACTTACGGCGGTTGGACTAAGGGCTGGCTGCGCCGCTTAGGTGCGGGGAAGACGTCGAACGGGCCGAGCTCTACCCGGTGTTGTTCATTCGCGGCGAAGGGCGGAGGCGGCGGGAGTACGTGCAGCCACGACCGCAGGAAGACCGGCCAGGGCCGTCCCGGCGACCAGCAGCGCGAACAGCCCCCCGGCCAGGCCCGCCAGCGGCACTACCGTCACTGGTACGACGCCGATCGACGACGCGAAGCCGTTCCAGGCCCAACGGCCCGTGGCCGCCCCAAGCGGCAAGCCGACCACAACGGCGATCACCAAGAGCGTGACTGTCTGCCAGGCCACGACGCTCGTCGTCTGCCGCCGGGTGAGGCCTAAGGACTTGAGAACGGCCAGTTCGCGGCGTCGCCGGTGGGCGCTCGCGGTCACGGCGGCGCCCAATGAGATGAGCACGGCGACGCCCAGCACCACCGCCAGGGCCACAGGCTGCCCGCTCATCTGCCCGGCGTTGACGACGGCAGCCCCGAGCACCCGCTGGACCTGGTAGATCGCTCCTGGTTCGTTGCCGGGGTGAGCGGCCACGATCCTGTTCACGAGAGGGCCGGCCGGGAGGCCCGGGCCGAGGTCGATCGCCAATGTGGACGGAAGAGCGGAAAAGGCCTCGGCGGCGTTGGGGTTGACCGCGCTGAGGTTTTCGATGCCCAGCAGCGTGCTCTCCGGGAGCATCGCACCCCGGCCGAGCGACACGTGGTCGGACAACGTCACCCCGATGGACGGCAAGGTGACGACCCCTACGATGGTCAGCCGACGGGCGGTCGCCCCCGTTCCCACGAGGACGCTGTCTCCGACGGTTCAGGAGCCGGCCCAAGCCACGCAGCCCATCTCCAGGGGTACGGGGAGATCGGGGTGGGCGGGCACGACACGGACGGTGAAGCCGTGGCGTCCGGCGACGTCGCAGACGAAGCTGCCCCGCCAAAGGGTGGTGCCGGGGTTGGTCCCGGGCCCTTCCATCTCCATGGGGACGGTCTGCCAGTCCTCGATCTCGTCGGGGCCCCGCACCGGGCCGTGGAGCAGTTCGACAGCCACCTCCGTCGGCTTCAGGTCGCCCAGGGAAACCTCGGCAGTGGCCTGCCTGGTGGCGCCCAGGTCGGTCACCAGCGCCGCCGAGTCGACGTCGACGGAGACGACCGCGACCTTGTCCCACACCCCGACCAGGTTGGCCTTCCACGCCGCCAGGACCTTGGCCCGGGCGAAGTTGTTGGCGGTGAGGACGTCGGCCCGCTTGGCCATGGGCTCGTACATTTGCCTGGTGTAGTCCCGCACCATTCGCGACGCTTGGACACGGGGCCCGAGAGAACTGAGCGAGTCCTTGATACGGGCCACCCATTGGCGGGGGAAGCGGTCCCCGCCACGGTCGTAATAGAGCGGGACGACCTGGCGCTCCAAGATTTCGAAGAGGCTGTTGGCCTCGACCTCATCGCGCCGCTGCAGGTCGGTGTACGTCTCGGCCGAGGCGATCTGCCAGCCGTTCTTGCCGTCGAACATCTCGTCCCACCAGCCATCGAGCACCGACAGGTTGAGAGCACCGTTGAGGGCTGCCTTCTGGCCGCTGGTACCGCTGGCCTCCATTGGCCGGCGGGGGTTGTTGAGCCAGACGTCGCTGCCCTGGAGCAGGGTCCGGGCCACGGCGATGTCGTAGTCCTCGACGAAGGCGATCCGGTGGCGGACCTCCGGGCCCCGAGCGAACTGGACCAAATGGCGGATCATTTCCTTGCCCAGGTCGTCAGCCGGGTGGGCCTTACCGGCGAATATGAACTGGACGGGCCGTTTGGGGTCGAGGAGCAGCGCCTTCAGCCGGTCGGGCTGGGAAAGCAGGAGCGTAGCCCGCTTGTAGGAGGCGAACCGGCGGGCGAAACCGATGGTGAGGAGGGTCGGGTCCAGGGCCTCGTCCGCCCAGGCGGCGTCGACAGGGGACGCGCCCTTTTCCACGAGCGACGACTTCAATTGTGAGCGGACAAAACCGATCAGCGCCTCTTTACCCTGTTCGCGCGCCCTCCACAGCTCGTCGTCCCGGGCCTCGCCGATACGCGCCCAGTCCGCCGGGCCGGCATCCTCCCATGACGGGTTGATGTACTTGCTGAACAGGTCGTTCATGGCCGATGAGACCCACGTCCGCCCATGGACGCCGTTGGTTACCGATCCGATGGGCACCTCGTCTACCGGCACCGCCCGGTAAAGCTGCTGGAACATGAGGCGGCTTGTCTTGCCATGCAGCTTGGAGACCCCGTTGGCCATGCTGGCCAGGCGCAGGCCCATAACGGCCATGTTGAACGGGGCCGACGCAGGCTCGCCCGGGGCGTGGCCGAGCGCCATCAGGTCGGTGATGTCCACACCGCATTCGTCCGCCCACCCGGAGAAGTACTTCTCCATCAGGTCGGCTGGGAACCTGTCGATCCCGGCCGGCACGGGGGTGTGCGTGGTGAAGATCGTCCCCGCCCGGGCCGCCTCCACCGCCTCGGTGAAGGACAGGCCCTTCTGGGTGACCAGTTGGCGGATGCGCTCGAGGCCCAGGAACCCGGCGTGGCCCTCGTTGGAATGGAAGATCTGGGGCTGCTCGTCCAGTGCCTCGAGGGCGCGCACCCCGCCGATGCCGAGCAGGATTTCCTGGCGGAGGCGGTGCTCAGTGCCGCCGCCGTAAAGCCGGTCGGTGACTTCACGCAGGTCATCGGTGTTATCGTCGATGTTGGCGTCCAGAAGGTACAACTTCACCCGGCCGACGTACGCCACCCAGATGCGGGCCGTCAGGACCTGCCCGCCGAGGTCGACGGTGACCCGGGTGCCTTCGACCGGGGCCAAGGCCATGGCATGGGGGTCCATGCCCGGGTAGCGCTCCTCCTGCCACCCGTCGGCGTTGAGGCGCTGGCGGAAGTAACCTTCCCGGTAGAGAAGGCCGACGCCGACCATCGGGACCCCGAGGCTGCTGGCGGCCTTTAGGTGGTCCCCGGCCAGTATCCCGAGGCCCCCCGAGTACTGCGGGAGAGCCTCGGCGATGCCGAACTCGGGGGAGAAGTATGCCACCTTGACCAGGGCCGAGCGCCCACGGTTCTGGAACCAGCGGTGGACGTTCATGTAGCGGCGCAGGTCGGCATGTATCTCGCCCAGGAACGACATGAAGGCATTGTCCTTGGACAGGGCCTCGAGGCGTTCCCGGGCCACCAGGGACAGGACCCTGACCGGGTCGTGCTGGGTACGTTCCCACAGGTTGGGGTCGACCCAGCGAAAAACGTCGCGGGTACGTTCGTCCCACGACCACCTCAGGTTGAAGGCCAGCTCCTGCAGGGGGGCCAATGGTTCGGGGAGCCTGGCCCTGACGGTGAAGCTTCTGTACGCTTTCATCTCCGGCCAACGTACCAAGACCAGCGGACCTCGTTAGGTTGGGGGGCCATGACCACCGAGGCTGCTCACCCCAGGACCGGTCGCCGGGCCCGGATGCCGTCCCGTACCGAGGCGCAAAAGCCGCAAGCGGTTTCGCCGAGTACGCTCCTCCACATCGTTGTGCAGGACCTGCGCCCGTCGACTCCCCATGGCTACCCGGCGAAGGCCGTCGTGGGCGAGGCAGTACCGGTGCGGGTGAACATCTTCAAAGACGGCCATGACGTCCTCGCCGCGCGCGTCCTGTTGCGCAAGGACGGTGAAGTGGTCGATGCCTGCGCCCTTGTCCACACCGGCAACGACGAATGGTCGGGCACGGTACGGCCGGCCGAGATGGGCCTTCACGAACTGGTCGTGCAGGCCTGGACGGACCGTTACGCCACTTGGGCCCATCGGGCGGCGGTCAAATTGGCGGCGCGCCAGGATGTGCACAACGAGATTGCGGAGGCCGTAGCCCTCCTGTCCGAATGGTGGGGCCCGGATGGGGAAGTGGGCGCCGACGGGCCGATCGCCCAGGCCCTGGCCGCATTGCGCGATGAAGCCCTCGACGACGCCGCTCGTATAAACCGTGCCCTGTCCGCACCCGTGGCCGAGGCTCTGGCGGGCGAAAAGTTTGCCACCGACTTGACTATTGCGCCCCCCGGCTCCATCTGGGCCGATCGTCCCCTCGCCGCCGTCGGGGCCTGGTACGAGCTGTTCCCTCGCAGCTTCGGGGGCTTGCGGGGTGCGGCCGGGCAGGTCCCCCGGCTGGCCGGGCTGGGTTTTGACGTCCTGTACCTTCCGCCCGTCCACCCGATCGGCCACACTTTCCGCAAGGGAAGGGACAATTCCCTCACCGCCGGGCCAGGGGACCCCGGGAGCCCCTGGGCCATCGGGTCGGAGGAGGGAGGCCACACCGCCCTGCACCCTGACCTCGGCACGTTCGACGACTTCGACCACCTGGTCCGGACAGCGGCCGCTCACGGCATGGAAGTGGCCCTGGACTACGCGCTCAACTGCACGCCGGACCATCCCTGGGTCAAGGAGCACCCCGAGTGGTTCTATCACCGCCCGGACGGTTCGATCGCCTATGCCGAGAACCCGCCGAAGAAGTACCAGGACATTTACCCGCTAAATTTTTGGCCGCGGTCCGAGACGGCCCGGTTGGCGCTCTGGGAAGCATGCAAGGGGATCATCGACTTCTGGGCCGACCGGGGCGTACGCGTTTTCAGGGTGGACAACCCCCATACCAAACCGTTCGCCTTCTGGGAATGGCTGGTGAGCGCGCTGCGCCGGGAGCGCCCTGACATCGTCCTGCTGGCCGAAGCCTTTACCCGCCCCAAAGTGATGGCCCGCCTGGCCGAGGTGGGCTTTTCCCAGGGATATACGTACTTCACCTGGCGGACCGTCCAGTACGGGCCCGAAGGTTTGCGTACCTACGTGGAAGAGCTCGCCCACGGCCCGCTGGCCGACTACATGAGGCCCAACTTCTGGCCCACCACACCCGACATCCTGTCGGGCCCGCTGCGGGGAGGCCCTCCCGGCGTTTTCGCCTTGCGCTTCGTCCTGGCCGCCACCTTGTCGCCGTCCTACGGCATCTACAGCGGGTACGAGTTGTGCGAGAACCTGCCTGCATCTGCGGACAACGAGGAGTACCTGGCCTCGGAGAAGTTCGAGCTGAAACAGAGGGACTTCTCCCAAGCCGGCCTGACCCCGCTCATAAAGGCGGTCAACGACGCCCGGCGTCGCCACCGCGCCTTTGCCAATCTCCGCGGCGTGCGCTTCCATGCTTCGGACAACCCCGACATCATGGTCTACTCGAGGATCTCGGACGACGGCGGAGATGTTGTGGTGGTCGTCGTGACCCTCAACCCGTACGCGGTCGGGGAGGCTACCCTGCACCTCGACACGGAGGCCCTCGGGCTGGGCTCGGCGACTTCTTTCGAGGTGTACGACGAGCTATCCGGGGAACGTTATATGTGGAGCGCCGGTCCTTATGTGAGGCTCGACCCCCTTTACCGTGTGGCCCATATCCTTCACGTGCGCAACCAGGTCTGAAGATGAGCATGCCCAGGCCCCCCGGAGGAGGGGTCGCGCCCGTCTCGGGCACAGCCAGCCAGGACGTCCGCTGGTACCAGCGGGCGGTTTTCTACGAGGTCCTGGTACGCGGTTTCTACGATGCCAACAACGACGGGACGGGCGACATCCCGGGCCTCATGAACAAGTTGGACTACCTGCAGTGGCTGGGGGTCGATTGTCTCTGGCTGTTGCCCTTCTACCAGTCGCCCTTGCGGGACGGCGGTTACGACATATCGGACTACTGGACCGTGCTGCCCGAGTACGGGCAGGTGGCTGACGTGGCGCAGTTGGTCGATGACGCCCACCGTCGGGGGATCCGGGTCATCGCCGACCTGGTAATGAACCATACGAGCGACCAGCACCCATGGTTCCGGGAGTCCCGCCAGGACCGGACCAACCCCAAGGCCGATTGGTACGTCTGGAACGACGACGACCAGCGTTACGGGGAAGCTCGCATAATTTTCGTTGACACCGAGAAGTCGAACTGGGAGTGGGACCCTCAGCGGGGCCAGTACTACTGGCACCGCTTCTTCTCGCATCAACCGGACCTCAATTTTGACAACCCCGAAGTCGCCGACACGATGCTGGACGTGGTCCGCTATTGGCTCGACATCGGCCTCGACGGTTTCCGCCTCGACGCCGTGCCGTACATGTTCGAACGCGACGGCACCGAGGGCGAGAACTTGCCCGAAACTCATGCCTACCTGAGGAGGCTGCGCAAGGAAGTCGACTCCCTTTACCCGGGTAAAGTCCTGCTGGCCGAGGCAAACCAATGGCCTGAGGACGTCGTCGAGTACTTCGGCGGGGGCGAGGAATGCCACATGTGCTTCCACTTCCCTCTGATGCCCCGCATGTTCATGGCTGTCCGGCGCGAACAGCGTTTTCCCATAACCGAAATACTGGCCCGGACCCCGGCCATCCCCGACGGCTGCAGTTGGGGAATATTCCTGCGCAACCACGACGAGCTCACGCTGGAGATGGTGACCGACGAAGAGCGGGACTACATGTGGTCGGAGTACGCCAAGGACCCCCGCATGAAGCGCAACATCGGGATCGGGCGTCGCCTGGCCACCTTGGTCGACAACGACCGGCGGGTGGCCGAGCTCCTGCACTCGTTGTTGTTCAGCCTGCCCGGGTCCCCCGTGCTCTATTACGGGGACGAGATCGGGATGGGGGACAATATCTATCTCGGCGACCGCGACGGTGTGCGGACACCTATGCAGTGGGCCCCCGACCGTAACGGAGGTTTTTCCCGGGCCGACTTCGCCCAGCTCTACCTCCCGCCCCTCATGGACCCGGTGTACGGCTATCAGGCCGTAAATGTCGAAGCCCAGATGCGCAACCCGAGCTCTCTTTTGCACTGGATGCGCAGCATGCTCGAGGTACGCCGGGCGCACCCGGTGTTCGGTACGGGGAGCATGGAAGTCGTCTCGACCGACAACCCTTCGGTCCTCGCCTACGTACGCTCCTCGGGCGCCCCGGTGCCCGCCCCGGGCGCCGGCCCGGCTGCTCCCGGTGCGCCCGCCGCTCCCGGTGCGCCCGCTGCTACCGAGGCGCCCGCCGCTCCCGGTGCGGCCGCTACGCCGGACCCGGGGGCGGCCCACGGCGACTGCGTGCTGTGCGTGAGCAACCTCTCACGTTTCGCCCAGCCCGCCCAGCTCCCCCTCCAGCGGTGGGAGGGCCTGACCCCGGTGGAGCTTCTCGGCCGCATCCCTTTCCCCCCTATAGGCGAGCTGCCTTATTTCATAACGCTCCCGCCTTACGGCTTCTACTGGTTCGGGTTGGTCGACCGTCACCCGAGCCCGACTGGAGGTTGACATGGACAAGGGGCTGACCGAGCGGATGGAGCTGCCGGGCGAACTTTTCGAGGCCGTAGGGCCGTACCTGGCCCGCCAAAGGTGGTACGCAGGCGAGGGCCCGCCGGTGTCGATGAACGTGGTTGAGGCCCGCGTGCTGGCCGAGCTGAAGGACGGCCCGAGCCGGCTGCTGTGGGCCGTTGTCGAGGCTGAAGGCGCTGATTACCAGCTCGTCATTGCGGAGAGGCCGGTCGCCGGCGACCGCCTGCGAGGCCACGAGGAAGCTTTCATAGCCGGGTTCGGGGACCGCGTTTACTACGACGCCACCGTGGACTCGGAGATGGCCCTTGAGCTCCTGGGCGTGGCCAGTGGCGGTGCCGAGCACGCTGAACGTGCCCGGCCGCTCGGTGTCGAGCAGTCCAATACCTCCTTGGTGTACGACGACCGCGTGATCCTCAAGTTGTTCCGCCGCCTCTCAGTGGGCCCGAACCCGGACGCCGACGTGACCGCTGCCCTGGCTGCCACCGGCTTCAAGCATGTAGCGCTGCCGGTGTTGCGGTGGCAACGCGACGGCCGGGACCTGGCTTTCGGCCAGCAGTACCTGGCTGGCGGGACCGACGGCTGGGCCATGGCGCTCACCTCGCTGCGGGATTATTACGGGGCGGCCACCTCCCATGCTCCGGTCCATCCGGCCCTCTCGGGCGGGGACTTCGCCGCCGAGGTGTGCCGCCTAGGACAAGTGACCGGTGAGATGCACCTGGCCATGGCCGAAGCCTTCGGGGTGTCCGAGCAAGGCCTGGGCGAGCAGTGGGGCGCCCTGGTCGCTTCGATCGAAGTCAGGGCCCGTCACCTCGTCCCCGAACTAGTGGAGGCGGCCCAGCCCCTCCTCCAGCGGTTAGGTGCTGTTCAGGACTTCGGGCCCGCCGTGAGGGCTCACGGTGATTATCACCTGGGCCAGGTGATGCGCACGGACCTGGGCTGGTACGTCCTTGATTTCGAGGGCGAGCCCAGCCGGCCCTTGGAGGAGCGCCAGCGTCACACTTCGGTGCTGAAAGACGTTGCCGGGATGCTGCGCTCGCTCAATTACGCCACCCAGTTCGCCGTGGGGGACCGGGCCGAGAGCGACACCGAGCTGTTGCAACCCTTTGCCCAGGCGTGGGAGGACCGCAACCGGTCGGCTTTCGTGCGCGGCTACAAGGACTGCAAGGGCACAGAGGAGCTGCTGCCACCCGCACCCGACGACCGCGGCGCAGTGCGTGTGGCCTTTGAGGTAGACAAGGCCTTGTACGAGCTGGCCTATGAACAGGACTTCCGACCGGACTGGGTGCGCATACCCCGTTTGGCGCTACAACGCCTGTTGTCTGCCCCGGTGGCCGAACTGATCGCCGGGCCGGTCGACCTGCGCGACCCGGCCGAAGCCGGGGATGAGGACCGCGAGATCTAGGAGGGTATTACAACCGCTATGACTACCACCTCCATCCAAGGGCCCAAGAAGCCTGGGCCCGGGCTCCAGAAGAGCGGCCCACCAGAGCAAGGTCCGGCCAGCATCCCTGAGTTCGAGGTGCTGGTCCAGGGCCGCCACTATGACCCGCATTCGCTCCTCGGCCGCCATGACGGGCTGGTACGGGCGCTGCGGCCCGGAGCGAGCGAGATGTACCTGCTGGTAAAGGGCCCGGATGCCGACAGCGACGTTGTGGCCAGGGCCCCTATGGCCTTGGTGCACCCAGGAGGCCTGTGGGAAGCGCCCCTCGACCCGACGGCGCCCGGGTACCGTTTGGAAGCGCTCTATGGCGGGCCGGGTTCGCCCGGCTTCGTCTTCGATGACCCCTACCGCCACTGGCCCACCCTTGGGGACCTTGACCTGCACCTCTTCAACGAGGGACGCCACCGGCGCCTCTGGGAAGTGCTCGGTGCGCACCCCCGGACGCACGAGGGAGTGGCCGGGACGGCGTTTGCCGTTTGGGCACCCAACGCGAAGGGGGTCAGGGTCGTCGGGGACTGGAACTTCTGGGACGGCCGCGTCCATCCCATGCGCTCTCTCGGCAGCTCGGGCGTCTGGGAGCTCTTTATCCCCGGCGTCGAGCCCGGTGCGCGCTACAAGTACGAGATCGTGGCCGCCGACGAACGGCTGACGCTCAAAGCCGACCCGTTCGCTTTTGCCACCGAGGTGCCGCCGGGCACGGCGTCAGTCGTAGCAGAGCCCTCCCACCACCGCTGGGAAGATGCCGGCTGGGCAGCCAAGAAGTTGGAGGGAGATCCTCTCGAGCGGCCGATGTCGGTGTACGAGGTCCATGTCGGTTCCTGGCGCTGGACTGACGATGGTGCCGGAGGCGCCCGTCCCCTCACCTACCTCGAGCTCGCCGAACAGTTGCCTGCCTACGTGGAGGAAATGGGCTTTACCCACGTCGAGTTCCTGCCTATAGCCGAGCACCCTTTCGGGGGTTCCTGGGGTTACCAGGTGAGCGCGTACTACGCCCCGACGGCCCGCTTCGGTAGCCCCGACGACTTCCGCGCCCTGGTCGAGGCGTTGCACCGTAAGGACATCGGCGTCATCGTGGACTGGGTGCCCGCCCATTTCCCGCGGGACGACTTCGCTTTGGCGACCTTCGACGGGACGCACCTTTACGAGCACTCCGGCCTCATGGGCTCCCAACCTGACTGGGGCACGCTGGTTTTCAACCTGGGCCGCCACGAGGTAAGGAATTTCCTCATTGCCAACGCCCTTTTCTGGGTGGACCAGTACCACGTGGACGCCCTAAGGGTCGACGCCGTGGCTTCGATGCTCTATCTCGACTATTCGCGCCAGGCGGGCGAATGGGTGCCTAACGAGTTCGGGGGAAATGAGAACCTCGAAGCCGTTTCGTTCTTAAAGGAGTTGAACGAAACGATGTTCTCCATTTACCCGGGGGCCACGACGATCGCGGAAGAATCGACGTCATGGCCGGGAGTTTCCCGGCCCACCTATCTTGGAGGGCTTGGTTTCGGGTTCAAATGGAACATGGGCTGGATGCACGACACGCTCCAGTACTTCGAAGTCGACCCCCTTTTCCGCCGCTACCACCAAAACGACCTGACTTTCGGCCTTCTTTACGCCTGGCACGAAAACTTCCTGCTGCCGCTCTCTCATGACGAGGTCGTGCACGGCAAGCGCTCGATGCTCAACAAGATGCCCGGGGACCGTTGGTCCCAGCTCGCCAACCTGCGCGCCCTGTACGCCTGGATGTGGGCCCACCCAGGCAAGAAGCTGCTCTTCATGGGGGGGGAGCTGGCTCAGGAACGGGAGTGGTCCAACGAGCGGTCACTGGACTGGTGGGTGTTGGACGAATGGGCCGACCACGCCCGGCTGCACAATATGGTGTCCGAGCTGAACAAGCTTTACCGGGCCCAGCCGGCCCTGTGGGAGAGGGACTTCAGCCCGCTGGGGTTCCGCTGGATCGACGCCAGCGATTCGGACCACAACGTGTTCTCCTTCTACCGTTCGCGCCGGCACCTCTCGAATGGCCAGGCCGACCAGGGCGAGCGTCCCGGAGGCGGGCCCGTCGCGCCGGGGAGCGACATCGTCGTCTGCTTGGCCAACCTGTCGCCCGTACCCCAGATCAGGTACCGGGTCGGGTTGCCTAGGCCCGGGCGCTGGGCTGAGCTGTTGAACACTGATGCCCACGACTGGGGCGGGAGCGGGCTCGGCAACATGGGCGAGGTCTGGGCCTCGGGCACGCCATGGCACGGCCAACCTAATTCGGCAGAGGTGGTCCTTCCCCCGCTCGGCGTCGTATGGCTGGCCCCGGTACCCTGATCCATAACGGGCGGGACACTGGGCTAGGACGCTGGGCTAGGACACTGGGCTAGGACACTGGGCTAGGGAGGACGAGGTAGCCCTCCCTAGGGACTAGGAGCATCTATGCGGCCATCGTGGGGGCGTTTGCCTCTAGCCTGCTAGGTGTGGCCAGAAAGGTCTGGCGGCGTCCTAGCCGCCAAGAAGGTTTCAGCGCGGGCGGGACCGCCATACTTGTGGGCGGGGTCGCTGTCGTGGGCACCCTCCTGGCGGTGGCGATCGTCGGCGGCTTCTCGACGGCGTCGCATTCTGGCACGCACGGGGCTGGTGCCGTCGTCCAGCACACCACCGGTCCGGCCAAGACCGCGGCCAGTACGACCAGTACCACGACGCACCAGATGGCCATCGACCACCTGCTGTCTGAGGTAGTCGTTTCGCCGGCGGACGGGGCCACACGCCAGAAGCTCAGCACCGTGGTGACACTTCTTGCCCGCACCGGACGGCTGGCAGACGTGCACGTCTCGGCGAGTACGGACGCCACCGTGCTGCGGGGCAGGTTCAACTCCGCCGCCGAGGAGTGGCGGTCGACGAGCCCGCTCTGGCCCGGGACCACGTACACAGTCAGCTACGTGGTGAGCGACGGTACCGGGCTGAGGGCGCAAGGTTGGGAAAGTTTCGCGACTGCCGCCGCGCCACAGTCCGTCACAACCAGTGTCTTCCCGAGCCCGGGCATTTCCGTCGGCGTGGGCCAGCCCATCGTTTTCACCTTCTCTCAGCCCGTGGGCACCTATGCCGCCCAGCAGGCCGTACTTTCCCGCCTGCACATCGCCATGAGCCAGCCGGTGCCCGGCGGTTGGCACTGGTTCAGCGCCGTGGAGCTGCACTTTCGTCCCACCTCCTACTGGCCCGTCGGCGAGCAGGTGGAGGTTTCGGGCGACCTCAACGGCTGGGACATCGGCGGGGGCGAATGGGGGCAGGGCACCGTTTCCACCGCCTTCATCGTCGGCGACAGCCACATCTCGACCGTGAACCTCCTCACCCATGAGATGACGGTCACCGACAACGGCCAGGTCCTCTACGACTGGCCTGTAAGCGCCGGCTCCGAAGTGTGGCCGACCATGGACGGTACTCACATCGTCCTGGACCGGGAGTCCGTCGTCCACATGATCTCGTCGAGCGTGGGCATACCCCTCAACTCCCCCGAGGGGTACAACGAGTTCGTTTACTGGGACGTCCACATCTCCGACAGCGGGGAGTACGTGCACGCGGCTCCCTGGGACATCTCCGAGCAGGGCGTCGAAAACGTCTCGCACGGTTGCGTCAACCTGAGCCCGGCCCGAGCCGAGACCTTCTTCCATTTCAGCCGGGTCGGTGACGTCATCCAGATAGTTGACGGTCCGCGGTCACCCGCACAGGGCGACCACGGCGTGATGGACTGGTCGTTCGACGGTCCCACGGTCAGCTGGACGCCGGCCACCGTCACCCAGCTCATCACGACCGTCACCACCTTGCCGACCACGACACTGCCCCCGCCCCCCGGGGCACCCACCAGCCCGCCCGTGCCGGCTAACGGGCCCAGCAGCACAACAGCCAGTACGGCACCGGCTCCCGGCACCACGAGGCCTGTGCCACCAACGTCGGTCCCCAGCACCGCTCCCTCCTCCAGTACGACAACCACCAGGCCGACAACCACCTTGGCGCCCACCACGACCAAGCCGGCTCCGACAACCACTCGACCGCTGCCGACCACGACCCGACCGCTGCCGACCACCACCCGACCGCTACCGACCACCACGAGGCCCGCTCTCACCACCACCAAACCGGTGTTGACCACGTCGACGAAGGCGGCGAAGGCGGCGGTAGTCGGCTCGACCACCACCAGGACGGCCCCGAGCACAACAAGGCCGGCGCCGACGACTGCCCCGACCACCACGACCACCAGGCCCCCGACAACGACCACGAAACCGACCACGACGACCACGAAACCGCCGACGACTACCACCGCGAAGGCGACCACCACGACCACGACCAGGCCGACCACGACCACGACCAGGCCGACCACGACCACG
>Ga0182012_10000466_pt1 | contig 44984 bp, 49 predicted proteins | sample 612S2SmetaG_FD_120486 | JGI IMG/M metagenome (GOLD analysis project Ga0182012, IMG submission 120486) | Permafrost microbial communities from Stordalen Mire, Sweden - 612S2S metaG | ecosystem: Environmental > Terrestrial > Soil > Wetlands > Permafrost | place: Sweden: Stordalen | collected... | reverse complement strand
TCGGAGAGCAGCGCCAGCGAGTGCGCGATCACGCCCACCGCGACCTCCACCGCCATGAACGCCAGGATCAGCGCCAGCACGCGCGCAAGACGCGCCAGCGAGGGCGTCTGCGCGGCCCCCGCGTGGGCCGCGTGGGAGCTGACGCCGTGCGCGCCTGCATGGGGGTGGTGATGGGCCATGGGCTGAAGATAGTCCGCTCTGCGGGCGCCCCGCCGACGCCGACGGATGCGGAACATAGTCTGCAGTGGCGATGGCGAACACCGGCGAGAGCGCGGGGCTCACCCAGCGGCGCATGACGCTGGTCTCGATCGTCGTGGCGGCAGCGCTGGTGGCGCTGAAGCTGGGCGTGGGCCTTGCCACCGGCAGCCTCGGCCTGATCTCCGCGGGGATCGAGTCCAGCGGCGACGTGGTGGCGGCGGTGCTGACGTTCTTCGCCGTGCGCCTCGGCGGGCGCCCGGCCGACCGCGGGCACCCCTACGGGCACCGACGCGCGGAGAACCTGGGAGCGCTGGGCGAGGCCGGCATCCTGCTGGCGGGCGGGGCGCTGGTGAGCGTGGAAGCCGTCTCGCACCTGATCTCCGGCGCCACCCCGCCGAAGATCCACTGGTACCAGTTCGCGGTGATCGCGCTCGCGCTGGTGCTGGACATGAGCCGCACCAGGGTCACGCTGGTTGCCGCCCGTCGCCTGGGCAGCCCCGCGCTGCGGTCAAACGCGGTGCACTTCGCCGCCGACATGGCCGGATCGCTGGCGGTGCTGGCCGGGCTGGTGCTGGTGCACGAGGGGGTCGCGCAGGCCGACGCGCTGGCGGCGCTGACGGTCGCGGCGCTGATCCTGGTGGCGGCGCTGCGGCTGATCGGCGAGAACGCCAACATCCTGATGGACCGCACGCCCGCCGGCGCACGCGCCGCGGCCGAGCAGGCGATCGCGGCGCTTGGCGAGGACATCGAGCTGCGCAGGCTGCGCCTGCGCGAGTCCGCCGGGCGCTACTTCGCCGACGTGGTCGTCACGGTGCCGCCCGGGCAGGCCGTGGTGGAGGGGCACCGCGCGGCGGACCTGATCGAGGACGCCGTGGAGAGCGCGCTTCCCGGCAGCGACGTGGTGGTCCACGTGGAGCCGCGCCGCAGCGGCCTTGACCTGCGAGATCGGGTGCTCTCGATAGCGCTTTCGGAGCCGCTGGTGCGCGAGGCGCACGACATCACCATCTTCGACCACGACGGCGTCTCCAGCGTGTCGCTGCACCTGAAGTTCCCGGACGACCTGGACCTGCACGCGGCGCACGAGATCGCAGAGCGCATCGAGCGGGAGATCGCCGCGCGCCCGGGGGTCTCAGACGTGCAGACGCACCTGGAGCCGCTGGAGCGCCCGCTGGACACCGGCCACGCCGACAGCGGCGCCGATCAGCGCGCGATGGATGAGATCTCAAAGCTCGTGCGCCTGCGCACCGGGCTGCAGCCGCGGCGCGCCAAGCTGATCTCCACGGCCTCCGGGCGCGTGCTGTTCCTGACGCTCGGCGTCGACGGCTCGAGCTCGATCAGCGACGCGCACCGGCTGGCGGGGGAGCTCGAGGAGCAGCTGCGCCAGCTGATCCCGGACCTCGTGGACGTGGTCGTGCACACCGAGCCCTGACGCACGCGCGGCGTACCGGCGCGCGCGACCCCGCCGCGAGCCCCGCCATGAGCCCCCGCCGCGGCGCCCCGGGCCTGGGCGCCTCTACCTGACCCAGACGATGTCGCCGAGCGCCAGCTTGCCGAACACGGTGTGCGCGGCTTCGATCGGCAGCTCCACGCAGCCGTTCGACTGCGGGAAGCCGTAGGAGGCACGCGGGTATCCGTGCACGGCGTCGCCGCCGTTGAAGTAGTTGACCCACGGCACGTCCGGCACGTCGTATTTGGTGCCGTCAACGTCGGTGCCGCTCATCGTGGTGGAGATGTAGCGCGCGTAGATGGGGAAGATTCCCTGTTCGGTTTCAGCGCCGGGCACACCCGTGTTGGCGGGCGTGCTGAACACGACGTGCCCGCCGCGATGCAGCTGCAGGGTCTCGGGCAGGGACTCGGTCACGCTCACCCACGTGTAGGGCTGAGGGTCGCGCCTGTTGACGGTCTCGTCGTAGAGCAGCGAGTCCCAGGTGGCGGCGTTCGGTTCGCCGGTCATTTCCAGGTGGCGCTGCTGCTGGTAGATCTCGATGGCACCGCGGGTGGTGGCATCCAGCTGGCCCATGTGTACGGGCGGAGCGTCTGAGGGGTCCGGCACGAGTGCGCCGCGCGGGGCGTGGTAGGCGCGCACCGCCGCTTCGTGGCGGCTCTCGGCGCCGGGCGCCAGGTGCACGGTGTACAGCGGCTGGAAGCGAGCTCCCAGGTAGCCGAGCCGCGCGAGCGCCTGCTGCATGCCCGCAAGCGGCGGGCATGCCACCTGCAGGCCCTCGCTCTGGCGTTTGCCCAGCTCGCGCGCGCCCTGTGAGCGCGTCTGTGCCCACACGGTCAGCGTGTACCCCGAGCACGGCTTCAGCGTGGAGACCGGTGTGAATGTGAGGCTGTCGCCCGCCACGGCCCAGGTGCCGGCCACCGACGGCTGCAGCGTCGGGGTGGGCGAGCCGGGCGCGGGCGGCGCGGCGAGGCTGACAACCAGCGGGTGCGTGCCGTTGGCGATCGTGTGCGGCGGCAGGCCGGTGAGCCGGGTGGCGGCGAGCGCGGGGGCACCGGCCGGAGCGCCCGCGCCGGTCGTCGTGCCGGTGCCGGCGGGCACCGTGGCCGAGGCGGCGCTTGCGGGCGCGGAGCTGAACAGTTCTGAGACGCCCTGACCGGCGCCGGCGGAGGCCAGCGCGAATCCCGCCGGGATCAGAGCGAGCAGCGCCGCGAGGCCCAGCGGTCCTCGCCACCAGCGCCGGGTCTCCGTCTCGCAGGAGCTCTCGTCGCTCTCGCCACCCGGCCTGCCGGGGATGCTCATGGCTGCCCGCCGGCGTCCATGTCAGCTGAAACCGTCCATTGCAGCTGACACGTTACCCGGGAGAGCGCCGGAAATCGGCAATTTTGCTGCAGCGGGACGCTGCGCTCAGGTACGCGTCCAGCCGGGGTCGCCGCGTCCGAGCATGTGCGCTGCGGCGCCGACGCAGACCACCAGCGCGCCTGCGAGCCCCAGCGAGGCCGCGACGGAGACGTCCAGCACCAGCAGCCCGCCCGCCAGGGCGCCCGCGAGCATCGTCGCGACGGCGACCGAGCGCCGGCCGAACTGCGCGCCGGGGCCGCCCAGCAGCCCCGCTTCGGACGCGATGCCCGTGAGCGTTTTGGTGAGCACCGTGGTCGTCAGCTCGGGGATGGCAAGCGTCTGCGCGGTGGCGTTCTGCACGCCCATGGCCATCGCCAGTGGGACTATCAGCTCGTAGCGCGCGGCCGTCGCCAGCGGGCTCGAGGCGATCAGGCTGACGATCAGCGCGAGGGCGATCAGCAGCGCCTGCGCAGCGCACGCCGCGCGCAGGCGCCGGCCGCGGTGGGCGCTGCTGCGCCCCGCAAGGGCACCGCCCAGGCCGGCGCCGATCACGAAAGCGGCGATCGCCACGAGCGAGGAGAGCACCGAGATGCCCGCCGCGCCGGCGAGCCCGAATCCCAGGAACACCACGTTGCCGGTCATGTTGGCCACGAATACGTGGCCGAGCCTCAGATAGCTCGTTGCGTCGACCAGCCCGGTGACGAACGTGAGCGCGAGCATCATCGGCGCCAGGGGGCCATGACGGTCGGCCGGCCCGGGGCGCAGCGTGGAGAGCGCTTCGGCGAGCACACCCGAGCTAGCCTTCCCGGAGTCCATGCGTGGACCTTAGATGGCGCGTCCCTCGCACACCGCACTCCGCACACCAGCCGCCGGCGCGCCTTGAGCGCGGCGGAAATCGTCGCGATCGCGGTGGCGGGCTTCGCTGCCGGTGCGATCAACACGCTCGTGGGCAGCGGCACGCTGATCACCTTCCCCGTGCTGATCGCGTTCGGCTACACACCCGTGATCGCCAACGTGTCCAACACCATCGGCCTGGTGCCGGGCTCCGCCTCGGGCGCGTGGGGCTATCGTCGCGAGCTCTCCGGGCAGGGCGCGCGCGTGCTGAGGCTGGGCTCCGCCGCGCTGCTGGGCGGGCTGACCGGGGCGATCCTGCTGCTGGTGCTGCCCTCCTCGGCGTTCAAGGCGATCGTGCCGGTGTTCATCGCGGTGGCGCTGGTGCTCACTGTGGCGCAGCCGCGCATCGCCGCGTGGCTGGCGCGCAAAGAGATCGACGTGGAGCGCCACGGGACGCTGCTGACGCCGCTGGCGGTGTATCTGACGGGCGTCTATGGCGGCTATTTCGGCGCGGCGCAGGGCATCATGCTGCTGGCGATCCTCGGCGTGATGCTTGCACAGGACCTGCAGCGCACCAACGCGCTGAAGAACGTGCTGGCGGGCCTCGTGAACGGGATCGCGGGCGTCTACTTCGTGCTGGCCGCGCACGTGGACTGGGGCCCCGCGGGGCTGATCGCGGGCTCGGCGATCGGGGGCGCGCAGCTGGGCGCGCGCTACGGGCGGCGGCTGCCGCCGCAGGCGCTGCGGGCGATCATCGTGGTCGTGGGCGTTTTCGCGATCGTGCGCCTCGCGGCCGGGTAGGGGAGGATGCGCGGGATCTCAAACCACGACCTGGGAGCGAGCGCATGAGCGGGCAGAGTGCAGCCGAAGCGGACGTGCTGGTGGTGTTCGGCATCACCGGCGATTTGGCGAGCAAGATGACATTCCGCTCGCTCTACCGCCTGGAGAGCCGTGATCTGCTGGCCTGCCCGATCGTGGGGGTGGCGGTGCAGGACTGGTCGGTGGATCAGCTGCGCGAGCACGCGCGCAAGTGCATCGAGGCGGATGGCGAGAGGATCGATGAGGACGTGTTCGGGCGCTTCGCCGCGCGGCTGTCCTACGTGGGCGGGGACTTCACCGACGCGGGCACCTACAAGGACGTGGCGGGCGCGGTGGGCAAGGCGGACTCGCGCGTGTTCTACCTGGAGATCCCCCCGTCGCTGTTCGCCACGGTCGTCAAGGGGCTCTCCGAGGCCGGCCTCCTGGAGGGCGGGCGCGTGGTCGTGGAGAAGCCCTTCGGGCACGACCTGCAGTCGGCGCGGGCACTGTCGGCGGAACTGCACGCCTACCTCGATGAGACCCAGCTCTACCGGATCGACCACTTCCTGGGGAAGATGGGCCTTGAAGAGCTGCTGTACCTGCGCTTTGCCAACGCCATGCTCGAGCCGGTGTGGAACCGCAACTACCTGGCCTCGGTGCAGATCACGATGGCCGAGGCGTTCGGCGTGGAGGACCGTGGGCACTTCTATGACCCCGTGGGCGCGCTGCGCGACGTCGTGGTCAACCATCTGCTGCAGCTGCTGGCGGCCGCGGCGATGGAGCCGCCGTCGGGCTCTGATGCGGAAACGCTGAAGGACGCCAAGCTCGCCGTGTTCCGCGCGATCGCAACGGCGGATCCCGCCAGCTACGTGCGCGGCCAGTACGACGGCTACCTGAGCATCGACGGCGTCGCTGCGGACTCCGCCACGGAGACCTTCGCGGCGCTGCGCCTGGACATCGACAACTGGCGCTGGAGCGGGGTGCCGTTCTTCATCCGCACCGGCAAGCGCCTGGCGGTGACCCAGACGGAGCTGCGCCTGGTGTTCAAGCACCCGCCGCGCCTGGGGTTCGTCAAGGGCGCGCACCGCCGCCCGCAGCCCAGCCAGATCGTGCTGAAGATCGACCCGAGCACGGGGATCCGCATCGTGCTGGACGCCCAGCGCGCCGACGCCGCGGGCCCGCGCGCGATCGAGCTGGACATGGAGTTCGCGCAGGAGGGGGGAGAGGGGCCAACGCCCTACGAGGTGCTCCTGCACGGCGCGCTGTGCGGCGACTCCACGCACTTCGCGCGCGAGGACAGCGTGGAGGAATGCTGGCGCATAGTGGCGCCGCTGCTGGAGTCCCCGCCGGCGGTGCAGAGCTACGCGCCGGGCTCGTGGGGCCCGCAGGCGGCCGAGCGCCTGACAGCCGGGCACGGCTCGTGGCACGAGCCGTGGCTGCCCTCCTGAGCCGGAGCCTTGCGCGCGAGCTGGAGCGCCTGGCGCTCGCCGTGCGCTCAAGGCGCGAGGGCTATTGCAGCTGGTCGATGAACGTGTAGAGCACCATCACGCTGACCACCACCACGAACACCCGCAGCGCCCACAGGGCGGCTCGCGCGCGGGCGCCGAGCACCACCGGCGGCACGGGCAGGGAGGTCTGCGCGACGAACTGGTCGCGCTCCAGATGGTGGATCACCGGCTCCTCGCTCATGATCACGGGCTCCTCGCTCATGCGCGCAGCACGTGCACGGCCTGCAGGAAGGAGTCGATGCCGTAGGCGGCGCCGCAGATCGCCACGAAGCACACCACCGCGATCGCAACGACGTTGGTGGAGCCGCGGTTGACCCAGCGGCCCATCAGCCGGCGGTCGTTGGCGAGCATCACCAGGAACACCATGCTGACCGGCAGCAGCACCGTGGCCAGCACGTTGGCGTTCAGCGCGATCGAGAGCAGCGGCGCTCCTGGGATCAGGATCACCGCGGCCGCGAGCATCGCCACGCCGACATTGGCGGCGTGGAAGACCGCGGCGCTGCGCGGCGAGCTGTTGAAGCTGTGCGCCGCGCCCACGCATTCGCCGGCGGCGTAGGCGGTGCTGGCGGAGATGGTGAGGATCGCCACGGCGCCGGCCTCGATCAGGCCGAGTGCGAACACCGTGCCGGCCGCCCCGCCGGAGACGCGGCGCAGCGCCTCCGGAAAGCCGGCGCCCGCGAAGCCCTCGATGCCCGAGCCGTGGTGGGTCAGCAGCGCGGCGCCCGCGATCAGCGCGCCGATGCCAAACAGCGCCGCCAGGGCGGCGCCAGCGGCGGTGTCGTAGCGGCCGTGCGCCACGTCCTGCGGGGTCATGCCCTTGTCGGCGGAGGCGCTCTGCTGGAAGAAGATCATCCAAGGCGTGACGGTGGCGCCGATCGTGGACGCCAGCAGCAGCAGCAGGGTGTTCAGCCCGCCTCCGGGGAAGGGCGAGAAGTCAAGCGATGAGGCCACCGAGCCGAGATGCGGCTTGACGAGGATGGCGGCCAGCAGGAACAGGCCGTTGAAGGCTGCAAGGCCGAGCACGATGCGCTCCCAGCGCCAGTAGCGCCCGCCGCTGAGGGTGAACAGAACGAGCGCCAGCCCGAGCGCCACGGCCACGCCGGAGCCAAGGTGGAAGTAGGCCAGGCCCACGCGGATGGCAACGAACTCGGCCACCAGCGTGACGAGGTTGGTCAGGATCAGATCGCCCGCGCCGAACCAGCCCCAGATCCTGCCGTAGCGCTGGAGCACCAACTCGCCGTAGCCACGGTGCGTGACGGCGCCCACGCGCATGGACATCTCCTGCACCACGTAGGCCATGAGGAACATGACCGGTATGAAGGGCACGAAGAAGCCGAGGCCGTACTGCGCCCCGTCGGAGGCGTAGGCGATCATGCTGGGGCCGTCGTTCTCGCCGAGCATCGCGAGGATGCCGGGCCCCGCGAGCAGCCACAGCAGCCGCCAGCGACGGTGCTGCCTGCGCGCCTGGTGGACCCGCCGGCGGTCCGCCGAGCGAGCCTGATCCTCCTCGGTGAGGCGCGGCGGCCCGAGCGCGGGGGAGGGGGCGCTCACCTCATGCGTCGCCAACGGCCTGCGCTCCCTTGGCGCCAGCGGGCGCGTCGCGATCGAGCTCCACGCGCATGGCGGCCGCCAGCTGACCGCCGATGGCGTGCTCGCGCTCGCCGAAGAGCACGAACAGTGGGCCCCCGAAGGGCTGGCGCTCGCGCACCGCGAAACGCTCACCAGGGGAGATGCCGCAGTCGGCCAGGTAGCGCAGCATCTCCGGGTCGGAGTCCGACACGCGCACGAACAGGCCCTCGTCGCCCGGCTGCAGGCTCTCCATGCGATGCGTCAGCCGCTCCTCCAGCTCCAGGTCCGCCGTCGGGATGGGGTCGCCGTGCGGGTCGACGGTGGGATGGCCGAGCTTTGCAGCGATCAGCTCCTCGAGATCCTCCGAGAGCACGTGCTCGAGCACCTCGGCCTCGGCGTGCACCCGATCCCAGGGCATCCCCAGCGCCTGCGCCAGGAAGCTCTCCAGCAGCCGGTGGTGGCGGATCACCTCGAGTGCCAGCCGCCGGCCCTCGGCGGTCAGGCGCACGCCGCGGTAGGGGACGTGCGAGATCAGGCCGAGCTCGTCGAGCCTGCGCAACATCGCGGAGACCGAGCCGGGGGTGATGCCCAGGCGCTCGGCCAGGGCGGTGGTCGCCACGGCCTGCTCGCCGCGCGATTGCAGCGAGAAGATCGCCTTGGCGTAGTCCTCGACCGCCGGGGTTCGAAGCATCTCACGGGAAGCCATGACTGTGATTATGGCAAGCCAAAACTATTTTTCAAGTCCTGCAGGGTCGCCGCGCGTAGAGGAATGCGCATACCGGCGCGGTATCCACCTCCGGGGAGGATCTCCGGCCCGGGCACCGGCCCGCGGCACGTTCGCGGGCGCAATACTTGCCTGGCGCACCCAACAAGCAGGGAAGGCACGAACATGAACAGCATCGACCGCTCCCAGATGGCACGCGACATCTACCTCGCCTACGCCTCCGGCGAACGCGGCGTGGTCGAGCATCTGCTGGGGGAGGACTTCTCCTTCCACAGCCCCGACGATGCGAACCTCGACCGCAAGGCCTACTTCGAGCGCTGCTGGCCCAACGCGGCGCACATCGAAGGCTTCGAGTTCAAGCGCGTGATCGAGTCCGGCGAGGAGGTTGTGGTGACCTACGAGTGCACACGCACCGACGGCAGCCGCTTTCGCAACACCGAGGTGCTGCGCTTCTCGGGCGAGAAGCTGATCAGGACCGAGGTCTACTACGGCTGGAACCTGGACTGAGCAGCGTCGCGCGGGGCGGCAGGCGGCCGGGGACGCGGGCGCTCAGGCGCCGGGACCGGCACCTGCGGCGGCGGCGAGGATGGCCGGGCAGCCGCTGGCGGGATAGCCCTCCCGTGTCAGGCGCCAGATCAGGTCGCGCCCAGCCTCCGCGGGTGTCAGCGCCTGTGCATCCACGCGCTCGACCATCTCGAAGCCGAGCCTGGCGGGCACGCGGCCGCTGGCGATGTTGGCCTCGTCGTGGTGGATCTCCACGTGGTCGATGTCCGGCAGATCGAAGGCCGCGCGGGTGACCCCGGCTGCGGCGCGGCTGGCCACGCCGCGCCGGGCGTGATCGGCATGCACCCAGTAGCCGATCTCGAGCCCGCCGGGAGCGATGCGCCGCATCAGCCCGATCCCGCCGATCAGGCCGCCCCGCGCCTGGAAGATCCCGTACGCGTAGCGTTCGCCGCGCGGCCAGGCCACCGCGGCGTCCCGCAGGAACTCCAGGTGGGCCTCGCGCCCCGGCGTCGCAGCCCAGATGAGCCACGGCCGCAGATGCTCGCGCGAGTCCTCCACCGCGGCGACGAGGTCATCGAGGTGCTCGGGGCCCAGGCGCCGCAGCTGCAGCTCGCCGAGCGCGATCAGGTCCGGGGGCGCCGCCTTCAGGCCGCCTACTCCTCCTCCTCGCCGATGGGCAGGCTCTCGATCACTTTTTTCGCCCACTCCAGCATTCCCAGCGCGACCCAGGGATAGGCCCCCGCGCGCACGCGCAGCTCGATGCCGTCGTCGGGGCGCATCACCTCGACGACCGTGATCACCCTGCCGATCGCAAAGCCGTCGCCGAATTCGCCTTCGATGGAGTCCATCTGCTCGGCCACTTCCTGCATCAGCTTCGCGCGCGGGTTGGCGCGCGGGGCCTCTTCCGAGTCGTCGTGGTCGGCCGGTGGCGCCATCAGCATCCTCTCTGTGGCTGCACGCCGCGGGTGGCGGCGCGCGGTTTCAGGGTGGCTCTCATGCTGGGTGGAGACTATTGCCCGAGGCTCAGCGCAGGAAGCCCACCCGGTTGACGTACCAGGTGTTGCGGGAGCGGCCTGTCTGGTCCTGGATGGCGAACTTGTATATCGAGGTGTCCGCCACCCCGAGCGCGGACAGCGGGATCGTGTAGGTCGCCCATCTGCCCGCCACCGGGGCGGGGCCATAGCGTGCGACGTTCACCGAGATGCCCACCGGGACATCGCCGATCTTCACGAACTGGCAGCTCCAGCGCTGGTGGGCCACGGTGGGCTTCAGCGCAAACGTGAGGCTGCGGTAGGGGCGCGAGTCGAAGCTGAAGCGCTGGGCGTAGGGCTGCCACGCTCCCCAGGGACCGGTGAGGCTGACGGCGATGTCGCTGAAGCCGCCGGGGGCGTGACCGCTGCGATCGGTGTAGCTGATGTGGGCGGAGTAGGAGAAGTCTCCTGCCCAGCGGAAGCGCCCGTGGGCATAGATCCAGAACGGCCGCCGCAGGGTGGGGGAGCCGGCATCCGCGGCGCGTGGCCTGTGCGCAAGGGCCGCGGCCGGCGCGGGCGCCGAGCGGACGGCGATGCACAGCGCCCCCAGGAGCGCCATGGACAGCGAGAGTGCGGCCAGCCGGCGCGGCCGGCGCGTGCGTGGGATCCCCATGGCGAGCGACGCTAACAGCGCCGGCCGCACGCCGCGCCGCACCGCGGATCTGCAGCCTCGGTGTTTCTCCGCAACGAGAACGGGGCGTGCGGCGGATGAGCGCCGCGGCGCCCGTTCCGAGACATGAGCTATGAAGACCTATACAGATGCATGCGTAGCTCTGCCGAGGTGCGTGGTCTGCGAGGAGCCGATCGGTGTGTTCGAGGCGGTGGTGTGGCGCTTTGAGGACGCCAGCGAGGTGTGCGGCAGCGTCCTGCGCCGGCCGCCGTGCGAGCCGGAGAACCAGATCGAGGACGCGATTCACCGCGCCTGTGCCGCGGGCGGCTGCGCGGCCACCTCGCTCAGCGAGCGCCCCGTTCTGCAGACGCGGTAGAGCCGGTGCTCGAAGGCGCCGCGCCGCTCACCGGCGCGCACGTCTGCGAGACGGCCGATAATCGGCTGCTCCGCAAGCGAGCACCGGAGGGAGCGCCATGGAGTGGAAACTGGAGCTGGTGGTGGTGCCCGTCGCCGACCAGGACGTGGCGAAGGGCTTCTATGTCGATCAGCTCGGCTGGAGATTGCTGGTCGACCACCGCGCAGGTGCGGACTTCCGCGTCGTGCAGGCCGTGCCGCCCGGCTCGGACTGTGCGATCGCGCTGATGCGATCACCCGAGCGCGCGGGGACGCTCAGCGGTCTGCACCTGATCGTCGAGGACATCGACGCCGCGCGCACCGACATGGCCGACCGCGGCGCCCAGTGCACCGAGGTCTTCCACTTCGAGGACGGCGTCCAGCGCGCCGGCCACGACCCCGCCCGCAGGGACTACAACAGCTTCATGTCCTTCTCCGACCCCGACGGAAACAGCTGGCTGGTGCAGGAGGTGCGACGGCAGGCGTGAGCCTGCGCGGCCACTGCGCTTGCGCGCTCGATAATGCATGTTATGTAAACCGCAAAGCGAAATGGGGCCTCTTTAGGCTGGTCATAGCCCCCGGTTAGGCGCCGATCAGGCGACTGGTTGAGCATGTGCTGCGAGCACAACCTGAACCGAAAGACGGGAGCAGTCATGTACGTGACCACCGACGGAGCCAGCCACAACGGATCGATCCCGCGAGCGGGCGCTCCGGCGCACGAGCGTCGTTCAGCGCGCACGCTGCAGCTGGTCGTGGCGCTGCTGGCGATCTACGGCCCGATCGCGCTGATGCTGGTCACGCCATACCGGCTCACGGGCAAGATCTACCTGGTGCTGGGCGCCTGGGCGCTGGAGGGAATGCTCTGGTACTGGGCCGACTGTCGCCTGCACCCAGGCCGTGAGAGCGACGCCGACGCGCATGCGTGGAGCGCCTGAGCGACGTGGCAGCGCGCAGGCTGCCTGGACGTCCAGCGGCCTGCAGGCTGCCTAGACGTCCAGCGACCTGATTCGAACTGCTGAGATCTGCACGGGATTTTCACGCGCCCGTTACCTGCGGCTGAGGTGCAGGTGGGATCGTCTGCTGCGGGGGATCGACCCGCGAGGAAGGAGGAGGAGGAGCCTTGGCCACCATCATCGCCAGCACCGGCCGCCCGGCAACCCGCGAGGAGCTGCAGCGCGGCGCGCCGTGGCTCACCGCCGACCAGCTGCAGCGGATGCTCGAGCTGCCCGAGGATCACACGGTCGTGAACCTCCGGCGCCGGGCTCCGATCGTGCGCCATCCCGATGGTCAGCTCTCGCGTCTGAGACCGAGCGGGAGCCTGGTGTGCGCCTCTGCCGTGGAGAGCGTCCAGTCCTATCTCGAGGTCCAGGAGTAGGCGCCGCCGGGCCGCGTCCTGCCGCGGCTCCGGTGCGCGCTCGTCGCTGAAGCGACGTCAAGCAGGGCGCTCGGCGCGGCTAGGATCAGCGTTGAAAGAGCACTCCGCGACAGAGAGGGCAGACGATGGCTAACACGATCTACACGGCCAAGGCGCACGTCACCGGCGGGCGCGCCGAGGGCCACGGCCGCAGCGCGGACGGCGAGCTCGACGTCCAGCTGCGGCTGCCGGCGGAGATGGGAGGGTCGGGAGGCGGAACCAACCCGGAGGAGCTGTTCGCGGTCGGCTACGCGGCCTGCTTCGAGGGTGCGCTGGGCGTGGTCGCACGCCGGGCCAAGGCCGAGCCCGGCGAGGTGGCGATCGATTCCGAGGTTGCGCTGTCGCCCAACGGCGAGGGCGGCTTCGTCCTGGGCGTGGGCCTGCACGTCACGCTGCCCGGCGTCAGCGACAGCGCACAGGCGGTTGAGCTCGTGCGCGCCGCACACGAGGTTTGCCCCTACTCCAACGCCACTCGCGGCAACATCGAGGTGACGCTCACCGCCAACGGCGAGCCTGTCGCCTGAGCGGCCACGGAACCCGGCCCGCTCAGCGACCCAGCGTGCGCTCCAGCTCGCGGGTGCGGGCCGGGAAGTGGCCGATCAGCTCGCGCACCTGCTCGAGGCCCGCGCGCAGCGGCGGGTCCCCCACCTCCACCGGCAGCATCGAGTCCTGAAGGCCCGCCAGCGTGCCCTCCGCGCGCGCCACCGCATCGGCTGCGCTGTCCAGGAAGCCCCGCAGGCCGTGCCTGGGCGCGCCGGCGACGGGCGCCTGGAAGGTCCGGTCGGGCAGCTCATGGCGCTCGGCGAACTCGGTGTGCGTGCGCCTGGCGCGGGCGTACGCGAGCTGCAGCGGATTGAACAGGTCGCGCTCCAGCCGGTCGGCGGTTCCCTCGTCCGCGAGCTCGTAGGCCTCCGTCAGCGCGGACAGGCCGCTCGCCAGCTCCTCGGTCGCCTGCGCCAGCGTCTGCAGCAGCTGGGCGCGGGCGTCTGAGGTCTTGTAGGGCACCTGCCGCTCAGCTTAGAGGGAGGACATCGGCGTGCCCCCCCTCCAAGCGGGCGCTGAGCGTGCCAGCGCGGACTATCAGGCGGCCGGGTAGGCGATGGCGTAGGAGAGCTGCACCTGCGTGCTCAGTTTGCAGGTGACCGCCCCGGCCTTCTTGGCCTTGTGGCTCTTCTTGTGCCTGCGGTGGGTGACGACCGCCTTGGTCCTGGACACCGCGGGGCTCGCGGCCGCCTCCAGGGGAGCGACGCTCTCCGATGAGACGTAGCCGAAGTCAGGCTGTTCACCCAGGTATTCCGCCCCGGAGACTGAATAGTCTTCCCCCGCCTCGGTGCAGTCGATGCCACCGCCCTCCTCGATCACCGTCTGAGCGGGCCCCAGGGTGCCCCCCACCTGGCCCGTGAGGAATTCCGCCTTCGCCTTGCCGTCCGCGATCGCAGCCGCCATCGCCTGGCGGTAGACCGCCGTCGCTTCGGTTGCGTCGGCGGTCTGCGCGATCGACACGCTTGCAACCCCCTGAACGCTCACACCGTATGCGGGCGTCGTGCTTTCCGCTGAAGCCGTGCCTGGGATGCACGCTGCCAACAGCACTACCGTCCCGCCCGCCGTGGCCAGAACCTTGGACCTCATCGGAGCCTCCCCGTTTGGATGCAGTGGCCTTCCGCCAGAGGCTAGCGCCTGGACATCACGCGCGAGCCAGCTCGCGCGCGCGCTCGAGCACGCCGTCGATCATCGCGGGCGTCAGGCGCCCGGTGAACGTGTTCTGCTGGCTCGGGTGGTAGCAGCCGACCAGCACCAGCCCCCCCTCCCGGCTCTCTGCACCATGTCCGAACCGGGGCATCGGCCCGCGCCGCGGCTCGTGGGGCCCGCGCTCACGGGTGAGGGCCAGCGCGGCGCGCCACGCGAAGGCGCCAAGACAGACCATCACCCGCACGTTTCCAAGCAGCTCCAGCTCGCGCGAGGCCCACGGCAGGCACGCGTCGCGCTCGTCAGGGCTCGGCCTGTTCGCCGGCGGCGCGCAGCGCACCGCCGCCGTCACCCACGCGTCGTGCAGCTCCAGACCGTCGTCGCGCGCTCGCGATGAGGCCTGGTTGGCGAAGCCCGTCCGGTGCAGGGCCGCGAACAGGAAGTCACCCGAGCGGTCGCCGGTGAACATGCGCCCGGTGCGGTTGGCGCCGTGGGCGGCGGGCGCAAGGCCGAGCAGCAGCACGCGCGCCGCAGCATCACCGAAACCCGCCAGCGGGCGGCCCCAGTAGGTCTCCTGCGCGAAGGACGCGCGGCGCTCACGGGCGACCTGCTCGCGCCAGGAGACCAGGCGCGGGCAGCGCCTGCAGGCCTCGACTTCCAGGGCCAGAAGATCGAGTGGGTTACCACTTGGCGAACGCATTCACCAGTAGTACCATCGACGGCAAGATGCCACTCTGGGCCTGGGTCATCATGCTGGCCGCCTTCATCAAGCTCCCGATCGCCGGGCTGATGCTCTGGATGCCCTTCCGCCACGACGAGGCCGCCATCCCCGACGAGGCGCCGGACTCCTCCGAAGATGACGGCGGGTCCAAGGCCCTGCCTGGCGGACCCCTGGATCCGCATCCGCGCGGGCCGCTCCCGCGCTGGCCCCGGCGCGGTCCCCATGGCTCCCCCACGCCGTCCTCGCCGCCGCGCGTGCGCACCAGGCTCGTGGGCCCGCGCCGCACGGGCCACCCCACCCACGGCTGATCCCACCAGGCGCTCCCAACGCTGATCCCGCCAGGCGCTGCGGCACACGGCGCGCGATGGCCGCCGAGAGCATGTGATGGGCCGCCGAGGGCCGCAGGCCCCGCTCAGCGGCTGGTGCGAGGACCGCTCAGCGACTGGGTGCGGGGACCGCTCGGTGCGGGGGCCGCTCAGCGCCTGGTGCGTTTGCGCTGCTGCTTTGCGGCCTTCGCTTTGGCCCGCCGCTTGCGAAGCCTGACGGCGCTGTCATGAGCGGAGCGCGCTTCGATCGCTTCCGGTTCGCCCGCCGGAGCCACGCGCCGGGCGTCGCGCACGATCACGAACGCGATCCCGCACAGCAGCGCCACAGCGGCAACCAGGGCGATCAGGATCAGCGTGCTGGAGTTGCCCGAGGAGGTTTCGGTCGTTTTCGCGGTGGTGGTGGTTTTGGTGCTGGCCGCTTCTTCTTCGGTGTTGGCGCTTTCGGTCAGCCGGCTCAGGGAACTGCCGCCTCCCAGCGCGCCGGCCGCCGTCGCCGCTGCAGGCCAGGACGTCGCCAGCAACGCGCAGGCCACCAGGCACATGAGTGCCGAGCGGACGCCACGGAGCGGCGATGTACGCGCTGGCCTCGGCATCGCGCGAGCATACCGCCTGGCGGCGGGGGCGAGAAGCGGTCCGCGTGCGCGCGGCGGCGGCGCCGCCACACCGTAGAATGGGCGCGCATGGCTCCCAAACAGCGCCAGATACGCCTCGAGCAGCGAGGCTCTATGCAGGCAATCCAGGCGCTCGAGCAACGCTCGGACGAGGAGTTGGAGGCCGAGACCAAATACAAGGCGGCCGCCATGGCGATCCTCGGCGCTCGCGCATCCGAGCGCTTCGACGCCGACGCCGCACGCGGCTACTTCCAGCGCGCCATCGCGGCCGCGCGCCCGCAGGAGCGCATGCAGATCCGGCGTATGGCGGACGCCTCGCTGGCACTTGCTGAACGGCGCGCAGGAGACCTCAAGGAGGCGGTCGAGCGGATGGGGCAGGCGCCGCCCAGCGGCCGGCAGATGTTCGCGTTGCGCTCGATGGGGCTGCTGGTGCCGCCGCGCAGCGCCGGGATCCTCGCGCGCATCCGCGGCATCGTGCTGATCATCCTGCTGATCGCGGTGCTGCTCGGCCTCGGCACCGGGATCGTGGAGCTGATCTCGCTGCCCTTCGGCGGGTTGGGTATCGCTCCCAGCGTCCTGCTCGGACTGTTCGTGCTGCTGGCTGCCCTGGGCATCGTGGCGGCCGTCGGCAGGCGACGGCGAGCCCGCGCGGCATCCTCGGCCTGAGCGCCCGCGCGCGTCACCGAGCACGACAACTAGGCTTCCGATCGTGCCGGCACCGGTCTGCCTGATCGTCAACCCCTCCGCCGGAGGAGGCAAGGCCGGGCGTCTGGCACCGGCGGTCCAGCGCGCCCTGCAGGCGCACGCGCTGGCGGTCCGGCGCGAGGACACGCGCGACCTCGCCCATGCGCGCGAGCTCGCCTCGGCCGCCGCCGGCGCCGGCGAAACCGTGGTGGCACTGGGCGGCGACGGCCTTATCGGCGAGATCGCCGACGCGCTGCGCGAGGTGACCGGCGCCGTCATGGGCATCCTGCCCGGCGGCAGGGGCAACGACCTGGCGCGTGTGCTCGGCATTCCCGAGGACGCCGTCGAGGCGTGCGAGATCATCGCTGGGGGGGTCGCCAGACCGGTGGACCTGGGCCTCGTGGACGCCGGCGGCGAGGGCCCGGCGCGCGCGTTCGTGGGGATTGCCTCTGTCGGGTTCGACAGCGAAGCCAACCGCATCGCCAACCAGGCGCCCTCCTGGCTGGGCGGGCTCGTCTACGCCTACGGCGCGCTGCGAGCGCTGCTGACGTGGGCGCCCGCGCGCTTTGACATCGAGCTGGACCCTCCCGGCGAGCGCCACAGCTTCACCGCCTACACCGTCGGCGCCGCCAACTCGAGGTCCTACGGGGGCGGCATGAAGGCCGCGCCGGACGCGCTGCTCGACGACGGGTTGCTGGAGGTGCTGGTGCTCGAGGACATCGGCAAGCTGGGCTTCCTGACGAGGATCCTGCCGAAGGTCTTCAGCGGCGCGCACGTCAACGAGCCGAGCGTCAGCGTGTTCCGCGCGCGCGAGGTCGCGATCGCGTGCGACAGGCCGTTTGCGATGTACGCCGATGGAGACCCCATCGGCGCGCTGCCGGTGCGTGTCAGCGCGCTGCGCGGAGCCATAAGGATCCTCACCCCCGCCCGCGCCGCGCCCGACTCGCCCTTCGCCACCGCGCTCGCGGGATCGAGCACCCCGCTCGGTCGCGATGAGCCGGCGGGAGCGCAGGGTCGGCCCGCGCCCGGCAAGGGAGCGCAGGGTCCGCCCGCGCCCGGCACATGAGCGATCTGCTGACGCTGAAGCTCGCCGTGTCCAGGGGCCTCGGTGCGCTCTCGCGGCGCAGCGGGCGCGGAGGCACCAGCGCACCGGGCAAGCTGCTGATCAGGCTCGCGCCCGAGGCGATGGGCGTGCTCTCCGCGCGCCTGGCGCGCGGGACGGTGCTGATCTCCGCCACCAACGGCAAGACTACCACCGCGGCGCTGTGCTCGGAGATCCTCAGCGGCTCCGACGTGCAGGTGGTGCACAACCACGCCGGTGCCAACATGGCCGGCGGCGTGGCCACCACGCTGCTGCGAGCAGCGCGCCCGGGAGGGCGCATCGCGGGCGAGCTAGGCCTGTTCGAGATCGACGAGCTGTGGCTGTCCTCGATCGCTGAGGAGCTGCACCCTCGCTGGATCCTGCTTGGAAACCTGTTTCGCGACCAGCTCGACCGCTACGGAGAGCTCGAGGCGATCGCCGAGAGCTGGGAGGGCGTGGTCGCGCACACGGACGCCGGGCTGGTGCTCTGCGCGGATGACCCGCTCCTGGCCGACCTCGGCCGCGAGCATCGCCAGACGCTTTACTTCGGGGTGGACGACGACTCGCTGGCGCTCCCCGGCCTCGCGCACGCCGCCGATGCCAAGCATTGCCGCAGATGCGGAGCTCCCTACGTCTTCGACGCGGTCTACCTGGGGCATCTGGGCCACTATCACTGCCCCAACTGCCACCAGCGCAGGCCCGAGCCGGCCGTCAGCGCCGGCGCGGTCACGCTCGAAGGCGTCCGCTCCGCACGCTTCACGCTGCGCACGCCGGAGGGCCACGCCGAGGTCAGGCTGGCACTGCCCGGGCTCTACAACGTCTACAACGCGCTCGCCGCCGCGGCGCTCGCGCACGCGCTCGGGGTGCCGCTGGCGCAGATCGTGCGGGGCCTCGAGAGCTCGCGGCCGGCGTTCGGGCGGGCCGAGACGGTGATGCTCTCCCCCACCCGCGGCGCCACCGGCGCGGGCAGCCCACAGAGCGCGCGCGCGATGCAGATCATGCTCGTCAAGAACCCCGCAGGCGCAAACGAGGTGCTGCGCACGCTGGCGCTCGAGCCCGGCGAGCACGACCTGCTGGGCGTGCTCAACGACCAGACAGCCGACGGCCGCGACGTCTCCTGGATCTGGGACGCCGACTTCGAGCTGCTTGCCGGGCGCATACGCGCTGCAACGTGCAGCGGCAGCCGGGCCGCGGAGCTGGCGACGCGGCTGAAGTACGCGGGCGTGGAGCCGGCGCGCATCAGCGTGGAGCCCGATCTGGCGGCGGCGCTCCAGCGCGCGGCCCGCGACCGGCCGCCCGCCCCGGCGCCACTCTCGCCGCTGTATGCGCTGCCCACCTACACCGCGATGCTCGCGCTGCGCGAGCTGCTCGTGGCCGGCGGGGAGGCGAGCAGCGCATGGCTCTGACGCTGCACGGCGGCGGTGCGGGCACGCTCTGGGCAAACAGCGCGCAGGCGGTGATCTGGCACGACCTCGAGTGCGGGCGCTACCGCGCCGACCTGCCGCTGTGGGTCGAGCTGGCCGATCGCGCCGAGGCCCCGCGCGGCAGCGGCCCGATCCTGGAAGTCGGCTGCGGCACAGGGCGCGTGGCGCTCGAGCTCGCACGCATCGGCCACCGCGTGAGCGCACTCGATCTCGACGGGCAGCTGCTGGGCGCGCTGCGCGAGCGCGCAGGCGGGCTGCCCGTCCAAACGGTCCAGGCGGATGCACGCGACTTCACGCTCGAACACACCGCTCACGCCCTGTGCATCGTGCCGATGCAGACGCTGCAGCTGCTTGGAGGTGCCCCGGGACGCGCGCGCTTCCTGGCGCGGGCGCACGCTCACCTGCGCGCCGGCGGGCTGCTGGCGTGCGCGATCGTGACCGAGCTCGACCCGTTCGACTGCCGCGCTGGAGATCCCCAGCCCACGGCGGAGCAGGTCCGCCTGGGCGAGCTGCGCTACAGCAGCCGCGCGCTCAGCGTGACGGTGAGCGGGCGGCGGGGCATCATCGAACGCGAACGCAGGATCACCCCGGTGGGCTCGGCGCATGCCCCCGTCCCGCCCGCAGCACCCGCGGAGCTCAACGTCGTGGTGCTGGACCTGCTGAGCACCCGTGAGCTCCAGCAGGAGGGTGCGCGCGCCGGCTTCACGCCCGCCGGCGTGCGTGAGGTCGAGCCGACGGCCGATCACGTCGGCAGCCAGGTGGTGCTGCTGCGTGCCTGAGCGATCGCCCGGCGGCGGCTCACCGTTTCGCGTGTGCGCCCTGTATCCGGATCTGCTGAACATCTACGCCGACCGTGGCAACCTGCTGGTGCTCGAGCGCCGCTGCGCCTGGCGCGGGATCCGCTTCGAGCTGACCGCCAGCGGGCTCGGTGCGAGCCTGGACGGCGCGGCGCACGACCTGTACTACATCGGCGGCGGACAGGATCGCGACCAGCGACTGTGCGCGGAGGATCTGATCGCCAACAAGCGCCAGGCACTGCACGAGGCGGCGGCGCGCGGAGCGAGCGTGCTGGGCGTCTGCGGCGGCTACCAGCTGCTCGGGCACTCCTACACGCTCGGCAGCGAGGAGATACCCGGCGCGGGCCTGCTGGACCTGCGCACGGTCCGCGAGGAGGGCCCGAGGCTGATCGGCAACATCGCGATCGAGGTGCAGCTCGGCGAGCTCGGCGGCGCGCAACCCGGCAGGCGGGTGCTGGCGGGCTTTGAGAACCACGGCGGTCGCACGCGGCTGGGCGCCGCCCAGCCCCCGCTCGGGCGGGTCCTGAGGGGACACGGCAACGACGGGCGCAGCGGTGGCGAGGGTGCCATCTCGGGCGGCGTGATCGGCACCTACATGCACGGCCCGCTGCTGCCCAAGAACGTGTGGTTCGCCGACTGGCTGATAGCGCGGGGCACGGGAGTCGATCCGAGTGAGCTGGCCGGCCTGCAGGATGGCCTCGAGGATCTGGCGCACAGCTCAGCGCTGCACGCCGCCGGGCTCTAGGATCCGCTCCGTGGAGCTCTCGGAGTACCAGCGCCTTTCGCGGCGCACCGCCACCTACCCCAAGGACTCCTGGCTCGGATACCCGGCGCTCGGGCTGGCGGGCGAGGCCGGCGAGGTGGCAGACCACGCCAAGAAGGCCATCCGCGACGACGGCGGCACCGTGACCGAGCAGCGACGCGAGGCGATGGGCAAGGAGCTCGGCGACGTGCTGTGGTACCTGGCGCAGATGGCCACCGAGCTCGGCCTTGACCTCGACGTGATCGCCCAGGAGAACCTGGAGAAGCTGCTCTCGCGCCAGCGCCGCGGCGTGCTCTCCGGCAGCGGCGACGAGCGCTAGCTGAAAGATCCAGCCGCAGCGCTCGGGGAACCAGACCTAGGCCGGGCGCGGGGCTACGGCAAAGCGGGCGAAGCGCCCCGCCAGGCGGGCGGGCACGAGGGCGCGCACCCGCACTCCCTCGGCGGTGTCCTCGCGCGTTACCTCCCCGGCGATCTGGTGCAGCTCGGCCAGGCTGCCGCCGTCGGCGTAGGGCACCAGCAACTCCACGCGCCGCAGCGTGTGCGCAAGCTCGCGCTCCAGGCGCTCGCAGAGCTCCGGCAGGCCCTCTCCGTTCTGGCCGCTGACGAGCACCGCGTCGGGGTGGCGCAGCATCAGCTCGTCGCGCGCCTCCTGCTCGAGCAGGTCCACCTTGTTGAGCACCAGCACGCGCGGGCGCTCGCCCGCGCCGATCTCCTCCAGCGTGCGCTCCACCGAGCGTTTCATGATCTCCCGCTGCGCCTCCGGCGCGGAGCCATCGAGCACGTGCGCCAGAAGCTCCGCGCGGCGCGTCTCCTCGAGCGTCGCTCCGAACGCGTCCACCAGCTGGTGGGGAAGCTTGCTGATGAACCCCACCGTGTCGCTCAGCAGATGCTGGCGGCCCGCCAGGCGCAGCGTGCGCGTGGTCGGGTCCAGCGTATGGAAGAGCCTGTCGCGGACCCCGACATCCGAGCCGGTGAGCGCGTTCAGCAGCGTGCTCTTGCCCGCGTTGGTGTAGCCGACCAGCGCGATCGTCGGAAGCGCCGCGCGCTCACGCTCGGCGCGCTGCACCTCACGGGTGCCGCGCACGTGCTCAAGGCGCCGGCGCAATGTCGCGATGCGGTCGCGCGCCAGACGGCGGTCGGTCTCGATCTGCGTCTCGCCGGGGCCCCTGGTGCCTATCCCCCCTCCGAGGCGCTCCAGATGGCTCCACAGGCCCCTCATGCGCGCCAGGTTGTACTCCAGCTGCGCCAGCTCCACCTGCAGCTTGCCCTCGGCGCTGTTGGCGTGTGCGGCGAAGATGTCGAGGATCACCGTGGTCCTGTCCACCACCGGCATCCCCAGCGCTTCCTCCAGGTTGCGCTCCTGGCGCGCTGTCAGCTCGTCGTCGCACGCGATCAGGTTTGCTCCGGCCTGCGCCGCTGCGGCCTTCGCCTCGGCCACCTTGCCGGGTCCCAGGTAGGTGTTGGGGTGGGGCAGCTCGCGTCGCTGCACCATCTCCCCCACCATCGCCACGCCCGCCGTGCGCAGCAGCTCCTTGAGCTCTGAGAGGTCATCTCCCTCGGGCAGCGCGGCGATCGCGAACGCGCGCTGGCGCGCGCGCTGAGCCTGGCCGGCGCCGTTTGGTCCGGGCGCGCCGGGCGCGTGCGTGGCGGAGCTCCGTCCGTTGCGGCTCCTTTCCATCCACGCACAAGTCTAGGGCCTGCGCGGCGCGCTCCTGTGAACAGGGCGGCGCCGCGCGGCGCCTAGGCGAGAGCGCCCAGGCGCTCCACCGCCTCGAGCAGCCGCTTGTCGGGTGTGGTCAGCGAGATGCGAAACCAGCCCTCGCCCGCGGGACCGTAGATGGACCCGGGCGAGATCACCACGGCGGCCTGCTCCAGCACGTGCTCGCAGTAGGCCGCGGAGCTATCGAAGCCGTCCGGCACGGGCGCCCACACGTAGATGGTCCCGTGCGGCGGCTTGACATGCACGCCGATGCCCTTGAGCGCCTCGCACACCAGGTCACGCCGGCGCCGGTAGAGCTCGTTCATCGAGGCCACCTCGGCATCGCCGTCCGGTGAGAGCGCAGCGACCGCGGCCAGCTGCACAGCCTCAAAGAGGCCGGAGTCGATGTTGGTCTTCAGCCGCCAGTAGGTCTCGAGCGCCGGCGCGTTGCCGACCAGCACCGCGCAGCGCCAGCCGGTCATGTTGTAGCCCTTGGACAGCGAGAACACCTCGATGCCCACCTCCTTGGCTCCGCGCGTGGCCAGGAACGAGGGCGCGCGGTAGCCGTCGAAGACGATCTCCGAGTACGCGTTGTCGTGCACCACCAGGATCTCGTGCTCGCGGGCGAACTCCACCACGCGCTCGAAGAAGCCCTCGGGAGCAACCGCGCCGGTGGGGTTGTTGGGGTAGTTCAGGAACATCAGCTTCGCCCGCCGCGCCACGTCGGGGTCGATCGCGTCGAGGTCCGGGGTGAACCCGCGCTCGGGCTCGAGGGCCATCAGCACCGGCTCGGCGCCGGCGAGCCACGGACCACCGGTGTAGACCGGATATCCGGGGTCGGCGGCCAGCGCGCAGTCGCCGGGGTCAAGGAACGCCAGGTTGAGGTTGAAGATCGCCTCCTTGGCGCCGATCGCCGGGATGATCTCGCGCTCGGGGTCGAGCACCACGTCGAAGCGCCGCTCGTAGAAGTCGCGCACCGCTGAGCGGAAGTCCGCGCGCCCGCGGTTGGTCGGGTACTGGTGGGTCTCGGCCTCGCTGACGGCCTCCTGCATCGCCTCCACGATCAGCGCCGGGGTCGGCCTGTCCGGGTCGCCGATGCCAAGGCTGATCACGTCGACCCCGGCGGCGCGCTTCTCTGAGATGCGCCGCTCGAGCGCTGCGAACGCGTACGGCGGTATCCGGTCCAGGCGCTTACTCGGTCTCATGGAGCTCCTTTGCCAAATCCTCGCTGAGGCCGCCCTCGAACACGGGCCTGGCCCAGCCTGTCAACTGCACCCGCAGGTCCTCCCCCACTCCCACCTCCAGCTCGCCGCCGTCGAGCATCACGCGAAGCTGCGCCTCGCCCTCGGCGGCCGGCCGGGGCTGCGCGCGACGCCATTCCAGCAGATGCGCGATCGCGGCCCCGGTGGCGCCGGTGCCCGAGGAGAGCGTCTCACCGACGCCGCGCTCGAAGATGCGGGCGCGGATCACAGCGTCGCCAGGGTCTCCAACGGGCGTGTACCACGACACGTTGGTGCGGTTTGGGAAGCTGCTGTGGGCTTCGATGGCCGGGCCCAGCGCCGGCAGGTCGATCTCCTCGAGCGCGCGCTCGCCCTCCACGCGGATGGCGCACTGGGGGTTGCCGATGCTGACGTGCTGAAAGCTCCAGTTGCGCCCGGCCGCCTCGAGCTCGCCGCGGCCGTCCGGCGCGCCGCCGGGGAAGTCCGCGGAGGAGAGGCTCGCGCGGCCCATGTCCACGCTGGCGCGGTCCGGTGCCGTGATGCGCGGGCGCAGCTCCCCGGCGGCTGTGTTGATGGTGAACTCGTCCCTGTCTGTCCAGCCGCGCCGGCGCAGATACAGGATCGCCTCGCGCGCGCCATTGCCGGAGAGCTCGGCCTCCGAGCCGTCCGGGTTGAAGATGCGCAGGTCGGCGACGTGCCCCGCGTGAGCGGGCGGGGAGAGCAGCAGGATCCCGTCGGCGCCCACGCCGAGGTGCGCGTCGCACAGCAGCCGGATACGTGCGGCGGTGAGCTCGAACGGAAGCTCGGCCCGCTCGATTATCAGGTAGTCGTTGCCGAGCGCCTGCCACTTCTCGAATCTCATCGAGCGACCGAGTCTAGGATCTCGCGCGCCACGGCAGCCGCCCCGCGCCCGGTGACGTCCAGCACCGTCGTCCCCGCGAGCTTGCGCATCCAGGTGAGCTGGCGCTTTGCGTAGTTGCGCGTGCGGCGCTTCATCGCCTCGACGTCGCCGCTGAGCAGCTCCTCGAAGCCGAGCGCCTTGCGCGCGGTCTCCGAGGCACCCGCCGCGCGTGCCGCGCGCACCTCCCCGAGCGCGCCGCGCGCGATCATCTCATCGACGCGCGCGTCGATCGCCCGGTAGAGCGCCTCCCGCTCCATCGTCAGGCCCGCCAGCAGCGTGGGATGGCGGACATCGGCGCTCCACAGCTCCGAGTCGCCCTCGGCGGGCGTCAGCTCGCCGAGATCGAACAGCTCCAGGGCGCGCACCAGGCGCTGCCCATCGGCGGGATCGATCGTGGCTGCAGCCCAGGGCGCACGGGAGGCCAGCAGCGCATGAAGCGCAGCCGGGCCACGCTGCGCCAGGGCCTCGCGCCAGCGCTCGCGCAGGCCCTCAGGCGGCGGCGGGCGCAGGTTCAGCTCGGTGAGCGCCGCGCGCAGGTAGAGCCCGGTTCCCCCCACCACGATCGGCGTGCGCCCCGCCGCCAGCAGCGCGTCGATCTCCGCGTGCGCCAGCTGCGCGTACTGCCCCACGCTGAACGTGGCGTCAACGGGCAGGAAGGAGATCAGGCGGTGCTCGAGTGCGGCGCGCTGCTCGGCGGAGGCCACGCCGGTGAGCACCTCAAGGCCCATGTAGACCTGCAGCGCGTCCGCGGAGACCGCCACCGGGTCCTCGCCGCGCGCGCGCAGCAGATCGGCCAGCGCGACCGCCACGGCGGTCTTGCCGACGCCCGTGGGACCGAACAGCGCGACGGTTTGCATGTGAATAGGCTCACAGGTGATGCAGATCCAGGGATCCACGGTGCTGCTGACGGGCGCGACGGGCGGCATCGGCCAGGCGATCGCCCGCGCGCTCGGGGCACGCGGCGCGAGCCTGATCCTCACCGGCAGGCGCGCCGAGGTGCTGGAGCCGCTGGCGGCGCAGCTGCGCGGGCGCGCGATCACTGTGGATCTCGCAAGCGCTCCCGAGGTCGACCGCCTGCTCTCCGAGGCCGGCCGCGTTGACATCCTGATCGCCAACGCCGCGCTTCCGGGCAGCGGCATGCTCGACGCGCTCACCGAGGAGCAGATCGACAGGGCGCTCGACGTCAACCTGCGCGCCCCGATCATGCTCACGCGCGCGCTCAGCCCCGACATGGCCGCCAGGCGCAGCGGGCACCTCGTCTACATCTCCTCGCTGGCCGGCAAGGTCGCCACGCCGGGCGGCTCGATCTACAACGCCACCAAGTTCGGGCTGCGCGGCTTCGCCTCGGCGATGCGCGCGGAGCTGCGCAGCAGCGGCGTCGGCGTCTCGACGATCTTCCCGGGGTTCATCAGCGACGCGGGCATGTTCGCCGACACCGGCGTGGCGCTGCCCCCGGGAGTGCGCACGCGCACCCCCGAGCAGGTCGCCGACGCCGTGCTCTCCGCGATCGAGCGCAACCGCGGCGAGATCGATGTCGCCCCGCTGCCGCTGCGCGCCGGTGCGACGCTCGCGGGGTTCGCACCTGAACTGAGCCATGCCATCACCCGCAGGTTCGGCGGCGAAGAGATCGCCCGCCAGATGGCCGCCGCCCATCACGACAAGCGCTGAGCGCCTAGAACAGGCTCTCCTGCCGGCCCGCCGGCGCCGGTTCGCCGAGAAGCCCCGCGGGAGCCGGGCCCGCCGACGTCGCGCTCCCGGAGCGCGCGGCGGTCCCGGCAAAGCGCGAGCGCCAGTCCGAGGGACGCCCGCGGCGGACCATCCCCTCAAGCCGCGCGCGTTCCTCGCGCGGGGCGTATGCGCCTGAGCGGTAGAGCTTGCGGTAGCGCTCAACCAGATCCGGGCGATGCCCGGCAAGCCATCCCATGAACACGGCGCGCGTCTCCCCGCGCAGGTGCAGCGTCGCGCCGCCGATGCTCACGGCGCCCGCCGCGCAGGCCGCGTCGAGCAGCTCCTGCACCTGCGCGGGCGAGTCGTTGATGCCGGGCATCAGCGGAGCGATCAGCACCCCCGTCGGGATGCCCGCCCGGTTGAGCTCGGCGACCGCCTCCAGGCGCGCACGCGGGTTGGGCGTGCGCGGCTCGGTGGCGCGCCAGGCCTTCTCGTCGAGCGTGGGGATCGACAGGCACGCGGTGAAGCTCGTGCGCTGCGCGATCTGGAGCATCAGCTGCATGTCGCGCAGCAGCAGCGGCGACTTGGTCAGCACCGAGCAGGGGTTCGCCGCGTCGCGCAGCGCCTCCCAGATGCCCTCCATCAGCCGGTAGCGGCCCTCCACCCACTGGTAGGGGTCGGTGTTGGTTCCCAGCGCCACGTGTTCGCGCTTCCAGGACGCGCGCGCCAGCTCGACCCGCAATACCTCCGGGGCGTTGACCTTCACGACGATCTCCCGCTCGAAGTCGCGTCCCGCATCGAAGCCCAGGTACGTGTGCGTCGGGCGCGCGAAGCAGTAGGTGCAGGCGTGGCTGCAACCCCGGTAGGGATTGACGGTCCAGCGGAACGGCATGTGCGACTTCTCGGGGACCCGGTTGAGCGCCGACTTGGCGTGCACCTCGTAGAAGCGGGTGTCGAGCGCCTCAGGTGCCGCGAACCGCCGCACAGCCGCCGGATCGCGGTATCCCGGCAGGCGGGCCCGCTCCTCCGCGTCGAGTGTCAGATTGCTCCAGCGCACGAACATATGTTCGCATACCCGGCGGCGGATTCGCCTATCGCGCTAATCGGGCGGCAGGGGGCGCTGGCACGTGAGCATCGGCAGTCCGATGCCGGACTGAACCGTCTCCGCGGCCTCCGTGAAGCCTTCGCGCGCGTAGAAGCGCCGGGCGCGCGCATGGCCCTCGGCGACGAACAGGCGGATGCGCCTGTAGCCGCGACCGCGCGCAGCCTCGCATGCGCACGCCAGCAGCCGCGCCGCGAGGCCCGTCCCCCAGTGCCGTTCGGCGAGGAACAGGTGCCCGAGGTACGCCATCTCCGGGTGAGGCGAGGGATGGACGGAGTGCCGCATCGCGGGCACGAAGTCGGCAAAGCCCGCGACACCCGCATGGTCCTCGGCGAGCGCCCCCCAGAAGCCAGCGTCGGCGATCCACCGCTCGAGCGTATCGGCCTGCTCTGCAGCGCCCGGCGGCTGCCACCCCGCGGGCGCGAAACTGCGATAGCCAACGAAGGCCTCGGCGACCATCGACCCGAGCGCGGGGATGTCCACGCGCTCGATGCGACGCAGCTCCGGCTCAGCTGCCACCAGGCCCATGCACCTCAGAGCTCGATCACGGTGCGGATGCCGTCCTGGGCCTCCATCAGCTCGAAACCGCGGTTGATCTCGTGCAGGCCGATGCGGTGGGAGATGAACGGGTCGACATCGATCTCCCCCGCCATGTAGCGGTCGATGAGCGCCGGCACGTCCTCGCGCCCCTTCAGCCCGCCGAAGGAGGAGCCGCAGACGCGCCTGCCGGTGATCAGCAGGCGCGGCACCACCTGCAGCGTCTCCCCTCGCCCCGCCACGCCGCAGACGGTGCACAGGCCCCAGCCCATCCGTGCCGCCTCCACCGCCTGGCCCATCACCGCCACCAGGCCGGTGGCCTCGAAGGTGTAGTCCGCACCGAAGCCGCCCGTGGCGTCGAGGATGCGCGCCACCACGTCCGGCCCGCCGGTCATCACCTCGGTGGCGCCCTGCCCGCGCGCGAGCTCCAGGCGCTGCTCGGAGAGGTCAACGCAGATGATCCGCTCGGCTCCCTGCAGGCGGCACCCCGCCACCGCGCCGAGCCCCACCATGCCGGCTCCGAACACCACGCAGGTGGAGCCCGGGCGCACCCCGGCGGTGCGCATCGCCGCACCCAGGCCGGTGGAGAGCCCGCATGCGAACAGGCACGCCCTGTCAAGCGGCGCCTCGCGGTCGATGCGCGCAAGGGCGATCTCGGGCATCACCGTGTACTGCGCGAAGGTCGAGGTGCCCATGAAGTGCCGGAGCGGCTCGCCGCCGCGACTGAGGCGGGTCGTGCCGTCGGGCAGGTAGCCCAGGTTCTGCTGCTCGCGAATCGCCAGGCACAGGTTGGTGAGCGGGCTCCTGCAGTGCACGCACTCCCCGCACTGCGGTGAGAACAGCGTCACCACGTGGTCGCCCTGCTCCACCAGCGTGACGCCCGGCCCGCAGCGCTCCACCACGCCCGCGCCCTCGTGCCCCAGCACCGTCGGCGCATAGCCGGAGGGATCGACGCCGGACGCGGTGTACATGTCGGTGTGGCAGATGCCACACGCGTGCAGGCGCACAAGCACCTCGCCGGGACCCGGCTCGGCCAGCTGCACCTCCTCGACCACCAGCGGCGCGCCGAACTCCTGGAGGACCGCCGCCTGGATGCGCATCGCCGGACCCTAGCGCGCGCGTGCCAGCAGGCGCTCCTCGCCGGAGAGCGTCTGGCTGGTGGCCGAGTGGATCTCCACCATCGTCAGCTCCCCGGGGGCCGCCAGGCCGCTGAAGTTGACCACCTTGTTGTGGCGTGAGCGCCCGCGCAGGCGCTCCGGGTCGGTTCGCGAGGGCCCTTCCACGAGCACCTCCACGGTGCGCCCGACGAAGCGGCGCGCGCGCTCTCGCGCGCTCTCCTGCACCACCTCCAGCAGCCGCTGCATGCGCTCGACCTTCACCTGATGGGGGACCAGACCCTCGGTGATCGCCGCGGCCTGCGTTCCCCGCCGGGCGGAGAAGATGAACGTGAACGCGCTGTCGTAGCCCACCTCGCGCGCCACCTCCAGCGTCTGGCAGAAGTCCTGCTCGCTCTCGCCTGGGAAGCCCACGATGATGTCGGTGGTGATCGCCGCGTCGGGCACGTGCTCGCGGATCATGGCGACCCTGTCCATATAGCGGGCGCGGTCATAGGTGCGCCGCATCGCCTTGAGGATCCTGCTGGACCCCGACTGCAGCGGCAGGTGTATGTGCTCGCACACGCTCGCAAGCTCTGCGTGCGCGCGGATCACGTCCTCGCGCATGTCCTTGGGGTGCGGGCTCGTGTAGCGGATGCGCTCAATCCCCTCGATCGCGTCGATCTGCGCCAGCAGCCCCGCGAAGCTCGGACGCTGCCCGCCACCGGCGCCGCTGCCCGCGCCCGGCACCCCCGCGCCCGCCGGCAGGTCGCGGCCGTAGGAGTTGACGTTCTGTCCCAGCAGCGTCAGCTCGCTGACGCCTTCAGCGGCCATTGCGCGCGCCTCCGCCACCAGCTCTGCCAATGGCCTGCTGACCTCGCGTCCGCGCGTGGAGGGAACGATGCAGTAGGAGCAGGCACAGTTGCAGCCCACGCTGATCTGAAGCCAGCCCTGGAACTCCCGTTCGCGGTGCGCCGGCAGATGCCCCGTGAAGCCCTCGAACTCGAAGTAGCCCTGCGCGCTCAGCGAGTCGCTCGTGAGGAACTCCGCCAGCCTGTGAACCTGCCCCGGGCCGAACGCCACGTCCACGAACGGGAAGCGCTCGAACACCTCATCCTTCAGCGACTGCGCCCAGCAGCCACCAACGCCCACCACGCGGGCCGGCCGTTCGCGCTTCAGACGCCTGGCCTCCCCGAGGTGGGAGATGAAGCGGCTGTCCGCTGACTCTCGTATGGAGCACGTGTTGAACAGGATCAGGTCCGCGTCCGCCCGCTCGCCCACCTGCTCATAACCCAGCGAGTGCAGCATCCCACGCATCCGCTCGGAGTCGTGCTCGTTCATCTGGCAGCCGAACGTCGTCAGGTGGTAGCGCTTCATCCTCACAAGCCTACCCTGGCCGCTGCGCCCCACCGCCGGCCTGCGGCGAGCAGCGTTGCTCCCGCCGCGCTCAGGTCAGCAGCTGTTCGTTGGCGGCGCGCTCCGCCAGCGTCATCTGCGCGTCGGAGCGGCCCAGCATGTTGATGAACACCGCCGCAAAGGCGATCCCGAAGACCAGGAACTCCACGAAGCACATGCTCGCTCCCGCAATGTGCTGGTCGTTGATCGCCGAGAGCCCGAACGCGCGCGGCGCTCCGGCGTAGAGCGGGTACTCGGTCGTCGAGAGCCACGTCAGCGGCAGGCATACGCAGGCGCTCGCGAGCCGCGAGAAGCCGAGCAGCGCCAGTCGCTGCCCGTTGGGGCGCAGGCGCGCCCGCGGAAGCGGGTCCACGATCAGCCACCACAGCGCAAGGCCCGTGTAGAACAGCGTCGCGTGCTCCAGCGCGTGCACCACCGAGTGCTGCGCCGCGAAGTCGAAAACAGCCGGGATCGCCCACACCCACGTGGCGATCGCCCACAGTGGGATCGCGATCCACGGGCTGGTCGCCCGTGCGATCAGCTTCGAGCCCCACGAATGCCCCCCCGAGGCGACCATCCGCAGCGTCTGGGAGGACAGCCCCAGCGGCAACAGCGGGGCGCGCAGGCCGAGCACCAGCAGAGCCGGCGCCACGTCGGAGAGAAGCACGTGCTGGCCCATGTGCGCGGAGAGCAGGTAGCGGTCGCCGATCGTGTCCAGCGGCGACATCAGCGCCACGCCGATCACCACCAGCCCGGCTCCGTAGGGCAGCCAGTGCCCGGCGCCCACCGCGCTCGAGGAGCGCGCACGCGCCCGTTTGTAGGCGCGCGAGTAAACATATGCGGCCGCCAGCAGCGCGATGATCACCACCGGGTTGAAGCTCCAGGTGGTCCACGTGGGGATGGAGCCGGTGGCGAGGGTGCTCAGGGGCAAAACCACGGCCAGCAGCTTATCGAGTCTGCGGACGAGGGCACCCGGCGAGCACCGGCGCGGGCCGGCCCATCCTGCCTAGGCCGCGGCGACAACTGGTTCGCTGGCGATCGGCCGCTTCGGCGACTCGGGAGCAGGCGGGCGCTTGGGGGCAGGCGCATCGCCGGTGTCCGCGGCGGCCTCCCGCTCGATCGGCGCAACGAGCTCATCCTTGCCTATGCCCAGCGCCGCGTAGATCTTCTCTTCGATCTCCTTGGCGACCGCGGGGTTCTCGTCGAGGTGCGCCTTGGCGTTGCCGCGTCCCTGGCCCAGTCGTTCATCGCCGTAGGAGAAGAACGAGCCGGACTTGGAGACGATGCTGTGCTCGAGGCCGAGGTCGATCAGGCAGCCCGAGGTCGATATGCCCTTGCCGAACTCGATGTCGAACTCCGCCTGGCGGAACGGTGCGGCGACCTTGTTCTTGACCACCTTCACGCGGACGCGATTGCCGACGGCCTCGGTGCCGTCCTTGAGCGTCTCGATGCGGCGGATGTCCAGGCGCTGGGAGGCGTAGAACTTCAGCGCGCGCCCGCCCGGCTGGGTCTCGGGGGAGCCGAACATGACGCCCACCTTTTCCCTGATCTGGTTGGTCAGGATGCACAGCGTCTGGGTGCGGTTGAGGTTGCCGGCGAGCTTGCGCATGGCCTGGGACATCATGCGCGCCTGGGCGCCCACCGTCTGGTCGCCCATCTGCCCCTCGAGCTCCACGCGCGGCGTCAGGGCCGCGACCGAGTCGATCGCCACCACGTCCACGGCGCCAGAGCGCACGAGCATGTCGGCGATCTCGAGGGCCTGCTCGCCGTAGTCCGGCTGGGAGACCAGCAGCTCGTCGATGTCGACGCCGATCTCGCGGGCGTAGAGGGGGTCCATGGCGTGCTCGGCGTCGATGAACGCACAGACCCCGCCCAGCTTCTGTGCCTCGGCCAGCACGTGGTAGATCAGCGTGGTCTTGCCGGAGGACTCCGGTCCGTAGAGCTCCACGATGCGCCCGCGCGGAACGCCGCCGATGCCGAGCGCGAGGTCGAGCGAGAGCGCTCCCGTCGGGATCGCGTCGCAGCGCACCTGCGCGCCCTCGTCGCCCATGCGCATCACGGAGCCCTTGCCGAACTCGCGCTCGATCTGCGCGAGGGCGCCCTGCAGGGCGGCGTCGCGAGCCTTGGCGGCCTTCTCCTGTTCGGTCACGGACATCGTCTGCTCCTCCGGTTCGAGATTGAGGCCTGAAGCTAGAGGTAGCTCCGGATGGAACAGCTGTTCGCATGGCCGCGCGCACCGGCCAGTTCGTCCACGCCGCGGATCGGCGCTCGCGCGCGCCGCCGCGGCGTCCGATGCCAGCCGTGTCACACCGATCCGACCCCCTCGCCCGCTTTGAGCGCCTCCACCCTTCACCGACCTGCCGCCGCAGGACTTGCGCTGCTGCTGGCGGCGGTGGCGCTGCTCGGTATCGGCGCCGTCGCCGTCGCTCGGGCCTCCGAGCGGGCCCATCGCGCCGGCTGCCTGCAGGCGTCCCCGGCACGCGCCGGCGGGGGCGCAGGGGATCAGCGTGTCTGCGGGGACGCGGCCCGCCGCGCGGGGCATCACCTCGCGCGCAGGCATCAGGCGCGCCGCCGCCACGCCCGCGGGCGCCATCCGCACGTGGGATCGGCGGCGACCGGCGGCGCGGGCGCACCGCGCTGTGAGAGCGGCTCCGCGCCGGTGCTCTCCGGCGAAGCCCTGGCGTGCGCGGACGGCAGCCGGCCCTACTGCGCGGACGGCAGCCGGCCGGCGATCTCGGGAAGCGCCGCGTCATGCCCGGCGCCGGGAGCCGAAACGGAAGAAGCGGCGGGCGGCGAATCGCTGTGCGCGGGCGGCTCGGCCTGCGTCCCGGAAGGCACCGGCGAAGGCTCAGAAGAAGCCTGCGGGGGCTCCGGCACGCCGGTGCTCGGTGCCGGCGGCAGCTACGAATGCGCCAACGGCTCCGAACCCCAATGCCCGGCCGGCTCGGTGCTCGAGCTCACGACGGACGGCTCGGCGCTCTACTGCGACCCGGAAGGCCAGGGCGGATTCCCCGAATAGGCCTCCGTGGCCCCCAGCACGGCCAGCGGCTCGTGAACGGCCCCGGAGGGCTCCAGGAATGAGCGGTAGAGCGTTGCAGAGACGGCTGTGAAGGACAGCGCGGGCGTCGGTGGAAGCGGCCCGGACGGCGGCTGGGCGGCGCGGATGCCGCGCGCGCTGCGCCCCCCGCCGGGCAGACGCGCGACGGTGATGTGGGCGCGGTAGCCGCGCCGCTCGGGCTGCCAGCCCGAGGCCCGCGCGAGGGCGGCGGTGACGCTCTGCTGGAAGCGCTCCAGGCGGCCGTCGGGCGAGCGCACGGCCACGGCGAGCGTACCCGGCCGCCGCGGCGGCAGCAGCAGCGGGGCACCGAGCCACAGCTCGCCGGGCTCCCACGTGCAGGCGGCGAGCGCTGCGGCCAGCGGCTCGATCTCGGCGACGGGGCGGCTGCCCAGGAAGCAGAGCGTCAGGTGCAGCTGCGCTGGATCGAGCAGCCGCGGGGCGCCCCCGCGCTGGACGGCGCCGGCAACGAGGGCAGCGGCCGCGGAGCGAGCCCAAGCGGCGAGCGCGTCCCTTGCCTGCGGCGGCGGGTCAAGCGCCACGAACAGGCGCGCGCTCGCGCCATGGGGCATGCGCGCTCAGTGGCGCGCGGGCGCCGACAGCGCCCGGCGCAGCAGGTGCATGGCGACGGTGCTCGCCCTGTCGCGGATGTCAGCCCTGCCGCCGGGGAGGCTGATCGAGCGCGTGAGCGGCTCGCCACCCGCGACGCTCACGCTCAGCCACACCAGCCCCACAGGCTTCTGCTCGGTGCCCCCGCCCGGCCCGGCGATCCCGGTCACACCGACTCCGGCGTCGGCTCCCAGGCGCTCGCGCGCACCCTCGGCGAGGGCGAGCGCCACCTCCTCCGAGACGGCACCGTGGCGCTCGATCAGCTCGGCGGGCACGTGAGCCTGGGAGACCTTGGCGGCGTTTGAGTAGACGACGAGGCCTCCGAGGAAGTAATCCGAGGAGCCCGGCAGCTCCGTGAGCCTGCCCGCCAGCAGTCCGCCCGTACAGGACTCCGCGGTGGCCAGCGTGCGCGGCGCCACGCCCCCGCCCTCGCCGCGCAGCAGCGCCGCCACCTGCTGGTCCACCGTGCTGCCGTCGGTGCTGAAGAGCGTGTCTGCATGACGCTCGCGTATCACCTGCTCGAAGGCGTCATAGACGTCCTGTGCGTCGGGCTCATAGCGCGTGACCACCTCGACCTCGCCGCGTTTGAGGCACGTGGTGACCTCCAGGCGCTCCAGCTCCACGCCCTCGCGCTGCGCCTGGCGCAGCGTCTCGGCGATCTCGGACTCGGGTATCCCGAACATGCGCAGCATGGTCTGGCGATAGACGGTGGCGCCCGCGATAGCCCGGCGCAGCGCGTCGGTGGCGAGCGCCTGCGACCACATCGGCTGCAGCTCGCGCGGCGGCCCGGGCAGCACCACCACCGTCGGGGCGGTGCCCTCCAGCGGTGGCACCACCAGCCCCGGCGCCGTGCCGACCGGCTCGAGCACCGTGGCACCCCTGGGCACAGTCGCCTGCTTGCGGTTGCCCTGCGCGATCGCCTCCATGTCGATATCGGGGAAGCGTCTGGCCAGCGGGCGCAGGATCTCGGCGATGCGTCCCTGCAGCGCCTCGTCCAGGAACATCTCACGGCCCTGGAAGGCACCCACCACCTCGGCTGTGAGGTCATCGGCCGTGGGGCCCAGACCGCCGCTGGTGAGCACCAGGTCGATGCCCGCGTCGGCCATGAAGCGCAGCGCGGCGTGCATGTCCTGCGGGCGGTCGCCCACGATCGTGGTGTAGGCGAGGTCCACGCCCAGCTCGCGCAGGCGCTCGGCCAGCCAGGGGCCGTTGCGGTCGCTCACGCGGCCGGTGAGCACCTCGGTGCCCGTCACGACTATTCCGGCGCGGGCGCTCACCCGGCCACGCAGGTGGGCAGCTGCCCGGGCGCGAGCGGCTGGCGGCCGCGTGCCTTGGTGACCGAGTAGCCGATCGCCTGGCTCGAGGGAGCGACACTGCGGGGTCTGCCGTCGATGATCATCGTCACAGCGCTGTTGCCCAGTGTTATCAGGAACCTGCGCGAGTGGAAGGTGGGGGTGCTCTCCCCGGGGTGAAGTTCGATGCCGGGGATCAGCTCGTGCCCGGTGGCGCCCACCAGGCATACGTACACGGCGCCGGTTGCATGCAGGGAGAGCGCCACCACCGCGGATGCGCCGGACGCGGGAGCGCTCTTGGACGGGGCCTTGTGTGACTTGGCGGCGTGGTGCTCGGCCGTGGCTTTGGGCGGGCTCGAGGCGGTTCCTGAGCCACCTCCTCCGCCGCCGCCGGCGAGCAGGGCGATGATCAGGATCAGGATGACCGCACCGATCACGCTGACCGCTGCGATGTAGCCGCGCGAGGGACCCTGGTGCGGGGGGCGGCGCGGGCTGCGTGCGGGCACGATCGGCTCGAATGCCTCGCTGGCGCGCTCGTGATGCAGGCGGTACTCCTCGACCAGCGCCTTGCCGTCGAGTCCGAGCGCCTGCGCGTAGGTGCGCAGGAAGCTCTTGACGAACGTGGGTCCGGGCAGCAGGCCCCACTCTTCGTTCTCGAGCGCGCGCAGGTACTTGGCCCGGATCTTGGTCTGGGCCTCGATCTCCGACACGTCGATGCGGGCGCGCATACGCGCCTCGCGCAGCGTTGCTCCGATTTCGGGCATGCGTAGCGGAGAGGCTAGTCGTTGGCGGCCGCAGCGGACTCGCCGAGCGCGGCGAGCACCCTCGGGAGCTCGGCCTCGGTGATCAGCACCTGGCGGGGCTTTGAGCCCTCATAGCCGGAGATCACGCCGCGGCGCTCGAGCATGTCGATCATGCGTCCCGCCCTGGTGTAGCCGAGCCGCAGGCGGCGCTGGAGCATCGAGGTGGACGCCGTCTGCATTTCGGCCACGAGCGTGATGGCGTCGCGCAGCAGCGGATCCTCATCGGGGTCGAACTCATCGGGCGAGCCCTCGGGCTCGACGGGCTCGACCTCCTCGAGCAGCTCCTCGCGCAGCTCCGGCTCGCCCTGGCGGCGCCACAGGTCGGTCAGGCGCGCGATCTGCGCCTCGTCGATGTAGGCGCCCTGAATACGCTGCAGGCGCGAGGTGCCCACCGGGCTGAACAGCATGTCCCCCGCGCCGAGCAGCGACTCCGCGCCGTTCTGGTCGAGGATCACGCGCGAGTCGGTCTGGGAGGACACCGCGAAGGCGATGCGTGAGGGCACGTTGGCCTTGATCATGCCGGTGATCACGTCCACGCGCGGGCTCTGGGTGGCGAGCACCAGGTGGATGCCGACGGCGCGGGCCTTCTGGGCGAGGCGGATGATCGAGTCCTCAACGTCGGCGGGCGCGACCATCATCAGGTCGGCGAGCTCGTCGATCACGCAGAGGATGTAGGGAAGCGGGGCTTCGCCGCGCTTGGAGCGGGCCTTGTTGAGCTCCACCAGGCTGCGCGTGCGCGCCAGCGACATGATGCCGTAGCGCTGCTCCATCTCGCGCACCAGGTTCTGCAGGGCGTTGGCGGCCATGCGCGGGCTGGTGATCACGGGCGTGAGCAGGTGGGGAATCGACTCGTAGTGGTTCAGCTCCACCTGCTTGGGGTCGACCAGCACGAGGCGCAGCTCGTGCGGCGTGGCGCGCAGCAGGACGCTGCAGAGCATCGCGTTGATCGCTCCGGACTTGCCCGCGCCGGTGGTGCCGGCCACCAGGATGTGAGGCATCTTGGCGAGGTCCGCGCCGATCGCCTTGCCGGCGACGTCCTTGCCGAGCCAGACCGTCAGCGGCGACCAGTCCTTGGGCGGCTGCTGGAAGACGTCGCCGAGCCTGACGATGCGCCGCTTGGCGTTCGGCACCTCGACGCCCACAGCCTGCTTGCCGGGTATCGGGGCGAGGATGCGAATGTCGGTGGCGGCCAGCGCGTAGGCGAGGTCGTCCTTCAGCTGTGCCACCTTGCCGACCTTGGTGCCCGGGGCCAGGCGCAGCTCGTAGCGGGTGATGTGCGGGCCCGCGACGGTGCCGATGACCGTTGCCTGCACGCCGAAGTGTCCGAGCGCCTCCACGAGGCTGACCGCGGTGCGCTCCTGCCCGGCGGTGTCGGGGCGGCTCTGCTCGCCGGTGGAGCGCGTCAGCAGCCGTGAGGCGTCAGGAAGCTCCCACAGGAACTCCGGGTCGTCGGTGACGGCACCGCGCAGGCGCCCCTGCGGCGTCAGCAGCGCGGGATCGGTGCGCGCCACGCCGGAGAGCTGCTCGTGCTCCTCCTGCTCATCCTCCTCGGCGCCATCGAGCTGCTGCTCGTGCTCATCCTCCGTCTGTGACAGGAGCTCCTGCTCGTCCGGGAGGCCGGCGTCGGCGTCGGCGCTCTGGGGCGCCAGGTCCTCCACGGGCTGCTGCTCCGGATCCCAGTCGCGCGCGGGCGCCTCGACGTGGGTGGAGCGCACGATCAGCTCCTCGGGCGAGGGTTCGGGCGGCTGAAGCGCCCGTGCCTCCGCGGCCGTGGCCCTGCGCGCGGGCGCGGGACCGCGCAGCATGCGCGTGGTATCGGCGAGGCCGTTGCCCGTGGCGCGCAGGATCCCGGCGAGCGAGGCGCCGGTGACCAGGATCAGGCCGGCCAGCAGCAGGAACACGACGAGGATCTGCACTCCCACGCTCTGGACCAGGTGATCGGCAAGTTCGTAGAGCGCCTGGCCGGCCAGGCCGCCGTGGCTCTGCAGGTGCTCCGAGCTCCAGCGCGCACCGGATCCCGGGCCGGAGCTCAGCCCGAGCGTCCCGGCGGCCAGCGCGAGCGTGACCGAGGCGAACAGGCAGAGCGCGCCGGTGCGCAGGGGCGCCACCGCCGGCAGGACGGGGCGCATCAGCAGCACTCCGCCGGCGAGCACGCATGCCACGGGGGCGAGCACGCGCGCCCCGCCGAGCGTCCAGCCAAGCGCGACGGCGACCGCGTGGCCGGCCTGACCGGTTGCGGAGCCGGAGCCCGAGCCGTACAGCGTGAAGCCGATGAACACCCCAGCGGCCACGAGGGCGAGGCCCAGCACGTCGCGGCGGCGCTGGTCGAGCACCGGCATTCGCGGCAGACCGGCGGGCAGCAGCGAGCGCATGCCGGAGCTGCGAGCGCGCCGGGATCCGGTGCGACGCCGCGGCCGCGCGGCGCGGGCGGGTGGGCGCTTACGTGTGGAGGGCATCCCGCGCAACTTCGACGCCGCTCCCCCGGGACCTCCCCGCCGGGCCTTACCATCGCTTTACGAGGCTCCTTTAGATAAAGACCATGAACGACTTCTCCCGCGCACCCCGTGTACTGGTGGTCGAGGACGATGAGGACATCGCCCAGGCCCTGCAGCGCTCCCTGCGCATGGAGGGATACGAGGTGCGCACTGCGGCGGACGGCCAGGCCGCTCTGGAGCAGGGCCGCAGCTTCGCCCCCGACCTGGTGATCCTCGACCTGGGCCTGCCGCGCGTGGACGGCCTGGAGGTGGCGCGGGTGCTGCGCGCCGAGGATGACGTGCCGATCCTGATACTCACGGCGCGCGACGCCCTCGAGTCACGCGTGGAGGGCCTGGATGCGGGCGCGGACGACTACCTGGTCAAGCCCTTCGAGCGCCAGGAGCTGCTGGCGCGGATGCGGGCGCTGCTGCGCCGCCGCCCGCCGCGCGGCTCCGCGCCGCTGCGCGTGGGCGACCTGTCGCTGAACGCCGACACACACGAAGTGCTGCGCGCCGAGCGCGTGATCGATCTGACGCAGCGTGAGTTCGAGCTGCTGGAGTACCTGATGCGCAACGAGCGGATCGTGATCTCGCGCCAGCGGCTGCTGGACGAGGTGTGGGGCTATGACCCGTTCTCCACGACCAACACGATCGAGGTGTTCGTGTCAAACCTGCGACGCAAGCTCGAGGCCGAGGGGGAGCCGCGCCTTCTGCACACGATCAGAGGAGCCGGCTACGTCCTCCGAGCGTAGCCCCGTCGCAGCGACCAGGCGCACCGCAGCGCGCCTGTCGGCGAGCTTCGACCGCCTGCCGATCCGCGTGCGCCTGGCGGGCGTCTCGGCGCTGCTGACGTTCGTGATCCTGTGTGCGTTCGCGCTGGCGATCGGCTCGATCACGGTGGAGCGGCTGCGCTCGGACTTCAACCGCGACGTGCGCGACAGCGCGCTGGAACTGCCCAAACGGTTGCACGTGACGGTCGAACCGGTGCACAACATGTTCGCAATCAACCCGCAGCTGCAGGACCTGGCGGGCGACCATGCGGTGATCAGGATTATGGCGCTCGAAGGCAACGTGATCGCGCAGTGGCCGCACGACGCCCCCTCATTCGGCTCGCCGCTGCACGAAACGGAGATGGTGCGCGGATACCGCGTGGTCACGCAGGAGGTCGCCGGAGTGCTGCCCGACGGCGAGCGCCTGGGGCGGCTGATCCTCCAGTACGCGCGACCGGTCGCGGACACCGAGGCGACGGTCAAGCGCGTCGAGCTGTCGCTGCTGCTGGGCGTGCTGTTCGGCAGCGGCCTGGCGCTGATGGCGGGAATGGCGATCGCGCGCAGGGCGATGGCGCCGATCGCTGCGCTCACCTCGACGGCCGCCGAGATCGCGCGCACGCGCGATCCTTCGCTGAACATCCCCCAGTCGCCGGCCGACGATGAGGTGGCAGAGCTATCGCGCACGCTGGAGGGAATGCTCAGGGAGCTCGACGCCGCGCGTGCCGAGACGGAATCCACGCTCGCGCGCCAGCGGCAGTTCGTGGCCGACGCCTCACACGAGCTGCGCACCCCGCTGACGAGCGTGCTCGCGAACCTGGAGCTGCTGGCGGAGTCGCTGCACGGCGACCAGGGCGAGGCGGCGGCATCGGCGCTTCGCTCCTCGCGGCGCATGCGCCGGCTGGTGGCGGACCTGCTGCTGCTGGCGCGCACCGATGCGGCGCGCGTGGTGCCGCGCGAGCCGTGCGACCTGGCCCAGGTGGTGGTGGAGGCCGCCGGGGAGCTGGGCCCGGTCAGCGGCGATCACCAGATCACGATTGATGCGCAGCCTGCGCCGGTGGTGGCGGCCCGCGACGAGGTGCATCGCCTGACCATCAACCTGCTGGAGAACGCGTTGCGCCACACGCCGGCGGGCACGGAGATAAGTGTGAGCACCAGGACCGTGGGTCGGCCCTCCGGCGAGGACAGACCCTCCGGCGAGGACGGGGCCTCCGACGAGGACAGGCCCTCTGACGAGGACAGGCCCTCTGACGAGGACAGGCACGTCGAGCTGGTCGTGGCGGACAACGGGCCGGGAGTGGCGCCGGAGCTCGCGCCCACCCTGTTCGAGCGTTTCGTGCGCGGCGCGGGCGACCGCGGCGGGTCGTTCGGCCTGGGCCTTGCGATCGTCAGAGCTGTGGCAGAGTCACACGGCGGGTCCGTGTCACTCGAGAGCCCGGCGCAGGGTGGAGCGCGCTTCGTGGTGAGGCTGCCGGCGCGCTCAGACCTCGACGACCACGGGGAGCACCATCGGCCGTCTCTTCAGACGGTCATAGACTAGCTTCGCCAGGTCGTCGTGGAGGGTCTGCTGCAGCACGTCCACCTCGCGGATGTCCTCGGCTGCGGCGCGAGCCAGGGAGGCGTCGACGGTGGCGCGGATCTCCTCCAGCAGCCGGCCCGCCTCATCCAGGAACGGCACGCCACGGAAGATCACCTCGGGGTCGGCCACGGAGCTGCCGTCCTGCTCGGCGATGGTGACCACCACGATGAAGATGCCGTCCGCGGAGAGCATGCGGCGGTCGCGCAGCGCCACGTCCGCCATGTCGCCGATCTCCACGCCGTCGACGAAGATCATCCCGGATTGCTCGCGCTCGCCGAAGCGCGCGCCGCGCGCGTCGATGTCGAGCGGGAGGCCGTTGTCCCCCCGGAAGATGTCGCGCGGCGCAACCCCCACCGCCTCGGCCAGCTGAGCGTGCAGCCGCAGGCGCTTGAAGTCGCCGTGAAATGGCATCACGTAGCGCGGCTTGACGAGGTTGAGCATCAGCTTGACCTCCTCGGCATACCCGTGCCCGGAGGCGTGCACGGGCGCCTCGCGCGGGGTGATCACGTCGCAGCCGATGTGGTAGAGACGGTCGATCGTCTCGTTGACGGCGCGCTCGTTGCCGGGGATGGGGGTAGCGGAGAACACGACGGTGTCCCCGCCCTTCAGCTGGACCTGAGGGTGGTCGCGATAGGCCATGCGACGGAGCGCCGAGAGCGGCTCGCCCTGCGACCCGGTGGAGATGATCACCACGCGCTCGTCGGGGAAGTCCTGGATCTCGCGCGCGCCCACCAGCGTGCCCTCGGGGATCTCGATGTGCCCGAGGTTGCGCCCGATGCCGACGTTCTTGCGCATCGAGCGTCCCACCAGCGCGACCTTGCGATCGAGCGCGTAGGCGGCGTCCACGACCTGCTGCACGCGGTGGATGTTCGACGCGAAGCTCGTGACCACGATGCGGCCCTCGCAGCGCGCGAAGACGTCCTCCAGGTGCGGCCCCACGACAGACTCAGACGGCGAGAACCCGTCGCGGTCGACGTTGGTGGAGTCGCCGCACAGCAGCAGCACGCCCTCCCTGCCGAGCTCCGCCAGGCGGGAGACGTCCGCGGGGGCGCCGTCGACGGGCGTCTGGTCGAACTTGTAGTCGCCGGTGATCAGCACCGTGCCGAGCTCGGTGGTGAGCGCCACGGCGCTGGAGTCGGGGATCGAGTGGGTCATGTGCACGAGCTCCATCGTGAACGGGCCCAGCTCGACCACCTCGCCGTCCTCCACCTCGTTGAGCTCGACCTCGCGCAGCTTGTGCTCGTCGAGCTTGGAGCGCGCCATGGCGATCGTGAGCGCGCCGCCATGAACCACAGGGATGCTCTTCTGGCCCAGGTCGCGCAGAACCCACGGCAGCGCGCCGAGGTGGTCCTCGTGTCCGTGCGTGACCACGATCGCCTCGATGTCACTGGCGCGCTCGCGCAGATACGAGAAGTCGGGCAGGACCAGGTCGATCCCGACCATCTCCGGCGTCGGGAAGCGCAGCCCCACATCCACGACCACGATGCGGTCCTCGTACTCGAGCACCGTCATGTTCTTGCCTATCTCCCCCAGCCCACCGAGGGGAAGGACTCGCAGCTTGCCGCTCACGCGGCAGCGCCCGCGACCGGCCCGTCGCCCACGAGCAGACCGTGACGTTCCAGCATGGCTCGCACTTCTGCGCTCTCACGCTCGGTGGCCGCCACGAGCGGCAGGCGCACCCCGCCGACGGAGTGCCCGAGCATGTTCAGCGCCGCCTTGGTGCAGGTGGGGTTGGATGTCAGGAACAGCGTCTCGTAGACATCGCGCAGAGCGGCGTCGATCTCGGCGCGGCGGTCGGGCTCCCTGACCATCTGGGCCATCTCGTTGCCGACGATGTGGCTGGAGACCAGGATGCCTCCGGCGCCGCCCATGTCGAGCGTCCGCGCGAAGGTGGCATCGTCGCCGGCGTAGAGCGCCAGCCCATCGATCGGCTGCAGCTCCTGCGCGTTTGACTGCTTGAGCGCTTCGATGCCGTCGATCTGCGCAAGCTCGGCGAGCAGGTCAGGGGGCATGTTGGTGGCGGTGCGCGCGGGAACGTTGTAGAGGATGGTCGGTTTGTCCGTTGCGCGCGCCACCGCTTCGTAGTGGCGGCGCAGCCCCAGCCGGCTCGGGCGGTTGTAGTAGGGCGTCACCGACAGCATCGCGTCGGCGCCCAGCTCGGTGGCGCGTTCGGTGAGGTGAACCGCCTGGCGGGTGTCGTTGGTGCCCGTGCCCGCCACGATCGTCGCTCCGGGGGGGCGCTCGGCGACGGCGAGGCCGATCAGGCTGAGCTGCTCGCGTTCTGTCAGCGTGGAGGACTCGCCGGTGGTCCCTGCGACCACGAACCCGTCGGAGCCGTTCTCGGCGAGGTGGCGCATGAGCGCCACGAACCCCTCTTCATCGACCGAGCCGTGCGCGTCGAACGGCGTGACGATCGCGGTGAGGATCGCTCCGAGGTCTCTCATCGGCTGCAGTATCTCATGGCGCCCACGGTTCAGAAGAGCAGGCTCTCCAGGCCGAACGTGGGGCTCTGCGCGAGCGTGGACACGCCCCGCACGGCGAGCAGCACCCCGGGCATGAACGACTCGCGGTTGATCGAGTCGTGGCGGATGGTGAGCGTCTGCCCGAGCGCCCCGAGGATGACCTCCTGGTGGGCCACGAGGCCGGGCAGGCGCACGGAGTGGATCGCCGGCGGCTCGCCGCCGGCCTGCGCCATCAGCTGTGCGGTGCGCGCGGCGGTGCCGCTGGGCGCATCGAGCTTGTCCTCGTGGTGCAGCTCGACGATCTCGGCCCGGGGCATGTATCGCGAGGCCTCGGCGGCGAAGCGCATCATCAGGAGCGCCCCGATCGCGAAGTTGGGCGCGATCAGCACGTTGGGTGCGCCGGGCCCTGCCGCGAGCACGGCCTGGCGCAGCGGCTCGGGGTCAAAGCCCGTGGTGCCGATCACCGCGTGCACGCCCGCCCGCAGGCACGCGAGGGCATTGGGCAGCGCAGCGTCGGGCGTCGTGAAGTCCACCAGCACCTCCGCGTCTGCGATCGCCTCTTCGAGCTCGACGCCCAGCAGCGGGTCGGCGCGGCCGACCAGCTGCATGTCCTGCGCGCCCTCCACAGCCGTGCAAGCGGCCTCCCCCATGCGGCCCGACGCGCCCGCGACCGCCACCCTGATCACGCGCTATCACCGCCCCGGCCCGCGGCCGCCGGCGCCGGCGGGGATGCCTGCACGCCCACCGAGGCGCCCGCGGGGGCGGAGCCAAGCGATGCGAGCGCCACGTTGAAGTCCTCCTCGCTGGGCCCGACCCCGGCGACGCACATGCGCGCCGGGTCGAACAGCTCGCCGGCCAGTTCGCGCACGTCCTCGATGGCGACCGCGTCGATCCGGTCGAGCACCTCATCCACGGGCAGGATCGGCATCTCCCCCAGCAGCGATGCGCCCAGGCGGCTCATGCGCGCGCCGGTGGACTCCAACCCGAGCACCACGCGTCCCTTGAGATTCTCGCGGGAGCGCTCGAGCTCCTCGGGGGTTGCGGGGTCCTGCACGCAGCGGGAGAGCTCGCGCTCGAGGATCTCTACGGCCTGCGCCAGGTTCTCCGGGCGCGTGCCCACGTAGATGCCCACGTCGCCGGTGTGCGCGTAGAGGTTGGAGAAGCTGAACACCGAGTAGGCCAGCCCGCGGCGCTCGCGCACCTCCTGGAACAGGCGCGATGAGGAGGTCCCGCCAAGCACACCTTCGAGCACCCGCAGCGCGAAGCGGCGCTCGTCATCGCGCGCGATCCCGGCGCCTCCGAGACACACGTGGTACTGCTCGGTGTCTTTCTCGAGGAACACGCGGCGCGGGTGAAAGCGCGGCTGCCCCACGGGCCGGGGGTCCTTGGCCCGGGCGCCCTGCCCGGCGCCCGGCTCGGCGGCGCGCACCCACTCCACGACCTGCTCGTGCTCGACCGATCCGGCGGCGGCGATCACGATCGCAGAGGGCAGGTAGTGGCGGCTGTGAAAGGAACCCAGCTGCTCGCGCGTGACCGAGCCCACGACCTGCGCGGTGCCGATCACGGGCCGGCCCAGCGGATGCTCGTCGAAGATCGCGTGGGCAAGCAGGTCGAACACGCGGTCCTGGGGATCGTCTTCGTACATTGCGATCTCCTCCAGCACCACCTCGCGCTCGGCCTCCAGGCCGCCGAAGCGCGGCTGCCAGATCATCTCGGCCATCACCTCGAACGCACGGGGAAGGTGACGGTCGAGCACGCGCGTGAACAGCGAGGTGGCTTCCTTGTCGGTGCCCGCGTTGATCTCCGCGCCCATCGCGTCGAAGATCTGGTCGATCTCCTCCGAGCCGAAGCTCTCGGTGCCGCGGA